>Ga0105237_10002696_pt1 | contig 21720 bp, 12 predicted proteins | sample KBSC24metaG_FD_81520 | JGI IMG/M metagenome (GOLD analysis project Ga0105237, IMG submission 81520) | Corn rhizosphere microbial communities from Kellogg Biological Station, Michigan, USA - KBS C2-4 metaG | ecosystem: Host-associated > Plants > Roots > Rhizosphere > Soil | place: Michigan, USA...
GCAAGAAAGGGATCGAGACTGCCAAAGGAATATCCTTTCGGTAAAAAAACACCAGGTAGAAACAATTGAGGATCAACGCCAGTAGCGCATAAGTCTTAATCCTTCCCCGATCCCGGAAGACCATTTCTTTTAGCGCTCCCAAATAGGTAATTGCCAGCCCCGCCAACAAAGACGCGCTGAAACTGATCAATATAATATATCGTCCCAATTGCCGGACCACATTCACCAATGGGATCTTATACAAAATGACGGAAAAGAAAGTCAGGTGGCCCAGAACACTAAGAATGCCGATGGTAAGAATGATCAATAATAACCTCGTTACCTCGATATGCTCCCGGATAAGCTTCAGGGATTTATAGGTGATCACATAAAGGATAACCAAGGCCAACGGTAGTATCCCCATATAGAGGAGATTGTCATCATCCGGCTGTGCATATTTCTGGCCAAGAAGATTACCGGCATTGGAAGGATCAATGATAAACCGATAGGCGTACACCACCCAGGGGATTTTTTGTCCCGGACCGATCATCATGCTACCGCCCACCGATCGGTAACAATGGCTCAAGTATTCTGCGGCATAGTAGTCCTGTGGCAGGGAGATAAGGAGAGCGAAGATGATAATCAGGGCCAGGTTTACACATATAGACAGGAAAAATTTTGTCCAGCTCCTCCGGTCCCGGTATTCGAAATAGACGATCAGAATGCCACCGATCATCATCGTATGAAAAAAGGGTTGCATGTGGCCAGCCAGGATCTCCAATCCTGCCACCAAACCCGAAAAGACCAACCATTTTTTATGCCGCTGTACCTGGTAGTATCTGGCAAGAAAATAGATCGCCCAGGGTAAAAGGGTAAGCCCAAAAAAGATACAGGTTTGCCCTCCGGCCCGTGCGGCTACTGCACCGGTGAAAGTAAAGATCAACGCGGCGGCGAACGAACCCGTGAACGGCAATCGAAAAACGCTTCCCACCCGGTACATACCGATCAGGCATATCAAAAAGTGCAGGGCCACCAGGAGGTCTATATAAAAGACATTCATACCCTGCGCTGAACCAAACAGGAGGCACCATACGACATTCAACGGGTAGAAGATCCCGGTCTGCAATTCGCCGGAAAAATTCTTTCCTCCATAGGTATTGGCATCCCATACGGGTAGATAGCCCTTGTGGAGGGAAGAGGCCAGTTTATTATAGAAAGGGTAAGCCTGGTGCAGATTATCCTGCTTAATACAAAAAGAGGCTTCCCTGCTGAAAATAACTGGGAGGAGAAAAATAACTGTGGCGTATACCAGAAAAGAATAGGTCCAAAAGGCCGTAAGGGGATTAGTGGATGACTTTGTCATGATGTGGATAGGTTTATTTTATTCTACCATGATTTATAAATCGATAAGTTGCTGTGATCATCCAATACCTGCCGATAGTATTGAACGAGCTCTGGGAGATCACATTACCCGATATGATCCTGCTGATTCCGGCATTCTGTCCAAAGATGTCTTTGATCTCCCAACGCAGGCTCAGCTGATTTCGCCATACGACCTTACTAAGGCCGGCGTTTAGGAATATGGTCGAATTGTTTTTATCAAAAACGCTCGTCTTCTGCCTCCATGTGTAATGACAGCTTGAATACAACTCCATTCCAGGTAAGGGGAAGATGCTGATATCGGCGTTGTGGTTTTGAGCCCAAAATCGAGTGACCACGCCCGGGTCTGCAGAACTATTGGAATAGGAATAGCTGGCTGAAGATGCGATACGGAAGCTATATTTATTTACGACGTTTTTGCTGATCGATACGGAGGTTCCAACATTATAATTATCGTTATGGGCCAGCAATGAATTTAGAAAATTTACACTCCGCCCATAAGAAAGGCCGGCGGAGTAATCTACATTCATCTCCAAAGTCCGAAGTCGCGTGCCGCCCGATATATTTATCCCCATATCCCGTGAACCGTTGACATTGACTGGCTGACTGATCTGGCGACCTAGACTATCTGTAATAGTCCGTGTGCTAATAGCATTGCTGGTAAAATCGTAATTTGTCCCTATGCTAAGGTTGGGCTTTGTTGAATTAAGCGAAAGCTCGAAATGATGCGAAAAAGAAGTATGTAAATCCGGATTGCCCACGGCAATATGCAAAGGATCGGTATTATTTTGCACGGGTTGTAATTGCATGATGGAAGGCTGACTGGTGCTGCCGGAATAACCAAACGAAAAGGACATGTTTGACGTCTGATTGTATTGTAAATTCATCCGGGGCGCAAAAGTAAAGTAAGTATAATGTAAAACAGAGTCACGCATAAGATCCCTCTGACGGTTGGCGTAATGCAGAATATCTCCTCCGATGGTATAGGATAATCGCCTGGCAGTAGCCTGCAAATTGATGATTCCTCTTTCCGTAAGCAGGTCATACTGATAATGATTGCTGAGGCTATCAACGAAATCTAGGTATTTCCCATCTCCCTTATTATAGGTTCCCAGCCGAGATTGGCTCCGGTTAAAAGACATTTCATAACGTGATCCCAGAATAGCGCCCCTCCACAAAGGCTCCGTAAAGCTGAGATCACCATTTATGATAAGTCCGGTTGAAGAGATCATTTTTTTTTGATCGATAGTATCCGTGCTCAATAGGCGGCCGGATGGCTGATAAAAATTGTTAACGGCGTACAGGTATCCGTTGGTGGAGTTATCTTGTCTGGCTCCTCCCGCTATGAGAGAAATCGATCGCCCTTTCTTTTTACGCCCTTGTTTCTTCCACATGATGCTACCTCGGAAGTTCTGGGTTTGCACCCGGGAGCTAATGCTTTGTATGCTATTGTTTACTAAGGTGTCATTGAACGAACTGCTGTCCGATGTATTGAATTGATTCTGCCCCTGCCTCGTCAGACCTCCTATGGAGAATCGGAAGGCGGACAAAGAGTCCACTATCCAGTCATAGTCGGCGTTCAGCGCATGTTGGTTCGCGCTGTTCACGGAATTGCTGATTTTACTTTGAACAAAAATACTATCGGGCAGCACCTGTTCGGTAAGACTGGTAGTGGACGGATGAGTAACCAGTCGGCCATATTGATAATTACCTACTATATGGTCGTCATTCCCATTCCACTTATTGGCATAATGGATAGCGCCGCCTACAACTTGTGGGATGCCCCCACCAGCGGATGCGCTTAAAGCATCATTCGCATCTGCCTCCAATTCGAAATTCGTGTTCATATTGCCAATAGCCCCGTTAAACCCCCTGGCGCCATTATTAGCTATCATGCCTAGTGCGGCGAACTGCAGCTTGTCCTTGAAGGCGCCTAATAGGGCATTCACGTTATAAATCCCTTTCGGATCTCCTCCCGCCTCCGTTTTGCTGAAATATCCCTTCTTGCTATCCTCTTTTAGTGTGAGGTTGATCGTTTTAGTTCTTTGTCCATCATCGACGCCAGTGAAATCCGCCTGGCTACTTTTTTTATCCAGCACTTGCACTTTGGCGATCATGTCAGCATTGAAATTACGCGTAACAATAGTAGGGTCCCCTCCGAAAACATCTTCCCCATCCACCATCAGTCTTTGTACTCTCTTTCCATTGACGGTAATGCCGCCATTTGCATCGATCTGTACGCCAGGCAGCCGGGTCAACAGTTCTTCCACACTGGCATTCACCTTTAGCTTCATATTGGCGGTATTGTACTCAAGGGTATCTCCTTTAATATGCATTAGAGGGCTCTTCGGCGTTACGACGACTACGGATAAGGAGTCGTATTTAGGTCCCAGGACAATATTGCCAAGGTCGGAAACAGCGTCCTTCCTGATTGTTAATCCAGTGCGGTAATTTTCATAAGAAGGATGGCTGATCAGGACATGGTAAAGCCCCACAGGAATTTTATTGAAGGCCCAGGAACCGTCTTTTGTAGTTCGGGTAAAGGCTACAAGGCAAGAGTCAGCATCTACGATGGCGACCACAACGAATGGAATGTCTTTGTTCAGAATATTATCATGTATCCTGCCACGAATTCCGCCTGATGGCGAAACAGTACCCTGAGCCCAACCCTGTAAAGGGGCCATGATTATAAAAAAGAGAATGATAGCAGGTATTCGTTTCAAAATAAATGACGTTAATTTATTTCGATGCAGGTTCTGCGCAGTATCGTATAAATATAAATGTAGCTCATATTGATCAGGGTCCGTCGGCGTTTTAAGAATTTCCATGATAGGATAAATAATTGTAGTCTTTGGATAACAGGCTTGGAATAATCTGACACTACCTTTACTAAAGAGAAAGGAAATTTATAACCTTTTATTTCATATTCTGCATGAGCCAATCCAATGACATTGTTGCCGGGATGCCAGGGTCCTCTCCGGAACATGATTTTCCGGGCCTTTTGCTTAAGCAGTCGCCGAGTCAAAAGAGCTTCGCTACCTATTTATTCCAGGAAAATAAGATTTATAGCCTTTTGATGATCTTCCTTGTGATCGTACAGTTTATTATTTTCAAAATGCTCTATCCATACCCTGACTTCTTCTCGGATAGTTATAGTTATCTATTTGCCGCCTATGCTCACCTGGATGCGAATATATGGCCCATCGGGTACAGCAAGTTCCTATTGGTCTTCCATTGGTTCACCCACTCGGCGATAGCGCTGATTTTTTTTCAATATATTTTTCTGGAGATCGCCGCACTCTATTTTTATCATACCGTGGTCTATTTCTTTCCTACTGGCAAAAATACAAGGACCATGCTGTGTCTTTTCCTGTTCTTCAACCCTTTGAATCTCTACCTGGCTAACTACGTCACCAGCGATGCCATTTTCATTGGGTTGAGCCTGATATGGGTATCGCAATTGATCTGGATCATTCATCGCCCCAGGCCCTATCAGGTATTTGTGCAGGCCTTATTGTTCATCATTGCTTTTGCCTTCCGCTATAATGCCATGATCTATCCTCTGCTGGCAGGCGTAGCGTTTTTTATGTCCCGGCAGAAATTATCCTGGAAGATAGCCGGCAGCTTACTGGGGCCTTTATTAATGATCTGGTTCATTTTATTTTCCAGGGAGGCTACTCTGAAAATGACCGGTACAGCCCAATTTCCACCTATCCTGGGAGGATGGCAATGGGGGAATAATGCGCTCTATATGCGGGAGCATATCACCGAAGACAGCACCAGGTTTCCCAGTAAGGAAACAGCGGAATTGGACCAGATCGCGAGAAATTATTTCCGATCCACTCCCCCGCAATACCGGGAACTACCCTCTTATGTTGCGAACTTTTTTATCCGGCAGCCGGAGGCCCCTTTAAAGCAATATTATTCCACTCATTACCAGCCAAAGGACGCCATGGCGGATGTCATCGCCTGGGGTAAATGCGCTCCCATTTTCGGGCAATACGGACTTTACCTGATCAAAAGACATCCACTGGCTTTTGCCAGACACTTTCTCCTTGTCAATTCCAAAAATTATTTTCTGCCCCCCTTGGAGAAACTGGAGATCTATAATCTGGGACAGGATGAAATATGGCCGATGGGAGTTTTTTGGTTTGATCTCCCCAGTCCAAAGATCAAGTCAATATCGAAGACCCTGCAGGGCAATCTGTTAATATTATATCCTGCATTTTTTATGATCCTGAATTTATATTTTATGTGGTCGCTATTCCAATTCGTCCGACGTAAAACTTTCCAGTTCGCCCACCGGTATTTTACCTACGCCATATTACTGATCAGCGGATTTGTATTCCTCAATTTCGCCTTCAGTGTCTTTGCCAACATCATCGTGATCCGCTACCAGGTATTCCCCATGATCATATGTCTTAGCTTTTCAATGCTGCTTACAGATTGCCTGGAGCTACAAGCCGTGAAGCTAAGAGAATATGCCCAACAAAAGCAGCCGGTATCAGAGGGATCGTCTCATCCGATTCAAACACAATTATCCTGACCATGCCAAAACAAGCCATTATCATCGGAGCAGGTCCGGCAGGTTTGACTGCGGCATTCGAATTATTGAAGCGTACGAATATCATTCCAATAATCCTCGAAAAGAGTGGCGATATCGGAGGAATATCAAAGACCGTCAATTACAAGGGCAATCGCATCGATATTGGTGGTCATCGTTTCTTTTCCAAATCCGACAGGGTAATGAAATGGTGGCTGAATATCCTGCCCTTGCCCGTGGATCCCGGAGAATCTGTCACTATCCATTATCAGCATAAATCTCATAAGGTTCAGGCCGGTGATAGCTCATCGGAGAATGCCGAAATGAGTGGATCAGATAAGGTGATGTTGATTAGAAAGCGCTTATCCAGGATCTACTTCCTGCGGAATTTCTTTACCTATCCCCTTCAATTATCCCTGGATACCTTAAAAAAGCTGGGCCTTGCCCGAACTGTGGGTATTCTTGTTTCCTATATGTACGCCCGGTTTTTTCCCAGGAAACAGGAAAAAAGCCTGGAAGACTTCTTTATCAACAGGTTTGGGAAAAAGTTGTATAGCTTGTTCTTCAAGGACTATACCGAGAAGGTCTGGGGAGTATCCTGCACAAAGATTTCCGCTGAATGGGGTGCCCAACGGATCAAAGGGATTTCCATTGCCAAGGCCATCAGTCATGCCGTAAATGCCCTGAAGCCGAAGAAGGCCGGCGATACAGGTGACATCAGTCAAAAAGGCATCGAGACCAGTATGATCGAACAATTCTTCTATCCCAAATTCGGTCCCGGTCAACTTTGGGAAGAAGTGGCCCGTCAGGTGCAGGTTATGGGGGGACAAGTACATCTTCACCAGGATGTAAAGACTATTTATACTGTAGGCTCCGAGATATGCTCGGTGCATACCGTTGACTCTCTGACCGGAGAGTTGCACTTATTCCGCGGCGATTATTTTTTCTCCACCATGCCGGTACAAGAGCTGATCGCGGCTATCGACAGTCCCGTACCGGAAGAAGTGAAGGAGATCGCAGCAGGGCTGCAATACCGGGACTTTATCACCGTGGGTGTCTTGCTCAGCCGGTGTTCTACTGCATTACCCGATACCTGGATATATGTACAGGAAAGAGACGTCAAAGTGGGTAGGCTGCAGATATTCAACAACTGGAGTCCCTTTATGGTCAAAGACCCCGATACAGTCTGGGTAGGGATGGAATATTTCTGTGATGCAAAAGATGAGTTCTGGAATCAGTCAAATACAGTCATTCAGTCGATAGCAATAGGTGAATTGGAAAAATTGGGCCTGGGCCGAACGGAAGATGTGTTGGATAGTACCGTCCTGCGGATGGAGAAAACCTATCCAGCCTATTTTGGTACCTATAGCAGATTTGATGAGATCAGACGCTTTACGGATGGGTTTGAGAATCTGTTCCTGGTAGGCAGGAACGGAATGCATAAGTATAATAACTCCGACCATTCCATGTTGACAGCAATGGTAGCTGTCGACAATATCTGCGCCGGCGTGACGGGAAAATCCAATATCTGGAATATTAATACCGAGCAGGAATATCATGAAGAAAAAGCGGTGCTTCCCGAAGAGCGGAAATCCCTGCCAAAATCCCAACCATCGTTGGTCGATTATGTCTGGCGGAACAAGTGGAACCGGGCCTACCTGCTGTTTGCTTGCTGCGCCATCCTCTTGCAATTGATCTTGTTCAAGATAAGATATCCCTATGCCAACTATATGCCGGACTCTTATTCGTACCTGGCAGCCGCCTCCTCCAACGCAGATGTCAATATGTGGCCGGTAGCATATTCTAAATTCCTGCGTCTCATCAGTGTATTCACGCATTCTGATACGCTGCTAGTGAGCATTCAGTACCTGTTCCTACAAGCCAGTTCCCTTTTATTCTTCTTTACGATATGCTATTTTTGGCGGCCCGGCGCGGCTGTGAGAAATAGTTTGTATGTATTCTTTCTTTTCAACCCCATTACCTTCTATATAAGCAATTATATTGCTGCAGATGCTTTGTTCATCGGCATAAGCCTGATATGGCTAACACAGCTTTGTTGGATCATTTATCGGCCCCGCCCCTACCATATTTTCCTGCAGGCGCTGCTATTATTGGCTGCGTTTACCGTGCGCTACAATGCCATTTATTATCCCATCATTGCCGCCCTTGCCTTTATACTTACCAGACAATCCTGGTCTTTCAAGATGGCAGGTATAACGTTGGGCGGCGGCCTGGTAATAGTATCTATTCTTTTTACCAGTCAAAAAATGCAGGAAACCACCGGCCATCGTCAATTCTCTGCTTTTGGCGGGTGGCAGATGGCAAATAATGCCCTCTATATGTATAAGAAAATTCCGGCATCCGCCAGGCAGCCTGTGCCAGAACGGTTCGCCAATCTGGAGGGAATGGTCCGTCAACATATAGATACTATCAGCAGGCTTAGATTTGCTGATGCGGATCCCGATGGCACTAACTTTTACCTCTGGAGCAAGCAAGGTCCACTTATTCAATATATGAACCGGCAGTGGAAGGAGAACAGTGGGGCGCCCTATTTTGTAAAATGGGCGACCGAAGGGCCCCTATATGCTGACTACGGGCTTTATTTGATCCGAAAATACCCTCTGGATTTTGCGAGAATATTTCTTCTACAAAATACGGTGAGATTTGCTGTTCCCCCGGTCGAATTTATAGGGGCATACAATATGGGGTCAGATACCGTGAGGCAGCTGGCCAAGGATTGGTTCAACTATAAAAGTCTCCGGATAAGCAATCATAAGAAGGATTATATTCTTGATACAATAAAGAAGTATCCTATTCTTGCAGCGCTGATCAATTGTTGTTTTGTAATTGGCTGCATTGGATTCCTCGTATTCGGAGGGACACAAAAGGCAAAGAAGGATTTTTCCAGGATCTTATTGATGATAAGTATTTTCTGGTTACTCAATGGAACATTCAGCATCTTCGCTTCTCCTCTGGTATTAAGGTACCAGGTATTCCCCATCATGATCTGCTTTACCTTATCGGCATTCCTCCTTGAGTTTATATTGAAAGCAGACAAATCGAGCATCTTGAAAACAACTGAAATAGTCCACAGAACAATTGCATGAATCAACGAAGCACCATATTAACCTTATTTCCGGGATTGCATAAGAACTTTCCCGCTAATTACCCTGAAAAAGGTCCATCACTATTTGTACAGTTTATCATAAAGGAAAAAGCCTACAAAATGTATGGCTATTTCATCCCAATAGTTTTGGCCGCACAGTTCATCCTATTTAAAATACTTTATCCTTTCCCTGATCTTCTTCCGGAATCTTACAATTATATTGACACAGCAAGCCAACATCTAGCAGCCAATGTGTGGCCGGTGGGTTATGGGAAATTCTTATGGCTGACACATTGCGTAAGTCATTCGGACACATTTTTAATCGCTATCCAGTATTTTTCGCTGGAGGCGGCCTTGGTCTACCTTTTCTATACCATTCTTTACCTGTATCGCCCTGGCCACATGGCACGTAATATTTTATTTGTTCTCTTGTTTGTTAATCCACTGTTTCTTTATTTGAGCAATTGTATATTGCCCGATGCCATCTTTGCTACCCTCAGTATTGTCTTCATTGTACAATTTTGCTGGATGTTCCATCGGCCTGCCATTAGCCAGGTTGTCATCCAGGGATTGATCATCGGTCTGGCATTTACTATCAGCTTTGCCGCAATTTTTTTCCCATTAGTTAGTGTGTCTGGCATTTTACTATTGAAAAGAAAGCCTATGACAAGCTCAATAGGTTGGATTACTGGAACTATACTCATCATCTTCTTTTCCTTATATACAATACAAAAGACCAAGGAGTCCACAGGGTCTGCTCAATTTTCGGTACTTGGATCATGGCAACTCGCCAATAATGCATTGTATATGTATGGACATGCTAAAGTAGATACTGACCGCTTGCCCAAAGAGACCCGCATCCTGGATAGAACAACAAAACAGTTCTTCGAGGACATACCACCAGTTCAGCGGGATTTGACGAGTTTCGCCGGAGCATTCTTTCTAATCGTACCCTATTCTCCATTGAAGGTATTTATGGATCGCCAGTACAAGGAGGAGGCGCCCAAACAATTTGAGGCATGGGGAAAGGTTGCACCCATATATGCTGCGTATGGCAAAGCATTGATCCGTCAAAACCCGGGTGCGTTTATCAAATACTTTTTGGGTCCTAATATTAAAAATTATTTCCTGCCACCCTTGGAAAAATTTGAAATATACAACCTCAATTACAACGATGTCCCTACCATCGTCCAGGATTGGTTCGACTATATAACGCCTGACATAGCAGTTATTTCCGCTACTTTCCAGGGAAGGCTGTTCTACCCATATCGGTTCATTTTCTTGGCGCTGAATGTTTATTTCTGGGGTTGCCTGACCTGGTTCTTATTTACCGGAAAGTTAAAACAAATGAGGCCGGATCTCAGGAGAGCGCTGATTTTGGGGAGTTGTTTTTTGATCCTGCATTTCGGTTTTAATGTGACGGCCGCTCCTGTCGTGCTCCGGTCACAGGTGGTTCCGATGATTTTACTCCCGGCATTTTGCTTACTCCTTCGTCACTCTAAAACCGTATATGCATGAGAAATATTATGGTATACCTTTTTGCTTTATCATTAGCAGCCTGTCATTTCCGGGTGGATCGGAAGCAATTATCCCATATACGGCAACTACCTGGCTTTCGGATAATATCAGTTGACAGTACCCAATGTATCAATACGGAAAACATAGCCAATGGGCATCCGACTATTTTCTTTTATTTCGACCCTGACTGTACGCATTGCCAGAGACTCACAAAAGAGCTCCTGCAGCACATTACTCAATTAAGAGACACAAAGCTGTATTGGGTGACCAACGGTGACGAGGAATTGTTAAAACGTTTCTACAAATTCTATCACCTGGATACCATGAGAAATATTATGGTTGGCAAAGATTACGAGTATTCCTTTTATCGGACATATTTGCCCCCTGCCGTGCCTTATATGGCCATTTATAATGACAGAAAAAATTTGGTCAAAATTTATAAAGGTGAAATAGACGTTAATTCAATTGTCGAAGCCGTTCGTGAATAAATCATTTTAACATTTTCACAATGCCACTCGAAGCAACAAATATCGCGACGATTAACAGCTCTGGTCCGCAAGAAGGGAAAAAAATCATCGATGATTATTCGATAATACTTGACCGGCTCGGGCTTGATTACAAACATGTGGAGTATTACTGGCAGGTGGGAGAGATCGAACAGGTCCAGGGATGGATATTACATCTCTCTGTAGTATGGTCTCAAATTGTATCATTGACGGATATAGTAATTCCATTATTACTGGAAAATGCGATTCCATTTAAGATCGTAAAGGATAAAGATACGGCCAATAGCCTGCTTAATGGGGAATTTGGACAGTCGCAGGTTGGGAAGGTCATAAGTATTTACCCAGCCAATGTCGGGCAGACAGTTGCCCTGGCAAAACAGTTGATACCGTTGACTGATGCTTTTAAAGGGCCGGCCATACCTACGGATATCCATTTGGGAGGTATTCTATATACCCGCTACGGGAGCTTTAATCCGATAATCCGGCCGGACACATCGGGGAGAACGGTAAAACTCATTTATGATGCACAGGGTCAATTGATCCCGGACACCCAGCACATTCCTTTTGTTTTGCTAAATGGGATCGAATGGCCTTTTTCGGAGATGGCAAGCCCAATCGTTCCCAAACCTAAAAATGTATTCCATGATATTTATAAACCCATACAAATATTGAAGTCGGATACAAAAGGGAATGTCATTAAATCATTGTACCTGAAGAACCATTTTTTTGTGAAATGGTGTGTGATCAAGCAGGGGAAGAAAAATATGTGGGTGGATGGAGCCGGCAGGGACATAACAGATCGTTTGGCATGGCAAAAGGTGCTGTATGAGCAATTACATGACATGGTGCCTTTGCCGAAGATATTGGATTTTTTCGTTGAGCAGGGTGACACGCATTTGGCTATGGAATTTATAAAAGGCCCCTCCCTATATGAATGTATTTTGGAGCTTAATAGTAAATGCAACAGTTGGGGCCTCTTATCCCTAAAAAGCCGGCTATTCATCCTGGACCGCTTGTTAGAAATGATAGAAATCATTGAGCGGATCCATCAGAAAGGCTTCGTTCACAGGGATATTACGCCCGTAAACTTTCTAGTGAATAAGAAAAATAAGCTTTTTTTAATTGACATAGAGTTAGCCTATTCTCTGCGGGAAAAAATACCGCATCCCCCATTTGAGCTTGGGACCAATGGCTTCATGTCTCCGGAGCAATTGGCGGTGAAGATCCCGACCATCAAAGAAGATATCTATGGTTTGGGAGCCACTTTGATCACGCTATTGATCGGATTGCCGCCCATGTGTTTCAGTATTTCAAATAAGGCATTGTTACGGGACAATTTATATTTTTTTCTCCGGAATAATGACATCGTTGAATTGATTGCTTCCTGTCTGGATCGGGATCCTGCCATGCGCCCCATAGTGAGACATATATATGATGTCGTGCAAAAGTACAAAGTCAGTTGTCAGCAAAATAAAGTGGAAGGGAAAGGTCTCGTTGATCCAGATATGATTACGGGCGACCGCCTACAATCTCTTATCAATGGAGCAATCAAAGGATTGGTCAGTCCCCCCACTGTAATCAGCAAGGATTTGTGGCAATCCCGGATACCATTGAAAGATGGCATGGCCGATGCGCAGAGGAAAGAATTTGGGAAATCTGTCGGCCTGTCGGAAGGCATTTCCGGTGTATTGTACTTTCTAGCCAGAGCAAAGGCAGCAGGATTTAACATCGACTCGTGTCGAAAAGCATTTGATACAGGCTGGGCCTATATTAAAGAAAAGCATGTAGAAGAACTTCCCAACACAGCGCCTGGGTTATTTGGAGGGGCGGCAGGAACGGCCCTTGCTATGGCGAATGGCATGAATGCTGGCCTGTTAGAGGATAACAAGGAGAATAGACTGTGGATTAAAAACTACCTAGAATTGCCGGCTGTTGGTCTGGATATAGCAACGGGGGCTGCGGGCCAGGGCATTGCAGCCTTGCAATGTAGGGACTACCTGGAAGAAGATATCCTAGGGGAAATAATAAAATCCCATGTCGAGAGATTGCTCACCTACAGGCAGAAAGATGGCTACTGGGTAATATTCCAGGACGGCACAGGTAAAAAGGCTCCTGCTGCCAGCTTTGCTTATGGCAATTCGGGGATAATCTGGTTCCTGTTGGAATATGCAGCCAGGTATAAGGATCAGTCCATACTCGATATAGCTATTCAGTCATTGACGGCCTTGAGCAAGCTGGCAGGTCTCTTCAGAAGGATCATTAAAAATAATGGTTATAGAAGGGTTATAGAAAACCCGCAAACCTCTGACGGGATTCCCGGGATCATTCTGACTTTTATTAAGGCCTATGAAACAGTTGGAGACCCTCAATTTAAAGAAATGGCGGAACAGATGTTAGCGAATTATCCAACCTGTCTTGTCCATGAAAACTTTAGCCAGGACTTGGGTTTGTCGGGGATGGGAGAGTTGTATTTGGAGGCCTATAGAGTCTTTAAAAATAAAGAATGGAACGAACGATCCGAATGGCTGGTGCAATTTTTCGCGCATACCAGTCGCAAAGGGCCGGATGGAAGTTTTCATTGGTTGAGTAATAATGCACAGTTTCCTACGGCAGACTTTATGGTAGGCAGTAGTGGGATCATTCATTTCCTGATCCGATACCTGACCCAGGGAAAATTACAATATCGTTTATTGAGATAAAAATTTTGTTGCAGCAAATACGCCCGGGCAGTAGCTAGGCCTTGGTAAAAAACGGAAAATCTATCGCCGTAAATAAAAAGATGGGTAAAGGGGAAACCGAAAACCTTTTAACAGAGTAGGTATCATTCATTTTAATACTTTTTTTATGAAAAAGAAATTCTTTTTGGGTGCAGGTGCAGCCGTTTTAGTTGTTGCCGCAGCTTTTGCTAGCAAGGCAAAATTCGCCCCCGTAGGTATTTATTATACCACTGGAGCTACTTGCAACAAATTAGACGCGATTGCTCCAGTTACTGGAACTCTTGTAACAGCAGCACCTACCGGCGCTACTACCGTCGCTTCCGTAATCACCCAGGCTGGTGGAAGGTTGAAACTGTATATAACCAGCGCATGTCATAACGTAACTTACATGGTTCCTTGATTTATAGGAAGAACCTTGTTTAAACCGACGATTGGGACAATTGAAGGTGGAAACATTTAGTTCTGTTGTAAATCATTAAGCTACTTATTTCATCCCGAAATAAGTAGCTCTTTTTATTTATAGGACTATATGCGAGGTTCATCTGTCACAGTACTAAAAGGATAGATAAAGGGGAAGCCGAAAACCTTTTTAACAGAGTGGCATCATCATAACACTTTTTTATGAAAAGGAAATTTTACTTAGGCACCGGTGCGGCCATTTTGTTTGTTGCCGGAGCTTTTGCTGGTAAGGCCAGTTCGAAATTTGCACCAATGGGTATTTATTATACCGCTGGAGCTGTCTGCAATAAATTAGACGGTTGTGCTCCTGTTCCTGGAACTCTTGTCGCAGCAGCACCGTTAGGATCTACATGTACTGCTACGATACGGACCAAAGCTTGTGGAAGCGTACACCTATATATTACCAGCGTGTGCCGTAACGTGACCTATTTTGTCCCTTGATCTATATGTCAACCCGTATTTTAAAACCGAAAAAATTGAAAATTGAAGCTGCTTATTTCGCGAAAGATATAAGTAGCTCTTTTCTTTATTGGGCCAAAACCTGATAAAGGGGAAGCCGAAAACCTTTCAACAGAGTAGGCATCATTATAAAACCTTATTTATGAAAAGGAAGTTTTTTTTGGGCGTCGGCGGCGCCATTTTATTTGTCGTTGGAGCTTTTGCTGGTAGAGCCAGTTCAAAATTTGCACCAATGGGTATTTATTATACCACTGGCTCTCTCTGCAACAAATTAACCGGGGTTTCTCCTTTTGCTAATACTCTAGTCACGACAGCGCCTGCTGGCGCTACTTGGTCCGCTGCAATAATTACCCAAACTGGTGGAAAACTGAAACTATATATAACCAGCACATGTCATAACGTGGCCTATTTCATTCCCTAATCTACATAAACACACTTGTTCTAAACCGACAATTTTTAAAATTGAAGCTACTTATTTCGTGATAGATTTAAGTAGCTTCTTTCCTTTTTTACTCAAAACGAGTCATCTATTTACTCCACTATTTTTTCCAGGTGTATTTGATGCCCCATGCAATCGAGTCCTTCCACAACTATGCGAAACCTTTTGGCAAATTCATTGTTGTAAAAATGTATCCGGCAGGAATTGCAAAACAGACGTGGTTCCCATAGAATGGTTGCGTGGTCGGGCTGAAACCTCAATACTCGGGTATAACCACGGACATCGATCTTATTGAGGCCGCCAGGCATAGTTCTGAAGTCCTTGCCTTTACGCAGATAGATCGAGATGATCATGGGTGTCTTATCTATAGATGCCCCCCCAGAACCCTTGGTGAAGCCGTGTGGCATATTATTCTTCCAACGAATAAAGTCATCGTCACCGATAAATTCATTTTCAAAGCATTTGATGTAGGCAATCCTATCCCAGTCAAACATGCTTAATTCCCCCCAGGTGTAATTCTGCTCGTCGACAAAAAACAAAAATGGATGTCCCGTTGGGTCCACGGGAGGATCCGCGAGGCCAAAGCCACCCTGGAATCTTGGCAAATTAGCTCTCAAATATGCGCCAATGTCATGAAATCTGCGCTCTGTTCTAATATCGAAGGAAAACATGGCCGGCTCTGAGAATACCCCTGACGTATATTGGTGGTCCAGCTCGTGCCGGGGGCTCTTCCACCCCTTTACTATTACAGGCTGTAAGGTTTTGATTTTCCCCAGCTCGTAAATTCGGAGATCTTTTTTAGAATAAAAAGTGTCTGACTTTCCCATCGGCACAGAGTCGTCAAGCCAGCTGGTTGCAAAAAGGGAGCTGTCTCCGGCAGGAGGGACGAATTTTGTAAGTTGCACCCGTATATTTTTCGTGCTGCCATCATCCTCCTTATTGATCTGAAAGTGTAAAGCAACAGTATCGAAGAAAAAAAGAGAATCCAGCTTAAAATGGCCGATATCATCCATTCGAAGGGTCTTTGTAAATAAAAAATTGGAGTCCCTGGCGCCTGCCAACAGGATCTCACGGGAAAATTCGTCTTTTATCGCTTTACCTGACGTCCTGGTAGCCTTCCCATCAAAAGTAAGAAAGCTTGTATCAGCCTGGTCTATTGGCCGCGTGAGATCTTCAGTCCGTGAATTGTCCAGCCCGACTATAGATGCAGGTACAGGATTCATGCCTTCGGCATCGCTAATGGAGATGGAGGCGGAATAGATATCTGTGCCCGGAAATTTGATTTCCCATGAATTGTAGCCACCCGGCGCCAAATCCAATGTGTCCGCTTGTAATTCAGCCTTGGTCGACGAAGAATGAAGGTGCAGGTATTGGCTTCCAATTAGCACGGAATCCTCAAACAAAAGAAGTTCTTGGTTCTCGCGGGTGGTATCGAGTGGGAAGAGGCAGTATTTTTGCCTTTGACCCTGGCCCAGCACAATGCTCGCAACCATCCCGGAGTCTTTCATCAACGGCTCAACCAGCCGCAAATTCCTGAGACCTCTCGCCGAGTCGATGGCCAGCATGGAAGAAAGCTCGCCGCCATGGAGCGTAGTCGTCCAAAGAATACCCTTAATGATCCCACTCGTTTCCTGGTTGAAGACCGGTGCAGGCTTTCTGTGGTGAGAGAAACGAGGCCTTTCCTTGTTAAAAACCATTATTGGCGCATTGAAAAAGTCCACCGTATCATAATTAAGTTGGTACCGGGTAAAGGCTCGCAAAAAATAATTACCCGTAACAAGAGAGTCAGGTACTTTGATCTGTCCTATGCTGATCCCCTGAAAAATCGGGAAAACATCTCTGGATAACGGAACGCCTTCAGGGGTGAAGAGCTCAACATATAGGTTGGTTGATACAGAAGAAGGCGATGTGCCTTTCATTATGTAGGCCTTAAACCATAGGGTGTCGGCGACCCTACAAGAATATTTGTCCACATGCAAATATACCCGTTCATTTTGACCATAGGCAGTCATCGTGGCAAGTAGTAGATAAAGGAGAATAGGGTTTTTGAGCATATAATACCTTAAGTTCGCAAAAAGGGCTTCCCCATTGAAAGTGGCAGCCCCTTCATCGAACCTACGGTAAAAAGATGCTAAACCCTTTTTGTCCGTAAAAGAAACGAGTAGCTCCCTTATTTATAGGGCGTTATTTAAAAGTTATTCACTATAAAGGCGCCTGTTTCTCCACTGATACCATTTACTACAATGGTAACATTCTGAAAAGGGACCACACTATAAGTAAATGTCGTCAGCAAATCTCCAGAAACTGCATCTCTGATCTCAAAATTATATTGAGTAATGCTCAGGATTGCAGGGTACGATTTGAAGCTTGTTATGGACTGGTAGGCCAGGCTGCTTACTTCTGATCCATTGGGATTACCCTCTATATTCACAGAAATGGGATTGCCTCCTGGAGAGAGGTTGATAAATCGGATCCCATCCGTGCTATCCGAATTGCTATGATAGGGCGGCTGATCCTGCGTGAGTAGTGTATCAATATGCGTTGTATCAGGCCCCGAGAGAAACAAGCTGTAAGAAGCGCTGGCTTGCAGAACAAGGGTATTCTTGTAGAAAGCCGTATTGGTGTCTGAAATTTGATAAACCACCGCCGGCGTTTTATTGCTGGGAATTGAGTACTCCCAATAAGATCCATATCCTATCTGTTGCGTAGTGGAATAATAAGCTGACACTGAGTCTACACCGCTAAAATCTGCTATTAGTGGATTGGAATTTACTACGGCGTTTACAACCGTGATGGCTGAGATAGGAACCGTTTTTATATTGGTGAATTCCCGTGTACAAGAAGAACTGAACACCTGGAAGATAGTTATAATGATAAAATATCGTAGAAATTTCATTTTTAACTTTTTTGCTTTTAAGAAGACAACTATATCAATTATACCCCGGATTCTGTTTCAAATTTGGGTCGAATTTTAATTCACCGGCTGGAATAGGATACAATTGCTGATAAGGTTGATATTGGGATTTATAGGGGATAGAGCTAAATACTGTACCAATAGTATTCGTACGTTTGAGGTCAAACCAACGATGCCCCCATTCTGCGAAAAGCTCGACCCTACGCTCCTGTGCTACCGCGGCTAATACTTGTGCCTGACTGAGCGAGGGAGGCAAGCTGCCAAGACCAGCTCTATTTCGAATAATGTTCAAATCACTGATCGCCTCTGAAAGATTGTTTTGCATTGCCCTTGCCTCGGCCCTGATCAGGTATTGTTCTGCCAAACGTAGTACAGTATAATATTCCGTAACAGATGCGTTGGCTTGCATTTGTGCAGGACCCACCTTATATTTATAGGGATAATAGTAAGTAACCCCACTATAAATGGTACTATCAATCCAGGCAGTTTTTCGAAGATCTCCGTTTTCAAATGCCCCGAGCAATTGATCAGTCAAATAATAATTTGGTTGGCTTGTCGCATCGTACGGAACAAAATTATATCCTTCATATGTCGCATTATAGATATCCTGGTTCACGTGGGAATTATTCTGCCATTGCAGAATGGCTTCGGGGTTATTAGCCAAAAAAACGCCATTCAAGGTATCGAGATTGTACAATCCGGAATTACCGATCACAGCAGTAGCCTGCGCCTCTGCGTTTGGGAATGAATCCAGATAAAGATAGGCCCTTGCAAGCAGTGCGGTAGCAGCCCATTTATTGACCCGGATCTTTTCGCCTCCACCTTCTGCATAATCTGCAGGCAGCAAATTTTGGGCGTCCTTCAGATCCGAGACAATCGATTTGTATACATCCGCAGAAGCTGTCTGTGATGCCAGTGCATTGGATTTATAATTTATAGTCGTGATCAGTGGAATATCACCATAAAGGTTCACCAGATAAAAATGGATGAAGGCTCTGAACCACTTTGCTTCACCAAGGAATTCATTTTTGACCGGCTGGGGCAAGCTGGTCGAAGCTTGCAACCCTTCTATAATAGCATTCGGCTCGTAAAGTAACGTGTATCCAAAATTCCAAAGGTTTGTAGTATATCCATTGTTTGCAAGGAGGGTGTTTGTACTTAATGGATTTACCGATCCAAATTGCAATAACTCGTCCGAAGATTGCCCAGCATAAAGAGTTATCAGGCCATTTCCAAAACCTATGTGTAAGTATTGAATATTTGAATAAAGACCAACTACAGCGGCACTCGCGTCAGAACTGTCCGCAAAAACCTGAGAAGTAGTAATAGAGTTAACAGGTGGATCGATCTGTACAAGTTTTGTACAACCCAGAGAGAATAGAAAAAATAGTAAGAAATAAATATTTATATTTTTTTTCATAACTCATTCATTTTAAAAGACAAGTTGGATACCCATCGTAAATGTTCTGGGAGTTGGCATAGCCCCCAGGTTTGGAACCGCCGGATCAGGTCCATTATAGTGGGTCAACGTAAAGAGGTTCTCTCCTCTGGCATAGATCATGCATTGTTGCATGGCCAATTTCCTCCGCCATAACTCCGGGATCTCATAAGAGAGGGATGCATTTCGCAGCCTCAGATAAGAGCCATCGCAATAGACTCCATCTGAGCTGCTAAAATTATTATCCGACTGTTGAAGTAGTGTAGTAAAGCGGGCAAACCTGGCATGATCGCCGGGCTTCTGCCAGCGATTTAATACATCCACCGATTGGTTCAGTTCCTGGTTGCCCGGAACACCGTTATATTGAACGCTTGCCACCGACTTTTTAATGAAATAAAAGAACAGGTTAAGTTGCAGTCCCTTATAGCGCAAGTCTGTCCCAAACCCGCCATCATAAGGCACAGCCAGATCCTTAATGTAGAAGTCATTGTTGCCTTTATTGTAATAGTTTGTGATTTGGCCATCATGGTTCTTATCTTGGAATGTATATTGCCCTGTCTGAGGGTCTACTCCCGTATAATGCAATAAATGAGTAATAGACAGTGATTGGCCAATTACAAGGGTAGTGGCATAGGGACTTTGGGAGAAGTTCGGGAAAGCGACAAGCTTATTACGATTGTACCCGATATTGAAATTAACCGCCCAGCCAAAGTCCTTTCTGTCGATAATTTTACCCTGCAAAGTCATCTCATAACCCGTATTTTGTACGAGTGCCGGAGAATTGGAAAATACCGAACTGAACCCGGTTATGATGGGTAATGGATAACCTACCAGCTGGTCCCCACAACGGTTACGGTACCATGCGACTTCCATTGATAGCCTGTCTTTGAAAAACCCAAGGTCCAGGGCGGCCTCCAATTTGTAATTGGTCTCCCAATGCAGGTCCGGGTTTGCATGCAAAAGGGGAGCGTAGGCCGCCATACCTTGGTATGGAATTGTATTTTGGGCAGACCATTGTGTGAGATAGCCATAATTAGCGATCTGATCATTTCCCGTGAGGCCATAACTGCCACGCAATTTTCCAAAACTCAAGGCTGCCAAATGCTTCTTTAACCATGCCTGCTCCGTAAAGATCCAGGCTGCGCCAACGGCCCAAAAGTTACCATATTGCCTGCCGGGTCCGAATTTACTGGAGCCATCCCTTCTGCCGGATAGGTTCAGCAACAATTCATCTCCCAAATTGTAATTGATCCGACCAAATACTGCGGCATATTTATATTGCGCATAGCCGTTACCGGCTGTCTTGATAGGAGCGTTTGCCAGCGAGCGCAATAAATTATCGTTGATGTACCCAGATCCTGAAGCAGTGCTGGCATCACCAACAGAAGATTGGGTTGATGCTCCGCCCAAGAGTGTTAATTTTCCTTTCTTTCCCAGAAACATCTTATACTCAAGCTGAGGTTCCAATATTGTTGATGAACCATTTGCGTTACCGAACTGGGAACGTCCAGTTGGATTAGCATTGATCGGGTTCTGAGAAATGATAGGAGTCAGATACCTGTTTGAATTATTACTAGCGTAATAGCCCAATCGCGTAGAAAAACTTAACCCTTTCAGGATTACATACTGAAAGTTCAACGAGCTGTTTATGAAAGTTGTCTTTGCATAATAGGGCTGAAAAAGGGTAGCAAAATTGCCCAGGTTGCTCGCATTCGGCACCCAGCCTGCCCAATTCAATGCTCCTGCGGAATTAAAAACAGCAGGCGCGTCCGGGGCTTCCAATACGCTGCCACCGACGCCGATCAGGTTTGACGCTGCAAATGAATACATGCTTGTCAAAGAGAGCGTAGCACGCTGGTCAAGGCTTTTGTGGATATAATTGAATTGTACCGATCCTCGCTGATTCGTGCCCGTGCGGCTTGTTATTTCTCTTTGGTTTACATAAGAGCCCCCGATGCGGAAAGTGTTTTGCTTGTCACCACCGGAAAGGCTCACGTCCAGGTTCGTGAATTTTCCCATCCCGCTCCAATAGAGCTTTTGAAAGTCCGTATAACGGGTGGTATCCCAGGTCACCAGGTCAAACGCATTGCTGGCGTCAGGAACAGTAAAACCAGGGATGACCCCATAAGTTGCCTGGTCATTTTTAAATGCTTCCTTTCTCATCATCACGTATTGCTGCGTATTCAGCAGGTCATATCTGCCCGTCACCACGCTTTCGCCCTGATAGACATTTATGTCAATTTTGGCCTTTCCGGCTTTGCC
>Ga0105237_10002697_pt1 | contig 21719 bp, 24 predicted proteins | sample KBSC24metaG_FD_81520 | JGI IMG/M metagenome (GOLD analysis project Ga0105237, IMG submission 81520) | Corn rhizosphere microbial communities from Kellogg Biological Station, Michigan, USA - KBS C2-4 metaG | ecosystem: Host-associated > Plants > Roots > Rhizosphere > Soil | place: Michigan, USA...
CCGTCGAACAAACGCGGCAATGGGTGGCGCACGAGCTCGGACCAGCTGACGAGCGCGCCGATGCGCAAGAATTCCTGATCCTCGCTGACGCCCCGCAGCCCGGCGAGCGCCGTAATGTCGAGTATGTCTTCGCGGACCGGTCGGCCGACGCGAGCCGGGTAGAAGTCGGTGCCGCCGGCCAGCACCGCGAGTGGCGCGGAGCTGAGGGCGCGCAACGCCTCGCTGAGCTCGGTGGGTCGCAAGTACATGAATTGGCTGGCTCGTCTGGAGCGACCGCTCCACAGTTATGTAGCAGCCACTTTACTACATGAGCGGCTTCACCATATCCTAGCCGCCACCGGTTTTCAACCCCTGGACCCGGATGTCATGGTGCAGTGCGCCACGTAGGACAGGGGCGCCTGACCCGCTGGAGCCAAGCTTTTATGACGCATGTCGTGACCGAATCGTGCATTAAATGCAAATACACGGACTGCGTGGACGTTTGCCCCGTAGACTGCTTCCGGGAAGGGCCGAACATGCTCGTGATCGAGCCGGACGAATGCATCGACTGCGCCGTGTGCATACCTGAGTGCCCCGTGAACGCGATCTATGCCGACGTCGACGTGCCGCAGGCGCAGATGAAATTCATCGCGCTGAATGCCGAGCTCGCGTCGAAGCTCCCAAGCATCGTCGCGAGCAAGACTGCGCCCGCCGACGCCGAAGACTGGAAGGAGGTCAAGGAGAAGCTGCAGTATCTGGAGCGATGAGAAGCCGCACCAACAACGGACGAGCCCATGGCGACGAAACGGACACCGAAGACAGCAGCCGGCGGCGCGGCAGCCAAGCGCGCTGCATCGAGAGACAAAGATACAGTGCCGGCAGAGGCTTCCGGCAGGCCCGCACGGACGCGCCGCAAGCGCGATGCCGATGAGGTTGCCGGATCGCGCCGCAAGCGCGATGCCGATGATGTTGCCGGATCGCGGCGCAAGCGCGATCCGGTCGGCATGCAACGCAAGATCCTGGAGGCGGCGACGGAGGAGTTCGCCAATCACGGCTACGGCGGCGCGCGCGTCGAGCGTATCAGCAGCCGTGCCCGTACCGTGGATCGCATGCTCTACTATTACTACGGCAGCAAGGAGAAGCTGTTCCGCACGGTGCTCGAGGAGGCGTACGAGAAGCTCGGGCAGGCCGAGTCGCGCCTGCAGCTGGCCAGCACCCCACCGCTGCAGGGAATGCGCCAGCTCATCGCGTTTACGTGGGATTATTACTATCTGCATCCGGAGTTCATCCGGCTGCTCAACGGCGAGAATCAGTACCGCGGCCAGCACCTGAAGAAGTCCACCCGGGTGAACCAGCTCTCGTTCCCCCTGCTCAGCGTGCTGCGTGATCTGCTGGCGCGCGGCGCGAAAGAAGGCGTGTTCCGCGACAACGTGGATCCGATTCAGGTCTACATCACGATCGCCGCACTCGGCTACTTCTATCTATCGAACCGCTACACGCTGTCACGCTTTCTCGATCGCGACCTGATGGCGGACGAGCACCGGCGCGCCTGGCTCGACCACATCACGAGCGTGGTGCTGGGCTTCATCGGCGCGCGGTAGGCGCAAGCTCTCCCACCCCCGCCCCAGCGGGGCACCCGCAATGACCCCTCCGTTCCAGGAGGGTGGCGCGTAGCGACGTGGGCGGTAGCCATCACGCCCGAACACCTACATTTGTACAAATATTTCTCCGCCCATGCACTTCCGCCTCGAACTAATCGCTGCGCGCCGGGTCCTTTCGATATAACTCCTACAACACCGACGCAGGGAGCGAACAAGATCCTGGAGAGGCACTACGATGAAGCGCACTTGCAATCGCCTCGCTCTAACCGCGCTGGCCACAGTGTTTATGGCGAGCTTCGCTGTTGGCACCGCGGCCCTCGCCGCAGAGCTGGACGGGGACCGCTTGATCCACGCGGACAAAGAGCCCGGCAACTGGATGACCTATCACGGAACTTACAAATCCTGGCATTACAGCCCACTCGATGAAATCAACACGAGGAATGTCTCGAAGCTGACTGAAGCGTGGACACACGTCGCCTCACGCGCCAATCGCGGCCTGCAAGGTTTTCCGCTGGCGATCGATGGCGTGCTCTACTACTCCAGCCCCTACAACCAGATCTACGCGCTGGACGGTGCGACCGGCCAGATACTGTGGACGTACAAGCAGAAACTCAACGAAGACCTGGTCGCACGGCAGACGCACTCGCCTTACAACCGCGGTATTGCCGCCGCTTACGGCAACATTTACATCGGCACTCTGGACGGCAAGCTGGCCGCGGTCGACATGAAGACCGGCAAGCTCAACTGGGAGACCAAGCTGATCGACTCCGAGAAGCTGACGGTCGGCTTTACGGGCGCGCCGCTGGTCGTCAAAGACAAAGTGGTCATCGGCTCGCAAGGCGGCGAGTGGCCGTACAAAGGACCGATCTTCGGCGTCGATGCCAAGAACGGTCAGAAGGTCTGGGAGTTCGACACTGCCGGCGGCAACGAGGGCAATGGGGACGCACGCAACACGTGGGGCCACGACTCCTGGCGCGTTGGGGGCGGCGGCGGGTGGATGACCGGAGCGTACGATCCCGATACCAACACGGTCTGGTGGGGAACGGCAAATCCGGATCCACTCTACGATTGGGCCGGCGACAAATGGCAGACCGAAGGGCCGCGCCCCGGGATCAATCTCTACACGACCTCGGTTCTGCTGCTCGATCCCGACACCGGCAAGCTGAAGGCCTACCACCAGGAGATTCCGCACGATGCGTGGGACTTCGACTCGGCCGTCGGCGAGTTCTTGTTCGTCGAGCACGGCGGAAAGAAATACGTCGTGCACCCGAACAAAGGCGGCTTCATCTTCGTGTACGACCGTAACGGCAAGGTCGAAAACGTCTACAAGGGCGTCGACAACATCAACTTCGTCAAGGACATCGATCCGAAGACTGGCGAGCTCATCGGCCGCCGCGACCTGGCCGAAGGCAAGCACACCAACCTGTGTCCGGCCATCGCCGGCGGATACAGCTGGCCGTCGGGCACATACGATCCCAAGACCGGATTGTTCTACCGGGTAGGCTTCGAGTGGTGTCAGGACCTGGACGTGGTGAAGACCGAGCCGATCACCGAGCCTGTTGTGCAGCTGAACATCGGCGCCGAATTCACGATGCACGGCCCGGGCAGTGCCCCGCCGCACGGAGAAATCCGCGCACGCGATCCGGTCACGGGCAAAGTGAAGTTCGAGATTCCGTTCAAGGTGCCGCCGCACGCGAGCCTGCTCAGCACCGGCGGCAATCTGCTCTTCGTACCCGAAGCCGACGGCATGCTCGTAGCCTACGATGCCGGCACCGGCAAGAAGCTGTGGAGCCACAACGATGGTCAGGGCCACGACGGCGGGATCATCAGCTACCAGGCCAAAGGTAAGCAGTACATCGCAGTGATGACCGGCTGGGGCAGCTTGGTCGGCGACGGCTATGGCGAGCTCTGGGGCGAGCCGTGGAAGAGCATGCCTAAGGACTCGGGTGTCCTCAAAGTGTTTGCCCTTCAGTAGTCCCCAAGCGCCGGCGGGCAGGATGTCGGTTGTGGCCCGCCGGCGTGCTTTTCTCGAGATGCAGAGACACATGACGCTTGGCGGAGTGCTATTCGCGGCCGGTGCGTGCGCCGCGGTCTGTGCATTGGGGATCCGGGATGCCGGGGCACGGACTTTGGCCGAGATCCAGGCATTGGACTCCATCTCGATGTGCGCCAATCCGGATGCCCTGCCCTACTCGTCGAACCGGGCCGACCTGCCCGGCTTTCAAATCGAGATCGCGCGTGAGGTCGCGCACGGGCTCGGCTTTCCGCTGCGCATCGAGTGGGTCGTTCCCCGCCGTCGCGTGAAGGAAGTCGATTGCGACATGCTGCTCGACCGCGCGAACGATCCCGACCTCAAGAGCCGCGACCGGTTGCTGTCGGTGCCCTATCAAAAGCAGAGCATCACGCTCGGACTAGGGCATAACGCCGACGGCGTGAAAAGTCTGGGCGATCTCAAGCCGCAACAGAAGATAGGCGTGATGGTCGGATCGGTGGCAAGCGTCGTACTCGGCAAGCGGGGCGTGTCGATATCGCCCTACGCTTTTCAGAATGACATGCTGAGCGATGTGCAGGCCGGGCAGCTGGCGGGCGCCGCGACTGCGTCGGCCACGTTGAGCTACTTCGTGCAACAGCATCCCGAGGCCGGATTGCGGCTCGTCAGTCTGGACGGCGAGCCTGGCCTGGAGTGGACCGTCTCGATAGGACTGCGGCGTGCCGACGACGCGCTGCTGGCCGAAGTGAATCGTGTCGTCGAATCGTTGCTGGCCGACGGAACCATCGAGCGCATCTACGCGAAATACGGCATCGAGCATCGGCAGCCCTGAGCAACCTGCTCGCTGGAGGATGGCATGCACATCTCATTTCCGCACACGAACAACCCGATTCGGCGCGCTGCTCCCGTCGAGCTCTTGGTCGTCGCCGACCACAAGACGATTCGGGCGGCGATCGATTGGTCGACCATGGAGGCGTTTCTCGGCACGGCGCCGATCGACGAAGAGGACGTGCGCGCGTTTCTTCGGAACAATCGCGAAAGCATCGAAGTGCTGATTGCAGCGCAGCTGTACGCGCACGGCGTGCCGCTTGCGCGCCACATGATACTCACGCGCGAGGAGCTGGAGCACATGCCTGCGCTTTGACGATGACTCCCTCGCCCCTTGCCGGGAGGGGTTGGGGGGAGGAAGAGAGGGGTTTCTGCACGGAGATCGCAACCCTCAGACCGGACGACGTGGGTCACGGCCAGATGATCTGGTGCTCCTCGATGAACACCGCATCCACGCTCTCGACGTAGTTCTTCAGATCGGCAAGCAGCCTCACACCTTCCGGACTCTTGAACGCAGCCTCGCAGTCCGCCTGCGAGTCGAACCACAGCTCCGAGAACCCGTCATAGCCGAGCGCCGGATCGCGGCTGCGGTCGATCACGTTGATCGAGTAGCGCCGCACGTTCGGCAGCCGCTTGGCAAGCTCGGCGTGCACGTTCACCCAGTGATCGACGAACTGCTCGGGCGTGAGATCCGCCCTTCTGCGTTGCAGTCCGATCCGCTTGAACCCTGCCATGCGAGCCTCCTGTCTACATCCGTGACGGCAGCCATGTGGTCAACGGCGGGAACACAATGATGAGTGCCAGCACGATCAGGCACCATAGCAGGAATGGCAGCGCCTCCCACGCCACGGACAGAATCCGCAGATTGCCGACACTCGAAGTCACAAACAAAAGCAGCCCCACCGGTGGATGCAGCAGGCCGATCATCAGATTGACGACGACCACGGTGCCGAACTGAATCGGGTCGATGCCGAGCTGATGGCCGATCGGGAGCAGCGCCGGCAGAAAGATCACCATCGCCGGCAGCGGCTCGATCAAGCTGCCGACGATCAGCAGAAACACGTTGATCACGATCAGCACGACCACCGGGTTGTCGCTGATGTGCTGAATCATCTTCACGGCGACTTCGCTCACCTGGCTCTCGGCGACGAGCCAGCTGAACGGCCCCGCCGCTGCAAGGAGGAACAGGATCGTCGCACTGGTCCGGCCCGAATCCCACAGCATGCGCGGAATCTCGCGCAAGCTCATGCCGCGATAGATCAGCAGGCTCACGATCAGCGCATAGACAACGGCGACGGCAGCCACCTCCGTCTCGGTGAACACGCCGAAGCGGATGCCCACGATGATGATCACGGGCATCAGCAGCGCCCATGACGCGTTGCTGGTCGCCTTCACCTTCCCCGCGAAGCTCACGCGCGGCATGCGCGGGTAGCCGCGCTTCCACGCGATCAACGAGCAGATCACGAAGAAGCCCGCAGCGAGCATCAAACCCGGCACGATCCCCGCGATGAACATCTTGGCGACAGACTCGTTGGCGATCTGCGCGTAGACCACCATCGGAATCGATGGCGGGATGATCGGCCCGAGCAGCGCACCGGCCGCAATCACAGCGCCCGCGTAGCCCCCGCTGTAGCTTTCCTTCTTCATTGCGGGGATCAGCGGCTTGCCGATCGCCACCGCGTCGGCGACCGCCGAGCCCGAAACGCCTGCCATCACAAGGTTGGTCAGGACCGATACATGTCCGAGACTGCCGCGCAGGTGACCGACGAGCGTCAGCGCCCAATCGATCAGGCGCTGCGTGAGACCGCCGCGATTCATGAGCTCGCCCGCGAGAATGAACAGCGGAATCTGCACGAGCGCGTAGTAGTTCACGCCGCCCATCATCGACTGCGGAATTAGGATCGTGTCGACGGTCTGGTTCGTCTTCATCTCGATGCCGAACCACGCCGACAGGATCATCGACCAGCCGACGTCGATGCCGACCAGAATCAGCAGCAGGAACGAGACGAACAGCAGGACGAGAAGATTGCCCACGTCAGTAGATTTTGGTCGGGTCGTGCACGTCCACTGACGATTCGCGCCAGAAACGGCGAACGAGTCGGACCACCACCGCGAAGAACATCAGGATCAGTCCGAAAAACATGCCGTAGACCGGCACCGCCACACTGTAGTCGGTACCGAGAATCACCTGGTCTCGGCTGACGACCAGAACCTGCCACGATTTCCAGATGACGATGCCGATCAGCACGAGCAGCAGGACGTCGAAGCTGCCGTACAGAACCGCGCGAGCTTTCGCGGAGAGGAAGTGATCGGCCAGATCGACGCGGATTTCGGTGCCCTGCCGCATGGCTAGCGCGAAGCCGATGAACGTGAGCCAGATCAAACCGATCTTGACGTACTCTTCAGGCGAGTCGCGCCACAGGTCGATGAAGTGCCGGTCGATCACTTGCGACACGACAACAAGGAGCAGCCCGCCGACGAGCAGGGCGATGGTCCACTGCCATGCGAGGGTGAGCGCGCGATCGAGCGCGCGCAGGAGCGATTTCATTTTGCAGCGACCCTATGACTACCGTTCGTGCTGAGCGTCGCCCGGCCGACACAGTCGAAGCACGCTCAGGGCGAACGGGATAGGGTTGGGTTCCACTCCGTATTTTCCTCGCCGCATCACTTCTGCAACGCACGGATCTTCTCGACCAGCCCCACCGGCCAGAGCTTGCCCTCATAGCGCTTGTGCAAGTCCTTCAGCGCTTCACGGAACGCGTCGCGATCCGGCACCGTGAATGTGATGCCAGCCTTCTTGAGCGTCTCGATTCCATCTTTTTCGAGATCCTCACCGGCTTTGGTCATCGCGTCCCCGCCGATCTTCGCGGCCTGGATCAGGTGCTGCTTTTCCTGCGCGGACAGCGATTGCCACAGCTTCTCATTGATGTAATACGCGGCGACTTCATAAACTTGGTCGGTCGACGAATAGTACTTCGTGACCTCGTACCACTTGTAGCCGATGGTCGCGTCGAAGCCGTTCTCCTGCCCGTCGATCTGGCCGCGCGAAATGCCCATGTAGATATCGCCGAGGCCCATGACGACGGGCTTTGCCCCCAGCGTCTCCCACGTCGCGCGGATGATCTCGACCGGCGGGACGCGCAGCTTGAGCCCCTTCACATCGGAGGGCTTCACGATGGGCCCCTTGGTCGTGTTGATCGCCCGCGGCAGCCGTGAGCCATAGGCGGCGAACACTCGCACGTTCGACTCCTTCGCCAGCGTGTCGTACATCTCCTGGAACAGCGGCCCGTTGACGATCTCCGGAACGACCTGCTTGTTCTTGAACAGATACGGCACGTAGACCACGTTCAGCGGGCCACCTCCCTTCAGCACACCCGCATTGGCGACGCCGAGATACGCGATGTCGACGGTCCCAGTCTGCACGGCCGTGACGAGCGCCTGAATGTCGCCGAGCTGATTGTCCGGATAGACCTGCGCCTTGAGCTGCCCCTTGGAGATCTTTTCGAGCTCCTGGCCGAAGCGCGCGACACCGACATGCGGCGTGCTGCTCGAAGGCCAAGGGGAACCGACGCGGAACACGCGCTCTGCTTGGACATTGCAGGCGAACAGGACGAGCGCGAGCATGCATGCGCGCAGGATACGGACTGACATGACTTCTCCCCGATTGTCGATCTTATCGTACGGCGGCCTGGCCGCCGCCGTTGTCGCCCCAGTGCGTCTGCGGCTGTATGCGCCAAACAGTCTAAACGCTGACACCTTTCGGGCGGGTGGTATCATGAACAGACGACTCCGAGGTGTCAATTCGATGACCAACATCGAGGACCTGCGGCAGCGTGCACGCCGCCGGCTGCCCCGGACGATCTTCGATTTCGTCGACGGCGGCTCCCAGGACGAGCTGAGCCTGCACGCCAACCGCACCGACTTTCAGAAGCTGGCTTTCCTGCCGCGCGTACTCACCGATGTGTCGGTACGCGATCAAAGCACGACCGTCCTCGGCGAGACGCTGTCCTCGCCGCTCATCATCGCGCCGACCGGGCTCGCCGGCGTGTTGCGCCGCGACGGCGAAGCATTGGAAGCGCGTGCAGCGGCGAACGCCGGCATCGCCTACTGCCTGAGCATGATGTCGGCGTGCAGCATCGAACAGGTCGCGCGCGCGACTTCGCGTCCATTCTGGTTTCAGGTCTATCTGCTGCGCGATCGCGGCATCAATGTGCACTTGATCGAACGAGCGCGCGCGGTCGGCTGCCGCGTGCTGGTACTGACCGTCGACACCAAAGCGCAAGGTCCGCGTGAGCGCGATATTCGGAACGGCTTCACGGTCCCGCCGCGCGTCACAATCCGCAATGCCTTCGATTTCGCGCATCGGTTCGGCTGGCTCGCCGACGTGGCGCTCGGGCCGCGTATCACGTTCGGCAACCTGGCCGGATCGCTGGTCGGTTCGGACGACATCATCAGCGTCGCGCGCTTCGCCGCCGAGCAATACGACCCGAGCATCAACTGGTCCGATCTCGAATGGTGCAAGTCCATCTGGCATGGGCCGGTCGCCGTGAAGGGCGTCCTGACGACGGAAGACGCGCGCCTCGCAATCGAGCATGGCGCCGATGCCGTGATCGTCTCCAACCACGGCGGGCGGCAGCTCGACGGTTCGCCCTCGGCAGTCTCTATGCTGCCGATGATCGCCGAAATGTGCGCTGGACGTGCGGAGGTGATTCTCGACGGAGGTATCCGGCGCGGCAGCGATGTGCTGAAGGCTCTCGCGCTCGGCGCGCGCGCCTGCATGGCGGGCCGGCCTTTCCTCTATGGTTTAGCGGCACACGGCGAAGCGGGGGTGACGCGAGCCATCGAGATTCTCAGAGCCGAGATCGACGTCGATCTGGCGCTGCTCGGCCGCGGCGGCGCGCGGCAACTCGACGCCAGCGCACTAGGGTGGATGTGATGGCAATGCGCTTGGACTGGGATGGCACGACGCTCGCAGTCGTCGCGAGCTGGCTGGTGCGTACCGCCATCGGCGTTGGGGTCACGTGGTTCGCATACGACATTGCCGGTCCGACTGGACTCATATACGCAGCACTGGTCTGGGCACTGCTGCTCCCGAAATTGATTCTGGATTGGCTGCCAGCGCTTCCGCGCAGTGCACGCGCTGCGGCAGTAGCGTCTCGCGAGGGTGACGTCTACACATTCGAGACGCACGAGCTGCGTGTGCTGTCGGTCGGCGGCTATCCCTGGGTCGTCGACACCGACGTGCTCGGGGTGTTGGGCGAAGAGCCGACCGAGACATCGCGGCGACGTTACGATGCCGCTCATTGCGCGAAGATTCCGGGCATGAGGCTGTGGGCTTATTCGGAGGCTGGCGCGAGCAAGATTCTCGGCGCGAGCCGGCATCCGGATGCGCACAGACTACGGTTATTTCTGGAGCGGCAGGTCTTTCTGCCGGCACGGAAGCGGAGGGAGAGAGCACAGGAAGGCAGGCTTTAGTGCGTGGTATCGAGCAGACATTACCCTCACCCCCGCCCTCTCCCATCAAGGGAGAGGGGGTCTCACGACGCCGAGCGCACCGTGCATCCCCTCTCCGCTTGCGTGAGAGGGTCAGGGTGAGGGCTACGACAACTAACTGAGGGAGTCGGAGATGGGGAAGCTGGACGGAAACATCGCGTTGATCACCGGGGCCGGTCGCGGCATCGGCAAAGCCATGGCGCTGCGATACGCACGCGAAGGAGCAACACTGGTTCTCGTCGATCTCGACGACAACGTCATTCAAGGCGTAGCCGACGAGATTCGCGCGCTTGGTGCGACGACGGAAGCCTTTCGCGTCGATGTGGGCGATCCAGCCCAAACCGCTGCGATGATCGATCGCGCCGCAAAGCGCTTCGGACGCGTCGATACGCTCGTCAACAACGCCGGCGTGGCTCGCGTCCGGCCGCTGCTCGAGCTGACGCCCGATGACTGGGACTTCGTCAACGACATCAATGCGCGCGGCCTGTTCTTCGCGCTGCAAGCGGGCGCCCGTCAGATGATGAAGCAAGCGCCGAAGATCGACGGTCGGCTGCGCGGCAAGATCATCAACATCTGCTCGATAGCCGGCCGCGGCGGGCGCCCCATGTTCGCCGCCTACGCGGCTAGCAAGGCGGCCTCGATCAGCATCACGCAATCGGCCGCGCTCGGGCTCGCGCCGCACATCACGGTGAACGGAATCTGCCCGGGCGTCGTCGAGACCGAAATGTGGAAGACGATCGACCGCGAGTGGAGCGAGGCCGACAAACGCCCGCTCGGGTCAGCATGGCAGGATCGCATTCGCGGCATTCCGATGGGCCGACCGGAAACGCCGGACGACCTGGTCGGCATGGCAGTGTTTCTCGCGAGCGCGGATTCCGATTACATCACCGGGCAGTGCTACCACGTGGACGGTGGGGTGGTGATGAATTAATTCACACCTCCTCCCACCGCCCGCTCTTCTCCGAACGAAACAGCGCGTCGATCGCGCGCATGCTGCGAATCGAATCCTCGATTCCATACGGCAACTCGATCTCACCACGGATCGCACGCGAGAACGCTTCGCCCTGCAGCATGTACTGATCGCTCTCGGCCAACGTCTCGGTGCGGATCGCGGAACCGTCCAGCGCCGATCCATCATCGAGGAACAGCTTGGTCTTTGCGCCCTGCGGCGCATTGACCGGGATCTGAATCTCGATGCGCCCCTTCGAGCCACAGATCTGAATACGCTGATACGCCGCGCACTGAGTCGATACCGTGAAATCCAAATGACGGCCCGAACCGAAATCCAGCAGCGCGCTGGTGACGCGATCGGTGCCGAAGCCCGGGTCGCGATCGACGAGCGCGATGCCGCGCCTGGGCTCGGACTCGAAGAAGAACCGGCCCGCCGTGATCGGATAGCAGCCGATGTCGTACAGCGCGCCGCCGCCGATCGCCGCCATGTTGCGTATGTTGGACGGATCCTCGTTAAAGTAGGAGAACAGCATCTGCACGACACGCAGGGTGCCGACCTGCCCCTGCCGCACGAGCTCGCGTGCGCGCAGCCACTGCGGATGGAAGTGCACCATGAACGCTTCCATCACGAGCACCTTGCCGGGGATTGCGCGCAGGCTCTCCGCCTCTTTCGCATTCAGCGCGATCGGTTTCTCGCAGAGCACGTGCTTCCCGGCCGCGGCCGCTTGCAAGGTCAGCGGCACGTGCAGATGATTCGGCAGCGGGTTGTAGATCGCCTCGATGTCCGGATCGCCGATCAGTTCCTCGTACGAGCCGTAGGCCTTTGGAATCCCCAGTGCGCTGGCAGCTTCACGTGCTGCAGGCGCCGAGCGCGAGGCAATCGCGCGGATCTCGAGCATGTCGCTCTTCAGCATGCCGGGCAGCACCTTCTTCGTGCCGATCTTGGCCGTGCTGAGCACGCCCCATATGACTTTTTTCATGCGCTTCCTCCAGCCCGTGGGGATCAGCCGCTCAGTGTACTGGCAATGGGTTTGCGCGTACCGGGCCGGTCGAGAGCCAGTCGATCTGGGTTAAACTCGAGCCCAGACCTTCGAGGCCTGCGCCAGATGTCGGACCCCAGTCACGACAGCGAGCCGTCCGGCTCAAAGCGCGCCGAGAGCGCGAACGCCGCCGGCAATCCTCCTCCACGCCTGCCTTCGAAGCACTGGATGCGCGCGCGCCTCGTTCCGATCGTCATGCTCGTCGCCGGTCTGCTCGTTTGGCTCGGTTACGAATACACGCACAGGGCGCCGGCCGAACGTGCTCCCGCCGATTCTCTGGCGCTCGAAGCCGTGGGCCCCTGGTGGAACGTGATCGGCGATCGCTATCTCGAGCTGGACTGGGAGGGCCGGCGCGCGTCGCTCTGGGACTACACGTCCTCCGAGGAAGGTGTAGAGAGCACAGGCACGTGGAGTGCAACCGACACCGTGGTGACGGTCCATGTCTCCGGCAAAGCTGGCGAGCTCACACAGCAATACGAGCTGGTCGGCAACGACGCGGAGCTGTTCCTCGCGCCCAAGCCGGTCGACAAAGCCAGGTTGCTCGACTCGTGGATTGCCGATCACCGCGACGACGACGACGAGACCTCTCCGAAGGATTCGATGTCGCGCGAAACGACATGGCACCCGCACTCTCGCGGGCGTCCGCGCCACATGCGTCACCATCGTCATCACTGGCTGACAAAGTTTCCGGCCTGAACGCACTACGGCCCGTAGGTCAGCTCCTTCGCTTTGCCCCAGAACACGCGATACGCGAAGATTGTGTAGCCGACGATCAGCGGCAGCACGACACACGTTCCGACGAATACGAACATCAGCGAGCTCTGCGCTGCCGCCGCCTGCCAGATGGTCATGCGGTCGAGCACAAGGTACGGGTACATGCTGTACGCGAGCCCGGCGAACGCGAATACGTAGATCCACACGGCGAGCACGAACGGCAGCCATTCACGTCGCGAGCGGCCATCCTGCAGCCGGGTCGCCGAGAACCAGATGCCCGCAAACGTCGCCGCGGTCAGCAACGGCAAGATTGAAAGTCCGATCACGCGCGGCCACACAAACCACTTCTGCATGATGGTTGCGCTAGCAAAGGGGGTTGTCAGGCTGATGGCCGCGACGCCCGCGGCCGCGAAAACGGCCGCGAGCTTGGTCCACCCGAGCGCGCGTATATGCACGTCGCCCTCGAGCTTGATCACGAGCCACGCGGCACCAAGCAGCGCATAACCGCCGGCCAGGCCGATTCCGACCAGCAGCCTGAACGCGCTGTACAGCGGCCCTTCCGCGAAACCCGTGACGACGCCAGCGAGCATCACGCCCTGCGCAATCGCCGTTCCGAGCGACCCGACGAAGAACAATCGGTTCCACAGCGTCTGGTGCCAGCCGATCGCTTTGACACGCAGCTCGAACGCGACGCCGCGCAGGATCAGGCAGATGAGCATCAGCGCTACCGGCAGATACAGGGCCGTGAGGATGACACCGTGCGCATGCGGGAACGCGACCAACAGGATGCCGACGCCGAGCACCAGCCATGTCTCGTTCGCATCCCAGAATGGGCCGATCGAAGCGACCATCATGTCCTGCTCTTCGCGCGTCGCGAGCGGCAGCAGAATGCCGACACCGAGATCGAAGCCGTCGAGAATCACATAGGCCAGGATCGCGAGGCCCATCAGCAGCATGAAGATGAACGGGAGATCGAGCGTCATGTACAGCGCCTTATGCGTTCACCGCTTCCCACGTCTCGGGTTTCAGCTGCGGCTGTGGACTGCCTTCCGCTTCCTTCCGCGCCATCTGCGTAACGACGATCAGATAAGAGACCAGCAGCAGCGTATACACCGCCGCATAGCCGATCAACGTCAACACGATATTGCCGGCCGGCACGGTCGATGCCGCCTCGGCGGTCCTCAGCATCCCATATACGAGATACGGTTGCCGACCGATCTCCGTCGTCAACCAGCCCGCGAGCGTAGCAATCCAGCCGACGAAGGTCAGTGCCGCGAAGCCGTGCAGCATCCAGCGCGGCAGCTCGCCTCTGCGCCACAGCACCCAGCCGCCGATCCATGCGGACGCGAGCATCAAAATGCCCATGCCGACCATCAAGCGGAACGTGAAGAAGATTGGCGCAACCGGCGGATGCTTGTCGCGAAACTCGTTCAGACCTTTCACTTCCGCGTCCAGCGAATGCCTCAGGACCAGGCTCGCACCCTTCGGAATCGTGATCGCATAGTCGTTGCGCCGCTCTCTTTCATTGGGCCACGCGAACAGCACCAGCGGGACGCCGCGCTCCGTCTCCCAGATGGCTTCCATCGCGGCGATCTTGGCCGGCTGGTGCTCGAGCGTGTTCAAGCCATGCATGTCGCCCACGAAAACCTGCACGGGTGCCAGCACAGCCGCGGCCACAAGACCGACTCGCAGCATGCGCCGCGCCGGCTCGAATCCCCGGTTGCGCAAGAGCTGCAGAGACGAAACGCCCGCGATCACGAATGACACTGTCAGCCCCGAGGCAATCGTCATGTGGGCAAGGCGGTACGGAAAGCTCGGATTGAAGATGATCGCGATCCAGTCGGCGGCGTACATCTGCCCGTCCGTGACGGTGACTCCCTGCGGCGTCTGCATCCACGAGTTGAGCGCCAGAATCCAGAACGCGGACAACGTCGTACCGGCAGCGACCAGAAATGCCGACAGCGTATGCAACCAGCCCGGCACGCGGTCGCGCCCGAACAGCATCACGCCAAGAAAGCTCGCTTCGAGGAAGAACGCAGTCAACACCTCGTAGCCGAGCAGCGGACCGGCGACGTTGCCGGCCTTCGCCATGAATCCCGGCCAGTTGGTGCCGAACTGGAAGCTCATGGTGATGCCGGACACCACGCCCATCGCGAACGACAGCGCGAATACCTTCACCCACAGACGATAGGCCTGATCGGTCCATTTCTCGCCCGTGCGAACCGAACGCAAGCGCAGGTACAGCAGCACCCACGCGAGCGCGATCGTGATGGTCGGAAACAGAATGTGGAAGGCGATGTTGAGCCCGAACTGGGCGCGGGCGAGCAGCAGCGGATCGGCGGACATCGGGATACTCTAGCGGGTTACGAACTCGAGACAACGTTGCGCTGTCATACTTCGCGGTGAGCTCACCGAAGGATACTCCAAACAGATGCTAGTGACTTTCGACAGTAACGTGGGCGGCTTCACGATGTTCGGCGACATCGCCGTCAAACTGCTCAAGATGATGGGGCACAGCGGAACGGTGCCGAGCGCGATCCTGCCGGAAGATATTCCAGCGGCGCTGGAGCGCTTGAAGTCCGCGCTGAGCGTCGAAGGCCCTTCTCCGGCACCGGGGCCGGGAGCAAAGGACGACGACAGCGAGAAGAAAGAGCCGCCGGTTTCGCTACAGCAGCGGGCCTATCCGTTGATCGATTTGCTGACGCGATCCGCGCAGCGTGGCAGCGCGGTGAGCTGGAAGTGAGAGAGCCGGTAGCGGTACGAAATCGTTTGCGTTCTGAAATCCCCCCGGCCCTCCTTTGCGAACCGGGGGTTCCGGTTCGCCTGCGAGAAACGGATGCGGATTTCTCCTGCGCTTGATCACCCCCCTTTGACAAAGGGGGGCCGGGTGGATTTTCGATCTCGTTCTACTGGATCTGCTGTATCCCCGCCAGCAACCAGCCCGACCGTCCCTGCTTCGCCTTGCTGAAATTCCACACCTCTTCGAATGGCGCGGCCGGCGCACCGTTGTCGCTGATCTTCCCGGTAAAGCGCACGCTCGCCAGGTAGTCGTTCGGCGTCTCGTCGATACCGAGCAGCTCGCCGTCGACCGACACCACATCGGTGCGGTTCTGAGCACCCTTCTCCTCGTCGATCTGCGTCTTGATCTCGGCGTAGACCTCGGGCGTGGTGAACTCGCGAATGTCCGCGAGGTTCCTCTCGTCCCATGCCGCCTGCAGCCGAATGAAATAGACCTTCGCATTCCGCAGGAAATCCGCAGTGTCGAAATCCGCCGGCACGCCCGGCGGCCGCCCCGATGCGGGCGCCGACGACAACGCAGCAACGGAACCGGGCATGGCAGCACCAGTTGCTGGTGCATACGCGCTGGTCGGCGCCGGAGCGGGCGTGCCATAGACCGGCTCCATGCGCGGGCCGGAAGGCACTTGGGCCCGTGAGCTCCGCAGCATCCGCCAAATCAGTACAGCCCCGCCGATCAGCAGCGCAACGACCAGAATGCTGCCCAGGCCCTCGGCGAACGCACCTCCCAGTCCGAAATGCGACAACAGCGCCGCAATTCCGATTCCTGCAGCGATCCCGGCAAGCGGGCCGAGCCAACGGTTGCCCGCGGGTTGCGGCTGTTGTGCCGGCGGCGGCTGTTGGGCGTTTTGTGGAGGAGTTTGGCGTGTCGGCGGTGCTGCCTCCCGCGTTGCGTTGGGCGACTGGCGCCCGAAGCTCTTCCCGCCGCCGAGCCGCCTCGCCTCCGCGTCCTGGGACACGATGGCGGCCCCAACGACGAGCGCGAAGAGGAACGTGGCCAGGCGCCAAATCCGATGACCTGCCGGGATGCGAAAGCGTTTCATGGTTGTGTAGGTGCTCTGTGAGTTGGAAGCGATACGTGGCACCCGATATTGGGCCCCTGGCGCGACAGCATACGCTTCTCGAGAATTTGCATCGCGCCGATGCGCAAGATCAGGCCGCCAGCGGTTAAACTTTCGTGAGCGCAGGCGCCCGTCCGCCGCCGCTCACTCCAACAATAGACAGGCCGCCATGAAGCAGGATTCCCGCTTTCCGAATCTTTTCATCCTCGACCACCCGCTGATCCAGCACAAGCTCACGCACATGCGGGACAAGACGACCTCGACGCGCACGTTCCGTGAGCTGTTGCGGGAGATCACGCTGCTGATGGGCTACGAGGTGACGCGTAATCTGCCGCTCACGACGCGCACGATCGAGACACCGCTCACAAAGATGGAAGCTCCCGTGATAGCCGGCAAGAAGCTCGCGATCGTGCCGGTGCTGCGGGCCGGCATCGGGATGGCGGATGGGCTGCTGGAGCTGATCCCGTCGGCGCGCGTGGGGCATATCGGGCTTTACCGCGACGAGCACCACCGGCCGGTGGAATACGTCGTACGCCTGCCCGAGCTCGAGGGGCGCGTCTTCATCCTGTGCGATCCGATGATCGGTACCGGCTACTCGGCGGCGCATGCGGTCGATGTCTTGAAGAAGCGCGGCGTGCCCGCCGATCACATCCTGTTCCTGGCGCTGGTGGCCTCGCCGGAGGGTATGCAGGTGTTCCAGGAAGAGCATCCGGACGTGATGATGTACGTCGGCTCGCTCGACGATCATCTCGACGAGCATGCGTACATCGTGCCGGGCTTGGGCGATGCGGGGGACCGGCTGTTCGGGACGAAGAACTAGCAGATCCGTTCGTCCTGAGCGTGCTTCGACTCTGCTGCCCAGAGCCTGTCCTGAGCGTAGTCGAAGGGCTCAGCGTGACAGGGGCGGGAGCTGCAGAGTCAAGCGACAGGTCAAAATTGACCGTTCGTCCTGAGCGTCGCGGGTCAGTCGCAGAGTCGAAGGACCGGATGCGGATGCGGAAGCGAGACGCCAACGCGTCTAAGGCGTCCGCACCAAACTGGACCGCGCCGCGCCGCTCGCGAGAAACGGCTGCGGATCCGGGCACGGCGAGCTGGACAGATACTGCAAATGATCCGCACCCGGCGCGTTGCCCTGCAGCCAGCCGTGCTTGCGGTCGAACCACCGCAGGCGCGCGAGCTCCTCTCCGGTCGGTCGATACAGGAACAGCAGCTCGTGCCGCCAGAAGTGCGTGTCCTCGAAGTCCTGCTTGCGCGTGTCGATCAATCGCATGCCTTCGTCGGTTGACGCCGCCGAAATCATCTTCCCGAACTCCATCCCGCCCTCGCGCGAGCACGCCTGCCGCGTTCGGTACTCGTTGTAGCCCTCGTCGGCGAACACCGCGACGGCGAGAAGCACGGCGATCGGCAACCACGCCCAGCGTTGCGCGCGCTTCGGCAAATGGCTTCCGACGATCACGACGACGCCGCCGAGGAAGGCGAGAAACGTGAAGATGAAGAAGGCCCCGGCCAGCACTCCCAACCCCTGTCTCGAAAGATTCGGATGTTAGACCAATCCGCCGTACTCCGATTCCGTGACTCAAACGTGACCAACACGTTATCGCAGGGGGAGTCATGCTGGCGGCCCGGCCGCGACCAATACCAGATTCATGTCGAATGATCTAGTACTACAGGCATATGCCCCGCGCGGACGGCTCCCCGTACAGTGGCATCGGGACGAGGACCCCGAGGCGTCCAAGCAGCGTCGCCCGGCAACGCAAGAGGTCAACGATGACGATGCGCGTAGCAAGCTCCATCGGCCGGGCGGTCGGCCGCTACCTGAGCCAGCCGGTCAGCAACTATCGGCCGCTGACCACGTGCGAGCCGGACATCCTGGCGGCAACGCTGCGCCCCGGTGACGTGCTGCTGGTCGACGGCAATACGCGCGTCAGCGCCGCCATCAAGTATCTCACCCAGTCCACCTGGTCGCATGCCGCGTTGTACGTTGGCACCGGCATCGATTCCAGCGGTTCGGGCGGACCCGAGCCCATGCTTGTCGAGGTCGACATGGTCGACGGCGTCCGCGCCGTGCCGCTCAGCCAGTACGCGCCGTGCCACACACGCATCTGCCGTCCAGCCGCGCTGACGCGCGAGGACGCACGGCGAGTCGTCGCGTACGCGATTTCACGTCTGGGCCACACCTACGACCTCAAGAACATGATCGACCTCGCGCGCTACCTGCTCCCGTTGCCGCCGCTGCCGAGCCGCTGGCGCCGTTGCATGCTGGCTTTGGGCAGCGGCGATCCGACCAAAGCCATCTGCTCGACCCTGATCGCCCAGGCATTCCAGTCGGTTGGCTACCCGATCCTGCCCGCGATGGTCCGGCGCAACAGCGATCCGGGCGCGGACGATCACAACCGTGAAATCCTGACGATCCGCCACTACAGCCTGTACACGCCGCGCGACTTCGACATCTCGCCCTATTTCGACGTCGTCAAGCCGACCGTCGAGCACGGCATCGAGTACCGCACTGCGACAAACCGCGTCGAGCGGGAGGCGCCCGTTCCATCCTTGTACGCAGTTCCCGACCCGGTCTTTCGCACGGCTGACGTAGCGGCCGCCGCCTGATCCCCCAGATCCGGCGAAACACCCATCCCGAAACGGGCGATTTGCTATACGATTGAGGCCTGCATCAGGTCTCATGCAGCCTGTCCGCGGCGCCCAGTAGGTCTTCCTGAAGTCGATCTCGTCCCGCCTGGGTTGCGTGATCCATTTCGATCCGACCCATTCGACGAACATGCGGAAGTCTTTGTCCGGCGCGGTTCTGTTGCTGGCGGCCGTCATCATGACGTGCGTCGCCGGCCGCGCGCTCTGCGCCGACGTATTCGAGCTCGAGCCCGACTACGTCTACGGGCGCGACCGCAAGCCGCACCTCGGCTACCACAAGCCCGAAGTCTTCGATCCGCTCAGCGATCAGCTCTATCAGTCGGGCTATCGCGACTTTCCGCCCACCGCTGTTCCCGATGAGCTGAAGACGGTCGACGCGATGACGCGCGTGCGCGGCATGGGCCGGATCATCGCGTGCGCGGACGCGTGGTTCTGGCCGTATTCGCGCACCGCGCACAACAACGAGCCGGCCGGCCTCGACATCGAGCTGCTGCAGACGATCGCGAAGAAGCACGGCTGGGAGATCAGCATCGCGTGGGCCAACACGGGCACGCGCTTCGGCCTCGGCCCCGCCTTCACCAAGACCATCGACCGCGGCATCTGCGACATCTTCCTGGGCCTCACCATCACACACGACGATTCCGACGAGGCCGCGCACCATATCGCCTTCACGAAGCCGTATCTCGGCACCGGATTCGTGCTGGTGACGCAGGGCCCCGCGCTGCCCGCGAAGTCGCTCGACGACATCAAGCGCATGCACATCAAGATCGGCGTGCCGGTCTACTCGCCGATGGACGAATATGTGAAGGCGAACGGCTTCGAGCACGAGACGTTCTTCCAGAATGTGCGCGTCGTCGAAGCGCTCTTGCGCGGCGACATCAACGCTGCGATGGTGTGGTCGGGCACGATCTCGCAGGCGAAGCTCGAGCATCCCGAGGCCGAGTTCCAGATGGCCAAGGGCTTCGTGCCGATCCCGAACATGCGCTGGAACAACGCCTGGGGCGTGAAGGAAAAGGAAATCGAGCTGCGTCAGTTCATCGACGAGGCATTCACCGAGATGCTGAAGAGCGGCGAGATCAAGCGCATCGTAGAGCGTTACGGCGTACCGTTCTTTGCGCCATTCGAAGAAACCGGAGGAGCGAAGCAACCATGATCGACAAATTCATCCAACTGAGCGTGCTGTCGGGCGGGCTGCTGCCGCTGATGGGCGTGCTGCTGCTGTTCACGCTCGCGGTCATCATCGAGCGCTCGTACTTCTTCCACCGCGTGCTGAAGTCCGGTCAGGCGATGGAGCACGATCTGCAGCTCGTCGAGTACCAGAACGTCGACAAGCTCGAGAAGCTCGCCGCGCACTACGAAGGCTCGCTGCAGCGCTCCATTCTCTCCTCCGCGCTGGCATCGCGCGGCAGCGACGCGGACACGATGGAGCGCCACATCGAAGAAGCGATCATGTGGCAGCTCCCGCGCATCGACAAGCACGTGTGGGTGCTCGACACTGCCGTGACGCTCGCGCCGTTGATGGGTCTGCTCGGCACGATCGTCGGCATGGTCCACGCGTTCGACATCCTCGGCACCTCGGGCACCGGCGGCGCGGCCACGAAGATGGTGACCGGCGGCATCGCAGAAGCGCTCGTCGCGACCGGCGCCGGCCTGCTGATCGCGATCATCGCGGTGCTGTTCCTGAATCACTTCAACAAGCGCATCCGGCTCGCGCTGCATCAGATGGATCTGCTCAAGGTCATGGTGATCAACCGGTTCTACGGCGGCGGCTCCGTACATCAGGGCGTGCCGGTCAAAGAAGCGCTCGCGGCCAACGTCACCGGCATCAAGACCGGGAGAGCATCGTGATCCGTCGCGACCGACCCAGCTACTTCGACTCGCACCGGCCGCGCGTCGAAGTCATCCCGATGATCGACATCATGATGTTCCTGCTGGTGTTCTTCGTCGTGATCTCGCTGAAGATGATCGCTGGCACCGGTGTCGAGATGGATCTGCCGGCGTCGAGCACGACGACCGAGCTCAAGACCTCCACGGTCACCGTCGGCGTCAACAAGGCCGGCGAGACCATCGTCGAAGGCAAGAAGCTCGTCGGCGATGCGCTCAAAGACAAGCTGCTCGCGCTGAAGAAGGAGCAGCAGATCGAAGTCGTTCTCGCCGGCGACAAGGACGTGCCGCTGCAGACATTGCTGGCCGTGATGGACGAGGTGCGCGGCGCCGGCATCACGACGGTGGGTATCGCGGCCAAGGCCGAGAAGCCCGTCAAAAAGTAAGCGCACGGATGCGTCTGATCCCGGGTCCGATCCGCACGCGCTTCCTGCCCGGCCTGGAAGCGCGCGGACCGCTATGGGCGTCGATGCACGATCCAAGCGATCGGGCGCTGCCGTTCTGGAAAGCGGCGCTGATCGCGCTCGCGATCGAGATCCTGGTACCGCTGCTCGTGTTCGGCGTCAGCTGGACGTTCTTGCAGCGCTTCGAGGAGCCGCCGCCGATTCCGGTGATGTCCGTGCATCTCGATCAGCCGCCCCCCGAGGAAGCGCCTCGGCCGCAGCCTCCGCCGCCCGAGAAAAAACCGAAGGAGACACGGCGGCCGAAACCGCTCAAGAAGAACAAGCCGGCAATCGCG
>Ga0105237_10002698_pt1 | contig 21706 bp, 14 predicted proteins | sample KBSC24metaG_FD_81520 | JGI IMG/M metagenome (GOLD analysis project Ga0105237, IMG submission 81520) | Corn rhizosphere microbial communities from Kellogg Biological Station, Michigan, USA - KBS C2-4 metaG | ecosystem: Host-associated > Plants > Roots > Rhizosphere > Soil | place: Michigan, USA...
TGGTCGTAAGGCCGAGAAAGATCTTAGAGCGTGTCATAAAATGGTCCGCTTTTGTAAAGTCAAAAAGCAGTAAAAATTTTAATTTAAGAAATATACCTACTCTATTTTACAGGTTTTCGGTATCCCCTGAAATCCGCTGCGCTGGCAGATTTATATACGTGGCACGATTACGAGCAAGATAATGTGACATTATGTTCTAATCAATCCGATCTTTGTGCTGTTTTAAAGACCTCGAAATATAACTTTATCGCCGAGGAGAGAGAGGATGAGTAAATTCATTCTTTTTCAAATAATGCAACAAAAAATATAAAATGCCACTGTTGCCATTGAATAAATCTGCAGTAAGCACAAGGTCTGTTTTTATTATCCAGCACCCTGCCCCTTCTTCTATCTCCTGAAAAGAGTGGATAAAAACTTGTGCTACCCAGCCGGCCCTTTCCAGCCATTCTTGGTTGTCGAATACACGAAATGCTTCCAGATACAGCTCGCCTAGCCCTGCTAATCCTGTTCCAAGCGTAAAATTCATTAAGACCGGACGAGGATGAATCTCATGAAGTCGTTTTTCTGCTATTTCACGGTATATTGGATCCTGTAGGACCTCATATGCTTTTGTTAACACAAGCAGTATACCTAAAAGTCCACGCTCTGTATCCCATTCGACAGATGTAGGGTTCTTATTGCTTAATCCCCAATTATAAATGTCTTTTTTCTTGTTGGATTTTTGGATAAGCCAATTCAAACCCCTTCGAACGGTGTCTTCCACATCTTTATTTGGAAAGCGTTCAAAATAAGATAATAGGAACCATAGAATACCACTTACTCCATTACTTAGCGCGAAAAAATTATCGCCTTTTGGGGAGTTGAGTTGCTGAATTTCCCAAGCCCCATCGGTTAATTGACTATTTATGATCTTGAAGCAATAATCTTCTAAACGCTGTTTTACGAAATTTTTATCCAGCCACTCGGCGCAATTTAATAATGCTATTCCTTCTCCGGCCCAGCCATGAGAGAGGGTAGGTTGTTTAGAAGTAGTAGAAAAGAAAGTATACAGATTTTCAACTCGGATGGAATTGAAAGACAGCAAACCGCTATACAAGCTTTCTGACAAGGCGAGTGCAACACCCGATGAACCGAAATAAAGGCCTGATTCGAAAGAAGAACCATTCTGAGAAAGGTTTTCAAAAATATACTCCCAACTGGCATCGAAAGCCATCTGGGATAAAGAAACATCGTATCCTGCATTTTTGGCCTTTGCGACCAACCACAATGGTCCTGCTATGCCAGTGTGCCAGCCTTGGTACAAAGTTAAATTGATTTGATCATTTCCAAACTGTGGTAATTGGGTTTGTGCCTTAGAAGCCCATCGTTTCTTAGGGCTTAAAAAAACACCGGATGCTAATCCTCTAAGGCCTGCTTTAATAATATAATCTACGTCTTGAGTATGATTGGCATAGCTGCCTTGAAAATGGATCATATTGGGACATGACTTTAATATTTCACGGTAATTTTCAAGGACCCGCCGAATGTCTATTATCTGAGGACGATCGACTGGACTTCTCGAGAGACATTCTGTGATCAAAGTGCCGATGATTGACTCGCCAATAAAAAAATTAAGTTGTTTCTGCAAATTAGGATAGAGAAATGTATTGAATTTTACAGGAGTAAGGTTTGTAAAGAAGACGATCATCAGTCCTCCAATGCCAAACACATCTTCCTTGATGGTAGGTGTCATCGTATTAAGTTGTTCATACGACATAAATCCAGGTGTGCCTAGCCGGAACGGCGGATCAGGATGACCAGATATACTATGCCACGTTAATTCCATATCTATTAGGTGAATCTTTCCTTTTTTATCGATGATGAAGTTCTCGGGGGTAATGTCTCTGTGAATAAATCCGCGTTGATGAAGGCGTTCTATGATAGATATAATTTCGATAAGTATGTCCAGAAATTTTTTTTTAAAAGGCATGGGTAGATCATTCCAACTACGATTCTGGTAAAGAGAATAGAGCCAATGAGCCAAAGAACTACCTTTGATGAATTGCATTACTAAATATTTGTCTTGCCCATGCTGGAAAAAATCAAAGATAGGCGGCATGGGAATGTCTTTTGACAAATCTTTATATAGCTGAAATTGCCAGGCCAGACGATCTTGTATATCCCGGCTGTGGTCATCCGCAAACATATTGAATCGCCCTTGCTTTATTAGACATAGTTGAATTTTCCAGATTTTTTTGAAATAAATGCCTCTCATCACATCTCCTTTGGCATCTGACTTAAGGATACTGAGTGGATAATAAATATTGTTTAAAAGTTTCCCCTTTTTGGGAGTCGTTGACGGTACAATGTCTGCAAAAGGATAAGGAATATCCTTGGGCAACATGTATGGAATGGTATAAAGATCAGGTACCTTTTGCCCCTTTTGGTCGTAAATGTATTTTACTTCCCTCTGGTCGAGAGCATTTGCTGAGTCTTGGGTAAAGGCCTCATACCTAGCATACACAATGGAGCCCAGGTGAAGGTCTGTAAAGATAACTGGACCTCTGAATTTACTGGTCAACTCAATAAGTCTTCTGGCCCAAATTACCGCCTGCTGATCACTTTCCGGAAATACACTCACTATCTTTCCAATGTTGACGATGCCCATGCTGCCGTCTAGAAAGGAACCGGCAATGGAGTAATCCCTGAGGACCCTAAAAGCCAGTGAATGATGCGTGAGCTCCGGCAGGATCAAGTTTAGTAATTGAGCAATCTGCGCCCTGATGACAGAAAGGTGCAGGACCCATCCTTGCTTATTTTTTATTTTACCTATCTGCCAATAGAAGCCTGCCGGCGTATATGAAACATCGTGCAGCCTGAATATTTCAGAGTAGTCGTACAGAGGAGTATTGAGGAGTTGCGTCTTAATCATGGCTTCAGGACTATTCATTATATTTTGCTTATAATTGATATTAATAGTGCGGCACTGGCCTGGCCTTTGACTACCGCTCGTTGTTGTTTATATTTGTCGTAAACAATGGAATACGGAGGTATCACTCCCTTAAAATGCGCTGGGAAAAAGTAACTTATGTCTTTGCCTACTGTAATATTTGGATATATAGACAATTTGTAATACCCCTCAAAAACCTTCATTTCTTTCATTGGGTCAATTGTGATAAAATAAATATTAACTTTATTAAAAGAGTCTATTTTTTCCAGCAGATCGTTCGTCTCTGCCTGACAGTGTTCACAGTAAGGGCTAAAAAAGATTAAAATACTAGGTTTTCCTGCTGGAATATTTTTTGTGTTGAATACGGTGTTGCTGTCGGAAAGCAAGAGGTTAAAAGAAGGTAAATCTCCTTTTGGATGAAATCTACAGCCTACAAAAATCGCAATTATGCTTATGTAAATACCTTTTTTCATACGCTCTTTTCAAGATGGATAGGATAGTGCATCTGTTTTCAAAAGCTTCATATTTTTTATAACCTTATCGAGCCGTAACGCCAGGATGCTCAGCAGAGTGAAGGCTATGTTGAAATATAGATGCTGATGCCAATTCATGTATTTTATAATCCCTCCACATGTGCAGGGCCTATCCGAGCGGAAGTATAACATGAAAGCGATGTATACTGTAAATATGCTCATAAGTGCAAAAAAACCGTAGAGGCCTCCCCTTCGCAGCTGTGGTACTAGTAAGAACGTTCCGATTGACACTTCACTTAAAGGGATGAAAATCTTAAGAATAGGTGTTAGAGAGTGTAAAAGTGGTGACTTTAGTAACGCATCTCTAAAAACATCGTTTTCAACTAATTTGTTCAATCCTGTGTATAGGAAAAGAAGAGTAAATAAATAGCAGAGAAAGTCGAGAATAATTTCTTTTGTCATAAATTCATTTAACTGGGGTTAACGTTAGGCGATAAACTTTTTCAAGAATAATTAGCCCTATGCTGAAGCTGGTTAGCAGAGGGAATAGCTGATATCTAAGCACTATCGGAGATGAAAATATGCTGAACCCCAAGTTAAGGGTATATAAAGTGGCGAAAATGGTGGTAATCTGAAGTGGTATAATAGACCTTCTTTTGAAACCATTAAATGCCAGTAATGTTAACATTAGGATGCCGATCAATGTATTTACCAAGGCCGAAAAGACGACATACCAGGCAGTAAGCAGAATAGGGCCAGCCTTTTTACTGTCTTTTTTTACTTGGAGACTTTTATAGTTAAACCATTCTTTAGCGAGCGTACTTACACTGTCATGTCCCATATTGTATACGCCCAGAAATTCGATAGGGGGTATAGCAAATTTCACGGCATTTGGCGCCAAGAAGGTTTGTAGGAAAGGTATTGGGTACCGCTGGATTAGGTAAAGAGCATAATCTAGGTACAGTGGACCCTCTGAAGCCCAACGTTTGAAATAGGGTGTCGTACTGTCTTTGCTCCGGTCTTTTTGGACATATTGCACTAGGGGGCCACGACCGCTCCACAGATAGAAATATGAGTTAACTGAATCCTCATGGCTCAATTTTACCTTTTTTAGTGTATCCATATGCTGGCGTACCATTGCCTCTAGCCTAGAGAAACGGGCTGGAACAGTACTTCTTTTCGACGGCGGAATATGCTCATACATATAAAGCGCATTATTCGCCAACTGCCACCCACCAAAGGCGGAGAATTGCCGATGGCCAGTGATGGTCTGCATTTTTTGACTGGTATACCAAATGGACACTATAACAAGTAAAATACTCAAAATAATTCCTCCTATTTTGAATTTCCAATTATACCGAGATAGTAAAAAAGTCAGTATTGTGATAAGAGGATAATAAATGGCATTATAACGAAGGGTAAAGCAAAATAGTAACAACAGCGCTTGCAGTAACAGCAATCTTGGACCAGGCCTATAAAGTATCCAGATCAAGCAATTAATCCATAGCAGGCTGAATCCCATGAATAGGGCATCCGCAGAAATGTAATTGGCTACATATAAAGGAACTGGGTTAAAAAGGAAGAATCCCAAGAGGAAATTCCGGATAGCCTTGCTGGGTCGCAGGAAATAAATCAAAGTATACAGGAATAGTAATGTGCCTGCCTGTATGAAGAAATATTGAATTCCTACTACAACCTTATCTGAATGTGTAAAAACGCTAATCAGCCGGAGAAATTTCGAGTAGGCCACAGGCCACATATTGACATCGGCATTGGTATAGGCTGTTTCCAAATAGGAGTAAGAGTCCGGCATATAATTGGCAAAAGGGTACTTAAATTTGAATATAATAAACTGTATTAAAAAGATTGTCAATGCGAAAAGGCAATAAACTCGATTCCATGGATTTTTACATACAAAGTTGATAAATTCAGGAACTGCTCTCTTCCTGGGAATATGGGCTTCTGCAGGATGAGATGCCGGTATTTTTTCTTCGTGATACTCCTGCTCTGTATTGATAGACCAGATATTTTCCTTGGAAAGTATACCGCGGCATATATTATCTACGGACACCATAGCTGTCAGCATGGAATGATCAGCATTGTTGTACTTATGCATGCCGTTACGACCTACAAGAAAAAGATTTTCAAATTTATCGGTGAACTTTCTTATTTCTGAAAACCGAGTATATGTACCGAAATAGGCAGGGTAGGTTTTCTCCATGCGCCGCACAGTGATATCCAAAACGTCAGCAACGCGAGCAAGCCCCATCTTTTCCAGTTCCAGAATAGCTTGCCCCTGGATAGCTTCATCATCTAGCGCCCAGAAGTCATCCATCTTGTTACAGAAATATTCCATGCCAATCCAAACAGTATTGGGATCTTTAATCATCCCTCCACCCCAATTATTATATATCATGAGCCTCCCTACTTTCACGTCACGCTCCTGGATATAGATCCAGTTGTCTTTTAGCTCCAGTTTTTCATAATTACCGAACTTGCTAGGCGTAGATAATTGACGAAGTAAAATTCCCACGTTGATAAAGTCACGGTATTGAAGACCGGTTGCTACTTCGCGTACGTTTGCTGGCACATTTTCGCCCATGCCGACGATCAATTCCTGTACAGGCATAGATGAGAAGAAATAATCTCCTTCCCATAAACGCATCTCTCCAGTAGTGGCATCGAGGGTGTGAATGGAACATACAGATCCTTTTATCGTATAAACGTCCTGCACCTGCTGATTCAGATAAATTTTACCGCCCATTTCTTGTACTTGTCTGGCTACTTCTTCCCATAGAGAGCCGGGACCGTATTTGGGATAAAGGAATTGTTCGATAAGACTGGTTTCCGTCTCTTTTTGACTGAGGTCGGACCTTTTTCCTTTCCGCAGGCTCCTAACAGCTTCGGAAATTGCTTTGCCCAATGATACTCCTTTGATACGTTGTGCTCCCCATTCTGCTGAGATTGCCTGGCAAGGCACCCCCCATACTTTTTCCGTATAATCCTTAAAAAACAAGAGATAAAGTTCTCGTCCAAATTGGTTAATGATAAAATCCTCCAGACTTTTTGCTGGTCGGGGCAGAAGCTTTGCTTTCAGGAAGGATAATAATATCTTAATAGTCCTAAGGATTCCCAGTACCTTCAAAGTGCTGACAGATAGCTGAATAGGATAGGTAAAAAATTTCCGAAGGAAATAAATCCGGGTCAGTCGTTGAATGACGAGCATACGTTTGTCCGGGTCTTTTGACGCTTGTTTGGCAGAGATTCCTTCTCGTATAACAGAATGAGATTTGTTTTGGTAGTTAATGACGAATTCCTTATCCTCCATTTCTTGCAACGGCATAATGTTCAACCACCACTCCATTACCCTATCCGACTTTGAGAAAAAGCGGTGCGGACCCATGTCCATCCGGTTACCCTTATAATCGATAGTTCGGGATATCCCGCCGATGAACTCGCTCTTTTCCAATATGATAGGCTGGATATCGGTTCTTTTCAGAAGTTCATAAGCCGCGGTCAGTCCAGCAGGCCCTGCGCCGATGATGATGGCTTTTTTCATGCAGACAAGGTTTTGAATTAGGCTGTTAAAACGACCGGCCTGGGAACAACCTGTATCCAGGCTGCTCCCAGCTATCCGATCGTATATATGGGATTGCTAATAATCATGATGCCTTAGCCTATACACAGATGTCGACAATATCTTTCTTCATGTAAATTATTTCAGTGTAATGTTCCTTTCAACCCGATTTATGTTCTAATTTATTGTTATTAGGCAGGATTTATTGACAACGCCATTGAAGCCAGTCCTTCTCCACCATGATCTTTCCGTGTCTTAAAGTCCCACTCCAAGTAGTCCGCCAACAACATAAAAAAAGCAAGAAGTACTATCATGGGAAAAATCTGATACCGGATGACGATGATATTGGCGAAAATGCTGAATCCGAAATTTAGCAAGAGAAATGCGACTATTGTTAATAAGGTATAATCGAAAAGACGGTCAGTTTTTTTCCAAACTTTTCTTCGAAGAAAAAGCAATAAGGCGAATGTGAAAAAGAGATTGAGGATCGCAAATAAGGCAGTATACATAAATAACAGGATACCTTGGAAGCCCTTTGAGAAGGAAGTTATCTTTAGGCTATGATAGTCGAACCAATATGCACCAATCGGCCAGATCTCATCCAACCCTAAGTTGTAGATTTCGAGCTTTTCTAATGGAGGGAAAAAATAGTTTTTTGTATTCACGAGCAGGTAATGCCTTGCATAAGCCAAAGGATGCCGCTTGATCAGGAACTTTCCATATTGTTCGAAAACAGGAGCAACCCTTCCCCATTGTTCCACGCTGCCGTATTCTTTACTTCCTTTATATTTTTTTTCCATGTATTGTTTTAAGGGAGCTTCCGGTTGGCGGATGAAGAAATTGGCAACATAGGAGGATAATTGATCCTGTGGCCGCGAAGGCTGACTAAAATATTGGCGGGCGATACGGTCTAACTCTGTTGTTTCGGGAGTTGGGAACGTGGTACTATCCTCCTCGATGAACCCTCGCATATAAAGAGCATTATTCCCCCATTGCCAACCACCGAGTATCGGAGGGAACTGAGCCGTTCCCGTCAATTGCTTCGCAGCATTGGAAGAAAAAATAATAAATGGTATGACTAGCAATGGACCTGACACTACGCCTATCACCTTCTGCCAGATGCTTTGACGGGATAAGAAAAAAGCAAGCGCTGCGATCAAGGGATAATACAAGGCATTGTACCGGAATGTAAAGGCTATGAAGAAGACAAGTGCCTGGACGAGAATTTGATAGGGGCGGGGTCGGTGGATAATCCAGATCATCTGTGTAAGCCAAACTAGACTTAATGCAATAAAAATTGCATCGCTAGATACATAATTGGCCAGGTACAAATTCAAAGGATTAAAGAAAAGAAAAAGACAAAGAATTGTACGTGAGTTTTTTCCGGTGGGAAAGAAATAGACGATTGTATGATAAAAATATAGAGCGCTTACTTCCATAAACAGGTACTGAAAAAAGTTTAATGCCACGGCCGAATGAGTAAACCAATGAAAAGCTAGGAGAAATTTACTATAGCCAATGGGCCAAATATTCACGTCCTTATGCTGCCAGGCAGCACTGATATAGCTGTAACTATCGGAAAAGAAATCGGGAAAGGGGTAAAGAAGCTTAAAGAGAATGAACTGGGCAACCACGAGCGTCAGAATTAACAAGCTATAGATCTTGTTCTCTACATACAGGTAGTCAAAGAAGCTCTTTCCGCTTGGTTCTTGTTTCAGGAAGGCCCCAGGAAGGTATAATTCCTGTCTTTTACTGGCCGGATAATTGACTGAGGAAGTAGTTGGCATGGTAAAAGTTTATTAATGCATATGCAAATTATAAAGGCCATTTGTTCTATTCAACGTGGACTATGTTCAATTTCACAGGATTTTACTTTGTTATACCACTTGCTGGTATCGGAATTGTATCGGACTTATAAGAAGCATTTTTTTAAACACTTTACAGAAATGACTTTCATTTACGAAGCCAGCTGCATCGGCGACTGCCTTCACGGGATAGTTAGTATTCACCAATAGCAGTTTAGCCCTTTCGAGGCGTACTTGCTGAATATATTTATGAAGGGTTTGACGTGTGCGGTGCTGAAATCCCGCTTGTAACTTTTCTTTACTGAGCCCTACTTCCATGGATAACTGCTCCGCGGATATTTTGTCGGAATAATGTTTGTCGATGTATTGTAATGCTTGGTCGATACATTGTAGATCGGCAAGGCTCAGTCGCACATTTTTTCCGGTCTTCAAATGGCCAACTTGATTGATTTTTGCTTTCATGATCTCATGCTTTTAATATGCTTGGAAATGCGGTATGGGTTGGAATGTAATTGCACGGAAAGTTTGTTAACATAACGGTTTATATCGCGCGGACATAGTTGCCCTTCCACGGCATGTACTTGGTATATATGGTAGCTGGAATTAGTGTTGATTTCACAAAGAGCAATCCGCCATATTCGGCGCTGGTCTCCCGAGGTGAGACTCCAGGCGCCTGGTAACTGGACAGGGGAAGAATTGGATATCCCGGAAATGCTTCTGACTTCTCAGAGATTAGCTTGAGATGCATACCGATAAGGTTTAATAATGTAATGGCATCAAATAATAGCTAATAATCGGAGTTTAACGCTAATCAAAAGAATGAACTGACTCTACAAATCTCAGAATATAAAATTATCCAGTCTAGAAGAATAATGCACCGCAAAGAAGTATTTTTTGTTGGATATAAAAGATTTAAATACTGCAATTAAAGCGCAGTTAAAAAAGATAACTTTCCTATCCTATCCGAGCTAATCATGCATGGGAATTAAATTCACAATACCTTATCTTGTGAGGATATGCCTCCAGACTATTCTCCTGCTTCTTATTGTCTTGTCCCACGGAAAAATGTATGGGCAGTCCATGCTAAAAGGGAGCGTTCGGGATACAGTACTGGATGAAGGTTGTCGACTGGCAGTAATAGTACTAATGCAGGCAGACTCTATGATCGTTCAATATACTCGTAGCGGTAAAGATGGCAGCTTTGCGTTTCAAAACATTAAAGCTGGTAGTTATCAATTGTTGATCACTCATCCATCATACTCAGAATACGTGCTCTCTGTTCTTGTAAAAGATAGTTTAGTAACTGATCTGGGGAAGCTTGCCTTGTCTCCACAAGCTAAGACACTTTCCACGGTAATCGTTACGCCGAAGGTACTTCCTCGTAAGATGAATGGGGATACACTCGAGTACAATACTATGCACATGAAGACACGTGTCAATGCCACGGTAGAAGAGCTGTTGGCTCACCTGCCAGGAGTACAGGTGGATCAGAATGGGGTAATTACTGTCAACGGTAAAAAGATCGACCGGTTACTAGTAGATGGAGAAGATTTCTTTGGTGGCGACCCTACTATTGTCACCCGAAATTTCAATGCAGACATGATCGCCAAAATACAGGTGCTGGATAAAAAAAGCAGCCAAGCGGATTTCACAGGTGTAGATGATGGACAAAAAACAAAGACACTCAATTTGACTTTAAAAGAGGATAGTAAAAGAGGTTATTTTATAAAGACTGAGATGGGAGGTGATAAGCAAGGTTATTACAATGTCAACGAGCTGATGGGATCTTTTAAAGGAAAAAGGCAGTTTGCGGTATTAGGCATAATGGCCAACACTGGTGTCATAGGCTTCAGCGGCAATGAACAGGAATCAGGCCTCAATGTCGGAGGTAGAATGAACGATGCCTTGGCTGCTTCGGCGGGCATCGGTATCCCTCGAGTTACAGCGGGAGGGATGCATTATGCCAATAAATGGAACGATAAGGAAGCCCATGCCTTAGGTGATTATAGTTATGGCCATCTGGTGACTAATCCCATTTCCTCTTTGATCACTAGGCAAACACTCCCTGGTGCCATCTACATTCAGCAACAACAAAGTAGTTCTGTCAATACTCAGGATCAGCATAGATTGAAAGCGGACTATGAATATAGCCCTGACACGGTCTCCGATTTTCACTTTTCCCTTGAAGGGATTAGCAAGAATGGATACAATGAATTCGCTTCTCTTGCCAGCAGCTTTAATGATACTCTAGTGAACAGCAGCTCAAGGACCATTCATTCCAGTGTAGGAAACCAAGACTTCCATGGTAGTATAATGTGGCGGATCAGGGGGCGGACAAAGAAAACACGTATTTTTTCTGTACTGGCAGATTTGTCCGAACTAGATAATTCTACAAAGGGGTCTTTGTACAGCCTGAATAATTTTTACCGGTCTAACGGAGGGCGCTTACATACCGACACGATCGATCAGCGAAAGTTATTTAGTACTAGCGGATTCGACATTAATAGTAGCTTTAACTATACCGAGTCGCTATGGAGGGATATTATAATAGGCATTAGTTACGGAGTATCCTTCAGCAGGAGCAGGTCCTCGCAGGCTACTTATTGTAAAGGAGATAGTAAATACGACAAGATCATCGACAGCCTTACTAGCAACTATCAAAGTGATGTTTTTACTCAACGGACAACTATCAATATGCAGAATCGCGGAAAAAAATTATCTTATACGATTGGGGGGGATATTCGGCATTATGTGTACAGACAGAGCACTCTCATGAAAGATTCCTTTCAGCGGTATCTATATCTTAACTTTACCCCTAGGGTCAATACTCGTTATAGCATTGATAGCTACACTGGGTTTAATTTCGAGTACAATGGTGAAGCTCTTCGGCCTTCTATTGTCCAATTACAGGCTGTGCCGAATAACAACGACCCACTTCATATTATTATAGGTAACCCCAATCTGCGTCCAGGATTTTCTCATAATTTTAGCCTTGGATTTTATAATCTTCAACCTTTAGTCATAAATGCACATGTGAATGTTGGATTCATTACCAATACTATTAGTACAAGAACAATTGTGGACAGTCAGGGCCGACAGATTAGCCAGTCTGTGAATGTAAATGGGAGTAGGAATGTTGAAACTTATTTTTACATAAGCACTAAGATAAAACCAATCAACGTTAACTTAGCGCTAAGTACGACCTTTTCTTATAGTGGTAACGTCAATTATGTTAACGCTTACTTAAGCAAAAATGATAGCTATAATACAGGTGGAGGCCTTAATATATACAAGGTCGTAACAGGAAAGTATTATGTCCAGTGGGGCACGAATTTCAATTATTTCTATTCCAGGAGCACGATTTATCTTTCAAGTCCCACCCGTTATTGGGCCCAAAACCATAATATCCTGCTCTATCTGTTCTTCTTTAAGGGTTTTGAGATTCAAACGGGAGTTTTTTATAACTGGCGACAAAAGCTGGACAATTTCGATAAGAAAAATGCTTCCCTACTTTGGAATGCATATATGCTTAGAAATTTCTTCAGTAATCACCTGTCTGTTAAATGGCAGATCAGCGATATTCTTGGACAGAATACAGGGATCAGCCGGAACACAGCAGCCAACCTAACGACGGAAAGCACTTTCAATACTTTAGGAAGATTTTGGCTGCTTACTGCTTCCTATCGATTCATTCGCCATGGGAAGCTTAACTGACTAAAAATGTGTTGAGGTGGTTTGTATAAGAGGATCGTATATTATCCGTAGGGTTTGATAATTTGTTCTGTTGCGATTATTTTTCTCATCCTTTCGGTAAATGAAGGCACCGAAGTCATTGCTGGGCGTTCTATTAACTTGTAAGTCAGACTGCTAATGATAACAACACCGGCAGCGCATAAGGCAATAATACTCCAGTGTCCTACTGAGGAGAGCCGGCTTGCATGACTGAACCCCAATATCCAGCTGAAAGTGACATAGAGCAGCATGCCATGGAGCAGATAAATACTGTAGGATATCTGCCCCAGCATACGCGACAGGGAATGTGCCAATATCCCAAAAACACCATTACCTCCCGCGATGGCAGTAAATATCAACGTCATCATCGACAATGGAATGGGGTCATATATAGAAGGGAATAGCACCACGATCAGCACGAGGGTAATAATGATGCATACCGACACTATCGAGTGTGGCGCGACCTTTCTTATCCATGGAATCCTATTGAGACATGCAGCAATTATCCCACTCAAGAATGGCCATGTCTGTCGGACACCCCCCAATGGATAAAACTCTTTGATCAGAAGGGACCAAAATAAAATACCAGATAGTGCCAGTACCAAAATGAAGAGAGAGGTCCGTATCCTCAATGGCACTGCTAGGAATGGCAAGGTACAATAAAACAACCATTCAAAGGATAGGCTCCACACCACACTCGCAACGATGCGTGGAGTAGGTATCACACCGTTGAGATTAGTCTGAATGAAGAATAACCATTTCAACATATCCCAAAGTAAATCCCCGGCAGAAGTCCGCAGTCTGAATTTGGTTAAAATACCCACAATTAGGAATACCAATAAGACAACGGAAAAATATAAAGGGGTTATTCTTAATAACCGGCTGACGTATAGCTTCAACCAATCTATATTTCCGTCCTGTGCCTGCAAAAGTTTGTCGAAAAATAAAAAGGACGTAATCATAAAAAAGACGCAGACGCTACTGGGACCAAACTGGTCATACATCCAGGAGGGAGGGCGCCCCCACCTATATCCATGGGTATAAAAATACCAAATGCAGGAGTGGTGCAGGAATACAAAAAAAGCCATATATCCCCGTAGGCCGTCAATAGACGCATAACGACTTTCTGACGGGCGGATCTTTAGAATCTTTGTCATGAACCACATGGTGCCAAGGGCAACTAAAATGATAGGAAGAATGGGATATGAGCTTACAGGATCCATAAGAAAACGTTTTAATTCAAAAGGCTTATCAAAGCTTATTGAATTAAATGATCCTTGCACACCAAAGAATAGCCTGCGTGGAAATATCTTTGATCATCGTGTATCATGCCCTCTTCCTAAAATCCCCCGGCGTCACTCCGTACATTTTCTTAAAGGCTTTGATAAAACTGTTGACACTACGATACCCCGTCATAGAAGCAATTTCTTTAATGCTTCTGCCGGAGTCCGTGAGAAGGGCCCTTGCCGTCTGCATACGCTCGCTACGGAGGTATTCGTAGACGCCGTTGCCGAAAAGTTCGCGGAAGCCATTTTTTAGCTTGAACTCGTTCATACCCACTTTCTGGGCAATCTCCCGGATGACGAAATGATAACGGATATTCTTACGGATCATGTCCCGGGCGGCCTGGATACTGTCCACTTCATAATAGTTGTAATTGCTGGCGGGCTGTTGCTGGACGGCTTGGTATAGGAGGTGAAAAAGGAGGGTGTTAACCAATAGGGTAAAATGTTTTCGTTGGGCGGGCTCTTCCAGCGAAATGTGCAGCATGCGATGGATAAGGTCCTGGATTTCCTTGGTCACCCATTCGCCACGAGGCAGGAGGGTGGCTGGTTGTCCTAAACGCACCCGTTCCATGAAATTGGCCAATTGAGGGAAATAAGGCTCCCATTCTTCCAGGAGGGCCATATCATATTCAATGTCGAGCGTTATGTATTCGGGTATATTATCGTGATAGCTCGCGAAGTCGGTAGAAGGGGTATAAATAAGATTGAACTGACCTTCTTTGACGACGATTTTCCCCAGCCCCGAGAGATCCAGGTGGCGGTCATTCTGTAACGCCAGGTAGGCTCGAAGGAAAGGAGCGTCGTCCTTCAGACGGAAATTGGATTTCTTGTCTACGAGGTAGACGGAATAAAAAGTCTTAGAGCTTTCGGCAGGCAGTTCCTGGATAAGCAGTTTCAGGTAGTCGTTGACGAGAGCAGAGGCCTCGCTGCCCGGTAGTTGATACCGTGTCAGTTCAGCGGGTATGTCCCGGCTTAACCTGTAGTCGTGTTGATTGAATGAGAAGACCATTAGCCTTTAGGATAAGGGTGACAAAATTTTAGCCGGACTGCCGTGCCAGGGATCAGTCTATTAAAAAGCTAATCAGAAACCTGCCTTCTTGTTTGTAGTAATAACTCTTTCGCTGTCGGGAGTAAAGGACGGGCGCTCCAAAATCCTTCATGAGTTTTATATATTCGTACGTGCTACGTTCGGAGATGCCGATCTTATCGGCCAGTTCCGAGGGTGTACCCGTCCCTTTTATCCGGATGAGCTGGTCGATCCTGCTCAACCGGTGAAAGATCTCTTTCTGCATAGGAATAAGGTTTAAATTCGAGATCCGAGATTTTTATTTTGTTAAAATGTTATACAAAGATCGGACGAGTTTTAGAATCTTACCTATTCTAAGCGTAACTTTATACTATCCAATCGGGAATATTTTGCTAAAAATGGCGATACTTTCTGTGTGGGACATACGAAGAAAGACTTTTTTTAACACACTACCTCCAGCGGGGCTTGGGAGCCCAGTTAGGTAGATGCCAGGTAGATTTTTATGAAAGGTAATGCTATAGTAAGGAATTATATATATGTTTGTCTGGTTTTAAATATATTTTTTAAAAAATCACTAAATGAAAACACTGATCAAGGGGGCTTTGCTACTCTCGGCAACGCTTGGAATAGTAACAACACAGGCTCAATCCGTCGATGACATCGTCAGCAAACACATCGAAGCGCTGGGGGGAAAGACGGTGCTGAATTCCATCAAATCCATCTATGTGGAAAGCACAGTAGAATTCATGGGCAATGAAGCTCCTTCTACTACCTATATCCTCAACGGCAAAGGCTATAAGAATGAGCTGGACTTCAGCGGGACAAAGATCGTTCAATGCGTGACAGACAAAGGCGGCTGGGCTATCAACCCCATGGCCGGAGCCACTACGGCTCAGCCTATTCCTGCCGATCAATTGAAGAACTATCAGCTGCAGCTGCATGTGGGCGGCCCGCTGATGGACTATGCGGCAAAAGGCTATAAGGCGGAGCTGACGGGTAAAGACAGCGCATCCTATAAGATCAGGCTGACAACCCCGGATGGCATTGACATGACCTATTTCATCGACCAGAAAACCTATCTTATCAATAAGGCCGTGAGTAAAATAAGCATGGGAGGACAAGAGATCGAGACTACCGCAGCTTTCTCGGATTATAGGTTGACGAACGGGTACTCACTTGCCTACTCGCAGCAGGTGATCCTCCCACAGGTAACGCTGAACATTACCAACAAAAAAGTGGAGATAAACAAAGACATCGATCCGGCCATATTCGAAATGCCGAAGAACTAATAGAAGAATTTCTTTCAGAAGAGGTTACCCCGGCTACGGGGTGACCTCTTTTTTTATTCGGCTTGTATCATGCCATGAGTAATGCTTTTTCAGAACCAATAAAATACTTTCTTATATTTGAATTCAATTATATGATGCCCTCTATTTAATACGATCGACCTAAATAATGGCGTATAGTTTTTAATCAAAGCCGAATATATGATGGTTTTTTTCCCGTTATCATAACAAGACCATCCAGGGTAATTAATCTCCGAAAAGATAAGAGTGTCCAATAGGACGCAGTCAACAGCTAATTTTTCATAGAGATCAGAGTAAACCAATTGATGAATGATCTCCTTATTATCCGCTTCGATCTTTGATCCGGGTTGACCTAATTGGCGTTTCCAATAACAGCGGGGGTAATAATTTTTCCTTTCGTACAAGTTTATGTGATGCAGAGAGTCTTTAAAGACAAAATTGGAATCAAGTAGCTTGTCGGTCAAGATATATCTAACATTGAGGAGGTCGTTAATATCGGAATCGTTTTCTTTGCCAGCATTAATAAAGGAAAGGTATTTATCATAATATGTCGCGCTATAACCGAATGTTGTTTGAATGGCATACATATCTCCTAGATTCCTTTTTTCGAGACCATGATCTTTCATGTCGAACGCGGTACGATATTTTCCATAGCTTTTCTCGAGAGTGTCAATAATACGATCTCTTTCGTAAATGGTGGAAGACGCATGAGGAGGGGTGGCTGGCAAATAGCGAACTCTATTGAAAAGCAGATCAACACAAATAAAGATAATGACCAAAAAAGGAATATAGATGATCTTTTTGGTCCATTTCAAGAAAAGAATAAAGAGGAAAGTTAGCAGAAAAGGAATCGAAATGCTTCGAGGAATGAAATTTGGCTGAAATAGGCCCCAATAAATAGCATTGCAGAGTAAAACTAAAAGTATATAAAATTTTTCTTTGGAACGTTGCTGGAAAAGATATTCTTTTAATTCTAACAAATAGGTAGCTCCTAGCCCTGCCAACAAGGAAGCACTAAAATTGATGAGAATGGTATAGCGTCCCAGTTGTCTTACTGTATTTACGAACGGGATCTCGTAAAGAATGTAACAGAAAAAGGTCTGATAACCGAAGGCAGCAATAATACCCAGGAGTAATATAGCCAATAACATTTTGGTTAATCGCTTATGTGCCTTTTCGATTTTTAATGACCGATAAACAAGCAAGAATGTTATCCCTAGGAACAAGGGAAGGACGCCCATATAGAGTAAGTTATCGTCGTCGGGAGGAAAAATATCTTGTCCCAGGAAATTGGCTAAGTTAGAGAATTGCAATATAAACCAATGCGAATATAGGTAGAGTGGCACTTTTTGTCCCGGTCCGATCAAGACTCCGCCGCTAACCCATCTATAGCAGCGGATGAGGTATTCTGAGGAATAATATAGTTGAGGTAGGGCAATAAGAGCAGCCGTCAAAACGAGCAGTGACACTTTGGAAATGAGATTCCTGAAAAAAATACCCCAATTTTTCCAATCCTGGTACTCATAGAAGACAATCATCAAGCCAATAATCAGGAAGGTATGGAAAAAAGGCTGGATATGTCCAGCTAAGATCTCAAGGCCGGCAATCAATCCAGCAAAGACCAGGTATTTCCATTTCCGTGCTCTCCAATAGTACTGGACAATAAAATAAATAGACCAGGGTAATAAGGTTAATCCGAAGAAGATACAGGTTTGTCCGGCAGATTTTGAAGCAAGAGTGCCAGTGAAACTGTAGGTCAAGGCAGCAACGATAGCAGCAATTACAGGCATACGAAACATCCTGGCCAATTGGTACATACCCAATAAAGCCAATAGATAATGGACCGCAACTAAAAGGTCGAGATAATAGACATCGATTCCCTTAGTCGAGCCAAAAAGATAGCAGAAGATGATACTGGGAGGATAGAATATACCGGTTTCGAATCCACCAGTAAAGGTATTCCCGCTAAAAGTATTGGCATCCCATAAGGGAAGATAGCCCTTATGCAGGCAACTCGCCAATTTGTTGATGAAAGGATATGCCTGGTGAAGATTATCCTGTTTGATACAGAAAGAAGCCACCTTGCTAAATATTACTGGATATAGCAGTATAGCAACGATGTAAATAAAGAATGCATATACCCATCCCGTTTTTTTATTTTTACCGGCTTCTGTATTCATCCTTAAATATCCGATTTGGGCATAATCCCATCGGTATGAAAATTTATCCTGCCGGTACTAAAGTGGTATAATAATAGCTGTGACCTCCTTGTACAGTCACCCTCTCCTTACCGGGAACTGCTATAACAGCCTCTATACCGGGAGGAATCTCCACGTGCATCAAAAGTGTTTTGCCATTTAATTTCCACTCAGATAGTATATTACCATAGCGGCAATGATAGGCGCCCTTAGCCCAGGTAAGATCTCCGCCAGGATGTGGTGCAATCAATATGCGCCGATAACCTGGGGCCAGAGATCGAATGCCTGCTACATATTGGTAGAGCCAATCGCCGACTGCGCCATACGCATAGTGATTCAGAGAGTGGCTGGGCGAACTATTGCTAAAGTCTCCATTAGGAAGGATAGCATCCCAATGTTCCCAAAAGGTGGTGGCCCCCATTGTAATAGGGTATAACCAGGAAGGTATTGTCCGTTGCCCAAGCAAGGTATAAGCCAAGTCTGTATGGCCATATTCACTAAGTACAGGGAGGAGAAAAGGAGTGCCCAAAAAGCCGGTAGCCAGATGATTGTCATTGTCATGTATCAATTGTACTAGGCGTTGCACACCACGATCTACCAGGCTGTCAGGCAGAAGATGGAACTGTATAGCAATGAGATATGCAGTTTGAGTATTACAGGTTAATAAACCTTCCGATGTAATAAATTTTCTACGAAACGCACGCTTACATTGCTCCAATATCTCATGAAAAGCAGGTGTGTCTGGATCTGAAACTTGCAAGATTTTGACAGCCTGCAGGAAAAGTTCGAGAGAGTGGATGAGGTAAGATTGATCAATAAAGGACGAGTCGGTAGAAGGTCCCATGGCCAGCCAGTCTCCAAACGTAAAATCAGACCATATGAATGTTCGAGGGTTGACACGCGCCAATTCGTACTTGACCCAGGCTTTCATCGAAGCATATTGGTGTTCCAATATAGCAGTGTCTTCATAGATATCGTATAGCCCCATAGGAACGATGGTCGCAGCATCACCCCAACCGGCGACATCCCATTTAAAACCACGGCTACAAAATTGGTAGGCATCTGGATTGACACGTGCTACGGCTCCATTGACGCTTTGCTCTAATGCCAGATCGTACAGCCATTTTTCAAAGAACTTTTGCACATCTCGGTTAAAAGCCGCGGTCTTGAGAATAACCTGGGCATCACCTGTCCATCCGAGGCGCTCTCCTCGCTGCGGACAGTCGGTTGGCACATCGAATAAATTAGAGTTGAGACCCCATTCAATATTGCTTTGGAGCTGATTTATGAGTGGATTACTGCAGGAGAAACTGCCAGAATGCGGGAGATCCGTATGAAGTGCAATGGCCATACAATTTTCACTGCTGGGTCGGAATCCCTCAACCCGTACATAGCGGAATCCATGGTAAGTAAAATGAGGTTCAAGAATTTGTACTTCTCCCCCTTTCAACACATATATATCTGTCGGATCACAATTGCGTAAATTGAGAAGGTAAATATTCCCATCTTTATCCAAAGCTTCACCATGTGTAACCCGTATTGTATCTCCTTTATGGCCTTTTACGCGCAATTTGACCCAGCCAGCCATATTTTGACCAAAGTCGATAATAGTTTCTTTTTTCGGTGAAGTAAAAATGCGTTTGGGGGTAAAGCTTTCCTGTTGTGTGACAGGAGCATGCATCTGGGGCTGAAGATTGATCTGGCTGGTCAAACTCGTATGAACAGGTAGCCAGTCCTGCTCGGGAATATTAGTGTCTTGGAACTCGCCGAAAAAGATGTCAGAACGCCGTATAGGCCCAGTCCCCACTTGCCAGGTATCATCAGACACCAAGCTGTCCTTTGTACCATCACCATAGAGGAGAACCAATTTGCATAAAAGGGAAGCATCTCGACCATAGTTATTTTTGAATCCTCCAGTGCCGCAATGCCCACGATACCATCCATCGCCCACGGTTACATTAATTGCATTCTTCTGGGGAGCCCCTTGTAGTAAACCTGTTACGTCTAAAGTCTGATAAAGCAACCTTTTATCGTAAGGAGTCCAACCAGGTGCAAAATAGGCCTGGCCCACCCGACTGTTATTTATTCGTGCCTCGTAAACGCCATGAGCAGTAATATAGAAAATAGCTTTACGGAGCGTCGCCGTTCGCAGAATAAGATTTTTTTTGAAGATAGGGCAGGGAGCTCCTGAACTATCGAATGGTGACGCGGCGCTAATCCATTTGGCTCCATCAAGGGGGGGATACGACTGGGCTGATGAGTTATAAGCAAGAAATAGGCATAACAGGAAAAGAAGGCTATTTTTCATATCCATTATTAACACGTTACCTTGCAATTTGTAGGGGTACGAAGGGTATTAAATGTCGGGTTTATATCCAGCTGGCTTTGGGGTTTTCCAGTGGTGAGGTGCACAACAGCTTGATATAAGGCTATTACGAAATTGGCCTGTAAAAATTATCCATGAAAGAAATAAATGATCCTGAAGGGAATATTAAAGTTTTATCAGTTATTTTAAGCGATAGTTCCTAAAGGTGAATATCTGCCTCCCCCCCAATAAATTCTGCTCGATAAAAGTAAGGACCCGGTATTTCAGCCGTTCATGCTTATGCCGTCGTACCAGCTTGCCGTTTTTACGGGCCTTCGCCAGGTGCGCCTGCTGCCGCTCCAGCTGGTCGCTCCAATTAAAAAGTGTAATGCGGTCCTCCATAACGGCAGGGTGGGTGCCTTTAAATTCCGTGAGTAAGCTGAGATCCCCAAAGTCGAATTCAGCCTTTTCCTGTTTAAACTGGGCTTCCGCCACCTCCTGTCCCTGGTGGATGACCTCCATGGCCTTCCGTTTGTTTTGCATAAACCGAGGGGGGCGTACCCAGCCGTAATGATGTATGTAAGCGTCTACACGGGCGACCTTTAATTTATAGGTACCTTTTTTCTCCCTGTAATGGATGCCGTCGAAGTCGGGTATGCGCCGGAAGGATTGGGCCGACTCCCATGAGTGAATTTCCGGGTCGTTACGGATGATACGGATCTCGTTGGCATACCAGGCGTGGGAAGTGATATAATGATCATAATCGCCCCAGAAGTGCCTGTATTTGAAGAGCAGCCCGTCGATAGCCGTATCGTGCAGCAATTCTTCGCAGCGTTTACGGATCCTGGGGAGATCGTCCTCATGCACCACCTCGTCGCTTTGCAGATAGAACAGCCAGTCCCCTGTACAGGCAGCCTTGGCGATGTCCGTCTGGTGCGCATGTTCCATACCCCGTGGATATTTTTCAAGGTCCCACACCGTATGGATGATACGTATCTTGTCTGATCCGATACTTTGTATCTCTTCGAATGTGCGATCGTCCTCATCGCTGGCGCCAAGGGCCACCA
>Ga0105237_10002699_pt1 | contig 21706 bp, 16 predicted proteins | sample KBSC24metaG_FD_81520 | JGI IMG/M metagenome (GOLD analysis project Ga0105237, IMG submission 81520) | Corn rhizosphere microbial communities from Kellogg Biological Station, Michigan, USA - KBS C2-4 metaG | ecosystem: Host-associated > Plants > Roots > Rhizosphere > Soil | place: Michigan, USA...
CAAGTGCCAGCCCCGGAAGGGGGCATTAAGCAATGACTTTGTTACGGCGCTGCTGAATGACGATCAGGATAATGTCTGGCTGGGCACCTGGACGGGTGGGATCAACCGCTACAATAAAATCAAGGACGGTTTCGATCATTATGTCTGTTTGAATGAGCGAACGGGCAAGGAGGACAAGAATATATTCACCCTATACCAGGACAGGGAAAAAGACATATGGGCGGGCACCTGTGTGGATGGGGCGCTTTACCGACTAAATAAAGCTACCGACAGGTTTGAAGCATTCGATACGACCCTGCGCAATATGGTGACCTTGTATGAAGACGCGGAGGGGCAGCTATGGGGGGGCGACTATGTTTCGCTGGTCAGGATCGACCGGCAGCATAAAAAGCATGTCCGTTATCCCATCGGCTTCTCGGTTCGCAGCATTTATGAAGACGCCCGGCATAATTTCTGGATCGGTACGCAGGGGAATGGGCTGTTACTTTTCGATAGGGCAACGGGTAAGTACATTTCCTATACAGAGGATAACGGGCTTGCGAACAATGTGGTATTACAGATCGTGCCCGATGATAAGGGCAATCTATGGCTGGGCACTTTTAAGGGCATCTCCGTTTTTGCAACCGGCGCGGGGACGTTTAATAATATTTTCCAGTCGGATGGTCTGCTGAGTAATCAGCTCAGTTTCCACGCCGCGTTGAGACTGCATTCGGGGGAGCTTGTATTTGGCGGTATAAAGGGAATGAATATTTTTTCCCCTGACAGGATCCAGGCCATGCGTGAGGCGCATACCGTCCTGCTGTCGAATATCTCCATCAACAATACACCTTCGGAAAGGAACAGTCCGTTGATCCTGTCGGCCGGCGGCGACGGGGTTAGCTCCATGCGTCTTCCTTATGATAAGGCCGTATTGTCCCTTACTTTTGTCAGCCCTGAATATTCCACTCCCGACAAGATATCCTATGCCTATTATTTAGAAGGCTGGGACAAGGACTGGAACTATCCGGGCGGCAACAGGACGGCAACCTATACGAGGCTGGAGGAAGGCAGCTATGTGTTTAAGGTAAAGGTGGCCGATGGCTACGATAACTGGAGTGAAGCGACAACCCTGCTTAAAGTGACGGTATTACCTCCCTGGTTCCGGACCTGGTGGGCATATATGTTGTATGTTATAGTGGCGGGCGGTATTATATATACATTCTTCCATTACAGAGCCCGGCAGATAAAGCTGCAATATGAGGTTGCTTTTGCCCAGAGCAAGATCGAGCGGGAGAAGGAGCTGAACGAGAAGAAGCTATCGTTCTTTACGGATGTGGCGCATGAGTTCCGGAGCCCGCTGACGCTGATCGTAGGGCCTACAAAGGAGCTGATCACGCGCTTTGAGCATAAGCCTGAATCAAAGGACCTCAATACGGTATACCGGAATGCAAAACGGCTTTTAAGCCTGGTGAATCAACTGCTTTTGTTCAGGAAGGCGGATGTAGATGAAGATTCGCTGATCGTACAAAAGATCAATTTGTTTGAGCTTTGTAACGAGGTATATTCCTGTTTCTGGCAGCAGGCGCGGGTAAAGAATATCCAGTATGACCTGATCTGTCATAACAAGGGACTGGAGATCTATGGCGATTATGAAAAGCTGGAGATCGTGTTGTTCAACCTTATTTCCAATGCGCTGAAGTTTACGCCGGATGGGGGAGCGGTGTCTGTAACGGTGAATGAGAGCGGGTTTGAGGCGGAGGTCGTCATCGAGGACAGCGGATGCGGGATCGACCAGGGTCAGGACGTGTTCCACAAGTTCTACCGGGCAAATAACAGGCAGGCAAGGAGCGGGTTTGGCATCGGGCTCTATCTTGCCCGTAAGTTCACACAGGCGCACCAGGGGCTTCTCACCTATAAAAGCGTTCCGGGGCGGGGGACCATATTCACGCTGGCGCTCCAAAGAGGGTTTTCGCATTTAAAAGATGGTTTGTCGGAAGAGACTATTATCGGGCGGCCGGAGCTGATCGAAGAGCTGTCGGAGGACTTTACGGGACAGCGTGAGACGGAAATTGCGATCCCTGAGGAGAAGGCCACGGTCCCCGAAGATTTTCTGTATGGACGAAGGACGATACTGGTGGTGGATGATGACCCGGAGGTAAGGCAGTATCTGAAACAGATGCTATCGGTAAAGTATTTTGTGAAAGAGGCGGAAGATGGGGAGACTGCGCTGGAGATGATCTTCGAGAAGGCGCCCGACCTCATCATCAGCGATGTCGTGATGAAGGAGCTCAACGGCGTCGAATTGTGCCGCAGGGTAAAGGAAGACCAGGAGCTGACGCATACTCCTGTGATCCTGCTGACCTCCTCTTCTTCCGATGAGGTAAAGCTGAATGGTATCAAGTGCGGCGCGGACGACTATATTACAAAACCTTTCGACAAACTGTTCCTGCTGGCGCGGATTGACAATATATTCAGGAGCCGGAATGCGTTGCAGCAATATTTCCTGGAAACGATCACGCTGCAAAAGGTAACACCGAAGGTGTCCGCGGAATACAGGGATTTCCTTCAGCGCTGTATCGAGATCGTGGAGGAATACATCGACAAAGACGATTTTTCGATCAAGCTGCTTGCGAAGGAGATTGGGATGAGTCATTCCGGGCTGTATAAAAAGATCAAGCTTATCTCGGGTCTTTCAGCGGCTTCCTTTATCAGATTTATCCGGCTGCGTCGTGCGGCGGTGCTGATGCTGACCAAGAATGTAAAGATCAATGAGGCGGGATTCCAGGTTGGGATCACGGATGCAAAATATTTCAGGGAACAGTTCAAGAAGCTGTTTGGAATGAATCCTTCGGAGTATATCAGGCATTACAGGCATTCGTTCGAGAATGACCTTAACCTGCCCTAAACTAAACGACCTCAACCTGTCTTAATTACTCTTCTTCAATTTCTTTGCAAATACTTTTTCAAATTTCTCCACCTTGGGTCTGATGACCAGGTAACAGTATGGCTGCGATCCATGTGTCCTGTAATAATTCTGGTGGTAGTCCTCGGCGGAATAGAACTTTGTATAGGCTGTGATCTCGGTGACGATGGGCTTGTCATAAGCGCCGCTTTTATCCAACTCCGCCTTGTAATGCCCGGCTTTTTGTTTTTGCTCTTCATTATGATAGAAGATGGCGCTGCGGTATTGCGTGCCGATGTCATTACCCTGTCTGTTAAGGCTGGTGGGGTCATGTGCCTCCCAGAAAACTTCCAACAGCTCGTCATAGGTGATGACAGCGGGGTCATAAATGATCTGGAGCGCTTCTGCGTGGCCGGTGGTGCCGGTGCATACTTCCTCATAGGAGGGGTTGGCTACTGTACCGCCTGTATACCCGGAGGTAGCTTTTAATACACCGTTCAGTTCCTGAAAGACGGCTTCTGTACACCAGAAGCATCCTGTTCCAAATGTTGCTGTGTCTGTTTTTTTCCCTGCCGGAATAATATCCTCGCTCATACTGGTGTTTTTATTGACGGGTGGTTTTGTTGACGGCTCACAGGAAGCCGAAAATATGGCTAATGTCGTGATAATCGATAAGAATGTCATTGTGTGTTGCATTGATATCTATATGTACGCTATATGACAAACGGCGGGTTCTAATAGTTTGTTAAGAGACACACAATAATAGTAAGTTAAACTTATAAACCTATTTAATAAAGTAAACTTATTAATTTACCTTTGCATTATGACAAAGACAAAGGCGGTGGATAACTCGGTGAATTCCATGGATATAGAGATCGCGGGCAATCTTCGGACGGTGATACACCGGCTGGTGAAGGTCCTCCGCAAGCACACCCGTAACGAGGAGATGTTGTCTCTTACGGAGCGGTCGACCCTGGGTCTTTTGTATCAGCATGGTCAGCTGCTGCCCACGGAACTGGCGCAGATAGAAAAAGTGACTACCCAGTCCATGTCACAGGTGGTCGCCCATCTGGTCGAGATCGCCTATATCGTAAAGACGCCTGCGGAGAGCGATAAGCGAAAGGCTTATTTGTCATTGACCGGTGCCGGCAGGGATTATATCGACCGTCATCGCCAGGAAAAGCAGGAATGGCTGGCCCGCACCCTGCATGAAAAGACTTCGGCGCGGGAAAAGGAAGTGCTCTCCGAGGCCCTGGTCATATTGAGCAAATTGATTGATGAATAATTGACGATGGTGAAGAATAAAAGGAGTAAGGATCATGAAGCTGTCTACATTCAACGCACTGCATAGCCGTAACTACCGCCTGTATTTTTATGGACAATTTGTATCGCTGATAGGTACCTGGATGCAGCGTACGGCTGTGAGCTGGGTTATTTATACCCTCACCCATAGCAGCTTTATGTTAGGGTTGACTTTTTTTGCAGGGCAATTCCCTTCTTTTGTACTGGGGCTTTTTGGCGGGGTCGTATCGGACAGGTATGACCGATATCGCGTGCTGCTGACCACACAAGTCGCCTCGTTGATACAGGCTTCTATCCTTGCCATATTGATCCTGGCAGGACATTATAAAGTGTGGGAGCTGCTGGCATTGAGCGTGATGCTGGGATGTATCAATGCTTTTGACGTGCCGTCGAGGCAGTCGCTGGTATACGATATGGTGGAAGACAAGACGATGATCCCGAATGCGCTGGCGCTGAATTCCTCCATGGTGAACCTGGCCAGGTTGATAGGTCCTGCTATGGCGGGGGTGGTGCTGGAGAAGCTGGGAGCGGGCGTCTGTTTCGTCCTGAATGCCGCCAGCTTTATTGCCGTGATCGCGTCCTTGATGCGGATGCGGCTGCAACCCTATGTGCCGCGTCCTCATGATAAGAAAGTCTGGACAGACGACATGCGGGAAGGGTTTGCCTATCTGCGGCGGACCCCATCCATCGCCAAGGTGATCCTGATGCTGGCCGTCATGAGCCTGCTGGTAATACCTTATGCCACCATGATGCCTGTATATGCCAAAGTGATATTTCATGGAGATGCTACCACTTTTGGATACATCGATAGCTTCATCGGACTGGGCGCGGTGACGGGTGCGTTGTACCTGGCGTCGCTGCCTTCTTCCGCCAACAGGAAGAGGATACTTTGGGTGAATACCATCTTATTTGGCCTGGGTCTGATACTATTCTCCTACACCACGTGGTTTCCCCTGGCGATGGTCTTTGCCATGCTGGCGGGCTTTGGTATGATGGCACAGACGACCGTATCCAATACTATCATCCAGACGACGGTGGCGCCCGACATGCGGGGACGTGTGATCAGCTTTTTCGCCATGGCGTATTTCGGCATGCAGCCTCTGGGCAGCCTCCTGATCGGGGCCTTATCACAATATATCGGCGCGCCTGCCACGCTGCTTGTGGAAGGGCTGGCGGCGCTGGCAGTAGTGGGTATCTTTTGGAAATACCTCCGGGAAAAAGAGCCTGCTGTGGAAGATACCAGCGTCATCATTGAAGAAAGTACCCTGCCTTCGGAAGAAGAGCTTCCTACTGTGGGTGCACCTGCTATAAAACAAACAAAATGGACAACAGCCCAAATGTAAACACGGTCCTGCTCGTGATGGATGCGCATATCCTTCACAGACTGGATGAAAAAACGGCTGACTGTACTGTCCGATGGCTGCGCCGACAGGGATGATGAAGTGCATACCGTATTGCTTACCAAGGTTTTTCCCCGTCAGGCCGATGTGATGACCGTCGAAGAGTGGGTAGAACGCTTGAAGCCCTGATAAAATAGCGTACTTTTACCGCTCAAAAAATGTTAGGAACCGCCTGTGGGCGGATGGTGTATGAAAATTTTTCCGGAATCGGCCCTGGTCCAATTAGAGTTCGAGAAAGTAAAGGCGCTATTGACAGAACAATGCAATACTGAATATGCCCGTGCGAAGGCAGGGGATCTTCGTATACATACCCGCAAGGAATTTATCGAGCTGGAGCTGCAGCAGACACATGAGTTCAAACTACTTTCCAGCGCGGGACAGTATTTTCCCAACGACCATACATTGAATCTTTCCCGGGAGCTGAAGCTGCTGGGTATAGCCGGGGCTACTCTGTCTGGAGAGCAGTTTATGCTGGTGCGGAAGCTGGCGGAAAGCATAAACAGCATTTTCCGGTGGTTTGATGCGGAGCGAAAGATCGCTTATCGTGCATTGGCGAAGGTCATTGCGCACACTCATTATGAAAAAAGCATCATCGCGGCCATCGACGAAGTGCTGGATGAGTCGGGTGTCGTGCGGGACAATGCCTCGGAAGAGCTGGCCAATATCCGGCTGAGCCTTTTTCGCAAACGGAATGAATTGCGTCGCATGTTCGATCGCATCCTCTCCAAGCTGGCCAAATCGGGCTATGTGGCGGATATCGAGGAGGCTTTTCTCAATGGCCGGAGGGTAGTAGCCATCTATGCCGAGCACAAGCGGCAGGTGAAGGGTATCCTGCATGGGGAGAGCGACACGCGGCGGACTTCGTTTGTGGAGCCGGAAGAGACCATCGAGCTGAACAACGAGGTATTTAGCCTGGAACATGCGGAAAGCAGGGAGGTGAACCGTATCCTCCGGGAGCTGACGCAACGACTCTCCGGGCATGCGCCTTTATTGATGGTATGGCATGATGTGTTGGGTGAGTTTGATTTTATCCGCGCCAAGGCAAGACTGGCGGGAGAGATGAATGCCAATTATCCTTTGCTGGTGGACAAATCGCATGTCCATTTGCGACAGGCCTATCATCCGTTGTTGTATCTATACAATCGTAAGAACCAGAAGCAGACCATCCCCACGAACATACAGCTGAATGAAAAGGACCGCATACTGGTCATCTCGGGGCCCAACGCGGGTGGTAAGACCGTGACCCTGAAAACAGTGGGCTTGCTGCAGCTGATGTTGCAGAGTGGGCTGCTGGTGCCCGTGCATCCGGATTCGGAGATGGGGATCTTCAAGCAGCTGATGATCCATATCGGGGATACGCAAAGCCTGGAGTTCGAGCTGAGCACATACAGCTCACATCTGAAGAATATGCGCTATTTCATGGAGAATGCCAATGGCCGGACCCTCTTCTTTATCGACGAGCTGGGCAGCGGCAGTGACCCTAACCTGGGCGGCGCCTTTGCGGAGGTGATCCTGGAAGAGCTGGTGAAGAAGCATTCTTTTGGCATTGTCACCACGCACTATCTCAATTTGAAGGTGATGGCCAACAAGACCTCGGGGATCGTCAACGGGGCGATGGCCTTTGACGAGAACAATCTGCAGCCGATGTATAAGCTGATCATCGGCAAACCCGGCAGCTCCTATACCTTTTCCATTGCCGAACGCATCGGGCTGGAGCCGCGGCTTATTCAACGGGCGCGTACGCTGGTGGATGAAGATCATTTCCGGCTGGATAAACTACTGAATCGTACTGAACAGGATCTCCGCGAGCTGGAGCAGCGGGAGAAGGAGCTTCACAAGCTGATGAAGGAGAATGAGAAGCTGAAGAAGGAAATGGAGGCATTGATCCACCGGGAAAAGCATACCCAGCAGGTGGAACTGCTAAAGCATCAGAACAGGATCACGGAGGATAGGCTGACCTACCTCAAAGAGATGGAACGTAAGCTGCGTCAGATAGTCTTTGACTGGCGCAAGGCGGAGGATAAGAATGAAGTGATCAGGCAAATGCAGGCTCTTCTTTTCAAGCAAAAGGAAAAGCAGGTGAATGAAAAGGTGCGGAAGAAGTTCGATGCCAAATATGAGGAGGTAGGGGGTAGCGCCGAGGTGGGGGTGAAGGTGAAGATGAAGAAGAACCACCAGGTGGGTACGGTAAAGGAGCTGCGTGGCAAGAAGGCCGTGGTGCAGGTGGGGTTGATACCTATCACGGTGGATCTGTCGGATCTGATAGTGGTTCGTGATAAGCCGCAGGAAGAGTCCGCGGAATAGGGTCTTGGCCGGCTCATTCCGTTCTTAGGCTCTTCACCGGATTAGCAAACGCCGCCTTTATAGCCTGGTAACTGATGGTCGTGAATACTATGAGCAGTGCGAGACCTCCTGCCAGGGCAAAGACCCGCCATGTGATGGTAATGCTGTAGGCGAAACCACGGAGCCAATTGTGCATGATGTACCATCCTATGGGCGAGGCAATGAGGAAGGCCAGCAATACCAGCCTGATAAAGTCGATGGACAGGAGCTGCACAATACTACTTATACTGGCCCCCAGCACTTTTCTTACGCCAATCTCCTTTGTACGCTGGAAGGTGCTGAAAGAAGCAAGTCCCAATACTCCCATACAGGAAATAATGATGGCCAGGATAGAGAAATTCAGGAAAAGGTTTCCAAACCGGGTGTCCGTGTCATACTGATGGTTGAATTTTTCGTCCAGGAACGAATATTCAAACGGCCTGTTTGGAATGGTATGATCCCAGCTGTTCCCGATGGCCTTTATCGTCTCGGGCAGGTTGGCCGTTGCCACCTTTATCGAGATGTTCCCGAATCCATAGGGCTCTATACGCAGATTGAATGGACGGACGTTATCGTGCAACGACACATAGTTGAAATCCCTCACTACCCCGATGATCGTGCCCTGCCGGCCGTTCTGGCTGAATTTCCGACCCAGGGCCTCCTTTGGCGAAGCATAACCCAACATGGCAACAGCGCTCTCATTGATGATCATAGCCCGGGTGCTGTCGGTGGAATAGCCTTTTAAAAAAGCTCGTCCGGCGATGATCGTCAGGTCGTACTGCCGTATGAAATCGAAGTCTACGAAATAATTATCCAGGATACACTTCTGCATCCCGCCCGTCCTGTTCTCTACTTCCGAATAGGACGAAACATAGCCTCCGCCGGGAACATTCGAAGAATAGGTCGTGGAGAGCACGCCAGGGATGGACGAAAGGGATTGTTTAAAAGTATCCTTGTTCTTATCGTAATTGGTAAAAATGACCATCTCCTGGTCCTTGCTAAAACCCAGGTCCTTGTTGCGCATGTACTTCAGCTGAGCGTTGACAACGATGGTCCCAACGATGAGCACAATGGAAACAGTGAATTGAAATACGACCAGGCCTTTTCTTAACAGCAGTCCTTGCGTGCTGGCGGCAAAACGCCCCTTTAGCACGCTGACAGGCCGGAAGGCGGAAAGCACCAGGGAAGGGTAGATACCGGCCGCGATGCCGATGAACGTTGAAAGCAAGAAAAGGCCCGCGATATCGGTGGGGTTGGCGAAAAGACCGGGGCTGATGACCTTACCGGCCAGTTGATTGAACAATGGCAGTGTCAGCGAAGCCAGGAGGAGGGTCAGTACGAAGGCCATCCAGCAGATGATCACCGACTCGCCGATGAATTGCCCGGCTAATTGGATCTTTGCTGCTCCTACCACCTTCCGGACGCCTACCTCTTTGGCCCTGGTAGCGCTTCTGGCTGTCGTCAGGTTGATAAAGTTGATACAGGCAATGAGGAGGATAAAGATGGCTACGATGGAAAAGATATAGACATTATGAATATTTCCCTGTACAAATCCGTCACGGGTGGACTTTAAATAAACGTCGCGTAAGGGCTCCAGAGACAATGTTTCCCACATCTGCAGCTTATCGGCTTCTGCACCATCATGGCGTTGCATGAAACCAGGCAGCTTTTTTTCAAAGGCTTTGGCATCCGTATGAGGTTGCAACAAAATATAGGTAAAATAATTATGGTTGGTCCATTCGCTGTCCTGCATGGGGCGGCCATATACCGGCTTCCAGGACGACATAGACACCAGCATGTCTGTTTGTATCTGCGAATTGCCGGGCAGGTCCTTCATGACGCCCGTGATGGTGGCATTAAGTGCGGCGCCCGTTATTTGGATCTTTTGTCCCAGGGGATCGGTACCTCCGAAATATTTTTTGACAGCCGTCTCGGAGAGGACCACACTCATGGGCTCGGTCAATGCTGTGCGTTTGTCGCCGCGTAAAAGAGGAAAGTCGAATATTTTGAAAAATGAACTGTCGGCGAATACGGCGCTTCTTTCCTGGAATTTCACATCACCCTTGTGAACGAGGATCCCGTCCCGCCACAACCTTACGGCGTCTTCCACTTCGGGGAAATCCTTTATAAGATTAGGGCCTACCGGGGTGACCGTGAGACCCGTGCTGATGGTCCCGGTCGGAGTTTTTATATCTCCCACCACGCGGTAGATGCGATCGGCCCGGGAGTGGAAGGCGTCATAGCCGGACTCGAAACGGACATATTGAAAAATAAGGAAACAGGCTGTCATGCCCACTGCCAGTCCCATGATATTGATAAAAGAAAAGATCCTGTTGCGGAGGAGGTTGCGGATGGCAACCTTAAAATAATTCTTTATCATATCCTACTAGTTGCCAAAGGAGTGCCACAGTCGCAGGGGATTGTAAATCAGATGGTCGTGGTGTGGGTGTCCTGAAGGGTTGTTCGCATTCGATACATTTTCTGTACGGTGCCGGCTGTCGGGGGGACAGACCTGTACAAAAAAATAAGCCGGCCTGCTGAAGCAGGACCGGCTTTGACCCTATGCGTAACAAACCGTCCAATTACCAGATCGTATGTGCAGACAGGAGGGTTCCCGAGCTGTCGAATACCAACCCATATTTTGTATTGTTGGCATCGATGACCACCAGGTAGCCCCGGATGGAGCCGTCCGCTGTAAGAGAAAATGCTTTTTCAAAGACATAGTCAGGGTAGGTAGTCGTCAGATAAGACAGGATGGAAGATGGGAGCGCCGTCTGATCGATGGACGCCACCTGTCCGTCGGGTGCGGCTATGATCATCCTTTTGACAAATGACCCGCCAGAAGAAAATACTGTTGCATATAGTATACCGCTGTCTTTTGAAATAACTACATAGCCGCTGTCGTAAGTTCTGAATGCTTTTAACAGGCTGTCCTGCGGATAGTTGTCCACGAAATAATTTGTGATGGCCGCAGGCAGGGCGCTGAGGGATACCGTATCCCGGTGCTGACCATCCCGATTGTGAAAGCGGCCTCCGTGGTGCCAGCCTTCGCCGCCGTTAAGGTCTCCTGTCTCCCGTTGTTCCAATATCCGGACAAGGGCGCCGGAAGCATCGAACAGGAGGGCGACGGGCTTTCCATTGTATGAAAGGATGACCACGTATCCACCGACAGTACCGGCGCTGTCTTTTATAACATAACCTTTCAGGAAGCTATAGCCGTTGTAAGCCGTATCCAGATAGGAGGTGATCGCAGATGGGAGCGCCGATGCTGCAATGGAATCTCTGAAATAGCCGGGGGCACAGTGTTGTATCACATAAATGGAGTCGGTGGTTCCGGCCGAGTCCACTGCTACGGCAATTGTAGATGAGGTCGAAGATGTCGTCGTCGATGTTCCCGATGTCGAGGTCGAAAGATTCTTGGTACAGGATGTGATCCCGAGCGCCAGAGCAATGGCCAGAAGCTTGTTCATGTTTGAAATTTTTAACGTAGAAGTTTTGCTGTATGCGTTGGGATTGTTCTTAAGGAATTACGGTAGATGGGAAGATGCCGCTGCCTCGGGAAAGTTAAGCCTTTGTTAATCGGAGAGTGCCTTTATTTATCCTTATTTTTGAGTATGAGAACCCTGGTTATCCTTATAATTCTTTTGGGCCCGGCCACTATTCTCCGCGCCCAGACATCTTCCGATGAACTGGTCACACCCGGACGCGCAAACGCTCCGGAGCAGGAGAAAAAGCCTTATGTCATTCTTATATCCGCGGACGGGTTTCGGTGGGACCTGGCCGAGAAATATGGCGCCAACTATCTGATGATGCTGCGTTCGACAGGGATAGCTGCGGAACGGATGATCCCTTCCTATCCGTCCGTCACATTCCCCAATCACTATAGCCTGGCCACCGGGATGTACCCTTCTCATCACGGGCTGGTGGACAATACGTTCTATGATCCGAAAAAGGGCAGGGGATATCGTATCAGCGATCGCACAGCCGTACAGGACAGTTCCTGGTATGGGGGGACGCCTATCTGGAATCTGGCGGAACAGCAGCATATGTTATCGGCCAGCTTTTTCTGGGTGGGGTCCGAGGCTGCTATAGGCGGTATGCGTCCTACCTACTATTATAATTTCAACGACAAGATCCCGCTGGACAGCCGTCTGCAGACTGTAAAGGACTGGCTGCAGCTGCCGGAGGCGCAGCGGCCGCATCTTATCCTTTTTTATCTGTCGCAGGTGGATCACGCGGAGCATACCTATGGTCCGGACAGCAAGGAGACGGAAGAAGCTGTGCACCTGGTGGATAATTGTATTGCGAAGATGGTGCTGACGGTGGGGGCGTTACATCTTCCGGTGAATTACATTTTCGTATCGGACCACGGCATGGCATCCATCGATACGGTGAAGGGCGGACTCGAACTGCCCCGGAGTATCGATACTACGAAGTTCATTGTTTCGGGCAGCGAAACCTTACGGCATCTGTATGGAAAAGATAAGAAGGATGTACGGGCCCAGTATGAGGCCTTGAAGAAAGAGAATCCGGAAGGGTTCGATATCTATCTTCCCGATGAGACGCCCGCCCGCTGGCATTATACGTCCGGGGATGACCGTTTTGGCAGAATGGGGGATATACTGCTGGTGGCGAAGTATCCGAAGATGATATATCTGCGCAATCACAGGCTTATTCCGGGAGAGCATGGGTTTGACAATGCCATCCCCCAGATGGGCGCCAGCTTTTATGCGTGGGGGCCGGCTTTTAAGAATGGGGTTACCATAGCGCCTTTTGAGAATGTGCATGTGTATCCGCTGATCGCTAAGATATTGGGGCTGACGACGCCGGAAGGCATCGACGGGAAGGTGGAGGTGCTGGAGGGTGTGTTGAGGTGATTTCGTATATTAGTTTATGCTTAAGAATTACTTTATCGTTGCATGGCGCAGCCTGATGAAGAATAAGCTTTTTTCCTTCATCAATATAGCGGGTCTTTCCGTCGGCCTGGCCTGCTGCATGGTCATCCTCCTGTATATTCACCACGAGATGTCCTTTGATAAGGACCTGCCTGATGGCGACCGTCTTTACCAGGTGGGCGGGGTTTTTGTCACGGATGGTAAAGAGGACCGATTCCCCTGCTCGCCTGCCATCACCGCGGCCAACCTGCAAACAGACTTCCCCGAAATAACCCAGACCGCCCGAATGCTCACCTTTAGCTTTTTCGGAGAATACAAGACCTTGCTGCAGTCTACCCGTACGGACGGAACGCTGAACAGTTTTTACGAACAGAAGGGCAGTGCGGCCGACAACAGTTATCTCAGCCTGTTTGGCTACCGGATGGTGGAAGGGGACATCCATGCCGCGCTGGTCCAGCCCAATACCGTCGTTGTTTCAGCTGCACTCGCCAGGACCCTCTATGGAGCCGCGTCCGCATTGAACAGAAACCTTCGCATCAGCAGCAGTCTCAACGGCGTTCATGACTGCCGTATCACCGGCGTGTACCAGCCCGGCGAACATCCCAGGCATGCTGACCCTAATTTTATCATGTCCTTTTATGGCGGCGGCATCGAACAGCGGATGAAGGGAGATGGCACCAATATGGCTTTCGACAATATGTATACGACGTACGTTCAGTTGAAACCCGGTGTCGATGTTTCCAGGCTGGAGGCGAAATTCCCCGCCTTTATCGAAAAATATGCGGGTAAAGATCTTCGTCAGGCAGGGTTCTGGCGTAAAGACTTTCTCCTGCCCGTAGCCGATATCCATCTTTATGCCGACATGATGGAGATGACGGCCGGGGGTAACCCCACCTACCTGTACATTTTAGGATCGGTGGCGGTCTTTATTCTTTTGCTGGCCTGTATCAATTTTATGAATCTGTCTACTGCCCGGAGTCAACGCCGCAGTGCCGAAGTCGGGGTGCGTAAAGTGCTGGGAGCGCGGAAGAGCAATCTTGTCGGCCAGTTCCTTGGTGAATCCACGTTGATGGCTTTTATCGCCTGGATCTTTGGTATCGGCATCGTCACCCTGGCTTTGCCGTTCTTCGAACGGGTGTCCGGTGCGCCCCTGCCGGTGGGCTTTTCCTATGGCATGAAGGCCATTGCCTTATTCGCCGTTCTCGCCTTGCTCACAGGGCTGGTTGCCGGAAGCTATCCAGCTTTTTACCTGTCTGGCTTTAACCCTGTGGCTGCCCTTAAAGGCAGATGGACTAATTCAATGGGTGTTCTCTCCCTGCGTAAAGGGCTTGTTGTCTTTCAATTCGTCATTTCTGTGACGCTGATCATCATCACCCTTGTCATCTCCGATCAGCTGCGCTTTCTGCAAAAGGCTGATCCGGGTTTTGCGAAGGATCAGCAGATCGTGATCCCGCTGCAAAGTGCACAGGCCCGCAGTCTTTATCGCACCCTCAAGACGGAATGGGGGACCGATGCGCGTGTACTCTCCGTAGGCGCCGGGTCTTACTATCCGGGTATTGTGAATGCCAGCGATGACAATTTTCACCGGCGGGGTCAGCCTGTCAATGCCGGGCAAAGACTGCGTATCAATCATGTGGACGAGGATTTTTTGAAAACGCTTGGGATGAGGATTGTCGCCGGTCGCCCGTTCGATTTTGACCATATCGCCACCGACACTCTCCGGCACGTCATCATAAATGAAGAAGCCGTTCGGAAGGTGGGCTTTACCTCTCCCCAGGCCGCCCTGGGACAGAAGCTTATCAGTACTTACAAGGGGGAGACCAATGAAGACGAAATTATCGGCGTTGTCAGGGACTTTCATTATGAGAGCTTTCATGCACCCATTACACCCTTTGTCTTTTATCTGAACAATAAGAATTTTTATCATTATGCCATCGTTCATACTGCCGATGTGCCTGTCAATGGGGTGGTCACTGCCCTGGGTGATGTCTGGCGCCGGCTGGATCCGGGGGAGCCTTTTACTTACAGCTTCCTAAATGATGACTTTCAAAAGAACTATGAGGGGGACAAACGTCTTTCCGGCATGATCAATGGTTTTACGATCATCGCCATCCTCATCTCCTGTCTGGGCCTTTTTGGTCTCACTTCCTTTAGTGCGGAGCAGCGTCTCAAGGAGATCGGTATACGCAAAGTGCTGGGCGCGCGGGTATCCACGCTGGTGATGCTGCTTTCGAAGAGCTTTCTTCGGCTGGTGTTTATTGCGCTGGTGGTTGCCATGCCTATCGCATACTGGATCATGCAGCGCTGGCTTCATGAGTTTTCTGCCCGGGTGCACATTGGGTGGCCGGTGTTTGTCGTTACGGCCGGGACCGTGATGGCTATTGCTTTTATTACCATCAGTGTACAGGTGGTTCGCGCCGCGCTGGCTAATCCCGTGAAAATTTTGAAGAATGAATGATCGCGCGGACTATGATCCGCCGGCGGGTTCTTCCCACAATTCGATCTTGTTGCCTTCCAGGTCGAGGATGTGAACGAACTTGCCGTATTCGGAGTCTTCGATGTTATCCAGGATCGTGACGCCTTCCTTTTTTAGTTCTTCTACGAGCGCTACGAGGTCATGGACCCGGTAGTTGATCATGAAGTCTCTCGTCGAAGGTTCAAAATATTTTGTCTTTTCGGGGAAGGGGGTCCATAGTGTGTATCCTTTCGCCGGAGCGCCATCCTGTCCCCACTCCAGCTTTGTTCCGTATGGGCTTGTGTCGAAGCCGAGGTGGGTTTTATACCATTCGTTCATTTTCTCCGGGTCTTTGCATTTGAAGAAAATGCCTCCGATGCCTGTGACGCGTTTCATTTTGGTGTTCTTTATTGTTTAAGCAATAATAATGCTTTTTTACCGGAGATTGGGCATTAGGTTAGCTTATTATCCTTTTATATTGGCACGGCTAACACGAATGGCATCCCGTTGTCAGTCAGCTCCATGTTCCATCCCCGACAGAACTCTACAGACAAGGTGATTAATGAAGGGTATAACTAGGAAAGCCGAACAGGGCTATTGTGTTTCTAATTGATGAACTCGAAATTACACCGCCAAGGTTCACTCTTGCCGGGCCACTAATTCTATTGTCTATATCAAAATAGCTATAAGTTGACAAACCTAAGATATACACTTGTATCCTACGAGGATCAATTACGTTTCCAAGGTGTGGGTCTGATACTATTCCCATCGGCTTTAGTAATACGAGGCTTCCGCTTGATCCACCTGCAAGATTTCCGTCAACCAAGAATCCTGTTAACTTAGTCGGTAACGGTTCTCCGAATTTTTGTATATAGTTGAATCGAATATCATTGTTAAAATAGAAATCTGCTGTTGGATCAGTAGCAATTATAGCCTGTCTAAGAATTGGTGAAATGTTTCTGCTATCGTAAAATAGGCTTGGGTATCCGACAAATAGTACGTCCTCTCCAATTGAAACGTTTAACCGTTTAAGAGTGTCAGGAGTTGCAAGTTGTGAATCGCGTAGTAAGTCAGTGGCGCCGTTCCGGATTATTTCCAAAATATTTCCCATTGACTGAATTAAATGGGTTACGTTTATCACCGCTACGTCCTCTCCATCTGGGCTGGTCTTTACATTATCGGACAAAGAGCCATTCTTTTGAAATACAGGAATTGAAATATCTACAAATGAATCATAATTTCTAATTCTAAAATGTATCGAATCATTTTCATTGGGCTTGGCCGGTAAAACATGCCGATTTGTAACGAGGAGTGCTTGAGCGCTGGTGTCGCTAGTGAAATGCAGTATTAAGGTTCCTGTACCACTCGACTGCTTTGTTGGGTTGTTTTTGTAAATGAATGTTATAAAGCCTACTGATTTTGCAAAACTGGCAAGATAGGATTGAGCTGATAGGGGCGAATGGCAAACGGTCAGCAGGAAAATAATAAAAATGCGAGGTTTCATTAGGTTTCTTTTCAAGGTAAGTTTTATTTCTGTTTTCAATCTTTGATCTATCGCTCGATTTTTAAAAAAAGGTGTTTTCACGGGTGGCTGAAACCGGATATCAGGTCGCTTTCTCAGAAATTTATGGCATCGACAAAGTATATCAACTTTTAAAAGTGGTATCAACAACAAAAGCTCCCCTAATTGCGTCGACCGAATGTATTTTATTGTTTAGAGCAACTTATGCCCGCTGAAAAAATTTCAATACACTGGGATAACGACACCCCTGTTCCGATACCCATGGAGTATACAAATCTTATTTTATAGGTAGGCAATATTTGTAAGTGTCCTGAGACGACCCATGCGGAAAGTTTTTCATCCCGAATATTGTGTCGCGCTTGTTAATGAGGAGTTAACGACTGTGAATGTTGAATGGTAGAAGGATGGAACTTAACTTTGGCCGCAAATCACCAAGCATGAAAAAACTATTGTTGGCCGCCGCTATTGCAGCGGGTTCTTTGTTCGCCGGCGAGGCAAAGGCCCAAATCAGCGTATCGATCAATATCGGACAGCAGCCGTCCTGGGGGCCTGTTGGGTATGATCACGTGGAGTACTATTATATCCCGGATATTCAAGCCTATTATTATGTTCCCGACCATCAGTTCGTCTATCTCAGCAGGGGTCACTGGACCTTTTCGCATGAGCTGCCTCCCCGCTATCGCAATTTCGATCTTTACCATTGTCACAAAGAGGTGATGAATGAGCCTCAGCCTTATCTGCATTTTGACGAACATCGCGCGGCTTATGATCATTTCCGCGGAGACCCGCATGGGCAGGTGTTTATCCGGGACAGCCGTGAGGACCGGTACAGAGACCACTGGCATGATCAGCACGAAGCTAATGAGGAGTGGAGGCACAGACCCGAGGGTGACAGGCATTGGGGTGAGGGAGAAAGGCACTAAACGAATTTGAAATAGCCTCCTTGTATTGGCCGTCCCCGGGGACGGCTTTTTTTGTAACTTCGGCGCGCTAAAAAGTTTTCATGAGCAACACAGCAGAACAAAGATTCTCAGCATTGGGATTACGACTACCCCCCGCACCAACTCCGCTGGGAGTATACAAGCCTTGTTTAATAGATGGGAAATATTTGTATGTGTCCGGGCACGGGCCGTTACAAGAAAATCGCACCTTGATCGTGGGCCGTGTGGGTGAGGACCTGGATATCGAACAGGGAAAACTGGCTGCACGACAGGTAGGGCTGGCGATACTGGCCACGATACGGGAGAATCTGGGAAGCCTGGATAAGGTGAAGAGAGTAATTAAAATATTGGGGATGGTAGGCTGTACGCCGGAATTTGAAAGGCACCCTTATGTGATCAATGGCTGCAGCGAGCTCTTTGCTGCTGTGTGGGGTGAAGACAATGGGGTAGGAGTGCGCAGCGCTGTGGGGATGGGATCATTGCCAGACAATATACCTGTCGAGATAGAAGCTTTGTTTGAACTTTATTAAAATACCCCTTTATGGCATCCTCCGCGCATGACTGGTACCAGATACAATCCACCGACGAGCTGGATTCCCCTGCCCTGGTCGTCTATCCCGAACGGGTAAAGGCGAACATTCAGCTGGCCATCGAGATGGCGGGTGATCTGTCCCGTCTGCGTCCGCATATAAAGACCCATAAATCGCCGGATGTCACGAAGCTCATGCTGGAGGCGGGTATCCAAAAATTCAAATGCGCTACCATAGCGGAGGCCGAGATGCTGGCCATGGCAGGAGCCAGGGATGTGCTGCTGGCCTATCAGCCGGTGGGTCCCAAGCTACAGCGGTTTACCGCATTGGTCCGGCAGTATCCTGATGTGCAATGGGCCTGTCTCACGGACAATGAAGAGGCGCTGCGTGCGATGGGGGCGACTTTTGCGGCGGCTACGCTGCGGATGCCTGTGTACCTCGATCTGAATATTGGCATGAACCGTACGGGTATCGAGCCCGGTGCGGCGGCCTTTCAACTTTACCGGACCGCTGCGGATACGGAAGGGGTCACGCCCGTGGGACTGCATGCCTATGACGGGCATATACGGGATGTGGACTTCGAACAAAAGAAACAAAAATGTGATGAGGCATTCGCGGCTGTCGTGGCTCTTAAGGAGGCATTGAAGCAGGCCGGTTTTACCAATATAACTGTCGTGGCGGGCGGATCGCCTACCTTTTCCGTCCACTGCGACCGACCGGATATAGAATGCAGCCCCGGTACCTTTGTTTACTGGGATAAGGGATATAGTGACGGATGTCCCGAGCAGGGGTTTTTGCCGGCGGCGCTGGTGATCAGCCGGGTGGTTTCCCTGCCTGTCGCCGGAAGGCTGTGCCTGGACCTGGGGCATAAGTCCGTCGCCGCTGAAAATGAGCTGGCCCGCCGGGTATACTTTCTCAATGCCCCCGACTGGAAACCCATAGGGCAGAGTGAGGAGCACCTGGTGGTAGAGGCCGGTAACGGACATGGACATCACCCGGGAGACATCGTTTATGGACTACCGATCCATATATGCCCTACCGTTAATCTGTACGAGCGGGTTTATACCATCGAGGGGGGGCGGCTGACGGGGGAGTGGAGAAATAGCGCCCGGGATAAAAAGATCAGCTTTTAAACTTTTCGCCGGCTCATGGATCGAAGGCGGGGTGGGCGCCGACCGATGTTTCTCAGGTGCCTACCTGTTAAAAGTACCCATTCGCCGAGATTCACATTCTTCTAACCGTTAAAGGAGTTATTTTTAACAGATCATTCTGTTTAGCAGATGTTGTAAACTGCTCACAGTCACATGGATGTACTTAATTTCGACCAAAAAACTAATTTGTTCGAAAAATTAAGAATTCGATAATTTTGTGTCCGCACGTGAGAATCAAAACCGCACATAACAATCAAAACTATACAACCATGGAAGTAAAAGAACCGAATGGCAGACTTGGAGTACTGATCCCCGGATTGGGAGCTGTAGCAACCACATTGATCGCGGGTGTCGAAGCGATCAAAAAAGGCATAGCTCAACCAATTGGATCTATCACGCAGATGGGAAATATTCATTTAAACCGAAAGTCCGGTAATAACTATCCAAAGATCAAGGATTTTGTCCCTCTGGCCGGGCTGCAGGACCTGGTATTTGGCGGATGGGACGTATATGAAGATAATGTATATGAAGCTGCGAGCAGGGCCAAGGTATTGGAGCCTGGAATGCTGGCGGCGCTTCGTGCCGAGCTGGAGGCCATCAAGCCCATGAAGGCCGTCTTTGACAAACAATACATTAAGAACCTGGATGGTACGCATGTAAAGCAGGCTGCTACCAAATATGCACTGGCGGAAGCGCTGATGGAAGATATCGCGCAATTCCAGGATACCCGCGGCTGCGACCGTCTGGTGATGGTATGGTGCGGCAGTACGGAGAAATATACCGAGGTGTCCGATGTGCATGAGAGCCTGGCTGCCTTTGAAAAAGGGCTTAAGGAAAATGATCCCCGGATAGCTCCCAGCATGATCTATGCCTATGCGGCTGTCAAGATGGGTATTCCGTTCCTGAATGGCGCTCCCAATCTCACCGTCGACATTCCCGCCATCGTGGAATTAGCCAAGCAGACGGAGGCTCCCATTGCAGGCAAGGATTTCAAGACAGGGCAGACATTGATGAAGACTATTCTGGCTCCCGGGCTGCAGGCCCGTGCGTTGGGCGTGAAAGGGTGGTTCTCTACCAATATATTAGGCAACAGGGACGGTTATGTACTGGACGAGCCCGATAATTTCCGCACCAAGGAAGTTTCCAAGCTCAGCGTGCTGGAGGATATACTCCGTCCGGACCTTAGCCCGGAGCTCTATAGTGAGCTGTATCATAAGATACGCATCAACTATTATCCTCCTCATGGAGACAATAAAGAATCGTGGGATAATATCGACATCTTCGGATGGCTGGGCTATTCCATGCAGATCAAGATTAATTTCCTGTGCCGGGACAGCATTCTGGCGGCTCCGCTGGTCCTTGATCTGGCTTTGTTTGGCGATCTGGCCAAGCGGGCGGGTCTTAGCGGCGTGCAGGAATGGTTGTCATTCTATTTCAAATCTCCTCAAACTGTACCAGGTTTCCGTCCCGAACACGATATTTTCAAGCAGCTGCATAACCTTCAGAATGCTTTGCGCAGGCTGATGGGTGAGGAGTTGGTAAATGGCGAGGGGCTGACATATGCGGAGGAAGAAATAACAGCCTGATGGAAAGATTCCATCGACTCATTTCTACTTGTCTTGGAATAGGTTATACACCCAAAGGGGGTGGCACAGTCGCCGCCATCGCTTGTTGTATAGCCTGGTATTTTGCCGGGATGGGTGGAAATGAGTCTCTTTTTATAGAGGTGGCAATGACGGTGGGGATACTAATAATAGGGATCTGGAGTGCAGGAAAAGTGGAAAGTGAATGGGGGAAGGACAGCTCCAAGGTTGTTATAGATGAAGTGGCCGGGATGTGTATCACCCTGCTTGCGGTGCCGGTGCGCTGGCAGTACGTATTGACAGGCCTGGCGCTTTTCCGGGCATTCGATATTATCAAGCCGTTATATATCCGTCGCCTGGAAAAACTAAATGGAGGTTGGGGTGTTATGCTGGACGACGTACTGGCAGGAATCTACTCCAATCTTGTGTTGCAATTAATTGTGTTGATGAAGATATGGCAGGCTTAAGGACTTTTACCAAGGCACAGGTGGCGTCGCTGATCGCCTCCGGTGTTGATTTTTCGGTGAGCTGGTTGCTTGTCAATCAGTTACAGGTGCCTTATTTAGCCGGTGGGGTGACGGGTACGATTTGCGGCGGGGTCACTCATTTTTTGATCAGCCGGAACTGGGCTTTTAGCGCACAAGAGAAAAAATGGACAGGACAGCTGTCCCGCTATATACCGGTGTGGATTGGGAACCTGATCCTGAATGCATCGGGTCTGTGG
>Ga0105237_10002701_pt1 | contig 21702 bp, 18 predicted proteins | sample KBSC24metaG_FD_81520 | JGI IMG/M metagenome (GOLD analysis project Ga0105237, IMG submission 81520) | Corn rhizosphere microbial communities from Kellogg Biological Station, Michigan, USA - KBS C2-4 metaG | ecosystem: Host-associated > Plants > Roots > Rhizosphere > Soil | place: Michigan, USA...
GAATATCCGGCCGAAAGTGGAAGAGTTTATGTTGGTGGGCGTTAGAATTGTTTCCGCCAGGTTCTGTCCCGTTCGCTGGTTATCGTTGTGCCAGGTTAATACGTTCACTTGGCCGAAACCGGGCGATAGGAATAACAGGAATGCAAGGCTGTGCAGTCGCCTTTGCCAGGAAATTACCGCCTGCTTGGGCATCGCTTTCACCATGTTAGACATGCCGCCCCTCTATGCAGACTTGTAGACGGCTGGCACGTCCGTGATGATACACAGTTTCTATTATTCCGCTTTTGGATCGACGGAAAATATATTCCTGCTAATTGGGCGGCTATCGGCCACCGATCAACTGGTATTTTCGCTTGGGGAATTTACGGATTATTGGAGGCGCGGGGCGGAATCGAACCGCCGAATAAAGGTTTTGCAGACCTCTGCCTTACCGCTTGGCTACCGCGCCTTGAAACTACCAGAGTATCAATCTACGGAATTACGGGCAACATCACGTACGACGGATACTGGTGTCCGTGATAGATCTTCTGCGTTGCCACGCGCAACTCGGTTTCATCCGCTACCGGACGCCCGGTGTTTGGATTCCGGTCGAACCGGGGGAAATTGCTGCTGGAAATCTCTATTCGGATGCGATGGCCGGCACGGAACATGTTGCTCGTCACACCCGCGTCGATCGTAAGCTGATGGATCTCTCCTGGCTTGGCCACCACGGGCTTTTCCAGTGAGCTCCTATATCTCAGCCGCAAAATTCCATCGGTCAGAATCTGCGCATAGCCGTCCGGAAAGACATCCACCAGTTTCGCTGTAAAATCCGTGTCAGGCGCACTTGTCGAGGCATACACCACCAGACGGATGGGCCCCGTCACCTCAATATTCTTACGTAGCGGAGCGGTGGAGTATACCAGCACGTCTTTCCGCTCTTCCACCGGACGCTGATCGAGCGGGCCCCACTGCCAGATGTCGGGCGAGCAGCAAATTGCGCCTCCCGTCGTCGGGGTGGGAAGGCGGGGATCGTATTCGTATTGATCCGGGCGATCGTCTCGGTTTGGTTCCCACGTCAGCCTCCCGCCACCGCCCACCGAATTCGCATTGCCCTTGCCGGCAAGATAAAGCGGAATGGATCGGGCCCGCGCGATCGGCCACTCGTGTTCGTCCCGCCACTTGTTGGCCCCCATTACAAAAATGCGGACAGGCGGCTCGGCGAAGGGCTGTGCCGGCTGCGACGGCGGCTTCATCCAGTGGTCGAACCATTCCAGTTGATAGCGACGAATGGGAGCACTTGAATCGTCACCAAAATCCATCGTCTTGAACTTAATCGACATGTTGTGCGGCCAAGGCCCAATCAGAATGTGATTGCCTGCCGATTTTTTCGATAAGATCGTGAACGCTTCGAGATCGCTCTGGACGAAATTGTCATACCATCCGCCCACTGCGAAGACGGGCACTCGAAGATGATCGAGTTGCTCACGCGTGCTGAGATTCTTCCAGTACGCGTCATAAGCTGGATGATTCAGCGTGTCCTGAAAAAAATCCACCGAATGTCCGGTCGCCGCGCGATCGGCAGTGCGCAGAGGAAGATGCCAGATATAATCGGCGAATTTAGGCTCTCGCGTCCCGGGAGTTCGAAGATTTTGCGCCATCCACATCAGGCGATGCCCCAATCGCATCGCGCCACCGTAAGAGTAGAACCGGTCCCGATATTCGTCCGATCCGGAAACCACCGGAAAAATTGCTTTCAAGTGAGAATTGCCGGTGAGAGCAGCTTTCCACTGAGCGATGCCGAGATATGAGCCCCCGATCATCCCGACTTGGCCGTCGGACCAGGGCTGCCTGGCGATCCAATTCAGGGTATCGCTGCCATCGCTCGACTCCTGTCGCACCGGGTCGAATTTTCCCTCGGAATCGTAGCGTCCCCTCACATCCTGAAGCACGATCGCGTAGCCATGCTCGAGAAAAGCGCGATAGTTCGGCGTTAAATCCTTGCGAGCTCCATACGGCGTACGGATCAGAAGGGTTGGAATCTTGAGGGTCCCGGCGGGCTTATATACGAAACCGGTCAGCATCACGCCATCGTGCATGGGAATCTTGACGGCAAGGCGCTCTTCGCGTAAGGGGCCCGTATTCGGCATCGCCCATGCAGCGGCGACCATCGCCGCGCATAGCCCAATCCCGGCTCTCCGCCTTCCGAACTTCATACCATCTTCAATCATCCTTCATGAGCGCGCGTCCAGCAACACCCGCCAATATTCTAAGGCCACACGTTCACGACCGTGATGCTGGTGGATGTGGAACATCGCGCGGCGCCCAATCTCTCGGGCGTCGGGCCGGTGTTGCGCCAGCCAAATCAGAAACTCGCGCAACATCGCCTGCTCACCGGTTCCGCTATCCACGCGAAGACAGGCTGAATCCGGAAAGCCTGATGTCTCGGCACCCGCCGTCACGATCACTGGCTTCGCGATACCCATAAGCCGCACGGTGATGCTGGAACTCTCGCCGGCCGGCGGATATCGCAGGTTGATGCAAGCGTCCACCGCGTGTGCGTTCATCCAGAATTCGTGCTCGGGAGCGAATCCTGTTTGCACCACGCCGGGCTGGGCGAGCAACGGCGCCATGGCCCGCTGGAGGTCCGAAGGAATCGAGCCACCCGCGATCAGCAGGCCTATATCCGGAGCGGCGATACGCGCTTCACTGAATGCGCGAAGCACCGTAAGGATTCGCTTCGACTCCCGCAGATGTCCAAAAATTCCGTATAGGAAAGTATGAGACCGGGCGCCGTACCGCTCTCTCGCACGATAGACTTCTTGCGGGTCCGCAGAGGGCGCGCCGGCAAACATCAGGGGAATTTCCATCAACCGCGCAGTCGTGCAATGGGTGCGCACCATCTCCGCCGCCCCAGGGTTGTGCACGATCACGGCGAGAGACGTCTGAACAATCCTCCGCAGCATGGGATAACGGAAATACTCCGCGTTGCCGGCGGACGAAGCCCGCTGATCCCAAAGTCTCGCGGCGAGATCGCGGGTCCACGCACCGTAGTTGTAATTGAACTCCTGGATATACTGCTCACGGTTCAGCGAGCCAAGGAAAAAATGTTGCAGCACCGCATCATGAATAACGGCGACACCCGGCCGCTGCAGTGCTTTCGTGTAGATTTGCCGGTGTAGTTGGTTGTTACCCAGATGATATAGATTGACGTCGCCATCGCCATTGACCACAACTGTCCCCAAGCGTCGAAGGTCCTGCAGCAGATCGTTCGCGTAGTCCGCTACGCCGCTTTGGGCGGGCGGCAGAGGAGAAAAATATCCGGCTGTCACGCTTTTTTTCGTCTTCCAAACAACGCGGTTCCAACCCGAATGTGCGTGGCGCCCTCCTGCACGGCGGCTTCAAAATCGTGCGACATGCCCATGGACAACTTTGCCAATCCATGCTGATTCGCCAGTTCATGTAGCCGGCGGAAATACGGCCGCGACGGTTCCGGGTCGTCGGACCATGGCGGCATGGTCATCAATCCGCTGAGCGTAAGATTTGGACACCGATTAACGGCGTCGATCAATTCCGGGAGCTCGTTCGGACTCGCTCCTGCCTTGCTTTCTTCCGCCGAAAGCTTTATTTCCAGAAACACTTCGAGATGCTTTCCAGCCGCGTCCAGCCGGCGGGCGAGTTTCGCAGAGTCCACGGTTTGGACCACCTGGAACAGGTCCGAAGCGACCTTGGCTTTGTTGGATTGAAGGTGCCCGATCAAATGAAAACGTGCTTCTGTCAGCGCCTTCACGTTCTCGAATTTTCCCTGGAACTCCTGTACATAATTCTCGCCGAAATCGCGCAGCCCAAGATCGTAAGCCTCAAGAATTACCGTCGCCGGAAACACTTTGGTCACCGCCACCAGCGTGATTTCCTCGCGCTTGCGCCCGCTCTGCGAGACAGCGCGTGCAATCCGCTGCTCAACGGCTTCTAATCGATCTTTCAGCTCCGGCATCGCACTCATTCCTATAATAGGAGCAGATGTCAGAGGACGCCGACTTTCTTTATGGGGCGATCCATGGGTTTATTCAAACCAGTCGCACGCCCGTGCTGCTAGAGCCGGGCGAACCTCAAATTCCGCTTCAGCCCGGTAATTTCTCGCTCGAGGTGCGCAGCGGGCGCGTTACTCTACAGGCCTGGGACGAGCAGCGCAATATCTCGCGACGGGTTACAGCCATATCCGAAGAGCGCGCGGGGCGGCTCGACCTCGTCGTAGAGCGATTCGGCAAACGCACAGGCACATTACAACTGCTCGATCTGGGGCGCCCGCAAGTGCAAACCGCCGTCCGCCGCGCAGCGCGACTTACTTATCGAGAAACTTTCCGGCACTCGCTATCCCGCCAGTTTCCCGGATGGCGGATTGCCGAACTGAGCACCGAACAGGACTTGCATCACACTCTTTCGCCTTCCTATCCGCGAGCTCTGTTGAAGAAAGGAACGTCGGGAATTGCAGCTATCGGCGCAGGTCCGGAATCGGATCCGGACGGGCTTCTGAGCTTCGGCCTGATCTGGCTGGATCATCTTCGCCGGCGCGAACCCCGTCTCAAAATCCCTTCTCTTGCCCTCTTTTTACCTCTAGGACGCGAACGCGCAACGTGCCTGCGGCTGCTATATTTCGATTCAGTTGTAGCCGCTTATTCGGTTTTCGTTTATTCTCCGGAAGGGTTCGAAGATCCCGTCGATCTCAGCGACTACGGCAACATCGACACCCGCGTGCAGCGCGCTACTGAAGCGATCAGGACGGGGCATGCTCTATCAACCGCGAAATATCGCGAAGCCTTTCCCGAATTCTGGTTGGAGAAACAGATCCGCGCCGACATTCAATCGATTGACGCCGGAATTCAGTCCTCGCCGGTATACGGGCAAGTGCCCGCGTTTGCCGCTACGGACCGAGGGATTATCGATCTCCTGGCTGTCGACATCCTCGGACGTCTCGCCATTCTGGAACTGAAAGCTTCGCAGGATATCCATCTGCCGCTGCAAGCGCTCGATTATTGGATTCGCGTGAAGTGGCATCTGGACCGAAACGAATTTTCGCCAAACGGTTACTTTCCTGGAGTCGCACTGGCGCCCAAGCCGCCGCGGATGTTGCTCGTGGCTCCATCGCTCGACTTCCACCCGACCACCGAGACGATTCTGAGTTACTTGTCACCGTCCATAGACGTCGAACGAAAGGGACTCGGTATGCGCTGGCGCGACAAGATTCAAGTTGTTTTCCACGCCGAAGGGGCCAAACGTCCCGAATTCATAGGAGACACGCAATCATGATGGGCACACGAATGATTAAGCAGGTGAAGGACGCAATCGCAAACCTGAACCCCCACGAAGTTCGGGATCTGGCCGACCGGCCGGTTTCGATCGAGCTCTACGCGACAAACAACCCCGCGTATGAGGAAATGGAAAGCTTTTTCGTTCCTTCAAACATTTCCGAAGCGAAACGTTGCGAGCTGCGTAGCGTGCTGCATCGGGCCGGCGATATTCCGTGTACTGGCGTGATCGAGATTTGGGAGCAGGGAGTCATCAAGCCTCCTCATGCATACATTTTCTACAGAGATAATCCCCACCGGACTGTCGAAGAGATCGTGAAGGACCATCCTGAGTTGCGTCTCGCGCTTGCCCGTCATATCTATCCATTCCGTGCTCCCGTGGTCACTGACGTGATACACAACGTCTCGAAGGAAAACGCGCTGTTCGCGGTGGCGACGGCGATTCCGGATATTCTGCCCATTGCTTCTCTTCCCTGGGCCGTGGGTGAGTTTGCGTCCGACACAGCCTTTCTCACTATGAATCAGGTCCGCATGTCGTTCCAGCTTGCCGCTGCGAGCGACCGTTTGGTCGGCTATCGCGAGCAGAAGGCAGAGTTGGCGTCGATCATTGCCAGCGCTTTCGGTTGGCGGGCTCTGGCGCGCGAACTCGTCGGGCATATTCCCTTCGGCGGCGGCATCATTCCGAAGGCTGCGATAGCCTACGCGGGCACGTATGTCGTCGGACAATCGATCGAGCGCTACTACAGACTAGGCTACGGACTGAGCCGGGACGAGCGCCGCACAGCCTACGACGCAGCTTTTGAGAGCGGCAAGAGAGTTGCGCGGGCGCTATTGGAAAGCCCTAAACCGCAACAGCCCGCGTAAGGCCGCGCTATAATCCGCACGAATGCTTCATGTGACGAATGGCGACAGCCCGGTTTCCGCGATTGAGCAAGTAACAGGAAGCCGTAATGTTCTCGCCTGGCGGGATATTCTGCACGAAGGTCCAACGCCCGCGGGCCTGCGTCTGGAACAGTTGAGCGATATTCGCGCGCGTTTTCTGGCGGATTGCGGGTTCGGCAAATATAAGGAGCTGCGCCGCCAGTTTGGGGAGAGAGATAAAGCGCTTCTTAGTGCGGACGCGGTCACGCTCTGGTTCGAGCATGACCTTTACGATCAACTCCAGCTCATCCAGATACTGAGCGCTATTCCGAAGAAAAGGACTTTGCTGATCTGCTCCGATCTATACATGGGCGAACTGGATGTGGAGCAGATGGCGAAAGTTCAAATGCTTCGCAGCCCGGTCACTGAGTCGCAGTTCGAACTGGCGCGCCGCGCATGGGTCGCGTTCTGCGCTCCGGATCGGCAGGCGCTCGACGCGTTGGTGCAAGAGGACACTTCCGCGCTTCCGTTCCTGGGAGCCGCGTTGCGGCGGCATCTGGAAGAGTTCCCAGACGAGCGCACTGGTTTGGGGCGCAACGACAGCCAAATTCTTCGGGCGGTGGAAGCGGGTGCTAAGTCTTTCCACGAAATCTTCGGCGCCACCGCACAACGCGAAGAACCGCGCTATATGGGAGACGCTTCGCTCCGGTTTTATATCGATCGCCTGACGAACTGCCGGAAGCCGTTACTGACGCCAGGGCCGATTCACCTCACGGATACCGGGCGGAAAGCTCTCGCGGGCGAGCTAAATTACGTAGCCTTGAATGGACTCGATCGCTGGCTGGGCGGCGTCCATCTTCAACGCAACCCCACGGCATAACGGAAGGCCTTCATTCACTATCGATAAGATAGTTTTCTATGGCCCGTGAGTATTCTTTGACACCGAAGGCTGTGCCACGTATCGAAACGAAGTATCGCCGCATCGTTACCGAACTGCCCGCTCCGGATTCGATTTCGAGCATAGAGAAACTACATTGTTTTGAACCGATCGCGATGCGGGGGCAGCCTCCCATTCTTTGGGATCACGCGGAAGGTTTCCAGGTTTTTGATAAATCCGGCAACTGCTGGATCGATTGGTCGTCCGGAGTGCTGATCACCAACGCTGGCCACGGCCGGCAGGAGATTATCGACGCCATCGTGCGGCAGGCGCAATCGAAACTGCTCACCAATTACTGTTTTCCCAATGAAGTGCGCGCGGAGTTGGTCGAGAGACTCGCCGGACTGATGCCCGAACCGCTGAAGAAAGTTTTCCTGTTGACCACCGGATCGGAGACTGTGGAATGCGCGATTAAGTTGTGCCGTACCCACGGCGTGAAAGTTGGCGGGCGCGCGAAGAATGTGATCGTCAGCTACGACAAATCGTTTCATGGGCGGACGCTCGGATCGCAGCAGGCCGGCGGTATCCCTTCCCTAAAAGAATGGATCGTCAACATGGATAAAGGCTTCGTTCAGGTGCCTTTTCCCGATGGCTTCCGAACCCCCGATACCTCGTTCGATTATTTCCAAAAGTGTCTCAACGAACTCGGTGTGGCCGCGGCCAACGTGGCCGGAGTGATCCTCGAAACATACCAAGGGGGCAGCGCCTCATTCGCTCCGCCCGAATACATGCAGGCACTACGCAAATGGTGTGACGGACACAAGGTGCTGCTGGTGCTCGATGAGGTACAGGCCGGCTTCGGCCGAACCGGAACGTTGTGGGGTTTCGAGCATTACGGAATCGTGCCCGATATCGCGACGTTTGGAAAGGGAATCTCCAGTTCGCTTCCCATAGCAGCGGTCATCGGCAGGCCTGATGTGATGGATCTGCATCCTTCCGGCAGCATGACGTCAACCCATACAGGCAATCCCATTTGCTGTGCCGCCGCTCTTGCGTCGATCAACATCGTTGTGAAAGAGGACCTGGCGGGGAACTCACGCGCGATGGGGGAAATTCTTCATGCGCGCCTTCACAAGATGAAGGAAAATATTCCGCAGTTCGGGTACGTGGACGGCAAGGGCCTGGTCGCCGGAGTGGCCTGCGTACGCCCCGGGACAAAAGAGCCTGACGGCGATCTCGCCTGGCGAATCGTTGAGAAGTCGATTGAAAGGGGCGTGTTGATGTTCAGTCCGGTCGGACTCGGCGGCGGCACCGTGAAGATTTGCCCGCCGCTGGTGATCAACGGGCCAGCCCTCAATGAGAGTCTGGATGCGTTTGAGGACGCAACACGCGAGGCCCTGGCTTGACGCCCGAGGTTCTAGTTGTCGGCGGCGGCATGATCACAAACGATCAGATCTTGCCTTCTCTCTATCAACTGCAGCGCCTTGGCGTCATCGGACAAATCGGCGTGGTGGCCCAACACCGGCGCACTGTCTTGAAGCTGAAAATTTCTGAGCAATTCGCGATCGCCTTCCCTGGACAGACGTTCCGTGATTTTCCGGCGGAGGGCGATGATCCACAACCCGACTTATACCGGGAACTGATTGCAAATATGCCGGCGGGGAATATCGTTATCGCCGCGGTTCCCGATCAGCTTCACTTCGCTGTCGTGATGACCGCTTTGCAGCACGGCCAGCACGTCTGCTGCGTGAAGCCCCTCGTGCTGACGGCCCGGGAGTCGCTCGTCATCGAACAAGAAGCGCGAAAGCGCGGTCTGGTAGTTGCAGTGGAGTACCACAAGCGCTTCGACGATCGCAGCCTGATGGCGCGTGGCCGCTACCGAAAGGGTATGTTCGGCGATTTTCGGCTTGGCACAGCCGCCCTGATGGAGAAATGGTATTACCGCCACTCGAATTTCCAGAATTGGTGTACCGTGGAGAACTCAGACGCGTTCTCTTATATAGGATGCCATTACGTTGACCTCGTGCACTTCATCACCGGGCTGCTACCGGCGTCGGTTAGCGCGTACGGCATCCGTGACAAATATCCAAACGGAAACGAAGGCTTTCTCTGGACCGACGCGCGTGTTCTTTGGAACAATGGCGCCTGCCTCAATGTCCAGAACACACTGAGCTTTCCGGACGACGGACCTGGGACCAACACGCAAGGTCTCACCATGTATTGCGCGGGAAACGGCCGTGGAGCACTGCTGAAACACTCCGATCAGTATCGCGGATTGGAATATTCTTACGTCGAAAGACCGCAGGGCGACGGCACGACCGTCTATGCGGAGCCAAGCCCGGACTACTTCCAGTACGTAAACGTGGGCGGGCAAGGTCTCGTACCGGTGGGGTATGGCTATCGGTCCATCGATCACATCGTGCGCGCTTGCATCCGAGTCGCGGACAGCGCCGATCCACAAGTTGCACTTCAACAACTCGACGACGAGGGTGTGATCGCGACGCCCGCCAATAGCCGCTATAACGAACTGGTGATGGAGGCGGGCAGGCTTTCGATCCTGAACGGTGCACGTGAAGCAGTGATCGATTATGAGAATCTGAGCGTCGCTCTCAAATAACGCATATAATGCGGACGAAATACTTCCGTAGGCAGGCAATGCGATGACCGACGAACAGATGAAACACTACCTTCGCGAGAACGGCTATCCCGAACACATCGTGAAAGCAGGCCGTCCCGGACTCATTGAGCGCTGGAACAAATTCGTGGATGAAGTCGAAAGAGGCTATAAGTTCGGACTCGAAGACTACCGCAACGATCTCGACCTTCGCGGCATCATCGGCATGGTCGGACTCGACGAGGAAGTTCAGGAACCGGACGATCGACTTAAGGCTTTGCTGACCGCGCAGGATGTGCGGGTGTGGGAAAGCGGCGTGGAGGACTCGTTCTGGGATTTTGGATATCCCAAAAATGCCAAGGGTGAACTTCTTGGAGATTTACGTGCCGAAGGCTTGATGAAATGATCAACCGCCGTGCTTTCATCTCTACGGCTGCATCTGTGGCGGCAGTTCTTGGAGCCAACGGGAAGCAGCGCGGCGGTATCATCGGCAGCGGCGGGCGAGGTCAGTTTCTGACAGCCAATTTTAAAGAAGTCGGAGCGGAGATGGCCGCGGTCTGCGATGTCTACGAACCGAATCTGCAAGCGGGTTTGAAAGCTGCTGCCTCCGGAGCTAAGCCTTACGACAATTACAAGCGCCTGCTCGAGAACAAAGACCTCGATTTCGTCGTTGTGGCAACACCGGATCATTGGCACGCGCAAATGGTGATTGATGCTGTTGATGCCGGCAAGGACGTTTACGTCGAGAAGCCGCTCGCCCACACCATCGAAGAGGGTGAGCGGATTGTGGCTGCCGTGCGACGGACGAACCGCGTGGTCCAGGTCGGCACGCAGCGCCGAAGCTTTCCGATTTTTCAGGAAGCGAAACGCATACAGGACTCGGGCGCGGTTGGCGACGTCCATCTGGTGAACGCGTGGTGGCTCAACAATCAGAAGGGGCTCTCCGACCGGCAGCTTCAAGGCAAGCTGGATTGGGATCAGTGGCTCGGCACAAGGTCGAAGCGTCCCGTCGATCCGAAGCTCTTCTTCAACTGGTATTACTTCTGGGAATTCTCAGGCGGTCTCATGATTGGGCAGGCCGCGCACGTGATCGATGCGATTCATTGGTTCATGAATTCCACGCGGCCTATTGCGGTCACTTGCACTGGCGGCAAGGTGAATCTGCCTGGCGCCGAGATACCGGAAACCACGTGCATGTGCATCGAATATCCCGAGAACTACATGGCGGTCTTCACCGTCGGCTACAAAGCGATGCACTATAACCCGGCGAACGATCAGGTGAAGCAATTTCACGGTTCAAAGGCGCGTTTCGATGTCAGCCGCGAAGGTTTTGCGCTGTATCCGGAAACCAATGCGGTGGAAATGAAGGCAAGTGTCGAGAGGCATGAACCCGGGACGTTCAACTCGGCGACTCGCGATCATATTCGTAATTTTCTGGATTGTGTGCAGACGCGCAAGGATCCGAACGCAACAGTTGAGATGGGCCAATCTACAAATGTCGTGCTCTGCTTGGCGATAGAATCGCTCCGCAGCGGCCGACGGATGGTTTACGGTTAAAAGACCATGTTATTGTTCAAGTAATGGCATCGATCAAAGAAGCCATGGAGAGTGCGCTGGCATTCGCGCGAGCAGCGCTTGGCCTGGAGCGAACTGCGGGTGCGCGACTGGAAGAAGTGGAATCAACGAAAGTAAACGGCGAAGACGCTTGGCTGATCACGTTGAGCATGATCAGACCAGATGATTTAGCCGGATCAAGCAGCCTTGCGGACATGCTCGGTAAGGGTAAGCGCGACTACAAGAGTTTCACCGTTCTTAAGAATAGCGGTGAGGTCACGTCTATGAAGATTCGCGAGTTGGCCGATGTCTGATGCTGGATGCGCGGGCGCTGATCATAAAACACAAGGCGAAGGGCGTCCTGGTCGATGCAAACCTGCTCGTGCTTTTTCTAGTCGGATTGATCAACAAGCGACGAATTCCAGAGTTCAAGCGTACTCAGAATTTCACGATCGAAGACTTCGATCTCCTCGAGCGCCTCATTGCATGGTTCGGCAAATTGGTCGCCACTCCTCATGTGCTCAGCCAAGTCAGCGGCCTTACCGATCTGCGCGGAACTGAGCGGGGCCAAATCCGCGAATTGTTCAAATTATTGGTTGAGGGGCAGATCGAAGAAACTTACGACCGGAGCAGTTTACTGGTTGCCCATCCCACGTTCAAAGAGCACGGACTGACTGATGCCTCCGTCGCGACGATCAGTTCCCGAGGCATCCTCGTTCCTACTGCCGATGTCAATTTGCAACGCGAGTTGCAACGACGCAATGCGGACGCTCTAGATTTCAACCACGTGAGGCCGCTCGGGTGGAATTAAAAGAGCGTGGAGAGCGCGGCCGCCAACCGGCTGATGTCCTCTTCATTGTTATAAAAATGCACAGACACCCTCAAATTCCCGTGCCGCGCTGACACCTGAATCCGTTGCTCTTTGAGCGCACGAGCCAGCAGCGATGCATCCCGCCCTTCGAATCGTGCAGCTATAATCGGCGAACCTTCGTGCACAATCGTTCCGCCACAACCTCGAAGAGCTTCGCAGGCTAGCGCCGAGAGAGCCAAAACTCGCTGCTCAATCTCCCGCGGGCCGATCTCGAGCATCATCCCGACAGACGCGCCCATGGCGTAAACCATCGGGAAAATCAGCATGCCACCCTCATATTTCTCGGCCTTGTCAACAAAAACCGGCGCACCATGGTTGAGGCTGTCCACGCGCCGCCAGTCACGGTCGCTTCGCCATCCGATTACGTTCGGACGAAGCCATTTCCGGACCTCCGGGTTCACGTATAGGAAGGCGGAGCCATTCGGCGAAAGCAGCCACTTGTAGCCGTGCACAGCCAGCAGATCGGGTTTTATTTCAGCGCAATCGAACTCAAGTGCGCCCACCGATTGCGTGCCATCAAGATAGAACAGCACTCCACGTCCCCGAAGGTAGCGCGAGATTTCTGCCAGTGGCGGACGAAAGCCATTCGTGTAATTCACGGTGCTCATCAAAACAACACGCGTACGTTCGTTAATGCTCTCGTAAAAGCGTTCCCACGGGGTCTCCACGAACTCGATGGCCGGCTCTCGCGGGGCTGACGCGGCATAGATGTGATTCGGGAATTCGTTCTCCAGAATCACCACACGATCTCCCGCGCGCCAATCGATCCCGCTGAGCAAAATCGCCAGCCCTGACGATGCGTTCTGCACGAACGCCACATCATCCGCTTCGCAGTGAATCAGCCGCGCAATCGACTCCCGAATGCGGTCCGCATCGTCGAACCACTCAAGGAAATCCGCGCAGGCCAGTTCATCGCGTCGTGCGAAGTGGCGCGCTACCGCGTCGCTCGTGCATCGCGCAAGCTGACCAAACGTGGCAGTATTCAGGAACGTCCGGCCCTGCAGCGCTGGAAACTCACTCCGAACTCCTGCCCAGTCAACTGCCATGGACTTTCGCCAGTACGAAAGAGACGGCCTCTGACAATGGCACATCGGACGACTTCTTCGTTCGTCGCTCAACTACTTCCACCAGACCCTGCGGGAGTTTTTTCCCTAGCGTGATTCGGTATGGGACACCCACCAAGTCCGCGTCCTTAAATTTCACGCCGGGACGTTCGTCGCGGTCGTCGAGCACCGCGTCCAATTTGTGGACTTTGCAGTCCTCATAAAGCTTGTCCGCCGCTTCTCGCTGCAGCGCGTCGGCATAGTTCACCGGGGTTATTACGACGGTGAACGGCGCAATCGAAGCAGGCAGCGCCATACCGTCCTTGTCGTTATACAGTTCGATCGCCGCGCACAGGATCCGCTCGATACCGATCCCATACGAGCCCATGATCGGAGTGATTTCCTTGCCCTGTTCATCGAGGACGCGGAGTCCCATAGAATCGGAATATTTGTAGCCGAGCTTGAAAATATGCCCGATCTCCACAGTCTTCGTCACCTCGAGCGGATCGCCCGTATCGACACTGGTTTCGCCCGCGGCCACTTGCCGCAGATCGTGAAATTCCGCCTGGAAATCCTCTCCAGGCGTGACGTTGCGCAGATGGTAGTCGTCCCTATTCGCGCCAGCGATCATGTTGCGCCGGCCCTTCAACGCGAGGTCTGCGATAATCCGCATGCCCTTCACGCCGACGGGTCCCAGCGACCCAGGGTCCGCTCCGAATGCGTTTCGGATTTCTTCCGGATGCGCCTGGCGGATATCCGATGCGCCGGTGGCCGAACCAAATTTCGTTTCGCTCAACTGATGATCGCCGCGCAACAACGCCAGCACGAGTTTCCCGTCGGCGGCCATCACCAGGCTCTTCATCTGCGACGTTTCCGGCAGCCCTGTGAATTCGGATACGTCCGCGATCGTCTTGTGACCCGGAGTGTGAAACTCTTCCGGACTGAGATCGCCTTCCGGATCGGGCGCGGATGCCGGAATCGGCCGCGACACTGCCTTCTCCATGTTGGCGGCGTACCCGGTTTTAGGGCAGCTCACCACAAAATCCTCACCCGCTGCCGACGCCACCATGAATTCGTGCGATTGGCTACCACCCATCGCCCCGGAATGTGCTTCCACCACCAGATACTTCAACCCGCATCGATCGAAAATCCGGCAATAGGCTTCATAGTGTTTCTGGTACGCCACATCGAGCCCGGCCGCGTCCACATCGAAGGTATACGAGTCCTTCATGATGAATTGCCGAACCCGCAGAAGACCGGACTTCGGCCGCGCTTCATCGCGAAACTTTGTCTGAATTTGATACCAGATTTGTGGAAGCTGCTTGTAGCTGCGAAGCTCGCCGCGCGCGATCGACGTCATAACTTCCTCGTGCGTCATACCGAGACAGAGATCGCGCTTCCAACGGTCTTTCAGGCGAAACATGTTGTCGCCCATCACATCCCAGCGGCCCGATTCCTGCCAGATCTCCGCCGGATTCAATGCGGGCAGAAGCATTTCCTGGGCGCCCATAGCGTCCATCTCTTCGCGGACGATACCGATAATCTTCAGCAGCGAACGTTGCGCCAGAAAGAGATAGTTGTAGATGCCCGCGGAGAGCTGGCGGACATAGCCGGCGCGCAACAATAATTGATGGCTGACAACTTCAGCCTCGGCGGGCGTTTCCCGCAATGTGGGAATGAAAAGTTTGCTCCAACGCATGGAAAGAAAGATTCTTGGTTTTTGAAGGGCGAAGGTCCAATTGTAGCATGTTAGAATTGCTTTAAAACCCCATGAAAATCGCTATTGCCGCCGATCACGCCGGCTTCTCATTGAAAGAGAAGCTGTTGGAGGCGTTACGCGCGGAGGGTCACGAAGTCACTGACTTCGGCACGCATAACGATGAATCGACCGACTATCCGGATTATGCCGTCGCCGTCTCGGACCAGGTCGCCCACGGTTCGGCCGAGCGCGGCATTCTGGTATGCAGCACCGGCGTCGGTATGTCGATCGCCGCGAATAAAATCCCAGGTATTCGCGCGGCGCTGGCTACGTCCCCAGAAGAAGTCCGGCTCACGCGCGAACACAACGACGCAAACGTTCTGACGATCGGCGCGAAATTCGCCACGCCGGAGTATGCAGAGGAATTAATTAATATTTTCTTGACCACCGATTTCAGCGGCGGCGCTCGCCATGCGCGCAGGATTGCGAAGCTCGCTGAACTTGATCGGATGGCACACGAGGAGAAAGCAGCCAAATGACCGAACAACAAAGAATGGCGAGATCTCTCGCCGCGACCGATCCGGAAGTCTACGATGCGATTCGACATGAATTGGAGCGTCAGGATTCGCATCTGGAACTGATCGCCAGCGAAAACTTCACGTCGGAAGCTGTACTCGAAGCCACTGGCAGCGTCTTTACGAACAAGTATGCGGAAGGCTATCCAGCCAAGCGGTATTACGGCGGGTGCGAGTTCGCCGACATCGTGGAAAACCTGGCGCGGGACCGGGCGAAAAAGCTTTTCAAAGCCGAGTATGTGAACGTGCAACCGCACTCTGGCTCAAGCGCGAATCAGGAAGCCTACGCGGCTGTGATTCAACCGGGCGACACCATTCTTGGCATGAACCTCGCTCACGGCGGACACCTCACGCACGGGCATCCACTAAATTTTTCGGGCAAAACGTATAAGGTCATACCATACGGCGTACGGAAAGAGGACGAACTCATCGATTATCAAGAGCTGGCGCGCCTGGCGGAAGAACACAAGCCGAAGATGATCATCGCCGGCGGTAGCGCTTATCCCCGCATCATCGACTTCAAAAAATTCCGTGAGGTCGCCGATTCAGTTGGCGCGCTGCTGCTCGTCGACATGGCGCACTTCTCCGGGCTCGTCGCCGCGGGGGTCTATCCGAACCCGTGCGAATATGCCGACATCGTGACGTCCACCACGCACAAGACCCTGCGCGGCCCACGCGCCGGTATGATCCTGGCGAAAGAAAAATACGGCCCGGCCATCGATAAAGTTGTCTTCCCCGGAATGCAGGGCGGACCGCTCGTGCATGTGATCGCAGCCAAGGCAGTCTGTTTCCTTGAGGCGCTATCGGCCGAGTTCGTTACTTATCAGAAACAGGTTGTCGCCAATGCGCAGGCCCTCGCCGCGGGAATGGCGAGCGAAGGATTCCGCGTAGTCTCCGGCGGCACCGATACACATCTTCTTCTGGTCGATGTTTTCGCCAAAGGCATTCGCGGCAAAGAATCGGAAGCGGCTCTCGACAAAGCGAATATCACCGTCAATAAAAACGGTATTCCTTTCGACGTAAATCCTCCCCTGAACCCCAGTGGCGTCCGGCTCGGAAGCCCCGCCGTAACAACGCGCGGATTCAAACAAACCGAGATGAAGGAAGTGGCCGGCTGCATCGCACAAGCGCTGCAGGACATCCACTCCGACGAGAACCTGGCATCGGTTCGACGCCGCGTAAAGACGCTGACCGATAGGTTTCCACTTTATAACTGGAAGTTCAGCGCCGTCGGAGCCTGATGAAATCCATCATCCGCCTTACCGCGCTGCTGACTTGTTCCCTTTCCGCCGCGCCCGCAGGTAAGACCGACTCTGAAAAAGTGCTTCGCGGACAAGAAGCGTTTACCGACTACCAGAAGAAACCAGGGACATTCCACAAGATCACGCCCGCCGATCTGCCGAAACCATTCGCCACAAGATCGCTCGGCAATGGGCCGAGCGTCGTTCCCAGGCCCGCCAACGCATGGCCGCAGGCGCCCGCAGGATTTAAAGTCGACATCTATGCAACCGGTCTCGACGAGCCCCGGCTGATCCGCACGGCTCCGGATGGCGACTTCTTCGTGACCGAAAGCGGCACCGGAAAAGTGAAAATTTTTCGCGGCGTAACTGCAGAGCGAAGGCCGCAGCAGAACTCCTTATTTGCCACTGGCTTGAAGCAGCCATTCGGCCTCGCTTTCTATCCGCCAGGAATTAATCCGCAGTGGATTTACGTCGGGAATACAGATTCCGTGGTGCGCTTCCCTTACAAGAACGGCGATCTGAAAGCGACCGGAAACGCCGAAACGACAGCAAACGACTTTCCTGGTGGAGGCGGCCACTGGACTCGCGATCTTGCCTTCTCACCCGACGGAAAGCGGCTCTTCGTCTCGGTCGGGTCGCGTTCGAATGTGGACGATCCGGACGTCCACCAGTCCGAAACACACCGCGCCAACATTTTGGAGTACACGCCCGAGGGCAAATTCGTCAAGGTCTATGCATCCGGGATTCGCAATCCGGTTGGCATCGCCATCAACCCGCTCACCGGTCAACTCTGGTGCTCCACCAACGAGCGCGATGCACTAGGCGACAATCTTGTCCCCGACTATGTGACTCACGTCGAAGAAGGTGGTTTTTATGGATGGCCCCGGTATTACATGGGCAGCAATCAAGACCCGCGGCACGAAGGGAAGCATCCGGAATTAAAGGGCAAAGTGCTGGTACCGGACGTTCTGCTTCAGCCCCACTTCGCCTCTCTCGAGCTGACCTTTTACCAAGGAACGCAATTTCCGAAAGAGTATCAAGGCGACATCTCCGCGGCCGAGCACGGCTCGTGGAATAGGGCCATGCGGGCGGGCTACGAACTCGTTCGCATTCCCCTGGAGAACGGCCACGCGTCGGGAGAATTCGAGGATTTTCTCACTGGATTTGTAACGCCGAACGGAGACGTGTTGGGGCGGCCGGTTGGCGTGACCGTCGGAATGGACGGTTCACTGTTCGTCACCGATGACGGCTCGGGATCCATTTGGCGAGTCACTTATACCGGCAAATGAATGGCTCTCCGAATCGTCATTGATGCCCGGCACATCAAGGACTTCGGTGTTGGTACCTACATACGTAATCTCATTCGCGCCCTCGGCGCCGTGGACCGCGAGAATCACTACATCCTGCCCATGCGAGCCGAGGACGTGCATGAGTTCGACGGCCTGCCTGCCAACTTCGAAACCGTTGCGTATGTGCCCTCCGGCTCACGCCTCGCGAACCAAATAGCGTTTCCACGATTCCTCAAACATCAAGGCGGCGACCTGTTTCATCTTCCACTCAACATCGTGCCTTTCGGGATGCCGCGGCCGTACGTTGTCACCATCCACGACCTCAGCAGCCTCCTCTTCGCCTCAGGCACCGGCATGCGGGAGAACCTCCAGCTTTATCTTTTTCGCCGTGGACTGCTGAAGGCGGATCGCGTAATCGCCGTGTCTGGTGCGACGCGCCGCGATGTCGAACAGATGCTCGGGATTCCCTCCGATCGCGTTCGCCTCGTCTACAGCGCACCCGATCCGAAATTTCTGGACACCCATCCTCCCGCTGCCGCGCGAGGCGCCGGACCCGATGTCTGGGAGATGGAAAAGAAGCGCCTCCTGGAGCGTTACCAGATCGACTATCCTTTCTTGCTCTATTCCGGCCGCATTCGTCCGCATAAAAACATCCCGCGGCTCGTCGAAGCTTTCGCGGTCGTGCGCGGCGAAATGGAGAATCACCCGAAGTACCACAATCTCAAACTCATCATTATCGGAGACGAGATATCCAAGCATCCGGAAGTACGGCGCGCCGTTATTCAGACGCGTACCGAGCAAGCCGTCCGTTTTCTCGGTTTCGTTCCATTCGATACACTCAAGGTTTTCTATACCACCGCGGAGGCGTTTGTTTTTCCATCTCTCTACGAGGGATTCGGCCTGCCCCCGCTGGAGGCTATGGCATCCGGAACTCCCGTCATCTGCTCGAATGCCAGTTCGCTTGCCGAGGCCGTTGCCAACGCGGCTATGATCATTAATCCGGAAAATGTTTTTGATATCGCGCGTGGCATTCGCGAAGTGCTGCTTGATCCCGCGGTGCGGACGGACCTGGTGGCGGCGGGGTTTCGCCAGGTTCGCCAGTTTAGCTGGAATCGAACCGCCGCCGAGGTGCTGGAAGTCTACAGAGAAGTAGCTGGCCGGCATTGATACTATTTCCTGCTGATTTCGAGCTACTCAGCCCTCCTCGCGAAGTGTCGTAACAGGGTCGACGCGTGCCGCCCGGTTGGCTGGCAGAAACCCAGCGATCAGGCCGATCAGTGTCATCGAGACGCAAGCGACGATGAGGGCTATAGGATCGAGCGGCGATACTTCGAACAGCAGGCTCTTCATGACTCGCGTCAGAGCAAACGCTCCGAGCATGCCAAACACAAGCCCGGCCATAACCATAGTCATGGCATTCCCCAACACGTATGTGAGCACGTCGTGCGATTGGGCACCCAACGCCATACGGATACCGATCTCTCGGCGCTGTTGCGTTACTGATTGGGAGAGGACGCCGTAGAGGCCAATCGCGGCGAGCAGGACGGCTACGAAGGCGAAGACGCCGATGAGCCAGGCCGGACGGCTGGCGCCCGAGAGCGTGCGGCCGCGGACTTGCTCCATAGTGGCAATGTCTCCCAACGGCAGGTGGGAGTCGATTTCGCGGACCGCTTCGCGGATGACGGGCATAATGGCGGCAGTTTCGCCTCGCGCGCGGACGGCGAGTTTGATGTGCGGAGAGGGCGCCTGCGCCAGCGGCACATAGACAACGGGCGGGTCGGCATCGCCGGGCGATGAGACACGCTCGCTGCGGATGACGCCTACGATTTCGACTTGCGGCAGAAATTCTTTTTGCTCCACGTAACCCGGATAGGATGCGCGAACCGTCTTGCCGACCGGATTCTTCATGCCGGCGACATCCGCCAGACGGGCTGCCAGTGCCTCGTTGATGACGACGACAAGCGGTGTGCCGTCGCGGTCCTGACTGGTGATCCCGCGGCCTGCGATTACGGGGATTCCGAATGTGTTGAAATAGCCTGGGTCGACACGCTTGAGCCGAACTCTGACAAGTTTCTCGAAGCCAGCCACTTGCACAGCCTCGCCATTCGTAATCCACTCCAGAGGCAGGCAGGTTGAAATGCCGGCCGCTTCGATTCCCGGAACGGCCTTGAGCCGGTCCGCCACCGCCTGATAGAAGAGAGCTGCCTTCTGCGGAGTCTGATAGGCGCCCACTGGGAGATCGGCGGACATTGTAATTACGTTTTCGATCCGAACGCCAGTGTCGAGTTGTTGAAGTTTGAGCAGGCTTCTGAGAAGAAGCAGCGCTCCACAAACAAGTACGAGCGAGAGCGCGACTTCACCCATAACGATGGCTCGCCGCACACGATTGTGCACTCCTGAGGAGCCGCGCGCGGATCGATTCAAGGACTCCGCCAACTTGCCAAAGGAAGTTCTCAAGGCGGGAATTGTACCGGCAACTAGTCCGGCGCCCACCGCGATGGCAAAAGCAAAGGAAAGCACACGCAGGTCGAGGCTGACGTCAGCAGTAAAAGGCAGAGACTCCGGCAACATTGGTGTCGCAACCCGAATGAGAATATACGCGACGGCGATGCCGGCGGCGCCTCCCAAAAGGCAGAGAGTCAAGCTTTCCGTGAGCAACTGTGCGACCAGGCGGCCACGTCCCGCGCCGAGGGCGGTCCGAACGGCCAGTTCCCTTCCTCGAGTTGCCCCTCTTGCGAGAAGCAGATTGGCGACATTCGCGCAAGCGATCAACAGGACAAGGCCAACAGCGCCGAATGCGACGTAAATCGATCGTTGAAGATTCGCACCTACTAGCAAATGAGCGAGGGGTTCAACGACAATGGTCCCTTCGCGATCATTAATGGGCGCCGTTTCCAGCAGGGCAGCGTGGATGGCGTGCATTCGTGCGGTGGCCTGGGCTAAGGTAGCGCCGCTGCGAAGACGCCCGTAGACGGTAAGCCAGTGGATGGCGCGCACTTGCTGGCCGGGAACGAAGACGAGCGGTTTCCAAAACTTCGCCTCTTCACGATCGAAGGCGCCGGGCGGAAGAACGCCGATAACCTGATGTGGTATGCCATCGAGGATTGGCCGGCGGCTTAAGATATCAGGGTCGCCGCCGAAGTAGTTTTGCCAGGCGGAGTGACTGAGGACGATCGTGGGCGCTGCGCCGGGCTGGTCCTCCCCCGGTGAGAAAGTGCGGCCAAGCCGCGCACTCGTAGCCAACACCTGGAAGTATTCGGCAGTGACGGCCTTGCCCGGCAGGCGCGCCGGTTCGCCTTTACCGGTAAGAGCCGCTGAGATCGATTGCTCGGCCGACAACGCTTCAAAGACCGTGGCGAGCCGCTTCCAGTCGAGGAATTCCGGGGCGCTAGTGGCGTTGACAGCCCCCGGCCTGGGAGCTTCCCACACGCGGACAATGCGATCGGGTTCCGGGAAAGGAAGCGGCTTGAGGAGCACGGCGTCGACGACACTGAACATAGCGACGTTGGCGCCAATGCCGAGGGCCAGGACACCAATGACGACGGCAGTGAAGCCGGGCGAGCGCATGAGAGATGCCAGCCCGTATCGAAGATCCCTCAAGAGAGTTTCGATCCATTGAAAACTGCGGCGATTGCGATGCTCTTCTTTCATCTGCTCGATTCCTCCAAAGCTGCTCCGAGCCTCCCGGCGGGCTTGTTCCGCCGATAGACCACGAGCAACGGCATCTCTCTCGGCCAATTCCAAGTGGGCGGCGATCTCCTGCTCAAACTCCTGATCGAGACTCCGTTTGCGC
>Ga0105237_10002704_pt1 | contig 21683 bp, 22 predicted proteins | sample KBSC24metaG_FD_81520 | JGI IMG/M metagenome (GOLD analysis project Ga0105237, IMG submission 81520) | Corn rhizosphere microbial communities from Kellogg Biological Station, Michigan, USA - KBS C2-4 metaG | ecosystem: Host-associated > Plants > Roots > Rhizosphere > Soil | place: Michigan, USA...
GCAGGACCCTACGCCGACCGGCGCCAACCCCTACATCGGCGCGGAAGGCTACTTCGCGGGAATGACCCCCGCTCAGCTGCTCGGCGCCTTTCCCTGGAGTGAGCTGGAAGTGCTTCAGATGGAGCTGCACAAACCCTCTAAGCACCATCGCCACAGGCGCCACAGGCACCGGCGCGGACCGCGCGCGCCGCGCCGCGCCGCCTGAGGGAAACGCAGCGCATGGCAACTGCCGACCCGCAAGAGCAGCTCGTCCTGATCAGCGCCGCGACCGCACATCGGCGCGCGGCCGCGGCGGCGCGCGTGCGGGCCCTCGCCAGCGTCGTCGAGTGGGCGAGCCTCGCCGAGCTGCTGCAGGCCAGGCGCCTGCTGCCGACGCTCGGGCCACGGATCGTCGAGCTGGCGCCGGAGCAGGCGAGCGATGAGTTCAAGCAGGCTGTGCAGCGCTCGCTGGGCACGGCGCATCGTCACGGGTCGCTGCTGAAGATGCTCGCCGAACGCGCGTTGCGCCTGCTCACGGAGGCCGGCATACATGCGACCGCGCTCAAGGGCCCGCGGCTTGCCGAGCGGCTGTACGGAGATCCCGGGCGGCGGCTGACAAACGACATCGACCTGCTCGTCAGCGCCGAGCAACTGCGCGAGGCCGTCGAGACGGTCCGCACGCTCGGCTACGCCTCTCCGTCGGATCACGTCGAGGGCGGCCTGCCGCTGCTGCACTACGCGCTCACGCACGAGCGCGGCGAGCTGCCGCCGATCGAGCTGCACTGGCGCGTCCATTGGTATGAGCAGGACTTCGCGCGCGAGCGGCTGTTGCCGCCGTCCGGCGCTGACGCCTGGAGCTGGCGCGCCGCGCCCGCGGACGAGCTCGCTGCGCTGCTGCTGTTCTACGCCAAGGACGGCTTCTTCGACCTGCGCCACGCGACCGACGTCGGCGCCCTCTGGGACGCCGAGCGCGAGCGGCTGCCCGCCGGCGCGCTGGGCGAGGTGATCGACGCCTATCCCGCGCTCGGCAGGGCATTGACGACCGCGGCGAGCGTGGCGCAACGCACGGTTGGCCTGCCCGCGAAGCGGCTCATGGCGCTCGACCGCCGCCTCGGCGCACGCGCCCAGATCGCGGCGCGCATCGCCAGCCCGCTTCCGCGCGCGAGCGCGCCGCAGCTGTACGCGGAAATGGGGCTCGTCGATGGGCTGCTGGCGCCCACCGGCGGGCTGCAAGCGTTCGTGCGCCGCCAGATCTTGCCCCCACGCGGCGTGCTGCGCGAGCGCGCCCGCGAGCCCGGCCAGCGGGCGGGCTCGCCGCTGGGCCACGGCGCGCGCGTGCTCGCCAGATATGCGCTCGCGCTGGCGCGCGTGCCGATGCGCCGGCCAAACGCGCGCGTACCTTTTAGGACGCGCCGCGCGTTGTTGACATGGCGAAAGTAGATGCCTGCCGCCTTGACCACAGCGCTTCGGACCGTACTGCCGCACTGGGCACAGCGACTCTTGTCGCAGGGCTTCGCCACGCTGCAGGGCGGCCTGGCGCTCGCGTGCCTCTACCAACTCGTGCTGCTCGCAGGCGCTCGTAGCGCCGTGCGCGAGCCGACGTCCGAGGCGACGACCGAGGGCGCGGCGAGCAACTTCGTCGTGCTGATGCCGGCGCACGACGAGGAGCGCGGCATCGAGGCAGCGCTGCGCTCGTTGCTCGCCTGCGACTACCCTCGCGAGCGTGTGCGACCGATCGTGATCGCAGACAACTGCACCGACTCGACGGCGGATCGTGCAAGGCGGGCCGGCGTGGAGGTGTGGGAGCGCATGGACGCCGCCAAACGCGGCAAGGGGTGTGCACTCGCATGGGCGCTCGAACGCCTGTGGACGCTACAGCGGCCGGTCGACGCCGTCGTCGTGCTCGACGCCGACTGCGTGGCTTCGTCGAACATGCTCGCCGCGATGGATCGAGCGCTGCGCGCCGGCGCGCCGGCCGTGCAGGTCAGCTATCTGGTCGACAATCCAGGCGAGTCGCACGCCTCGGCGCTGCGCTTCGCGGCCTTCGCGCTGATGGCGACCGTGCGGCCGCTGGGCAAGCAGCGGCTCGGCCTCTCCTGTGGGCTTTTCGGCACAGGCATGGCCTTCGAGTCCGGCTTGCTGCGCAGCGAGCCGTGGAGCTCCTCGGCGCTCGTCGAGGACTTCGACTACCACCTGCGCCTCGTCGCGGCCGGCCAGCGCGTGCAGTTCGTCCCCGACGCGTGGGTGCGCTCGGCGATGCCTATCTCGTTTGCGAGCAGCAACCAGCAGCAGGCGCGGTGGGAGAAGGGCAAGCTTCAGGTGATACGTCGCTGGAGCTTGCGGCTGATCGCCTCCGGCCTGGCACGCAGGGACCTGAACCGCGCCCACGCCGGCGTCGAGCAGCTGATCCCACCGCAGTCGCTGATCGCCGCCGGCAGCCTGGGATGCGTGGGAGCGGGCCTGGCGCTGCGCTCCGCACGACTGCTGGCGCTGGCGGGCTCCACGCTGGTGGCGCAGCTGACCTTCGTCGTCTATGGCCTGCGCCTGATCGGGGCGCCGGCCCAGGTCTATCGCGCGCTGCTCGCCGCCCCGATTCTGATCGCGGGCAAGCTGGCGCTCTACGCGCGACTTCTGGGCGGCGGCGGCCCGGTTTCGTGGGTCCGAACCGAGCGATGACCTGCTCTGGCGCGCCCCACGCCGTCGCATGAGCGTCGACGCGAACGCGAGCGCCGCAGCCCCCGCCACGGAGCTTGCGAACACGCCCGGTGCCGTGCGGATCGCTTATCTGTGCGGCCAATATCCGGCGGTGTCGCACACGTTCGTGCTCAGGGAGGTCGATTCCCTGCGCAAGGCCGGCGCCCAGATCGAGACGTTCTCGATCCGCAGGGCACCGGCCGAGCACCTGCTCGCGGACGTCGACCGGGCCGCATTCGAGACGACGTACGCGATCCTGCCGCAACCGCTGCTGCGCCTGCTGGCGGCGCATCTGAGGCTGCTGCTGGGCGCGCCCGCCGCCTATCTCTCGACGCTTGCGCTGGCGCTGAAGTTGGCGCCCGGCGGCGTGCGTGGATGGGTGTGGCAGCTGTTCTACTTCGCCGAGGCGGTCGTCATGTGGCGGCAGTGCCGCCGCCGCGGCCTGCGTCACGTGCACGCGCATCTGGCCAACGTGGCGGCCGACGTGGCGCTGCTGACGGCGCACATCGGCTCGCGCGCCGGCCGCCAGGGGAAATGGACCTGGAGCTTCACGATGCACGGCCCCACCGAGTTCTTCGACGTCGGCCGCTACCGGCTGGCGCAGAAGGTCCGCCACGCCCACTTCGTCGTGTGCATCAGCGACTACGCGCGCAGCCAGCTGATGACGCTCACCGATCCATGCGAATGGAGCAAGTTGCACGTCGTGCACGTCGGCATCCCGGTCGAGCAGTTCACTGCTGCGGGCGCGAGCCCTGCGTTGCGTGGGAGCACCGCTGCCCTGCCCAGGAGCGCCGTTGCCTTGCGCGGGAGCACCGGCGGCGACGAGGCGACGGGCGTCGACGCCGCGATTCTTTCGATCGGGCGCCTCGTGCCCGACAAGGGTCAAGCGGTGCTGTTGCAGGCGGTGGCAGTGCTGGCCCACCGCGGCCATCGCCTGGCGGTCACGCTCGCGGGCGAAGGCCCGGCGCGCGTCGACCTCGAAAACCTGGCCGCGGACTTGGGGATCTGCGAGGAGGTCAGCTTCCCGGGCGCCGTGGGCCAGGATCGCATTCATCGGCTCTACGCCGCCGCCGACATCTTCTGCCTGTCGAGCTTCGCCGAGGGCGTGCCGTGCGTGTTGATGGAGGCGATGGCGATGGAGCTGCCGGTCGTGAGCACCGGCGTCGCCGGCATCCCAGAGCTGATCGACGACGGCGAGACCGGCCTGCTCGTGGCGCCCGGCCGGCCCGACCTGCTCGCCGATGCGATCGAGTCGCTGCTGAGCGACGCCTCGCTGGCGCGCCAGATGGGCCGCCGCGCCAGCGCGAAGGTGATCGAGGAGTTCAACGCCGAGACCTCCGCCGCCCAACTGCACCGGCTGTTCGCGCAGATGCCGGTCTGCGTCGACGACGCCGCCAGACCGGCGTATGCGCGATGACGACCCTGCTCGTCAGCAGCGTCGGCGGCCACCTCGCCGACCTCCACGTCCTGCTGCCACGGCTGCGGGGGATCGAGCAGGAACGGATGTGGGTCACGTTCGACACGCCGCAGAGCAGATCGCTGCTGGCCGGCGAGGAGGTCGTCTATGTCGACTACACCGGTCCGCGCGACGTCAAGAACGTACTGCGCCACTCCGCGCTGGCGCGGCGGCTGTTCAAAGGATCCCACCCCTTCTCGGCGGTCGTCAGCACAGGGTCGGGCATCGCGCTGTCGTTCCTGCCACAGGCACGCGCGCGCGGCGTCCGCTGCCACTACATCGAGTGCTCGGCGTGCACGAGCGGACCCTCGCTCACAGGCAAGCTGCTGCGCCGAATCCCCGGCATCGACCTCTACAGCCAGTACGAAGGTTGGGCGCGCCCCCCGTGGCGCTATGCGGGCTCGGTGTTGGACGCCTTCGCGCCCGGCCCCACGAACGGCGGCCCGCGGCAGATCAAGCGCGTCGTCGTGACCGTCGGCACGATGCAGGGCTACCCCTTTCGCCGGCTGATCGAGCGCGCGCTCAAGGTGCTGCCGGCCGACGTCGACGTGCTGTGGCAGACGGGCTGCGCAGACGTGAGCGATCTGCCGATCCGAACGCGCGCGCAGGTCGCGGCGCACGAGCTGCAGGAGGAGATCCGCGCCGCGGACGTCGTCATAGCGCACGCCGGCTGCGGCTCGTCGGTGAGCGCGCTGCGGGCGGGCAAGATGCCGATCCTCGTTCCCCGCCGGCGAGCGCACGGCGAGAACGTGGACGACCACCAGCTGATGATCGCCAGCGAGCTGGCCGAGCGGGGGCTTGCGATCGCGCGCACGGTGGAGCAGCTGAGCGCCGAGGACCTGCAGCTGGCGGCGCGCGGCTCAGTGCGAGCCGACACGGCACCGGAGCCGTTCGCACTGGCGGCCTGATCTTCAGCCAGCGAGCGGGACGGGCGTGTGCCCGCTCTCGACGTACTCGCTCTCGCCGTCCAGCCGGATCGGATGGCCGCAACGCCCGGTCGAGAGGTGCGCCGCCTCCAGCGCCCGCACGATTTCGAGCCCGAGCCGGCTGTTCGAGCGCGGCTCCTCCCCTGTCCTGATCGCGCGCGCGAAGTCGGCGAGCTCGAGCTTCAGCGGCTCGGCCGCCTGGATGCGCGGCACGACGATGTCTCCGCTGCGATACGTCAGGCGGTACTCGCCGAACGTCGCGGGCGCCTCGGCGCGCGAGATGTCCAGGCCACGGTCGTAAACGCGTACGGTCTCGTCCGCGGAGGTGTCGTCGTACTGGACCATCCGCTTCGAGCCGACGACGACCATCTGGCGCACCTTGCGTGGCGCAAGCCATGAGATCTGCACGTTGGCCGTGGCACCGCCCTCGAAGTTGAGGGTCAAGAACGCGGTCTCCGGAACGCCCTCCTGGAAGATGCTCTGCGCCGCAGCGGCAACCTGCACGACCGGGCGCTCGAGCCAATACAGCAGGATCGACAGGTCGTGCGGCGCGAGATCGCTGATCACGCCGTTTCGCTGGTAGAGGCCGAGGTTCATGCGCGAGGAGGTGAGGAAGTAGATGTCGCCGAGCTCCCCGGAGCAGATCAGCTCGCGGACCTTGTTGACGGGCGGGCTGTACACGAACGTGTGCCCTGGCATCAGCACCCGGTCGCTGCGCGCCGCCAGCTCGATCAGGTCTTCGGCGTCCTCGACCGTCGTCGCGAGCGGCTTCTCGACCATCACGTGCTTACCCGCTTCCAGCGCACGACGCGCCAGCGCATGGTGGGTGTGGGGCGGCGTGGCGATCGCCACGGCCTCGACACGGGGGTCGAGCAGCAAGTAGTCGAGATCGGTCTCGACGATGTGACCCGGGTAGCGCTGGGAGAAGAGATCCGCGCGGGCCGCGTCCTGCTCGCAAAGCCCGATCAGCCGAAACTCGGGCTGCTCGGCGAGATTGCGTACGACGTTCGGGCCCCAGTACCCATAACCGACCATCGCTACGCCGATCGGCGTAGCGATCATCCTGTCCTGCCCTCTCGGGCAAACATCGCTCGGTCTGGCGGCATGTCAAGGCACCAACGGGCAAGTCTGCAGCCGTCTTACCGGCATCGCTGCAAATCGTCCAAAACCACAACTTTCGCCCACCGCGGCGCCTGCTCGAGGGTGTACGCGTGCTGATGTCGCCTCGACTTCGGTCGGGGCCACGGCGTCTAGCAGACGCCCCTCGCAGGAGCGCTGCTAGGCGACGCCCCTGCGACGCAGCAGGACGGCTGGAGTGCGTGCGAGGATCGAGAAGTACAGGGCGACCGAGCGGCGCTCGACCCAGGCGATGTCGAGTGCGACCATCTCGCGGTAGGTGCGCTCGTTGCGTCCGCTCACCTGCCACAGCCCGGTGATGCCCGGCTTCACGTCGAATCGCCGGTCGTAGCTGGAGGGATAGAGCTCGGCCTCGTAGGGAATCACCGGTCGCGGCCCGACGAGTGACATGTGGCCGCGCAGCACGTCCTGCAACTGGGGCAGCTCGTCAAGGCTCGTCTTGCGCAGGAAGCGCCCCACGCGCGTCACTCGGTCGTCGGCCGCGAGCTTGTAGAGATTGCACCCCTCACCGTCGCCGTGCGCCTGCTCGTCGCCGTTGATCAGCTGCTGGACGTATGCACGGTGGACATCGGCGTCGGCCTGTACGTGCATCGTGCGCAGCTTGTGCAGCGTGAACGGACGCTTGTGGTGGCCCAGCCGGCGCTGACGGAACACGGCTGGCCCGCGGCTCTCGATGCGGATCGCCAGGCACGCGGCGATCAGCAGCGGCAGCGTCAGGACCAAGCCGACGGCGGCGAGCAGCACGTCCGCCAGGCGGCAGATCCAGAGTGCGACCGGCGCATGCTCGGATTGGCTTGACTCGTCCTTGAAAGCCACGGTCGACATCTCGCCTCCGAGCTAGCCGTCGTCCGCCACGACAACCGTTCGATCGAGCTGGCCCGCGCACTCGCGCACAGCAGCACCGACCCGCTCCGCCTGCTCGTCGGTCATCGCGGGGAAGATCGGCAACGAGAGGATTTCCTTTGCCAGGGCGCTCGCGCAGGGAGCCGGATCGCTCGCGCCAAACTCGCCGGCATACGCCCCGCAGCGATGAATCGGTATGGGGTAGTGCACGCCCGTCGCCACGCCACGCTTGGCCAACAGCCCACGCAGTTGCTCGCGCCACCGGGTGCGTACGACGAACTGGTGGTAGACGTGATCGCCATCGGTGCTCACCGGGGCCGGCAGGATCACAGGTGCGTCCTGTCCGATCGCCGCGCCCAGGCGTCGTGCGAGCCGTCGTCGAGATTCGTTGAAGCCCTCCAAGCGAGCGAGCTTCGTCCGCAGAACCGCCGCCTGGATCGCGTCGAGGCGCGCGGTCGTGCCGATCGCGCGGTGGTGGTATCGCGGGCTCTCGCCGTGCGAGCGCAGCAGCCGAACGCGCTCAGCGACATCGTTGCGCGTCGTGACGACCGCGCCGGCGTCTCCCCACGCCCCAAGGTTCTTCGCCGGGTAGAAGGAGAAGGCGCCCGCATCGCCGATCGTGCCGACCCGCTGTCCGCGGTAGCGCGCGCCGTGGGCTTGAGCCGCGTCCTCGATCACGAGCAGGCGCCGCTCGCCGGCCAGTTGCATGATCGGCCCCATCTCGACGGTGCGCCCGTACAGATGGACGGGCACGAGACAGCGCACGCGCGGCGTCAGCGCCCGCTCGATGGTCGCCGCGGTGACCACCTGCGTGTGTGCGTCGACGTCCGCGAAGCGAGGTCGCGCGCCGACGAGGCTGACCGCCTCGGCGGTGGCGATGAACGAGTTGGCGGGGACCACGACTTCGTCGCCGGCGCCGATCCCCAGCGCGCGCAAGGCCAGCGCCAGAGCCTCCGTGCCGGAGGAGACGCCGATCGCGTGTGGCGCCTCGCACCAGTCCGCGTAGTCGGTCTCGAACCCCTCGACGGCGGCGCCGCCGATGAAGGCACCCGTGCGCGCCACCGCCTGCACGGCATCCATCAGCTCGCCGAACAGCTCCGGATCGCAGTGGTCCATCAACGTGAGTGGGATCTGCTGGTCTGGACCTGCGCAGGCAGCGCTCGTTCGGGCGCCACGCTCATGGCTGGGCTGCTCGGTCGCCAATGGGCCTTGCTCGGTCGCCGATGGGCCGTAGATGCGGGTGACCGACATGACGACCGACTAACGCGCCTGTCCGCCGTGGACTTTTGACGCCCCCTGGGGCGTTACCTCGATGTCCCTCGATGAGCGCCGTTCACACCGAGCAACCGCCCAGGAAGTCGATCGGCGTGCTTCCGCGCGGCGCGATGCACGAACGCCCACGCCTCTTCCGCGCTCTGGAGGAGGCGTTTGCAGTGTCGTTTCAGGCGTGTGACCTCGACGCGACCGGCGATGTCGATGGGCTGCTGGCGTTTAGCGACGAACCCCCGACGGGAGAGCTCGAACGTGTGGTGCGCGCGATCGGCCTGCCAACGCTGATCGCCTGTAGCGACTGCCAGCCAGGACGCGGCGGGCCGCAGCGACAGGCGGGCGTCCAAGTCCAGCTGTCAAGCGCCGACGAGCTAGTCCGTCCGCTCAGGGGGCGCACCCTGCCAGAGGTCGACGCGCCCGCTTGCGAGCTTGCGCCCGCGGGCGGCGGGCAAGCGCTCGCGCGCGTCGAGGGCCAGCCGGTGTGGTGGCGCGCAGGCGCTGGCGATCCGCCGCTGTGGTCGTGCGCATACGCACCGCGCGAGCTCGCTCCGGACGAGGCGCTGCGCGACCGCTTGTGCAGCGGACGCTTCTTGGCGATGGCCGCCCTCGTGCATCTGCTGCGCCACGTGTCCGGACAGGATGCGACCGAACCGGAGCTGCGCGCCTGCTTCGTGGTCGACGATCCCAATCTGCACGGCTGCTCCTACGGCTATCTGCGCTACCGCGAGCTCGCGGCCCACGCGAGCGCTCACGGCTACCACGTCGCGTTCGCGATGGTCCCGCTCGACGGTTGGTGGACCAGCCGCCGAGCCGCCGCTCTGTTCAACGCCAATCCGGCTGCGCTGTCGCTGCTGATGCACGGCAACGATCACATCTCGCGCGAGCTCGGATGCCCGCAGGAGCGCCAGATGGAGGTCGCGCTCGCCGAGGCGCTCAAGCGCATCGCCGCCTTTGAACGGCGCGCGCGCGTCCCGGTGGCGCGGGTCATGGCACCGCCGCACGAGACCTGCTCGCAGGCTGCCCTGACGGCGATGCTCAGGCTCGGCTTCGACGCCGCCTGCATCGGACGCCCGTATCCGTGGAAAGACCGGCCGCACACCTGGACGTTCTCGCCGTTGATCAAGTGGCGCTCGGCCGACATGGTCGGCGGCGGTTTTCCGATCCTGCCGCGTCATGCGATCGAGCGCCCGTGGGACGAGCTCCTGTTTGGCGCACTGCTCGGCCAGCCGCTCGTCCTCTTCGGGCACCACTGGGACTTCGCCGACGGCCTCGACGTGCTGGCGCGGGCGGCCGAGCACATCAACAGCCTCGGCACGGTGCGCTGGGGCTCGTTGGACCAGATCGCGAGCGAGAGCTTCTCGGCGAGGCGCGCCGGTCGAAGACTGATCGTCGAGCTGCGCTCGCGAAAGGCCACAATCGTGGTTCCGCAGGAGATCGAGAGGGTGCAGCTGCTCGTGCCGAGCCTCTTTTCAGGGCAGCGACCGAGCGTTCTGTACGGCGGCGCCGTACGCGCGCAGCTGTCGCCGACGCTCGGCGGATGGGCCTCTGAGCCCCTGCCCGCAACACCCGGCCCGCTGAAGCTGCGCCTAGAGCCCGAGCATCCGCTCGCTTGGCAGAGCATGCGGCGGCCCGTGCCCAGACCTTGGCCGCCGTTCAGGCGCCTGCTCGTCGAGGGACGCGACCGCCTGCGCCCGCTGTTGGCCGCGGCTTAGCCCCTCACTCGTCGATTTGACAGCCGGCGATCTGGAGACCGACCAATCGTCACTTGTGTTCGGCGCGCGTCAGCTCGCGAATCACGTTGACGCCAAGCACGCGATGCGCCCGCGTGCGCACTCGGATGGGCTCCTTGACGAGATCCTGCGCCAGGCGCTTCAGGTCTGCCAACAACGAGCTCGCGCTTCGCGGCAGGGCATCGAGCTCCGCCAGCAAGCGATCAAGGTCATAGCCCATCGTGGCCAGCCGGCGCTCTCCCAGATAGCCAAGGTAGCGCCGGCACCACTCCCGTCGCAGCGGATTGGCCAGCGTCGTCTTCCACTTCTGCTGAGGCTCGGAGCTGAGCGCCGAATAGTGCTTACCTCCGGTCGGATCTCCCATCCGCCCGACCAAGTCGATTTCCGTGAAGCGCGACAGGGAGCTGGGATCGAACTCGACGCCCACATAGCGCAGCAGCTCGCGCCAGTGACGCTCGTCGCCGCCGATCAGATCCTCGTAGCGGACACCATGGACGCGCTCGCGGTTGGCGTCGTAGGTGGCGGTCAGCCGCGGCAGGCCGACGAACAGATCCTCGCGGAAGATCGTCGGGCGCCAAGGCTGCCACGTCTCGATGATCGAGGAGACGATGCTCAGTGGGTTGCGCCACAAGAACACGAACTTGCCTTCAGGAAAGAGCCGCATGACCTCCTCCGCGACGAAGCAGTAGGAGGGGGACTTGTCGACGAAGTAGCGCGCGCCCTCTTCGGCCGCGCTCTCGTATAGGCGCAGCGCAGACTCGCGCAGCTCGCGAACGTACTCTTCGCTTCCGCCTGGAAGCTGCTCGCAGAAGTCCTCGATTGCGTCGACCATGAACGGGTGCAGGTAGCCGGCGTCCACACCCGCGCGCCGCAACGAGTAGGCGCCGGGCAGCAGCAGCCAGGGCTCGGCGACCGTGGCGATCCCCTCGTGCGCGGCCAGGACTCGCTGCACGAGCGTCGAGCCGCTTCGCACGGCCGACAGTATGAAGATCGGCTTGAGCGCCATTGCGAGGTCCCACTAGCAACGCAGCCGCGGCGTCAGTGCTTGCGAGCCGACCGCGCGTCGTCGCGCTCAGGCCGTGCTTGCTCGACGCGGCCGACATGCCCGACACGCCTGACACGGACCGACGCACCCGACACGCTTGACGCGCCCGACACGCCTGGCGCACACGCTTGACGCCTCGCACGCCCGGCGCGCCATGTGAATCTGCTCCAAAGGGCAGCCACACGTATGCGGCTGCCCTTTTGGAGCTTCGCTCGCGAGTTGCGAGGTCGCGAGTCGCGAGCGACCGCCTGTCAGCCTTTTGGTTTGCCGTTGGAACAGCCCGGGTGCGCCGGGTTGCTCGCGCCGAATTCCGGTGCCGACGAAGGAAACGTGCCATCGGCGCCAGTAGCCCCGAGGCATGCAGCCGTCAGCTCCTGCAGATCGCCATAGTCGACTACCTCTGGCGTCTCGTAGGCGTGGGTCAATCGGTCATCCATGAATTAATCCTTCCTCACTAGCTGTCAGTCCAAGTGGACCGCTGAGATCGAGACTAGGGCGATGCGCTCCTCCGTCAAGGTGGAAAAAGGTCGTAGTGCGAGGTCAGGTATGAAAAACGGATGAGATCGCGCCGACCGCGCCCCGCGGGGTGGAGCGCACCGTGACGCGCGCACTGCTCGCGTGGACGAGCGCCTGGCCTGTGCGACCGGCCTGCGCCCGCAGCCAGCACTCGGCGGCTGCGAGGCGCCAGACCTGCCACATCCAGCGAAACGGCTGCTCGCGCCGGCAGCGATCGCTGTCCAGCAGCGCTTGTCGCATCGCGTCGAGGTCTATGTAGGCGCCCAGCTCCGCGCGCGGGTCTCCCAGCAGCCGCTGCACGGCCGCGCCGTCAGGACCGGCCAAGGTGTCGATCAGCACGGAGTCGAAGAGGGCCTTCTGAGGACGCATCCTCACCGCGTCGGGAAGCGCGCCTGCCATCGCAGCGCGCAGCACAGGGCGACTGCGGTTGCGATCGAACGTCGCCAGCGGCGGCTGGCGCAGTCCCAGCTCGACCAGGTCGAGATCGAGCAACGGATGGCGCGCCTGCAGGCCGGCGAGCGCAGCGCGCCGGCGCTGGTGCTCGAACACGCCGGTCTCCTCGATGCCGCGTGTGAGCCCATGCGCGATCTCCGCCCACCAGCGGGGTCCATCCAGGCGCTTCCACGCCAGCGGATCGTCGGAGTCGCGCACTGCCACCCGCAGCGCCGGCGAGAGCCAGGCAGGTATCTCGCGCGCCCGCAGCGGACGGCGCAGGAGCGCGTGCAAGCGATAGGGCAGGAGGCCGCTCAGGCCGACGCCGGCCATCATGCGCAGGACGTCCCGACGCCTCATGCGCTCGCTGAGGCCGGGCAGCAGGCGCGTGAGTCGCGCGGCGCGCAGCGCTTGCCCGGCGCGCAGGCGATCGGCCATCAGGTAGAGGCGCACGCCGAACAGCTCATCGCCGCCGTCGCCACCGAGCATCACGCGAACGCCGGCCGAGCTGGCCGCGCGCAGCAGCGGGAGCGTCCAGAAGTCGCCCCAGCCAGCCGGCGGCAGCTGCCACGCCTGCACGAACTCCACGGCGCTTGCGATCAGGCCGCCGGGGCGGACCTCGGCGGTGGCGCCCGCCAGGCCCAGAGCGCCTTGCAGCTGCTCGATGAGCTCGGACTCGTCTACGGCCGGGTGCTCCGGAAAGACGCCCGAGTAAAGCCGCACGCGCTCGGGAGCCTGCTCGCCGGCGAGCGCCGCCACCGAGGCCGAGTCGAGCCCTCCGCTCATCAGCACGCCTGTCAGACCGTCATTGCCGATCCGCCGCTGCACGGCACGATCGAGCGACGCTCGCATCCGCTGCGCGAGCTGCGGTTCGCCTGCATTCAGCGGCTCGGCGAAGCGCGGCGACCAGTACGTCTGCTCGCGCAGACCAACCCGGTCGAACAGGAGCGCCGTCCCGGGATCGAGGCGGCGAACGCCCTCGTACAACGTGCCAGCACCGGGGCGGCGGCGCATCGTCAGCCAATGCGCAAGGCCGGTCGGATCGGGCGCCGGGCGGCGAGGCAGGAGCGCCAGCAGGTGGGCGATCTCGCCGGCAAAGCAGATGCCCCCCCAGCGCTCGTGCAGAAAGATCGAGCGTGCGCCGAGCTGGTCGCGCGCCAGCAGACCGCGATCGCGCTCGCCGTCCCAGATCAGCAGCGCGAAGTCGCCGCGCAGGCGGGGCAGCAGGCCGGCGGCGCCCCACTCTCGCCACCCCAGCGCGAGCAGCTCCTCCGCGCGCCAGTCGAGCGGCGCGCCAAGCTCGGCGCGCAAGGCAGCCGCGTTGTCGAGGTGGCCGTCGAGCAAGCACAAGGTCGCGCCGTCAGGCGCGTTTGCTCCCGTATAGGCCACCCGCAGCGGCCCACGGGCGGTCAGCTCGCAGGCGTGTGGGCTGAGTGCGCCAGCCAGAGGCGCATGGTCGATCGCGGCGTGCGGGTCGAAGATCCCGGCGAGCCAGCGAGTCATGCAAGCACGCTCAACCGCTGCTCGACCGCAGCGCCCAGCTCGCGAGCGCTCGCGGCGGGGCCGGCCAGCACGCGCTCCACGCGCAGCCGCGCGAGCAGGGCGCAGACGTCGAGCAGGCCGCACAAGCGCTCTGGAGCGCCGAGCACGAAGTTGAACGTGGAGGCCAGCAGCGTCTTGGGGTCGGAGAAAGGCTCGAATCGGGGGCGCGCGGGCCCATCTAGGCGCCGATCGAGCAAGAACAGCGCGGTCAGGGGAGCCGGCTGGGCGGCTCCGCGCACGCGCACGATGCGCTCCCTGCGGTCGACCGCGATCACCTGCCCGCCGAGAGAGGAGATATCCGCGTCGAGGGGCTGCGGCTGCCCGGCGCGGTCGACGCCGGCGACCGGCGTGCCGGGATGTCCGATCAAGCCGTCCGATCCGCGCTCCAGCGCGAGCACGTCGTCGGCGAGGAAGCTGGCGCCGCGGCGGCACAACTCCAGCGCGAGCGTCGTCTTGCCGGCGCGCGAGCGTCCGAGGACGGCGATCGCCTTTCCGCGCCATACGACCGCGCTCGCATGGAACACCTCGAGCCCGTGCAGCAGCGCGGCGAAGGGCAGGACCTGGGCGATCAGCAGGCGCTGCCAGGCTTGGTCGGGCAGGCTCTCGGTCAGGCAGCGCACGCGCCGCCCATCCGCCGAGAGCAGGTGCGTGCCGTATTTCGGCCCGCGGATCCTGTATCCCGCCTGCGGGTGGGACTCGATCGAGAAGATCGGCCGGCCGTCGGGCTGGCGCTCGTCGCAGATCAGCTGAGAGCCCGCTGGCCAATCGCAGGCCGTTTGCGCCGCGTCGATGTCCAGTTCGCGCCCGGTGGGCGGCGCGGAGGACCCTTCCAGGAAGGAGAGCGGGACCTGGGAGCGCACGTCCAGGCCGAAGACGGTGGCGCGCGCGCCGCTCACAGCTCGACCAGCCGGCCGAAGGAGCCATCCCCGGGGCTCAGGACCGCTCTGCCCCCGTGCTCGACCCAGGCGTGGGCCAGAAAGTCGGGGGCCGCGCGCGCTCCGATCACGAGCTTCGCGCGGATGCCGCGGCGCGCCAGCAGCCGCGTGAGGACGAGCGAACGCGCCAAGCACCGGGTGTCCCCGGGCAGCAGCGACAGCATGCGCGTGACGGCGTTGCCGAGGTGATAGGCCTCCTCGAGCGTGACGGCGTCCTCTGCGCGGACGGTCGGCGGCGCCTGCGCGCGCAGTGTGAGGAGGACCGAGGCGATCGGCGCTTGGGCGCGCAATGCCCGGCGCGCCTGGACGTAGGCGGCGACGATCTCGATCGCCAGCCGCACCCGCTCGCGCAGACGCAGATGCTCGCGCTGATACGGCCGCACGCCGCCCTGCGCTCGCGTTGGGGGTGCCTGAGGTCCAGCCGGAGGGGGCTCGCAGACGCCGTGCTGGCGCTCAGATCGGGGGGGCACCGTCGACCTCGATCAGGCCGCGTTCGAGCAGCAGCTCGCAGAGCTGGCAGACGTCCTGCTCGATCCTCTCCAGCGGCTGGCCGTAGCTCTCGGCCAGCGTCGTCGCCGCGTCGCGCGCGCAGGCGGCGCGCTCGAGCTCCTCCAGAATGGCTCCAGCGGTGACGTTCAGGCCGAAGTACTTGCCGGTCTGGAGATTGAGCATGACCGTCTCCGTCGGGAAGCTGCGGTACACGACGTGGTGAGGCACGCCGATGCGCAGGGCCAGCAGCGAATCGCTCTTGGAAGTCTCGATGTCTGGGGTCATCTAGTCGATCCTCTCGGCTGTCAGTACTCGATGATCGTTCCGCGTCGCTGGCCGAAGCGAAGGGCGCTAGTCAGGGCGAGCAGCGAGAGCGGCAGCAGGACCGCCGCGAACGCCGCGAGCTTCAGCAGGGCCGCACTCATGGACGTGTTCAGCGGCGTGTCGACGAGCAGATGACGGAGCACGTCGGTGGCGGCCGTGAAGGGCTGCAGTTTGGCGGTGGTCTGGACCCAGTGCGGCAGCAGCGTGACCGGGAAGTACAGGCCGCCGACGATCGACAGCAGCGCGATCACCCACGTCGTCCCCACGCTGCCCTGCTTGACGACGACCGTCAGCGCCGCGAAGAGCACGCCGAATGGCAGGAAGGCGAGCAACACGAGGGCCATCGCCGGCACGCTGAGCGGGGCCGTCGCCGAGTGCAGGTGCAGTCCGAACACCAGGCAGCCCAGGCCCAGCGTGAGCCCGGCCATGACGAAGGCGTACAGCATCGGGAAGAGCGCCATCGCAAGCACGCTGCGGATCGCCCCGAACGGCGAGAGCAGCAGGCGATCGAAGGTGCCGACCATCAGCTCCTGACGCACGAGATCCGGGATGGAGAAGCACGAGTAGATCACGCTGATCAGCGATATCCCGACGACGACGAAGCCGAAGTAGGCGTCGTGGGAGCCGAAGCCGCTGACGTGCACCAGGCGCGACACGTAGTAAAAGAGCGTGAGGCTCAGCAACGAGGTCAGCAACTGGCTGACCAGGCGGGTGCGGTAGGAGAGATAGATGCGCAGGTCGCGTCGCATCACCGCCACAAACGCGCCGCCGGTCGTGACCGCGTCGTTCATGCGGCCACCAGCCTTCCCCGCTCGAGCGTCCAGCGCGAGTCGAATTGCCTGTCCAGGTGCTCACCGCCCGGCGAGCACCACAGGATCGCCCCGTCGCGGGCAAGCACCTCGTCGACCGCGGCATGCAGCAGGGCCGCGCCCTCGACATCGAGGCTCGTGAGCGGCTCGTCCAGCAGCACGACCTCGGGATGGTCGAGGAACGTCATCGCGATTCGTAGCCGCTGGCGCTGGCCCATCGAAAGCCGGTCCACGCGTCGCCCGCTCAGCTCGCCCAGGTCGAACTTGTCGATCGCCTCGCCCACCGTCTGGCGAAAGCGCGTGTGCGGGACAAGCGCGATGCGCGCCCAGAACTCGAGCTGGTGACGAACGCTGAGCCGCGCGTAGAGCCCGCGGTCGCCCGCCGGCAAAAACGAGACGAGCCGCTGGTAACGCGCGCGGTTCTCGCTGGCGCTCACGCCCCACACCTCCGCCCGCCCGCCGTCGGGCTCGATCAGGCCGGATGCGATGCGCAGCATCGTCGTCTTGCCGACGCCGTTTCGGCCGCCGACCCACGTGGCCGTCCCGGGTTCAAGCGCCAAGTCGAGCCGATCGAGCACGCGTCGCTGGTCCTTTCGCCAGCGCTTGCTCACGCTGCGCAGACACAGCGGCGCCGCCGCAGACTCGACCGCGCCGGTCTGCTGCGTGAGGTCCGACTCCGCGGGATATCGCAGAACGGGCTCGGCGGGCATCAGCGATCGAGAGCTCACGCGACGCCTCCGCTCGCCAGCTCCCTCTCGCCGTCGAGCGCTCGCTCCAGCGCCTGCGCGATCTGCGCGGGGCTGTGCTCCAAGCCAGCCGTCAAACGCATCAGCCTCGCCGACTTCATCAGATCGGCGTACACGTCGAAGCGCCTGCGTTCGCGCTCGCGATCGCCTTGCAGACCGAGCCGAAAAGGGGCCAGAAGCAGCGCGTTGGCTGGCAGCCAAGCGGTTTCGAGCCGAAAGCCCAGGCGGCGCTCGAGCTGACACACCATGCGCACCGGGCGCGGATCGCCGACGCTGGCATGCGCAGCAAGCCAGCGCTCGCCGGCTAGAACGCCGAGCGTCTGGCCGAGCATCTGCGGGTCGATGCCGTCGGGGAGATCGACGTCGAGGTTCATGTGCGGCGTTCCAGGATGAGCGCGCACCTCCCCTTCCACGCTCTCGATGATGAGCGCGTCGTCGGCGAACAGCTGCCATCCGCGCTTCAACAGCTCCAGCACGAGCGTCGACTTCCCGGCCCCGCTCGACCCGGCGAGCGCGACCACGCCGCTGGGCGAGGCGACCACGCCTGCGTGCAGCGCCTCATACCCGAGGATCACGCTTATCGCCGCGAGCACCTTCGTGCAAAGGACCCGTTGCCAATCAAGGCCCTCCTGCGCGGATGCGTGCCCCTGCGCGGGCGCGGCGACCTCCTGCGCAGGTGCGCCCCCATGCGCGGGCGCGCACAGGAGCGTGCCACTCTGCGGGAGCATGCCGCTCTGCGCGCGCAGGAGGAAGCGTGCGCGGTCGCCATAGCTGAACAGAACATCGCCTCCCCCGCCCCGCTCGAGCGTGAGCTCGAGACCGTCGCCCAGCCGCCCCCGCCAGGCCGGCTCGCGCGGACCGCTCCAGAGCCGGCTCACATCCGTCGGCGTCGCCATCCGCAGCGACAGCTCCGGCAGGCCGTCGGCCTCCTGCGGCGTCATTCCCGGCAGGGCAAACGAACAGCGCAACTGCATGCCGTATGCGAGATAGGAAGTCTGCATGTCCGAATAACGGCGCCAGCGCGCGCGATCGTTCACCGGGCCTTTGCTCCATCGCGCTCGCCGCGACCGTGTGCGTCAGGACGACGCCTGCTGTTATGCAGCCTGATCCGCCTCGGGGTCGAGCTGCACTTGCCGTACAGGCGGCTGCCGGCCAAGCGATGGCTGAGGATCGTGATCGCCAGCACCTTGACCTTGTAGGCGCCGCTCGGCAAATGCCTGAGCACCACGCTGTAGCGCGGGCCCTTGACGCTGCGCAGGTCCGCCGCCTTCTCGCCGTTCACCCACACGATCACGCGCTTGAGCGGATCGAACTTCGGGTCACGCAGGAGGATCTTCAACGACCCGCGACCGCGGCAGACGGTCGGCGGCGCAGGCAGCACGACCGCTTTTTTGAACGGCGCGCCCGCGCCCTGATCGGGCGGGGCGGGCGGCAGCGGAGCGATCGCGCTGGAGTCTACGCAGCCGTAGGTCGCATGACCGTAGCTGCCGTCAGCGGCGATCGTCGGCTGCGCGTCGCTGCCTGGGGCGCTGAAGCACACGCGCAGGAAGGCTTTGCCCCCGGCTTCGAGTACGCGCCACGCGGTGGGCCCGTCCAGCGGATTTGGCGCGCACGTCGGTTCAAAGTACCAGCGGTGCAGACCCCAGTAGGAGCCGTCGGCCTGCCGTCTCATTTCGATCCACATCTGCTCCTGCTTCGGATGTATGCACTTGGCGAACTTGGTGGGTGCGCTGACGATGCCGATCAGCGTGCCGTTGGCCTGGCCGACGACGTCCACTGCGCCGCCGTTGAACGACCACACCCGTTCGATGCCGACGTTGGCGGCGGCCGCGGATGCGCCGGCGCAGAGGCCCAGAACACCCACGCCACCGAGCAGCGCGGAGATGCGACGTATGCACGCGAGCAAGCTGAGCACAACCCTGCCTTGAGAGTCGGAAAAAGGGACGGTTCTCTCAAGAACTACTGAAGGGCCTGGCTTCTTTCGTGAGCTTCGCAAGTGCGAATCGATCGACTTCATCGGCGGGATGGAGCCATCAGGCCTGCCGACCATGCAGTACCTTTTTCCCCCTTGACCGGCGGGCGTCTACGGTTAGGCTCACTCGCAGTCGGCCGCTCCCTCATCATCGATGAGAGCGGAGATCGAGTGATAAGGACCGCTCACATGGATGACAGTTCGATTCGTTCAGCCTACGAGACGCCGCAGATCGTCGATTATGGCGACCTGCAGGCGCTGACGGCGGCGTGTCTGGGGGGCAGCGGCGGCGACGCCGGCTACCCCGGATCTGTCGGGGGATACACCGTCGGCCCGAGCAACCCTGCGGCTGGCTGCACATCAAGCCCCTGACAAACGACGTCAAAGCGCGTCGTGCGGTTAACGCGCGTCGCGCAGTCTCCCTCAGCACTTCAGCCGCCGACAGGCGGCTGAAGTGCTTTTGGGCGGGCGATCCCACGGTCCAACGAAGTCCAACGCAAGTCGTGAAGGAGATGCGTCGTTGATCCTGCATGCCCGAACATCGTCGCGGCAGTGCAACGGAGGGATACGCCACTAGCGAAAGTGGTGCTCGTATCGACAGAGCCAATGCGCAAGCCGCGAAGACACCGGCGGGCGGCCTGCTGGGGGCACTGATATCGGAGTCCGGCGCTCGAGATCGAATCGCGACGCTCCTGAGCGAGCAGGGGGTGAGAACGAGCCCCTTCGCGTCGGTCGCCGAGCTGCAGACCGCCTCGCCGGATCCATCTCCAGCGCTGATCGCGATCTCGCTCGACCGCGTCGATTCATCGCTGGCCAAGCAGATCGAATCGCTGCGGGCACGGTTCGAGCGGGCGCCGATCCTGCTCGTGTGCCGCCAGATCCAACGCTCGGAGATGCGCTCGATGCTGGGCCGCGGCGTGAGCGGGGTGGTCCTCCAAGACGAGCTCGCTCAGGCATTTGGTCCATGCGTATGCGCGATCCTCGCCGACCAGGTCTGCGTGCCGAGGGAGCACTGGCGAACGATCGAGCCTCCGGTGCTCTCGAGTCGGGAGAAGCAGGTTCTTGGCCTCGTCGTGATGGGCTACATGAACGGACAGATCGCACAGCATCTGTTCCTGGCGGAGAGCACTGTCAAGAGTCACCTCTCCTCCGCCTTCACAAAGCTCGGAGTGCGCTCGCGCAACGAGGCCGTGGAGCTGATACTCAACTCCGAGCGCGGTCTTGGTCTTGGGATTCTCGCGCTCGGCAGCGAGCCGCTGCAAACGGCCGAGGCCAGTGCGAGGCCAACGAATGGCGGTGCAACCCATCCCAGCCAAGCTCCTTACCGTCCGATCGGCATCTCCGACGACGCAGCCGTTGCGCGCAGCTGACGCTGTCCGCGTCGCCTCGTCTTCTATCGGCGACACGCTCGTGTTGTTGGGATACGTCGGTATGTGCCAGCGTAAGTGGTGTGTTCGCCCTGTAGGGACGAAGAAAGTCTGAGCTGATGTCTACTATCTTCTTGGTGAGGATTCAGGGACGAGTGCATGACGCTAAATTGAATGGATGCATCTTTCCGAAGGATGCGTCTTTCCGAATAGACCGATCCGCGCCGTAGCGGTGAGGGAGGAGCGGCCTGACCATTAACCCCCCGACTGACAACGCCAAGCGCGTTTTGACGCTTGAGCTCGATGCGTTTGCCGCGCAGGCGCTCGCTGCCGAGGCTGACCGGGCGGGCGTGGCCGTCGAGGAACTGGCCTCGTTCGCAGTCCAGTACTACCTGGCCGACCACGACAGCGGCCGCATCGCCCGCAAGCTGCCCCATTCGCTGCACCGCGCCGGAGCGCGGACGCTCGGAAAAGCCGACGCCGACTAGCGCGGCGGACTGCGCCTCGGAGCCTCGCTTGACTCGGCTGGCCGCTGTGAAACGGTCGCCGGCGCCAGTCCACGGCTCCTGAGCTCGGCCGCGACGCTGCGACGCCCGCGGTGGTGCAGGCCATGGATCGAGCCCTCGCTCTTACCTGTCATGTCGGCGATCTCCGAGGGCGAGAGCCCAACCAGGTGGCGCAGCATCACGACCTCGCGCTGGGCCTCGGGCAACGTAGCAAGCGCGTCGCAAAGGTCTTCGATTTGTGAGCCAGCCGCCGGCTCGGCTTCGGGTCGCCCGTTTGTGTGCCTGATCTCTTCGACTGGCACCGCCCGGACGTTGCGCATGTGGTCAAGCGCCGCGTTGCGTGCAACGCGCAGGACCCAAGCGAAAAACGGGACGTCCCGTTCCTGGTATTTGCCCAGCACCCTGATGAGCTTCGTGAAGACGTGTTGCGTTACGTCTTCGGCCTCGTGGTGGTCGTGGACGATGCTACGGACGTAGCCGAACACATCGTCGGCAAAGCGTGCGTAGAGAAAGCCAAGCGCCTCGCGGTCCCCTTCCTGCGCACGGCGAACCGCGCTTGACACGAGTCTGCTGTTTCGCGCCGCAAGCTCGTCCGCGCGCCCACCGCGCGCATCCAGCCCACCAGAGAAACTCATGCCGATGCGCCCCTCCCGCCGGCGAGGGGGTCGACGTACGCCGGCCTGCTCACTTTATGACCCTCCATGGTTTGCGAAGCTCCATTCCTTGCCAGCATGCGTGTTGCCAGACCACTGGCCACGACCGAGACGAATAAGTCGATTCCTATTCAGCTCGCATGGATCGGGCTGCCACCCAGACGCATAATCACTCTCTCCACCCCTGCCGTTCACGTCGACCATCTTCGCCGACGTTTGCATAGGAACGCGTCAGGTTGCGCGCAAATGTACGAGAAAAGGACCATGCGCGCAGCGGATGTCTCTGACTGCCGAGCTCCGTCGGGTTGTTAAC
>Ga0105237_10002705_pt1 | contig 21673 bp, 19 predicted proteins | sample KBSC24metaG_FD_81520 | JGI IMG/M metagenome (GOLD analysis project Ga0105237, IMG submission 81520) | Corn rhizosphere microbial communities from Kellogg Biological Station, Michigan, USA - KBS C2-4 metaG | ecosystem: Host-associated > Plants > Roots > Rhizosphere > Soil | place: Michigan, USA...
CCGGACCTCCTCATCTCATGGGGTCAGCCGGAGCCTTCTCTCCGGCCAGACAAACCCCCGCGAGGAGCGTCCGGCCATCACGCACGCCGGTCAACCCCACGGGCTAACCGGCATAGGGTCTAGGGCTGCGCAGTCGCTTCGACATGCGCGCCCGTTGCACGCGGCGCGGATTCCACTTCCTCGAGCGTCCGGGCAAGCTCCTCAATGCCGGAGCGCTCCAGCTCAAGGACGCAAGCCTTCAGGTGCCGGCGCATCGCGGCCGAGGCATAGTCACTACTGAGCACATCGAACTTCGCTTCGGCCGCCTCCCATGTCGTGGGACGGGTGGTGAAGCCCTCGTAGTCGTGCTGCTCCCGCTCGAAGGCGCGTCCGTCGTGCAGACGGACGATCACCCGGGAGGGCAGCTGGCCGGGGAAGCGCTCGCTGAACGCGTCGAGCGGCCGGACTGCGACGCGCCGCATAAGTCGCTGAACGTCATTGCTCGCTATCCTGGCCGGATCGTATTGCCCCGGCATGACTTCACCATCAAGCAAGGCGACGGCGACCATGTAGGGAAGCGAGTGGTCGGCTTCCTCCTTCGTGAGAACATCCGTCTTCTGCCCCTCGTCACCGCCGCCGATGATGCTGAACGCCACGTCAAAGGTGTCAATCTCTACCGCACAGATGTCGGCCGGGTCGAGTTGATGTTGAGCGCTGAGGAGAAGCGCCGCCTCGATCGCTGACTGCGAGTGGATCTCAGCGTTGAAACGCTTGATGATCGTGCCCGTGACCGCTTCCAGCCCCTCGCTCGCCCAGTCGAGCTCGAACGTCCCGGCGATCGCCTCCATGAATCCCTTGCGGCCTTCGAATACGCTCGGCGGTCCAGTGATTCCGCGCTTGGCGAGGAAGGCGGCGCGAGTGCCGGCGTAGGCAGCGAACGGGTAGGCGAGACCCTTCCAATTCGACAGGGAGGTGCGCGTCACGCGGAGCGCGTTGAGCGCGGTGCCCGCGATTGCGATCGCGTTGGCCGTCGCATCCACGTCGAGCCTAAGCGCACGAGATACCCCGGCGGCGACGGCATAGGCACCCTGGGTGACGTGGTCAAAATACTTCTGTCGCACAGGCGCGACATCGCACAGGCGGCACTGCACCTGATAGGCGACCGCGAGCGCCGTGAGGAAGTCCGCGCCGCTGCTACCGGCAAACTGGGTTGCGGCCATGACCGCTGCCAGGTTGTCGCTGGGGTGGCAAGTCTCGCCCTTGGCGAGATAGGAGTCGTTGAAATCCAGGTAGCGGACGAGCGCCGAGTTATAAAGCACTGCATCGTCGGGGGCAGTGCGTCCGCCTCCGACGATCGAGCACAAGGGATTGCCGCCGAACTCCTCGATTTCGGCCTTGATCGCGCGGACCGGGGGACCCTCTTGTGCGCCGATGGCGCAGCCGAGCGAGTCAAGGATTCGGACCTTAAGCGCGATGCGCGCGTCGAGTGGGACATCGTCCCAGCGCGCGGTCGCCGCGAAGGAAGCGAGCTGCTGTGCCATCGTCATGTCAGGCGACCCGCGGTACGGTGAGCAGCGGTCCGCCAGCGAACGCCGTCAACGGGCGAATCAGCCGGTTGTCGCTGATCTGCTCGAGGATATGAGCGCTCCACCCCGGCATGCGTGCGATCGCGAACGTCGACGAGAGCAGGTTGTCGGGGATCTGCAGCTGCTCCATCACCACGGCGGCGTAGAACTCGACGTTGACCCGCAGCGCGCGCTCTGGCTTCCGCTGATGCAGGAGCGGGGCGGCTCTCGCCTCGACCTGTTCGGCGAGAGCGACCCGCCCCCCGCCAAGTTGCTGCGCGAGCTCTCGTAGAAAGATCGCGCGCGGATCTGGCGCGCGATAAACACGGTGGCCGAAGCCCATCACCCGGTCGCCTTGGCTCAACGTTTCGGTGAGGGTCCGATCGATGTGCTCGGCGCTTCCTATGTCCTCGAGCATCTGCAGCGCACGGTGCGGGGCACCGCCGTGGAGCGGGCCGCTGAGCGCGCCGATCGCCGCGACAACGGCCGAGCCGAGGTCGGCGCCGGTGGAGATCACCACCCGAGCAGCCAGCGTACCGGCTCCCATTCCATGATCCGCAGCGAGCATCATGTAGCGTTCGAGCACGCGCGCGTGCTCCTGGGCGGGGCGCTTGCCACGCAGCATGTACAGGTAGTTCGCCGCCACGCCGAGCTCGGGGTCGGGCTCGATGATCGGCTCGCCCTGCGCCGCCCGGTAGAGGACAGCAACGAGCGAAGGGAGCATCGAGCAGATATGCAGCGCCTGCTGGCGCACCGCGTCGGGTTCGAGATCGAGGATGGGTTTGAGGTCAAGGTGCTCACTTAGTAGCGAGCAGGCAGAGCGGAGCGCGAGCATCAAGTCGCGTCCGGCGTTTCCAAGCCTGGCGACGGAGCCCAGGAGGTCGATGAGATGCCCGGGCAGTTGGCGCAGCGAAGCGATGTGCTCGGCGAACTCGGCGTGCGTGGCGGCGTCTGGCAGATCACCGTAGAGGAGCAGATGCCAGACGTCCTCGAGGCTTCGCTTGCGCGCCAGCTCGACGGCGTCGTAGTCGCGGTAGCGGTAGGCGCCGGCATCGCCGTCCACGTGCGAAACGCACGTCTCACACAGAACGACGCCCTCGAGCCCAGCCGGGACCCGAATAGGGGTGTCAGGAATGCTTATTGAGGGCATCACCGCTATGCCTTCTTGGCCAGGAGGACGACGGTGTTGCCGAACGCCTCGTCGTCTTGGCTGAGCGCTCGCACGACGTTGAGGTTGGCGGCAGCCAGTTCCTCTGTCAGTTCCTGCTGGTCGGACTCTCGGAAGTGCGTAGTCGGCAAGTCGATCCAGGCCTCCCGGCCGTCCGCCAGACGGATGCGGCGTGGGAGCACCCGGCCGGGCATGGCGGGCCCGACCTGCTCGTAGTCGGGTACGGAGTAGAAGCCCTTGAGCCACTCCGAGCGGCAGTGGGCGACGATGAAATGTCCGTCGGGCTTGAGCACCTCTGCGACCCGCTCCAGGTGCATTTGGCGGTGTGCTTGGTCGCTAAGCATGTGCAGACATCCCATGTTGATCGCAACGTCGTAGCCCTCATCGGGCAGGCCGTCAAGACGCGTGACGTCGCGCTCGAAGAACGTGCACGCAAGACCCGCGGCCGCGGCCCGGCTGCGTGCCTTGTCAAGGGCGGTGCGCGAGACGTCCACGGAGGTCACCTCCAAGCCGCGGGACGCGAGATACAGGCTGTCGCGGCCCTCCCCGCATCCGAGGTCAAGCCAACGGCTGCCGAGCGTATCTCCGTAGTGCTCGACGATCTGCACGAGCGCCTCGTTAGGCCCGGCTTTCTCCCAGAGCTCCGCCCCAGCCTCATATACCCGCCGATAGCATTCCTCGTACTCGTAGAAGTACGTTGGCGGCTCGCCGTCAGCCAAGAGATGGGGAAACGCTTCGACCCGCTCGGGCTCCCCCGAGACGACGTCAAGCACAACGGCACGCTCCCCGCGCGCCGAGAGCTGATGAGTGACGCCCGCAGCGATGTCCTTGACTTGGCCAACTCCCATCACATGCGAGTCGACCGGTGTGGTGGTGGCATCCCGGGCCTCGTAGCGAGCGTATGTGACCTGTCCGGAAAGGACATAGATGAGCCGCTGCGCTACCGGATACCGTAGCGCCTCAGCTTGTGAGACGGGCAGCAGACTGACGCTTCGTGAATCGCTGGCGAATAGCGAGACCGGCTCACCGTTCAGCGCGGTCGCAGATGGGATGTCCTCGATGTAGAGAACGGCGCTCGAGAGGGCTGGTGCAACCGCTGCGTTTGGTGTGGCGGGATTGGTAATCAGCGCCAGCAACTCGCTGGTGGTGAGGGTTGGCATCGGTCGTCTCCTGGGGTTAGGTGTCGGTCTGCAGTTGGCGCAGGATGATTGTCTTGACGGTGGTCATTTCCTCGATCGCCCAGCGGATTCCCTCCCGACCGATTCCGCTGGCCTTGACGCCCCCGAACGGAATGTGGGGAGAGTCGAACGAGGGGCCATCCAGAAGATTCACAGCGCCCACTTCAAGACCCTCCGCAATCGCGAGGAATCCCTGCACGCTGTCGGTAACCACGCCGGCTTGAAGCCCGTAGGGTGTGCCGTTGGCGACGGTGATCGCGTCGTGGATGTTCTTGACGCGAATGACCGGTGCCACAGGACCAAAGGTCTCCTGCCTCACGAGCTCGGCGGAAGGTAACACGCGATCGATCACGGTCGGCGAGAAGAGCGCGCCGTCCCGCTGACCACCGCAGATCAGCTCGCTGCCCAAGGCGATGGCCTGCTCGCAGCGGCGCTCGACGAGCACCGCGGACGCCTCATCGATCAGCGGCCCGACATCTGTGTTCGGGTCAAGCGGGTCGCCGCAGGTAATCGTCGAAGCTCGATCGGCGATGCGGCTGACCAGGGCGTCCGCCACACCATCCTCGACGATTATGCGCTTTACGCCACGACAGGACTGACCGGAAGTAGCGAACGCCTGGTCGACGGCGAGTCGTGCGGCAAAGTCAAGGTCGCCGTCAGCGAGCACGATGAGCGGGTCGTTGCCGCCAAGCTCAAGCGCGACGCGCTTCCCGGCCGCGGCGAGCGCAACCTTGTGACCGATGGCCGGGCTTCCAGTGAACGTGAGCATGTCGACGGCGCCGCCAGCGAGCGCGCTGCCGACGACCTCCGGTGCGCCGGTGACTACGGATATGGTGCCGTGCGGAGCGCCGCATTCGGCCACGAGCCTGGCAAACGCGATCGCCGAGAGCGGTGTCTTCTCCGATGGCTTGACAACGATGGCGTTGCCGGCAGCGATCGCAGGGGCGACCTTGACCACGACTTGGTTGAGCGGCCGGTTGAACGGGGTGAGCGCACCGACGACGCCGACCGGCACGCGTCTGGTGATCGCGATCCGCTCGCCGTGCGTCGAGGGGATGGGGATGGCCTCGCCGCGAACGCGCTTGGCCTCTTCTGCGGCTGCCTGCAGGTTCCCACAGGCGCGTGCGACCTCCTTAGCGCTCTCCTTCAGCGCGATTCCGGCCTCGGCGGTGATGAGGCGGGCGAACTCTTCGCTGTGCCCGCTCAGTTCTCGGGCAACTGCGCCGAGTAGCTCGGCTCGGCCGTCAAGATCGAGAGGCTGTCGTCCGCGAGCTGCGGCTATGGCCCCCTCGACGTCAGCGGCGCTTTGCCCGGGCACCGAGCCGACGTGCTCGCCCGAGAAGGGGTTGGTGACAACGATGTCCGTCACGACCATCTGTGCTCAGCGGGTGAGTGCCTTGCGCACGACGTAGCGGTCCTCGAACGCCTGGATGCGGTCGTAGTCGAACAGGCCGAAGAGCTCCTCAAAGCTCATGTCAAAGCCTGTGCGCTCCCAGAATCCCTGAGTGGTGCCGGTCTCGCGGAGCTCCCTCATTACTTCCCGCAAGATCACGGCAGCGGCCTTCCATCCCGAGAGGGGGTAGATCACGACGCCGTACCCCATCTCGCCCAGCTCTTGGGCGGTCAGCCACGGTGTCTTTCCTCCCTCGACCATATTGGCCAGCAGCGGCGCTGACACCTCCGCGCGCACTTGGCACATCTCCTCGGGGGAGAGGGGCGCCTCGAAAAAGATGCAGTCCGCGCCAGCCTCAGCGTATGCGTTAGATCGACGAATGGCCTCCTCAAAGTCGATGCACTCGCGGGCGTCCGTACGGGCGATGATCTGAAAGTCGGGGTCAGTACGGGCCGCGACAGCAGCTTCGACCTTGCCCACCATCTCCTGCATGCTGATGACACGCTTGCCCTCAAGGTGTCCACAGCGCTTGGGCGTCACCTGATCCTCGATGTGGCAGCCAGCCAGCCCCGCCTGCTCGAACTCGCGGATCGTGCGCCGAACATTCAGCGCGTTGCCATGTCCTGAGTCCGCGTCGACGAAGACGGGAACATCGACGGCCAGCGTCATGTTCTTAGCGTGCTGGGCCATCTCCGAGATTGTTGTGAACCCCATGTCAGGCAGCCCGAGGAGGCTCGCGGAGCTCCCCGAGCCAGTCATGTGGACGGCTCGAAAGCCCGCACTGACGATTGCTCTCGCGGAGAGGGCATCGTAGGCGCTTGGTGCCACGAGTATCTCGTCCTCGCAGATCATTGTTTTGAGTTGTGTGCACTTAGACATCGCGTCGGCTCTCTCCTATTTCGGTTGGTGTAATCTGTGAGCCTCTCCGAGGATGCCGACCACGCGCGGCGCGGGATTTCCTCGGCGAGGCGCAGCAGCTGGTTGTACTTCGCGATCCGATCGCCTCGTCGCGGACCGCCCACCTTCTGAAAGCGGGCCCCGACCGCCGTGGCCAGATCGCAGATGAAGGTGTCCTCGGTCTCACCCGAGCGGTGTGACACGCACAGCTCGAAGCCAGCGTCGAGCGCCGAGCGCGCCGTCTGGAGCGTCGCGCTCACGGTGCCAATCTGGCTGGGCTTTAGGAGAACTGCGCCGGCCAGGTCGCGATCGAGCCGCGCGGCGTCGCTGGCAAACAGGTCGTCTCCAACGAGCAGGGTCCCCGCTGGCAGACGAGCGAGAAGGTCTCGCCAGGCCTCTCGGTGCTCGGCATCAAATGGATCCTCGATGTAGACGAGGCCGAAGCGCTCGGTAAGCTCGAGGATGAAGTCCAGCAAGGCGGAGCCGTCCAGAGTCCGGTCCCCCACGCGGTAGTGGCCGGCGGTGTCGAGCAGGTGCTCGGCGGCGATGTCGATACCAGCGCCCAGGCGTGCGGAGTCGCCTGCCGCGTCGGCGAGAAGCGAGGCCAGCTCATCGAGCAGATCCTCCGGCGGCGCATCGACGAGTAGCCCGCTTGATGCTGAGAGGGCGGGGATCGCGATTTGCTGGCGACGGCGCTCCTCTAGTGTGCTGAACACCTCGAGGGCGGCTGCGATCTCCGCGGTAAGCGAATTGCCTTCTGCGGTAAGCATGATTTGCTGAAAGCTGCTCGGTTTCCCTTGGGAGCGATGGATCCCGCCGCTGAACGCGTTGATGAGCAGGTGTGGGGTGGCTGGGGTGGTGCCGGCTGCGGCGCTCATTCTCGCTACGAGCGGCTGATCGCGTTCCCAACTGGCTGCGCGCCAGAGAGCTTGCGAGAGCGCGAGCGTGAGATCCGCCCGCAGTCCCGTGTCACGTGCCCGACATGCGATGTCCTCATCGAAGCTGGACTCGTCGCTGAACGACAACTCCCGGAGGGCGTGGCAGAGCTCGCCGACGGCCACTAGCCCCGCATTGGCGCCGATCCTGAGCGACTTCGATCGCGCTTTCTCGTGTCGTCCGGGAGCGATCGCGACGGGGGCCGATCCGCGGCCCTTTGCGCCGCCACTCAGCACGATCTCTGCCTCGATGGTCACCTGCCCGCGGGAGTCGAGGATCCCGCGGACCCGTGCCTCAGCAATCCGAACCACGATTAGCGCTCGTGTGCCGCTTTAGCTGCGAACGCGAGAAGCTCGACGGAGCGATTGACTGGCAGCGTGCCGTTCGCAGCCGCGCGCTCCGAGAACTGAATCGTCTCGTCGGCAGAGATCGTCGATCCGTACACAGCCGTTGGCACGCGGTCACTGGCGTGGATCCCTACCTCACAGGGAGTGACGTGGTCGCCCGTGAGGACGACGACATCACCGGGACGCAATCCTGCGAGTAGCGGGCCGATGTAGTGGCGGTCGATGCGCTCGAGGGCGGCCACCTTGTCAAGCGGAAGGTTGTCGTGCGCGGGCTCGTCTGCACCCTTGAGATGAACCAGAACTACGTCGGAGGGATCGCTGGGGAGCGCTGCGGCGACTGCCTCGTAGTATGCCTCCTCGGTCTGCCCCAACGCAGGATTCGACCGGACGAATCGACCCCCGATGAGCTTGCACAAGCCGTGCTCAGCCGGAATCTGGCCGTAGAGGGAGAGGGTGAGTCCGGTGCGGATGGTGAAGTTCTCCAGCGCTGGAAGCTCATGTCCGCCGTCGCGAACGAGGATGATGTTGGCCTGTGGTTTGCCTGTGCGGCGTCTACGGGCGTTGACCTCGCTCGCGGCGAGGATCTGCTGACTGGCATTGACGAACTCGTTGACGATCTGCGCGGTGTTGGCCGCGCCCTCCGTGTCGTCGAGTGGCTTGCACGGCCGCGGCTGCGAGCTAGGAGTTCGTTCCGGGACACCGAACGGGCCGATGCGGCGAAAGCCTGGGTCAGTATTGGTTACGTTGCCGCTGAGTGGCATCGCCCCGCTGGTAAAGGAGAGAATGCCGCGGTGACGTCCAAAGGCTGTCAACTCAAAGGTGATGTCCGGACCGGCTTGTGGGCGAAGCCGCTCGCGCACTTCGCTGGCGAGCTGCTGCAGTTCGGGATCTGAGAGATCGCGGGCGGTGCGGCGGTCGAGGTGGCCAGCGTGCTCATCTTGACTGGCGAAGTTGATGCGAAAAGCGACGTTCGCCCGCTCCGGCTTCCAGTACCCCATCCCCAGGCTCTCGAGGGCACCACGGCCAGTGTAGTGCTCAAGCGGGTCGTAGCCGAGGATCGCCATCGCGCCAGAGTCGGACTCCGGTGCGATCTCGTCGTCGATGACTTGCACCATGCCGAGCACGCCGCGCGCCGCTGCCTGGTCGAGGTTTGGCGTGTCGGCGTACTCCAGCGGCGTCCTGCAGTTGAGCGCTGTGATCGGACGGTCACCGGCACCGCAGAGGATCGTCACGTAAATCTTGCCGACAGGGTGCAGCGCATGTGGGGTCTCAGTCATTAGCGTCTCGAAGTCGATGGTCGATGCCCTGCTCGTGGATGACCCGGGCAACCGCCGGCGGGACCAGCTTTTCCCATTGGCTGTCGCCGCCGACGATCATCGACCGGATCTTGCTGCCGCTCGTAACCTTCGCGGAGCGTCGCCACATGACATAGGTGGCGAGGTTGAGCCGTTGAAAGCGCTCCAGCTTTGCCTCGCCCCACTCGTCGTAGATGGTCAGCAGGTAGAGCGCGTCCGCGGGCGCATAGTGGGAGAGCAGGTGCGGGCGACCGTGTGGGAATGGCACGATGCGAAACTCCGAGCGGGGCACTTGGGCCTCGACCAGCGCTTCCTCCAGCATGAGGTAGCGCTCGTAGAAGGTGCAAGGGTTGGATGAGCAAAGGCCGCGCGCCGGATCGGTGGACTCGGGCATAATTGACTCCGGGTCGGGGTTGGTGATTCCGACGACGAGCAGCCTGCAGGTTCGCTTTCCGGCAAGCAGGTACTCAAGGTGTCCGACGTGGAGTGGTTGGAAGCGCCCGTGTATCACAGCGATGTCAGCGCGCCGGCTGGGACCGTCGGTGACCTTGGTGGTCATACTGGGCTCCGTTGCGCGACCACACCAGAAGGCTGAATGGTTTGACGTCCTGCAAAGTTACGAAAGCGTCGGGCGACATCCGCAGGGTGCACGGTCGGGCGCCCTAGCTGCCCGCGGGAGCCAGGTTGAATCTTCATATGTACGAGGTGAGGGCCGGGCGCTGCGAGGGCTTCGCTGATCGCGTCTTCGAGCTCACATGGTGCGTCGCAGGAGTACGCGCGACGGTACCCGCAGGCGATCGCGACGTCCCCAAAGCGGGTGTTGGCAGCTGCGGTTTGCTGGCCGCCCGTCGAGTCGTGGACTCCGTTGTCGAGGATCACATGCACGAGATTGGATGGTCCCTCGAGGCCAATCGTCGCCATGTTGCCTAGTCTCATCAAGGCCGCTCCATCGCCATCTAGGACGAGAACTGGACGATCGGTGCCAAGGCTCAAACCAAGGCCAATCGCGCTCGCACAGCCCATCGCTCCGACGCAGTAGAAGTGCTGCGGCCGATCACAAAGGGTAAACAGCTCGCGGCCTGTCTTTCCAGTCGTGGCGACGAGAGCCACCTCGTCACTGACCGTGCCCAGGATCCGCTCCAGAGCTTCGAAGCGCGTGCATCGTCCGTTGGCAAGCAGATCGATTGCGAGGCCGCTGCGCCTCTCGCGAATTGGTGGAGGGTCAGCCTCCGTGCGCGCGATGGTGTTCTTCTCCACAATCAGGCAGAACGGCAGGCTGCGCTGAGTCATCGACTCCCACGCGGTCTCGATCGCAGCGTCGAGCTGGGTGGCTGTGTCGCCCAGCAGGGTCCACTCCACCTCGATCGTGTCCAGCAGCGCCCCTAGCGCACGACCCATCAGCTCGTGCTGAGGCTCGTCGGAGAGTCCTGGCTGGCCGCGCCAGGTGCACAGCATGAGCAACGGCACGCGACAGGGATGCACTAGCGAGGTGATTGGGTTGACCATATTGCCCAGACCGGAGTTCTGACAGAGGGTGACTGGAGTCCTGCCCGCCAGCCAGGTGCCAAACGCGATGCCTGTCGCCTCACCCTCGCTGACTGCCGCCGTGTAGCGGACGGTGGAGTCACAGATCGCCTCATCGATGAAGGGCGCCAGAAATGAGCAGGGCACACCAACGTACGAAGAGGCGTCGCGGCTGCGAAGCGCTGCGATGAGACGACCAGCGTGGATCATCGCTTTCCGTTGCCCGCCGACACCGCTGGGGGGAGGGTTGGTCCTGCGTCTGCGGGGTCGGCGCAAAGGTATTGTCGCGATGCATCAGCGAGCTCGTCGTACCCCATGAGCTCGAAGATTTCCGACAATGATGCCAGCTCGGTTTGAGTGTCTGCGTCGCTCTCGACAGTCCGCAGTTCCCGGCAGAGCTTCCGCATCGCCGCGGCGGCGGCGCGCATGCTCTGGTTGGCCCAGATGACGGTTGAGATTCCACTTTGTCGAAATGCCTCGGTGGGAGTTGTGGCGGCATAGGTCGTCGGGGAAATGACAAGTGGTCGAGCACCGTCCCAGCGGCGTGTGAACTCTTCGATCTCGTCTGCGACACTGAGACGTGAGTGAATGAAGATTGCGTCGGCTCCCGCATCGCAATACGCCGTCGCTCGGCGCAGCGCCTCGTTCATGCCTTGTCCTGCGATGAGCGCCTCGGTTCGCGCGATTAGACAGAAATCCGGATCGGCCTGGTTGGACTTGCAGGCTCGGAGCTTGCCGGCGAACGACTCAATTCCCTCAAGCTCGTGCGATGTGTCTACAAAGGAGTTTGTCTTTGGAAAGACCTTGTCCTCAAGGCACACGCCGGCGGCGCCAATCCGTTCTGCGCGGCGGACGAACCGGCGCGCGGTGTTGAAGTTGCCATGGCCGGTGTCTCCGTCGACGACAACCGGCAGATTGGAGGCGTCCAGCATGCACTCCACCACCGCGAGCAGCTGCGACCATGTCGCCTCGTCACTGTCGCGCACGCCAAGCGAGGTCGATACCGAGAACCCTGACGCCCATATGGCCTCAAACCCCTCGACCTCAGCGATCCGTGCGGAGAGCCCGTCGTGCGCCTCCATCAGGAACAAGAGATCGCTGTCGAACAGGCGGGCTCGAAGGCGGGCGGGCCGGCTGAGCTGCGGAGACTCTTTAGCACTCGTCGCCATCATTGGAGAAGACCTCGGGCTCATGCGACTCGCCCCAGTGGGGGAGGCTCACTGGTACATAGGACATGGGCGACGCCCTCAGCAACGCGCCGACGCAGGCTGCGCTCGGACTCGGCTGAAAGAAACGCGCGATGGGCACTGACAATGACGTCGTCGCGCTCGAGCAGCGCCCGCGTCTCGGCGGTCTCATTCGGATTCTCTGGCGCGAAAACGTCAGACGCAAAGCCGCCGAGGCGGCCGCATTCAAGCGCTTCAATGACGGCGCCGGGGTCGACCAGCTTGCCCCTCGCGGTGTTTACGAGCAATGCGCCGTTGCGGGCGTGCATGAGTGCTTGGCGGGCCAGCAGCCCCTCCGTTTCTTCTGTCAGCTCGGCGTGAAGGAGGATTGCCTCCGAGGAGGCAATCAGTTCAGTGAGCTCATCGACCTTCACGACGCCAAGGCTCGCCATGAGGTCGGCCGAGACGTTCGGATCGTAGGCGAGGATCGTCTCGTAGATCGACTCTAGCTTGCGTGCGGTAGCCCGGCCGATCCTTCCCAACCCGACGATGCCGGCAGTCCGCTCGCATGTGCGGCGCGGAACGCCGCCACCGTGGATGCTCCATCGGTTGGTCTTGACGAGATCGTTCTGCACGCAGACGCCACGCTCAAGGGCGAGCAGCAACGCGACAGCGTGTGTGCTCACCTCGTCACCGCAGTAATCTGGTACGTGAAAACCGTACAGGCCACTTTGCGCCAGCAAAGGTGCATTAAGGTTATCCAGGCCAACGCCCTGTCGGGCGACGACCTTGCATGTCGGCTGAACGATCGCGAGTAGCTCGGGTGTAACTTCGCACCGGTAGACGACTACAGCGTCCGCACCAGCGAGACGTGCCTCGAAGGCACGGCCTGCCACGACGAACTTGCCACTCTCGCGGAGGCCGAGGTCGATCTGGATATCGTCGCCGTAAACTTCGCTCTCGATATCAGCGAGCGCAGGGTCGACTTGACCATTGCCGTCGAGCGCCCATGAGGGGTCGGTATAGACGACGCGCTTCACGAGGACCCCGCTGCGTCGTCGTAGCCCCAGCCACGCCGATCCCGCCAGCCTCGGCGTAGCGTTGCTTCGGCGCTGAAGGTGTTGGTGAGCTCCAGCTGGTCGAGGTAGCTTACATGTCGGCCGCTGCTCAGCCGGATTACTGTCGCATCCCCGGTCCAACCGTGCCGCACGTACGGAGCTACCCACGCCGTGCCATCGGTCGCCAGCTGCGCCTCGCCATCGGAGCCGTCTGGAAGGTCCCATGCAAGGGTCGCCTCGCCGTCAAGGACCATGTAGTGGGTTTCTGTGCTGTCAACAATGTCGAGTGTCGCTCGACCAGTCGCCTTCCCGCTACGAATCATCATGAATAGCCCGCACAGGCCGGGCAAATGGGATGCCGAGGCCATAGAGGCAACCTTGTAAGTGGCGAAGGTTCGGACCGATGCCCTGCTCTGCTCGATTGAGCAGTAGGTGAGCCCGAGCTCCTCGTGGTGGCGAGGCGCAGGCAACAAGATGCGGTAGTCGAAGCCAAGCCGCTCGCCGAGGCTGCGCAAGTCCCGTAGCGACAGCGCGTCGTACCTGCCGGCCAGCCACCTCTTGAGGCCCTCGCGGCTGCTGTCGGTTGCGTCCGCGGCAGTCGCCGCAGTGAAACCGTGGCGACGCAAGATGCTCCGCAACAGCACCGCAGGCTCGCCGGAACCGATATCGTCGATAAAGGCTTCGAACGCTGCCGGTGTCCAGTGATTTAGCTCGCTCAGTAGATCCGCGAGATAGGACTGCCCCGTGTAGGAGATGATGCGCGCCGGCCGCTCAGAGGCGAGCGAGTAGCTGTGGGGGCAGAAGGACGGCTCTACGTATGAATCGCCGCAGATCCAGGCTCGATCGTCGCGGTTGGCGGCCATGACACGCCACGAATCGCTCGTGAGGTCCTCGGCCCAGCGTCCATAGATGTCGCCTGGTCCCAGATTCACGGTAATGGCTGGCTCTAGATGACCGTTGTTGAGCTGGGGAGCACGGCCGGCTGGGCAGAGAATGTCGAGGATCACTGGAGCGACATGCCCGGGCGGTCCGGCCATGGAGTAGTAGTTGTAGAAATGGATGCCGTCGCGCTGAATGGGGCGACATGTAGCGCGCAGCTCTGCCGCAGTCATAACGATGACGCTGAGCTCATGTGTTGCTCCATTCGCGAGCTGTGCTGGGGCAACGCCGAGTGCCGCGGCGAGCCGCACCGCGCGATCATCAGGGATAGCGGTTACGGTCCCGTCCAGCAAGTCCCGCAGTTCAGGACTGCTCATTCCGGCCCGGGTAGCAAGCCGTTCAGAAGTTAGCTTGCGCGCATTTAGCCAGCGGCCGAGTTGAAATGAATCTACATGCAAGCTTGGCCTTCCTCGCGCATCGATCGCAGCAGCATGCCCAGACTGGCGGCATCGAGTCGGCGTGGATTGTTTTCGAGGCGCCCGTAGGTCAGAGCGTCCTGTGCCACGATCGTGTCATCAGCGCCGCAAGCTGCATATGGTCCTAGCTTTCCTGCGCTCCGAATTACACACACGAGACTTCGTGCAGCGGCGGGCGTCGCGGCGCCCATCGCGTACATCACACGCCTGGTGACATCTCGAACATGATCGACGCCTCGGGGGTCCTGGCAGTCGGCACCCATGGTCTGACTGTTGTAGGACAGGAGCGCGCAGAGCGCAAGGCCGCAGGCGTGGCCATGGGAGAGGCGGTAGCGCGCCGTCAATGGGTAAGAAAGGGCGTGACAGGCAGTCGTCTGCGAAATCGCGATTGCTTGACCGGACAGATGGCCGGCGAGACTCGCGGCCTTACGGGTGTCGTCATCTTCCTCGGTCAAAAGGCGCTCGTGTGCACCCGATACGAGCGCAACGGCAGCTAGTCCCGCCGCAATTGATTCGGGAGTAGAGCGCGTTGACCAAACCGCCTCCGCCCCTTGCGTGAGTGTGTCAAGTACCGAAGCTGCAAGCACTTGGAGCGGGAGACCGGAAACCAGATCGGGGTCCACGATGGCTGCGATAACACAGCCCGACGCATTGACTGATTGCTTGCGTCCGTTCTCGACGTCCCACAACGTGGCGAATGGTGTAACCTCAGCACCGGAGCCAGGGGTAGTCGGCACAGTAATCGCACGCACTTTCGCGGCCTTGTCCGTACGCAGATGCGCAACGGCAGCCTTAGCGCCATCCATCACTCCGCCGCCTCCGACCGCCACCACAATGTCCGCATCGTGTGCGAGTATTTCATCGACAAGCCCCCGCACGGATTGAGCACTCGGTGTGGAGGGCTGCTGCACGAAAGATGCGTTAAATTTCTGCAGGTTCTCCATCAGACGAGTATGAACATCCCCGTGTATCAAACTTCGGCCGTGTACTACCAGCACTGCAGTTGGTGAGTGGCCAGGCACGCCCAAGTCAGTTAGGAGCCCAGCCAAGGTATCCAAGGCCCCGCAACCGAACAGCACTTTCGGCAATTTGCTCGCACCGACCGCCTGCCGGGTCTGCACTTCTGGGGTTTGATGCCCACTCATTGACACACCTTCTCACCGACACGCACTCTTTCATTGGCTGCCGGCGAGTTGACCGCACCCTCCGGTCGCATTCCCCGAAGCGCTTGCAGAATGCTGCGTGCGGCTTGCGTCTCGACTGCGCGGCGCGCCGTCGTCGTGGCAGAGCCTATGTGCGGCGTAAAAACGCAGCGCGGATGGCTTAGCAGTGATGCAGCAATTCCAGTTGGTTGTGTATCTCGCCCGATATCCTCCGTTGCAAAGACGTCCGTGGCATACGCAGCGAGGTGACCGCTGGCGAGAGCGTCGGTGACTGCCTGCTCGTCGACGGTCGAACCGCGACCGACGTTAACCAGCACAGAGTCATAAGGCATAAGCCCGATTTGGCTTGCGTCCACTAGATGATGGGTGGTTTCGGTGAGCGGAAGGGCTAGAACCACCGCCCGACTGCGGTGCATTAGTGTCGCCAATGGAAGATTTGGCAGGTCATTCACCTGTCGCGCCTCCAGGTCATGAAAGACAGGCGAAGCACCAAGAGCAACAAGCATGCGCCCAAGCTCGCGCCCAACCGCTCCGGCGCCGACGATCCCGATCGTACAGTCACGCAGGCCAAAGCCGTGAAGCCCAGGGCGCCAGCCCCCGCGAGCTTCCCGGCGTACAATGGCGTCCCCTTCACGTACTCGGCGCGCCGCATTGAGAAGAAGCGTCAACGCCAACTCGGCTGTTGGTGCTGTCAGCGCATCGGAGACGACCGTGACCCAAATTCCCCTAGCCGTACAGAGGTCGACGCTTACGTTGTCGGCACCCTTAAATGCACCGGCGATTATGTTCAACTGCGGGAAGCGTGTCAGCGTGTCGACATTTACATGATCCGGCATAAATACCATTAGCGCGGCCACTTGCGCCGGGTCGATATCCAGCAAGGACAGTGCCCTTTCGCTAACCTCAGTCGGGGCTCGGACGTCGCAAAGACTGGCTAGAATTGCGACAGCATCCGGATGAGCTGCATGAGTGATAACCGCAACGGGCTGCTCCCCCTGCGTAGAACTTTCGTCGCTCTCCGATACAGTCGCGTTTCGCAATGTGCCGCCGACACTACAGACGAATTTGCGTCGCAGTCAAAAATGACGGTGACCGGCGAACCTTTGCGCGTATGCAGCCACCCGGGTGGAGTCGATCTGGGTTGGTGGGCCAGTGACGCCGGACAAAGATCTGCGCCTGGAGCCGTTGGCCTCGGAGATTTGGACCCTGCGGAGCCCGCTTCGATTCTGGGGTGTTGAGGTCGGCCGGCTAACAACTGTGGTGCGGCTGCGCGATAGCCGGCTCTTCATCTACTGCCCAGCGCCGCTCACTGCTGATCTGTATCGGCAACTAGTAGCACTAGGCCACGTCCGATTCGTCGTGCCTGCAAGTAATCTGCACGGGCACCGCTTTATGGAGCAGTACCGTGCGGCCTTTCCTGGCGCAGAGTTGCTGGCAGCACCGATGCTAGACCGTAAGCGTAAGGACTTGTGGTTTGACGGACTGTTGGGGGACATACCGGACCCTCGCTGGAGCGAGGAGCTTGACCAAGCAGCGTTTATGGGAAACCGATGGCTGACTGAGATTGTTTTCCTGCACCGATCTAGTCGCACGCTGCTCGTCGGAGACTTGGCTTACAACGTCGGACCCGGCGTGCCTCCATTGACCAAGCTCGTCGCGCGGCTGCCGTTTCCGTCGCCGTGGGGCGGACTGTGGACAAACCTTGGACCATCAGCACTTTACCGGCGGTCGGTCCGTAATCGTCTGGCAGCCCGTCGTTGTATCGAACGGATCCTTGAATGGGAGTTCGATCGGATCATCGTTGGCCATGGCGAGATCGTGGAGACGGGAGGACACGAAGCATTCAGAGCTGCGTTTGGTTGGTTGCTGACCTCATCAAACATGGTCTAGCTTGACCCGCCCCGCACGTTTGCGTTTGTGAGCGCCCGGAAGGGCCGCCCAAGGCCATATCAGAATACTTTGGGCGTCTACGCCACCTCAAAGGAGGGACCCGGATGACGGGCGCGCGCTAACGTGGCTCTCCGGCGTGTTGCCGGGCTGATCGCTCCCAGCTGGGTGTCCGCGGCCTGGCGGCCTGGGCATCCATCATCCACACCGGCAGACGCCCTCACAGCTCGGCTAAGCAATCGGCCGCCGGGCAGCCACGTTCACAACGCTGGTTGGGCAAGACAGGCTAGCGAGCGCTCAAACTAGATTCGGCGGGCAACTGAAAGCCACACTTGGGGCAGACGACAGTGCTTGCAATTCCTTCACTACCCATCGAAGACTCGATCGTATCGGGAGCCGCTCTGACGCCGCGCTGCGCAGATTTCAGCTCGACGCGTAGATCGTTGACCGACATACGGCGCTCAGTGGCTATTTCAAGCCAATGGGCCTGTTCATCTGGCCCAAGGGCTGCCACCAGGAAGTGGTGACTCCAGCTCAAATTCTCCCTACGTAGGGAGATATTGACGTGCGAGGCCACATAGACCATGTTTTCGAGGCTGTGGGTGTCATGACCCGTGATCTTGGCGGCGAGAGTGTACTTCTCGCCCCACTTCGCTGCCCCGAATCGTAGCCAGTCACCCACCCACCAGTTGCTCTTACGGCTCAATGCGCCGAGACGCCTCCCCTGCGATATCCAGGCGGCGCGATCTAGGCCCTCCGGAGCCACCCACGCGGTGGGCACTGGTCGACCCTGGCTGGCGCGCGCAGGCGTGGTACTCGCTCGGCCGCTGGAGGGCGGTGCAGCGACCGGGGATGCCGATGCTGCGGTATTACTTATCGGGCAGGCAAACATGAGGGCCTCCACCCGCAGAGGACGACCCTTCGGCAGAGGAAGCCACCGACCCCACCACCAACAGCCGCACGCCGCACGCCATGATTAAGCCCCCCTCGCGAAGTGGACGTCCAATCCCGACTCCGCGAGTCTAGGGAGTGATAGTCCGGATAATGGAGTTGTATGGATGATATAGACGGCCCGTCGGGCGGCTCGCAAGGGCCGTTTTTGACTCGACTCAGGTTATTCCCGATGTCGCAGCGCCAAGGCGGGGGGCATGGCGGTCAGTTGGTTCTACTCAGCAGGGGAGCGCCACGGGTTGAGCGCATCCGCGTATGTTTCATTCAGTCCACGCTCGCCCAGTCGAGCGGGGGGATTGGGCCGGGAAGCCAAAAACGACCCACAACGCACCCCCTTCATGCCGACCGGGGCGCGGCCAAAAACCGCGTATTAGCAGAAAGAAAGCCAGGCGACGGAGCTGTAACTCAAAACCGGGGGACCAACGTTTTCAGTCGTGTGCTCTACCAACTGAGCTATCTCGCCGCCGTCGATGCTTCGATGCGCCCGATGCTACTGGCTCTGCGGCACGCCAGCGACCTCCGGAGCGTGATCCCGGCTGCGTCCCCCTCAAGCGCAACCGGCCGGCCGGTTGCGCGATCGCGACCGCTACGCGCCGTGTTCCCACGCTTGGAGATAGGGCAGCGGGTCGATCGTGTGACCGCCCGCGGCATACCAGCCGCCGACCCACATCTCGAAGTGCAGGTGCGGGGCGGTGGCGTCGCCGGTCTGACCGGCCAGACAGAGGGTCTGCCCGGCGGCGACGGCCTGGCCGGCGCTGACGACGAGCGACGAAGCCGCGCAGTGCGCGAAGACGAAGTCGAAGCCCATGGCCGTGTGCTCGACGGCGTAGTAGCCCGCGCCGGCGGCCTGGAAGTTCGTGGTGGTGATCGTGCCGGGCAACGGCGCGACGTCGGGTGTACCTTCGGCGGTCAGCACGTCCTGGCCTTCGTGGATGTGGCCGACGCGCGCGGCGCCGTAGCGGTTTTCCGGGCCGCCGAAGTCGTGCGGGCCGGCGACGGGGAAGACCGCGCCGGCGGCGACCGTCTGCGCGGGCGTGGGCACGCCGGCTTCCAGCGCGGGCACCGGCGGCGTCGGTGGCGGGGCCGGAGTCGGCGCGGCCACCATCAGCGTGCTCACGCCGGAGCTGTGCGCGCTGCGCGTGAGACTGCGCCTTTGATGGTCGTGCGCGCTGACGCTCACGTGGTAGCTGCCGGCCTTCAGCCTGGCGCCGCGCGGCCAGCGGACGGTCAGCGTGCGGCCCGTGTGCACCCAGCCCATCTTCACGACGACCGCCGCGCGGCGCGTGGAGAGATCGTTGACGGCGACCGTCGCGTAGACCGTGCCCACATGCGGCTCGTCGATGCGAAACGTCACCCGCGGCGGGCGGCCCGGGACCGCCGTGCTCGGCACGCTCAGGCTCGTGACGACCGGCTGCGGCGCCCTGGCGCTCGCCAGGCCGTACTCGCTGCCGCCCGACAAGGGCGCCGATGGCGCCTGGGCGCCTCCGTCGCTGCCCGCCTGGGCGGACGAGGCGAAGGACAGCATCGCGATGCTGGTGGCCGCCAACGTCAGCGGCTTGCGGGCGGCAATCATGCGCTTAACGTCGGCACGCGCGCGGCTGACACCAAACCGCGCACGACGAATCGCACATCCGGCTAGGGCTGTTCGTACCCCTCGACGAGCGCTTCGTAGGTCAGGCGCAGGCCCTGCGCGATCGGCACCTCCGGGCTCCAGCCGAGCTCTTTCTGCGCGCGGGCGATGTCCAGGCGGCTGTGCTGCAGCTCGCCCGGGCGCAGATCCGCAAGCTGCGGCCGCAGCGCCGCCGGATCGCCGACGGTGCCCGGGGCGTTCATCTGCGCGGCCACGCTCTGTAGCTCGCTCCAGATCGTCGCGACGTCGGTCTCGACGCTCGTGGCGACGTTGTAGGTGCCCGACTTGCCCGACGCGGCCAGCAGCGCTTTGACGACGTCGCCGACGTAGACGTAGTCGCGCGTCGGCTTGCCGTGCCCGTACAGCTTCGGCGCCTTGCCCGTGAACAGGTGGTCGGAGAAGATCGCCACGACGCCCGCCTCGCCGTGCGGGCTCTGGCGCGGTCCGTAGACGTTGCCCAGCCGGCACACCGCGTGCGGGATGCCCGACGAAAGCGACCACGTGTTCACGTAGGCCTCTCCCGCGAGCTTGGAGGCGCCGTATGGCGACAGGGGAAACGGCAGGCTCTGCTCGCTGGTCGGCCGCGGCGCCGCGTCGCCGTAGAGCGCGCCGCCCGTCGACGTGAAGACGACCGGAGCGCGGCAGCGCCCGGCCGACTCGACCACGTTCAGCGTGCCCATCACGTTGACTTCGCAGTCGCGTCCCGGGTCGGCCACCGAGGCGACGACGCTGGCCTGCGCGGCCAGGTGGAAGATCGCATCCGGGCGGACCTCCTCGACCAGCGCGCACAGCCGGTCGAAATCGACGATGTCCAGCTCGCGCAGCTCCGCCTCGCCCGCCACGCGGCCTGCGTCGCCCGAGGACAGGTCGTCGACGACCGTGACCTCGTAGCCGTCGCGCAACAGCGCGTCGACGACGTGCGAGCCGATGAAGCCGGCTCCGCCGGTCACGATCGCGCGGGAGCTCACCGTCGGCAATCTACAGCGATGCGGCGTGAGGGCGGGTCGCCAGCTGCTCCTCGACCGCTTCGACGGCCTCGTCGATGCGCTCGAGCACCCTCATGCCGTTCTGCGAAACCGGCGCCGCGCCGCCGACTGCCGCGCCGCCGAGCACGATCGGGATCTGCGGATGTGCGGCGTGCAGCTCCTGCACGGCTCGCGCGATCGCCTGCGGGTCCTCGCTGTCGGTCGCGCCCAAGACGATCACGTCTGGGGCCTGCGCCGTCGCGGTCGCTTTCAGGCTCTCGCTGGACAGATCGGTCTCGAACACCGTCGCAAAGCCTGCCGCGGCGATCTGATCGTGCATCATCTGCAGCTCCAGCGCGTGCTCGTCGTGCTCCATGCCGGCAAGCAGCACGCGCTCGCGCGTCGGTTCGGCGTTGCCGATCATGTAGCGGTAGAGAGTCGCCAGCACGCGGCGCGTGATGACCTTGGCCAGGCGCTCGCGCTCGCCGTCGATCTCGCCGGCGGCGCGCAGCTCGCGGATGCGCAGCAACGCCGGGGCGAGCACCTCGCCGTGCAGCGTCGTCGCCGGAATGCCGTCCTCGATCGCTGTCGCGATCGCGCTCTCGGCGGTCTCCGCGTCGCCTCGTTCCAGCGCCGTGCCGTAGGTCTCCAGCGTGCTCTCCACGAGCGCGTCGGGGTCCGAGCGCTCCTTCTCGCGCGCGTCGGGCCCGGAGTTGTCGAGCACTTCCATGAACGCGTCCAGCAGCACCGGGTCGAAGTGGCGTCCGCGCTGTTCGCGCATCATCTGCACCGCCTGCTCGACCGGGAACGCCTTGCGATAGACGCGATCGCTGGTGAGCGCGTCGAACACGTCGGCGATCGCCACGATGCGCCCCTCGATCGGAATCGACTCGCCCGTCAGGCCGCGGGGATAGCCCGTGCCGTCCCACTTCTCCTGGTGGCTCAGCGCGATCGTCGTGGCCATCTCGAGAATCGAGGAGGACGATCCGCGCAGCAGCCTGTGGCCCTCCTCGGCGTGCGTCTCCACGATCGCGCGCTCCTCCGGCGTCAGCGGGCCGGGCTTGAGCAGGATCGCGTCGGGGATCGCGACCTTGCCGACGTCGTGCAGCGGCGCCGCGTGGCTCAGCCGCTCGCAGAAGTCCGCGTCCATGCCGATCTGTTCGGCCAGCAGCGTCGACAGCCGCCCGATGCGCTCGATGTGCGCGCCCGTGTCCTC
>Ga0105237_10002707_pt1 | contig 21648 bp, 20 predicted proteins | sample KBSC24metaG_FD_81520 | JGI IMG/M metagenome (GOLD analysis project Ga0105237, IMG submission 81520) | Corn rhizosphere microbial communities from Kellogg Biological Station, Michigan, USA - KBS C2-4 metaG | ecosystem: Host-associated > Plants > Roots > Rhizosphere > Soil | place: Michigan, USA...
CCGGACGGCCGTCGGGCGCTTCGAATGCGAGCGGCGCGCGCAGGCGCAGGAACGCGCCTACGGCCTCACGCAGGCCTTTCACTCGACCGTGCGGGATCGCGATGCCCTGGCCGAGCCCCGTGGAGCCGAGCCGCTCGCGCGCGACCAGGCTGTCGAGTACCTGGCCGCGACTCAAGCCCTGGTCGCCCGCGAGCATGTCGCCGACCCGCTCGAACACCGCTTTCTTGGTCGTCGCCTCTACGTCCAGCGCTACGTGCGACGGGGTGAGAAGTGAGGAGATGAGATTCATCAGTGGCGCCGGAGCGATGCCGCGGGGCGCTCCTTCACGTCCCGCGGGCTGCCGCCCCAGCCTCACCGCTTATTCGTCCACGCGGCTGCGACTCGCGCCGTTCTGCCGGTGCCCATTGGACTTTTCCTTGTGCTTGATGATCTGGCGGTCGAGCTTGTCCACCAGGTTGTCGATGGCGGCATACATATCGGGCTCACAGCTCTCGCAGAAGATGGCGCCGCCCGGCACATGCACATTCGCTTCGATCTTTTGCTCGAGCTTGTTGACCGACATGATGACGTTGACGTCGATGACGTGGTCGAAGTGGCGTGTGATGCGTTCGAGCTTGGTGGTGACGTAGGTGCGGATTGCGGGAGTGATGTTCAGCTGATGCCCGGTCAGTTGCAGATTCATCGGCGTCTCCAGTTCTTATGCCTGCCTCTCCAGCAGGATTCTAGATCGATTTTCTGAGATTGACAGGGAGGATTTGCAAAGATTCACGGTATTTTGCGATCGTGCGGCGCGCCACGACGATGCCCTGCTTGCCGAGGATTTCGGAAATCTGGCTGTCGGATAGGGGTTTGCGCGAGTCCTCCTCGCCCACCAGTTGCTTGATCAGCGCGCGGATGGCGGTCGCGGAGCAGGCGCCGCCGGTTTCGGTCGTCACGTGGCTGCCGAAAAAGTACTTGAGCTCGAAGATCCCGCGCGGCGTAAACATGAACTTCTGCGTGGTTACGCGCGAGACCGTGGATTCGTGCAACCCAAGCGTGTCTGCGATCTCGCGCAGCACCAGGGGACGCATCGCGACCTCGCCGTGCTCGAAGAAGTGCCGCTGCCGATCGACGATGGCCTGCGACACGCGCAGAATCGTCTCGAAGCGCTGCTGCACGTTCTTGATCAGCCACTTCGCCTCCTGCAGTTGGCCCGCGAGCTGCTGCAGGCTGGCGTCGCGATTGCGGTGCAGAATGTCGGCGTACATGCGGTTGATGCGCAGTTTCGGCATCGCATCCGGATTGAGCGTCGTGCGCCACAGGCCCTTCACCTTCTTGACGATGACATCGGGCACGATGTAGCGCGCTTCGTTCTTGGAATAACCGGCGCCCGGACGCGGATTCAGACTGATGATCAGGCCTTGGATGCCGCGCAGCGTGTCGTCATTGCAGCGGAGCAGCTTCTTCAGCTTCGCGAAGTCGCGCGCGGCCAGCAGATCGAGATGGCTGCGCACCGTGGTAAGCGCATCGGCGCGGAACGGTGTGTCTTCGGGCAGCGCTTCGAGCTGCAGCGCGAGGCACTCGGAAAGGTTGCGCGCGGCGATCCCCGCCGGCTCGAGATTCTGCAGATGCTTGAGCGCGATGCTGAGCTCGGAAGGATCGACTTCGAGATCGGCCGGCAGCATGGCGGCCAGCTCCTCGAGATCCTGCGTCATGTAGCCGTCGTCGTCGAGCGTGTCGACGAGCAGCGCAATGATGCGCTTGTCGCGCTCTTCGCCCTGCAGCAGGTTGATCTGCCACAACAGATGCTCGCGCAGCGAGTGCGACTCGGCGGCGAGTTGCGGGTACTCGCTGTCCTCGCCGTCGTCGTGACCGCTGTAGCTGCCGCCGCTCTCCTCGCGCCACTCGCCCTCGGGCATTTCAGGTGCGGCGTCGGCGGGGGCCTCCTCCTTTTCCTCGGTGGTCGCGGTCGTGGTGGTCGTCGAGGACGTGAACTCCGTCGTCAGCGTTCCCGTAGCGGCGGGCGGCGGGCCATCCTCTTCAGCGCCTTCCTCACGCTCCAGGAGTGGATTGTCCTGCAGGAAGCGCTCGATCTCCTGATTGAGCTCGAGCGTCGACAGCTGCAATAGCCGGATCGACTGCTGCAGTTGCGGCGTCAGTGTGAGGTGTTGCGATAACTTGAGCTGTAGCGAGTGCTTCATGGCTGAGGCGGCAGATGCCGGGGCGCTGGCAGGATGGCGGTACGCCCCTGCAACTTGGTGGTTCGTTAGAGCCGGAAGTGCTCACCCAGGTAGACCTTCCTTACACTTTCATTATAAACGATTTCTTCTGGTGCTCCGCAAGCCAGCACGGAGCCGTCGTTGATAATGTAAGCGCGGTCGCAGATCCCCAGTGTTTCCCGCACGTTGTGATCGGTAATCAGCACGCCGATGCTGCGCTCCTTCAAGAAACGAATAATTTTCTGGATGTCGAGGACGGCGATCGGGTCGACACCCGCGAACGGTTCATCCAGCAGGATGAAGCGCGGATGGCTCGCCAGAGCGCGTGCGATCTCGACGCGCCGCCGCTCGCCTCCCGACAGACTGACCGCGGGACTGTTGCGCAGATGTCCGATGTGCAGATCATTCAGCAGCTCGTTCAGCCTTTCTTCTTTGGTCCCGTTGTCGAGCCCTCGCAGCTCCAGCACCGCCAGCACGTTCTCCGCGACCGTGAGCTTGCGAAAGATCGATGCCTCCTGCGGCAGGTACGCCAGCCCCATGCGCGCCCGACGGTGGATCGGCATGTGGTTGAGATTCTGCCCATCGAGGTAGATGCTGCCGCCGTCAGACGGGATCAGGCCGACCATCATGTAGAAGCACGTGGTCTTGCCTGCGCCGTTCGGGCCCAGCAGTCCGACTACCTCACCGCTCTTGACCTCGAGCGACACATCCTTGACAACCGTGCGCGACTTGAAGCGCTTCTGCAGCTGTTCCGCGCGCAAATCACTCATGGTCTGGGGGTGTTATCGGCAGGTCGGGCCCGGCACTTGAGCGGCCTTGTCTCATTCTTCGAGCTTGTTGCGTAGCGAGCTGGAGGGCTTCAGGGGCACTGGCTGGGGGGCTGGAGCTTCGCCGGCCGGCTTGCCATCGCCAGCCTTCTTGGGCGGCTGAATGGTGGCGTGCACGCGCCCCTTCGGATTCGACACACTCTTCGCCGAGTCGCCTGCCATAACCTGGTAGAACTCGGTCGTAGCGTCGTAGGAGATGTAGTCCCCCCTGACTTCATCGTTTCCCTTGTGCACTTCGGCGTTCACGAACATCTGCATCTTGTCGGCCTTGCCGTCGTACTCGAGGCGCTCGGCTGTGCCCTCGATATATTCGTCATAACCCTCGCGCTTCTGCTTGAAATAGGCCGGCTTGCCATAGGCGACGGCATGGTTGAATCCACCCGCGTCCTGCTTGACGAAGACCTTGTCGGCCTTGAGCATCAACGTGCCCTGGGTCATGGTCACGTTGCCGTCGAACACGCTTTCCTTCTTCTTGTCGTCGACCGTCACGCGATCGGCTTCGATGTTCACGGGCTTGTCGCGGTCCGATTTTTCCGCGAATACCGCGCCGGAGAGCGCCATGGTGGCCAACAGGAAACCGCGAGCCAACATCCTCGCGGCGGCGCCGGCGGTTTCAAACAATGTGCGCACGTCAGCGCTTTTTATCCCAGGGCATGGCGCGACGGTTCTTCTCGGGGGTTTCCAATTGGCCTTTGACGTTGGACAGAAGCTTCAACTCGCGCTTCTTGTTGTCGAATTCTAGGCCAACCGCCTTGACCGTGCTATTGCCGCTCACCATAGTCACCTCGCGATCGGTCTTCACCAGGTCTTCGTTCGGAATCGCATGCAGGAAGCTCGTATATAGCGCCATTTCGGCATTGTCCGCGTAGGCGGCACGTCGCACCTGCACGTCGCCGGTGAAGTACGCGTTCTCGCCGTTGTTCGACAGCATGCCCTGATTGGCGCGGATGCTGACTGGTGCGGTCGCCGCATCGAAATGAGTGAGGATCGGATGATCCAGGACTGCGCTGTTATCGCCCGGATAGTGCACCATTTTCTTGGCGACGATGCCGTAACGCTCGACACCTTCCTCGTTCATGCGCGTCGCCTCGAAGTTTACCACGACGACATCGGGGTCGTTGCCTGAAGCATTCTCCTTGGCCTGGCTGATCGGCTGGACCTTTTGATCGAGCCACCAGGTCAGCGCCGCGAGCGCGGCCAGCAGCAGCGCCGGCACCCATGCACGCCAGCGTCTCATCGCAAATACTCCTGCATCTTTCCTTCGAGCGTGCCCTGTGCCTGCATCAACAGCTCGCACACTTCGCGCACAGCACCGCTCCCACCGTGCAGGCTCGTGACATAGTGAGCATGGCTACGGATGAGAGCAGGCGCTTCGGGTACCGTGAGCGCGAGCCCGCAGCGACGCAGAATCGGCAGGTCGGGGAGATCGTCCCCCATACCGGCGGCCGCGGTTGCACTCAGCCCGAGGTGCGCGAGCAGCTGCTCGAAGACCGCCAGCTTGTCGGCCGCACCCTGATAGACGTACTGCACGCCGAGGTTTTGCGCGCGTCGTTCGACCGCCTGCGACGTGCGGCCCGTGATGATGGCGACCTCGATGCCGCTTTCGCGCAGCATCTTCAGGCCGTGGCCATCTTGTATGTGGAATGCTTTGAGCTCGACCTCGTCCCCCCCGTAATACAGGCGCCCATCCGTCAGCACGCCGTCCACGTCGAGAACCAGCAGTCGGATGCCGCGCGCGCGCTGTTCCACCTCCGGCGCCGCCGTCGCCATCAGATGACCATCGCCTGGAACAGGTCGTGGGTGTTGAACGCACCCACTAGATGCTGCTCGTCATCGACCACCAGAATCGCGCTGATGCGGTGGTCCTCCATGAGCTTGGCCGCCTCGGCCGCGAGCCGCGTCGGCGCGATCGTCCGTGGACGGACCGTCATCACGCTTTCGACCGGGGTGTTGTGCACGTCGATCGGCTTTTCCAGCGTGCGCCGCAGGTCGCCATCGGTAAAAATACCGACCACTCGGCCGTCATTGCCGATCACAGCGGTCATGCCCATGCCCTTGCGCGACATCTCGAGAATCGCCTCGGGCAACAGGGCCGTGCGCGGCACGACCGGAAGTGCATCGCCCGTGCGCATGACGTCGCTCACATGCGTGAGCAAGCGCCGGCCGAGGCTTCCACCCGGATGCGAACGAGCGAAATCGTCGGAATCGAAGCCGCGCGCTTCGAGCAGCGCAACGGCGAGCGCGTCCCCTAGCGCAAGCGCAGCGGTGGTGCTCGCGGTCGGAGCGAGCCCGAGCGGACAAGCCTCCTCCGCGACACCCGCGTCGAGGTGCACGTCGGCCTCGCGTGCGAGCGTCGAGCGCGGGTTCCCGGTGATAGCAATCAGGCGTGCCCCCCGGCGCTTGGCGTGCGGCACGATCGCCACGACCTCAGCGCTCTCGCCGGAGTTGGACAGCGCAATCATCACGTCCTGCGCCGTGATCATGCCGAGATCGCCATGGCTGGCTTCGGCCGGATGAAGAAAGAAGGCGGGGGTTCCGGTACTGGCGAGAGTCGAAGCGATCTTGCGCGCGACGTGGCCCGACTTGCCGATACCGCTCACGACCGCGCGGCCACTGCACGCCAGCACCAGCTCCACCGCCTGGGCGAAGTTGTCGTCCAGCCGCGCCGCGAGGGCTTGCACTGCACGCGCTTCAATATCCAAGGTGCGGCGTGCGCTTTCGAGCGGTGATGCGACGGTCGCGCGTTTCGGGAGGGTACTCATGTCTCCATCCGAGTATACCCGAAGCGACGAGTCGGTCCGGTCAGCAGCTTGTGCGAGGCGCGGGCATCGGCGCCCCGGAGCGATGCCGTTGGCGTGGAAAATCGCTGTGATAAAGTTGAGCGCGGGCAACGCCCGCGCTCGTCCCCACGTCCACGCCATGCACAGCACTCTCGAACTCGTCCTGATCCTGCTCGCCACCGCCGTGTTCGTGGTGGTGGTGTTCCGCCAGCTGCGGCTGCCTGCGCTCATCGGCTATCTGATAGTGGGGATATTGATCGGGCCCCACGCGCTCGGTTGGGTCGCCGACCGCGAAGACACTCGTTATCTCGCGGAGTTCGGCGTGGTGTTCCTGATGTTCAGCGTAGGGTTGGAGTTCAGTCTGCCCAAGCTCGTCACCATGCGACGCGCAGTGTTCGGTCTCGGGGCCGCGCAGGTAGCGGCAACCACGCTGTTCGTGATCGTGCTGTCCACTGTCCTCGGGCTCAGCTGGCGCGCCGGCCTCGTGCTCGGCGGCGCGCTTGCCATGTCGTCGACCGCAATCCTGGCCAAGATGCTGGCCGAGCGGCTCGAGCTGAACTCCCAGCACGGCCGCGCGATCATCGGCGTGCTGCTGTTCCAGGATCTGGCCGTCGTTCCGTTCCTGATTCTGATCCCCGCGCTGGCGCAGACTCCCGAGGATCTGGCGAAGCTGCTCTCGTTTGCTCTGGTCAAGGCCGCGATCGTGCTGGGCGTGGTTCTGTTCCTGGGCCAACGGCTGATGCGCCCCTGGTTTCATCTGGTCGCGCGCCAGAAGTCGCCCGAGTTGTTCATGCTCAACCTGCTGCTGTTCGCGCTCGGCCTGGCCTGGGTCACCGGACAGTCCGGACTGTCGCTCGCGCTGGGGGCGTTCCTGGCCGGCATGCTGATCTCCGAGACCGAGTACCGGTACCAGGTGGAGCAGGACATCAGGCCGTTCCAGGACGTGCTGATGGGGCTGTTCTTCGTGACCATCGGCATGCAACTCGATCCGCTCGAAGTGTTCCGGCGCTTGCCTTGGGTCGCCGGGGTGCTGCTCGGGCTGCTGGTCTTCAAGTCGTTGTTGATCACCGGGCTCGGCCGCCTGTTCGGGTCCGATCCGGGGACGGCGTTGCGCACTGGGCTGGCCTTGTGTGCGGCCGGCGAATTTGGACTGGTCTTGCTATCGCTGGCGTCCGGATTGAACGTGCTCCCCGCCAGCATCGTTCAGGTGGTGCTCGCGGCCATGATCCTGTCGATGCTCGTGGCGCCGTTCATCATCGAGAAGAGCGAGCACATGGTGCGGCGCTTCAGCGCGGCGGACTGGATGTATCGGGCGATGGCGCTGCATAACATCGCGGCACAAACCCTGGCGGCCGAGAAGCACGTCATCATCTGCGGCTACGGCCGCAGCGGGCAGTACCTTGCGCGCCTCATGGAGCAGGAGAATGTCCCGTTTATCGCGCTCGACCTGGATCCGCAGCGCGTGCGCGAAGCCGCCGCCGCAGGCGAGCACGTCGTGTTCGGCGATGCTGCCCGGCGTGAAGTGCTGACCGCCGCAGGGCTCATGCGCGCGAGCGCCGTGGTCGTGTCTTATGCCGACACGGCGTCGGCCTTGCGCATATTGCATATGACCAACGAGGTGCGGCCGGGTATGCCGGTAGTGGTGCGTACGGTCGACGACAGCGATATCGACGTGCTCAAGCAGGCGGGTGCGGCGGAAGTGGTACCGGAGATCATGGAGGGCAGCCTGATGCTGGCCTCCCACGCGCTCATGCTGGTCGGCGTGCCGTTCAACCGCGTGTTGCGCCGTATCCGCGACACGCGTGAGCACCGCTACGATCTGTTCCGTGGATTCTTCCGCGGCGTGACCGATGAGACCGGCGAGGACCGCGATCGCCTGCAGCCGCGCCTGCATTCGGTCGTCATTGCTGCCGGCGCCGCAGGCATCGGAAAGACCTTGCGCGATCTGCAGTTGCCCAAGCTGAGCGTAGAGGTGACAGCGATCCGCAGACGTAACATCCGGAGCCAAGACCCGGGACCGGAGACCGAGCTAGCGGAAGGTGACGTAGTCGTGCTGAGGGGCGCCGAGGAAAACCTGGCTCTGGCCGAGATGCGACTGATGCAAGGCTAGGCGCCGCAAGTTTCTACAGCAAACTCGCGCCGCCGCAGTTGCTTTGACCGAAGGTCGAGTTCCAATCGGTGGTCGGGGTTTCGGTGCTGGTGCAGCTATCGTCGTTGGTTCCGCCGTAGTCCGGTCGATTGCCGCTGGCGCTGAAGGTGGAAAACTGGAATGACCCGCTATAGGGCCGACCGTCGTCGATCTTGCGGTCGACCTCGGCAATGATTTCCACTGGGATCTGATTGCCGGTTTTAATGCTGTGCCTGAAGATCCTATTGGGCCCCAGCTCATTGCTGCTGACACCCCAGAGGCCGTCATAGGCGATTTGCATGTATGCACCGTATGGATTCACCGGCGTATTGCCTGGAGTGGCTGTGGTGACGCTGCTGCTCGCCATCGTAAAGCTGCCGTTGACGAACCCGGCGGCGGTCAAATGGTTCCAAGCCAGGATCTCCTCATGAATGGCACCGGCGCTGCCTGCCTCGATCCGGCCATTGCCATTGCCGTTGATACAGGGGCTTGGGGTACAGGCGACGTTGACGTTGGCGGCGCTGTAGTCTCCGGGCAGGCCTCGATAGCGATCCTGGAATCCGAAGAAGGCCGCCTTCATGCCATCCTGCTGGGAGATCAGATTCCGCACGCGCGCGCTCTGTATAAGTTGCTGCCCGGAGAGCACACCCCCAACGAGCAGCCCAATGATGACGAGCACGATCGCCATCTCGAGCAGGGTGAAGCCCGAACTGCGCTTGTTCATACCTTCCCGGAGTCGCCGCTGATGCGAACGCGCCCTCGGGGCTGCCGTTCCGAGGGCGCTCGTCAGGTGACGTTTGTGGAGCGTTTTCGCTCCGCGCGGTCCAAACTAGAAGAGGCTTGCCCCGCCGCAGTTCGTGCTACCCCCGGAAATCTTCCAGACATTGGGCGTAGGTGTGGAGTCGACACAATCGCTTGGTGTCAGCGGTGTGCCGCTGCCTGGCACGTACGTCGAATACTGAAACCCGCCCGCATACGGTAGACCATCGTCGACCTTGCGATCGACCTCAGCGATGATTTCTACCGGGACCTGGTTGCCCGTCTTAAGGTTGTGCTTCTGCGGCGGTGTTCCGGTGCCGTAATTGCCGTCGTAGATGATCTGAATGTAGACGCTGTAAGGGTTCTTCGGATTGTTGGTGTCAATCGGTATTGACGTGTTGCTGGCTGCCAGAGTATAGCTGCCGTTCAAGAAACCGGCGGCAGTCAGATGGTTCCACGCGAGCAAGGTCTCATACGTGCCCGCGCCATTCGGTCCATCGATGCGCCCGTTCCCGTCGCCGTTGATAGTTACGCCGTTGATGTTGGTGCCGGCTGCGGCATAGTCGCCCGGCAGCGCCCGAAAACGGTCCTGGAAGCCGAAGAATGCGGCCTTGATGCCGTCCTGCTGAGAGATCAGATTGCGCACTCGCGCTCCGGTGATCAGTTCCTGTCCCTTCAGCACGCCACCGAGCAGCAGGCCGATGATGACCAGCACGATGGCAATTTCGATTAATGTGAATCCGCTCGCGTTGCGCTTCATGACTTGCTCCTTTTCTCAGTCACCCCTGTGATTTCGTGTCGGGAACTTTGCTGCCTCAAACTGCTTTCCGGTTCGATCGCGATAGCTACGGACCGGGCCTGATATCGTTGCGCTCTCCTACATCAGCGTCGCTGCCCCGCAATTAGTGTTCCCGCCCTGCACGTTCCAATCCGATTCAAGATCGATCGCGTTGGTGCAGGTGCTTACCCCGCCCTCGGTCGGACTTTCCGCGCTGTTGCCCTGATAGGTCGAGAACTGAAACGCGCCTTTGTAGGGCTTGCCGTCGTCGACTTTGCGGTCCAACTCGTTGATAACGTTCACCGGGATTTGGCCGCCCGTCTTGAGATTGTGACGCACCGTGCCGCCGTCATTCATGCCGTAACGCCCGTCGAACGCGATCTGAAGATAAATCTGGTATGCGTTCTTCGGAGAGTTCTTGTCGGTGGACAGCGATTCGCCATCGATCATCCGATAGTCGCCCTTGAGAAATCCTGAGGCGGCCAAGTGAGTCCAGACCAGCAGGTCCTCATGCGCTTGGCTGCCGTTTACAGGTGTCTCACTAGCCCGGATCCGGCTGTCCCCGTTGCCCCTCAGGCACGGACTGCCGCAGTCGAGCGTCAGATTCGCCTCCGAATAGTCACCGGGCAGGGCCTTGAATCGGTCTTGGAACCCGAGATAAGCGGCATGGACTTCGTCGAGCTGCCCGGCCACGCGCTTCACTTTTGCGCTAGTAATCATCTCCTGCCCCTTGAGCACTCCCGCGAGCAGAAAGCCCACGATCAATACGACGATTGCGATCTCGAGGACTGTGAATCCCCGTTGCCGGTGAGCATCCATTCAAGTTCATCGTTGGTACAGCCTCCCGGAGTTAAACAGCCAGAAGCGTGCCATGGCCTTATGGCATTCTGAATGAACGGCTTATGATCGGTTCTTGCAACGTCGCCTTATAATGTCAACGTCTCGAACGATGTGGCTCGACAACGCCGCATACAGTAATACTCTGATTTCACAGGGTATCAGCAGCCGGAGTCACTCGACAGCGCAACGCCAACGCTCACGCCAGCGCCCAGTCAGTTTTTCGACGGCTTTGACGACTTCTCAGCGTCTTTCAGCTGATTCAGACGTTCGATGAGCAGATGCAGCTCATGCGGATCCTGGACGACGCCGCTATCGAGCAAACCGCCAAGGAGTATGCGAGCGGTCTCGTACTCACCCATATCCTCGTAGAGGAAGATCTGCATCTGAGTCGCCCAGTGCGGGACGCCGGCCCCAGTGGCGTGTGTTGCCAACGCCTGCGCATAGCGCAATGCGAGAGGCAGGTCGTTTAGCCTGTGCTTTGCCATGATCGTGGCGTGGGCGAGCCAAGGCCAGCGCCGATTGGGATCCCGGAGAAATTCCCGATAAACGAGATCGAGCATGAGGCGCTGCTTGCGCTCGTCGGGTACTTCTGCATAGAGCTGCGACGCCATCAGCAGCGGGTATTGCCCACGCGGGTCCAATTCGAGAATCCGTTGAAGCCACGCTTCGACCTTGCCGTAATCGAGATCGAGGAACCGAATACTGATACCGGGTTGATTGTCGAAAGCCTGCAGCCAAAGCGTGAGCAATTGCGCAAACGCGATCGGGTCGCCGAGGCTCAGAGCCCGCAGAACCCCAACGGAGGGCGGCGGAGTCAGCTCTTCTGCCCGCGCTTGCGGGCGCGGTTGTAGGACTGCGAAGGTGACCTGAACGGCCAGTATGATGGGTGCGACCCCCAATATCAGGCGCGGAACGGAAGCGAGTCGACGTTGCGGCATGGATGTCAGAGGTCCTTGCGGTACAAGTCGAACAAGCCGGCCACGACGAGCAGGCCACCGTAAATCAGCGTTTGCAGAGCGTTCAATCCCAACGAGGCCAGGCTGCCCGTGTGATCAACCAGCCATGCTGTCGACGTGAAGCGGTCCAAGTCGGGAAGCAGCCAGGCCAACGCGTCGACCAGCCGGGCGATTGCGCGGTTGGTCCAGTCGTTCGGAGCGAGCAGCGGGGAAACGCTGAGCAGCCTCACAGCGCTGATGCTGCGGGCGAGCAGGTAGAATGCAATGACGAAGCTTATGGCGGACATGATCTGGGCGAACGTGATAACGCAGAACAACGCCAGCGCGGCGACGAGGGTCAATTCCAGAGCCAGGCTGAGCCCCCACAGCACGAGCCCTTGGCCGGGTGCCAGCGCGACGAGTGCGAGCGTCGTCAGGACCGCGATGGCTATCGCGATTCCTGTGAAGCCAAGAAACCTGCCGATGTAGTAGCCGCCCCTGGGAAGCGCAAGCGAGAGCAGCAGGTCCACCCCTTTGTCATTGAACTCTCTCACCATGCTGCCGGCCACGTGCAAGCTCAGCACGAACACGACAGCCATACGCGCCGTTGCTGCGAGAAATCCGGTCTGCATGCGGGTTGTCTCGGTCACCGATATATGCTGGACGAACAGGCTGGCGAGGAAGAGCAACGCCAGGAGAATCAGTACTACGCCAAGCAGACGGGTGCGCACGGCTTCCAGCAGCGTGAAGCGCGCTATGGTCAGAGCCTTTCTCAGTGTGGATGGCATGGAACTATGAGGCGACGGTGGCTGGCCGGGTCGCGGTTGCGGCCGGGACGGGCCTGATCCGATGGCAATGAATACGCTCGGTCCGCAGCCGGCTGTATTGCGCGTCCTGCTGTCGCTGCGGCAGCAAGATTGGCTGGCGTTGATGCTGCTCGGTCTGCATGTGGCCCTGGCGTTCGGCATCGATGCACCGGTATCCAAAGCCTTCCTGCTGTTTCACTTCGGTTGCTTTCTGCTGTGGCAGCCGGTTTGGCGCGGCGAGCAACGCGTGTATGTCGGTCAGGCCGTGCTGATCGTTGGCGCAGCGGCGCTGCTGGTGACATCCTCGAGTTGGTGGCTGATTGCGTTGTGGCTGGCTGTGCTGTTTGCGTTGATCGGCGGCGAAGTTCCGACGATCAAGAACGTCGGCCAGCGTATCGTATCGCTGATCGCCGCCACGTACCTGCTGGCCATTCTGCTGGTGTGGGTGGTTCCGCATCTGTTCGACACCGCCGAGTTCGGCGATGCGCTGCAGAATGCCGTGCGTTACAGTCCGTTGGCCCCGCTCACCTTGATCTTCCTCATCAAGACCGAGCGCCCGCAGCGCGCTTCGAGCTATTCCGTCGATCTCATCTACAGCCTGTTGCTGTTTCTGATGGTCGTCGTCCTGGTGCTCGGAGCGTTCGTGATTCGCCAGGTCAGCCACGGCGGCTATGTCGTGGCGCTGGCTCAGGCGCTGCTCGTCACCGGCGCGATTCTTGTTGGATTGTCGTGGCTCTGGGATCCCCGCGCGGGCTTTGCTGGCATCGGCAATCTGCTCACGCGCTACTTTCTGAGCGTCGGGATGCCATTCGAGCGCTGGATGCACGGCCTTGCGAATCTCGCCGACCGCGAGCGCGACCCCGATCGTTTCGTGTCGCTTGCGGCCGAGGATATGGCGGCGTTTCCGTGGGTGCAAGGCGTCGACTGGCAAACGTCTAACGGCCGCGGACTGGCCGGCAACCTCTCGCGCAACGGGACCGAATGCAGCTTCGGCAGGCTCAAGCTCACGCTCTACACGCGCTGGGCGCCGAGTCCGGCGCTGGTCTTGCACATGCGCCTGCTGGGGCGTTTGATGGCCGACTACTACGAGACCAAGCGGCGCGAGCAAGAGCAGCGGCAAAACGCCTACTTGCATGCGATCTACGAGACCGGATCGCGGCTGACGCACGACGTGAAGAACCTTCTGCAATCGCTTGGGTCGTTGTGTTCCGCGGTAGAAAGCAGCGACGAGCGCGATGCTGCCGCCGTGCGCCGGCTGGTCCAGCGCCAGTTGCCGCAGATTACGCGGCGCCTGCAAGGGACGCTCGACAAATTGACGCGCGCCGACGACGCGCATCACGAGACGACTCTGGCGGTCGATTGGTGGCGCGAAGTCCAGCATCGCTATGGACACGAGGGTGTCCTGTTCGATACCGCTGCTTTGCCCGCAGGAGCGCAGGTGCCGAGCGAGTTGTTCGACAGCGTCGCCGACAATTTCCTGCAGAATGCGCTGGCCAAGAGGCGGTCGCATCCAGGCATTCGCATCCGCGCAACATTGACGTGGGAGTCGGGGTGCGTGCTGACCGTCTGCGACAGCGGAGACACATTGAGTGAACAAGTTGCACAGCAGCTCTTTTCTGCGCCGGTTCCGTCGCTGCAAGGATTAGGCGTGGGCTTGTACCAGGCTGCGCGCCAGGCGGCCGGGCAAGGATATCGCCTCGAGGTCATCAACAACGTAAAGGGGAAGGTATGTTTCGCACTCACACCCGTCGAGGAGGGGGGGTAAATGTGGTTTGACGCCATGGCTTCGCTCATGGGCATGAGCGTTATTCAAAGACAACTAAATCGTCGACGCTGGTAGAAGCTGACCTGCGCTCGAACTGCGTACCGCCCGCCGCGTTCGGTGGTTCGAGATAGTTATCGGCGCTCGCCCCTACCGTACGCACTTGTCCTGGAAGAGCCCGCCCGGCGAGAACCACCACTACATGTGTGTCTGCTTTCGAAGGCGAAGGTCCCACCGAGAGGCAACCTCCCGCACAACTGGGTGACGCTGCATCGGGCGCCAACCCACGTGCCACCGCGAAAAACACCTGATCCTTCCAATTCGCCCACCATGCCTTTTTGGATACGTCCATGGCGATTGGACAATCGGACGGCCAGGTCGCATTCATTGCTCCGTTCGAAGCTCTGGTCGCATTGAGGGTCTGGGGAATCCGCCCCCATCTTTCACCCGCGCGATCTGATAACGGCACACCGTAATCCGAATTCGATGGCGCTGCCCAAGGAAATCGACCAGTTCCAGTCGCGGCATAATCGTGCAGACATTTCAGCGCTTCTCCAGCGATACGCTGCTCCAAAAGGGGCATTAGATCTTGATAACTGATGGGGACGATCACGTCGTTCACCACGATGTTGCCTTGCGCATCGCGGGCAGGGCCCGTGATGAACCCGTTGTCTCGAGCACCATCGGAGAACTCGGCATTGTCTTCCATCGAGTTGCGTGCTTCGCGCAGTGGCAATACAGAGGAATCAACCAGCTCCAGGTAGTTGCTGGGCTGACAAAGAGCCGTTGTCGACCCCGAGCAGACACCAGTGCGCTCGCACTTCCTAGTGTCGGCGTCACCATTGCAGCTGCGATCTTGGGGTCGATTCGCACCGAGCCGAGTTGTCACTGGACCGGCAGCGATAAGCACGGCTATCGCACCGCCGTCGATACCGCTGCCATCGAGCACGACAGAGCCAATACTGTTGCGGAGCGTGATCGTGCCGTGCGTGTCGCTGTTTAGGCACGCCGGACCGCCGGACGTAGGGCACTGATTGAATGTCTTTCGTTGAAATGTGCCGGACAGTGCATACCAGAGTCGCTCGCCGTGACCGTCACGCAAATCCGGAAGTTTCAGGGTTTTCCAGGGAAGGCGGCCGATGCGCTGATTGGCCTGAAAACAAGTGATCTCCGCGTCACCATCGTTGTCCAGATCCGGGCAGGGCATCTCGCCGGGTCGCTTCGCGTACGTGTCCGGTTGCACGGCGACGGCATAGGCGATGAGGCCTGCCTTTGCCTGTGCGATTGCCTGCAAGCTCACCTTGTCGCGCTCGCCCGAGTCGTCCGCAGTGATGTAGCCGGCAAGCAGCCGCGCGAGGATGAGACCCAAGATGGCGAAGACGATTAGGACAAGCAGCGAAGCCCCGCCGTATATGGCGCGGCGTGAAAGCGAGCCGTCGTCTCGCACGGTTGACGAATCTCTGCTACTCGGCCCTGAAGTGCAGCCGATCGCTGCAGCAGGTCCGGACGCTCACGGCAGCATTCCTGCCGCAATCAAGCGACTGATCAGTGTGTAGTTCGATACCCACACCAGCTGATCGTCGAATTCGGCCCCAGCGGCGGACGAGAACGGTCTGCTGATAAAGAACTTGTTGATACTCGCGTTTGCACCGCCCCCAGAATTCATGTTGTAGAGCTCATCCGAGCTCGTTGAGGTGGTGCCGTTCTTTCCAAGCGAAAACACGATGAATGCCACGTTGCCAGAGGCAACGGTTGTGCTCGTGGTTGGAATCGGACACGTCGTGGCTGTGATTCCCGCGGAAAGGTTACATATGAACAAGTAAAGACTGTTGTTCCCGAGCGTGGTGATTCCGGCCGTCCGCATTGCACCGGTCGTTGTCAAGCCATGCCTCGTAGCGCCGAACGTGGGGTCGGCGACTGCGTAGCGCATGCGACCCTGCCCACCTTGGCTGAGAGGATAGCCATCGAGCGCATACCCCGACGAATCCAAGTTGTTAAGTCCGAGCACGGCGCCCGGTAGGTAGCCGTTCGAGAAGTTCGAGCAACGCTGATCGGCGGGTGGAGTGAGCGTCGGCGCGCCGCAACTCGCGGGGACACTGGCTCCAGCGTTAGTGCAGAAACTTTCTTGTCCATTGCTGGTGCCGGAGGCCGGGCAGGGAAACCGCTGGTTTGCAATGGCATAGCCGATCAGCGCCTCGCGGGCATCTTCAAGTCGGCGCTGAGCCTCGGTTGCGTTCCGTTGATCCACTTGAGTCGACAACGGAACCAGCAACGAGCCGATCAGCAACCCGACCACGAGCACTACAACCGCCAGTTCGACGAGAGTGAACCCGCGATTACGGTAAAGGATGGGATACCGGTGGAGAACCCTCCGAGCGGTCATTGATAGACTACGATGTCGTTGAACGTCGAACCCACCTGTGCGGCCTGATATGTCGTGTTGGTCGTACCCGAGGGATCGCTGGTGGGATTGGTACCCTCAAGGTACATCGAAGGTGTATTGAGATCCGTTGTACTGCTGCGTGTTTGACCAGAAAGCACTCGTCCTGCAACGAGGACAACTACTTGTGTGTTATTGGACGAGGAGGGAGGGTTCACAGTTAGACAATTGAGCCCCGTGCAGCCAAGCGTAGCTGAGTCTGGAGAATAGCCTTGAGCTACCGCATAGAAGACGAACGCCTTCCAGTTCATCCACCATCCCGCCGGATTTACGCCAAATCCGCCACCCATTGTGCAAGTTGACGGCCAGTAGAGGGAATTCGACGCAGTATAGTTGAGCGGGGGTTGTCGCAGACTCCACTGCGTCTTGGTCAGCCACTGATTGTCTGGCACATGTCCGAAGCGCACATTCTCGGTATCGTAGAATGTAGAGCTAGCGTTTACCGGAAATATGTTGGTTGCATCCACAGCCCAAGGGTAGTGTCCATATCCCCCATTGGGATTGGGGTTGCCGCTGGAATCAACCGCATAGTCGCGGAGGCATTTCATGACTTCCTGCGCAACGCGTCGCTGAACAATAGGCATGAGATCAGCATAAGTCACTGCCACCAGGACGTCGTTGAGTCGGACAACGCGACTCGAATCCGGAATCGGCCCCGTGATGAAGGCGCCGCTGGATGAACTTTCAGTGAAGAGCGCATTGTCCTCGCCGGTTGGCGCAATGTCGAGATAGTTAGTCGGATTGCAAAGAGGAGTGGTGGGTCCACTGCTGCAGAATCCGGTTTGACGGCAGTTTGCTGCATTGCTGTCACCCGTACAGCTGCGGTCCTGCATAACCGCGTCTAGTCGTGTGAGTGTTGTTCCAGGAGCGATGACGACGGCGATCGCCGCGGTTGTCTGAGTACCGTCGTTCACTACGATTCCCGACGGGTTCTTGACGGTGAGTGTTCCTGAGGTGTCACTGTTCAAGCACCCACCAGAAGCGTCAGTGGGAGAAGTACATGACATGGTTCTGGAAGTGAGGTCATTGTTACCTACAAACCTGGACGATACCGCGTACCAAAGGCGCTCGCCTGACCCGTCGCGCAAGTCTGGCAGTCCGAGCGTCTTCCAGGGCAAGCGACCGACGTGTGCATTGGTTCCCCTGCAGGGCGGGTCAGATATACCGTCATTGTTCATGTCGGGGCAAGGCAGATCACCTGGTCTGTCACATGTGGTGGTCGCCGTGTTAGCGCACAGACTGTTCAGGTTTACTTTTGCAGCGTACGCGATCAGAGCTTGCTTAGCTGTGTTAAGGGCCACCTGAGTTTGCGCGATCTGGTACGCATTCACTTGCTGCGTGCTTCGCGCCACGCTGATGCTAGCTGACACGGCGAGCAGAGCAACAAGCGCCAAGAAAATAATGAGCGCTTGACCGGGTGCACGCGTGAGCGGTTTTGCGCTATTTCGAAGTCGCTTCGCTTGCGGGTTCCTGCGTCTCATCTGGGGCACTTTCACTATCCGGTGACTTTTCGTTGTCCGAGCTGCGCTTCGGCAGGCGCGCGCGCGGACCTGCGGATTCCGCAGGCGTTGGCTGTTCGCCCCCGACAGCCGACGGTTCCTGCAAACGCCGTGCCTCGTAACTCTCCTGCACCCGGCCGGTTGTCAAATCGACCCGCTGACCGACCTTCAGCCGAACTTTTCGTCCCTTCTCCGGTTCCCGCACGACAATCGAAGGATCCGTGCCGGGCGACGCGACAACGCTCATGCCGTCGTCCGTTTCGCCGTCCGTGGGGCGGCCATTCACCCAAATGATTGGCTCGCCGTCGCTACGCCTCACGACGCCATTGATCGTTACGTTCTTAACCGGGGGCGGCTTGGGTTTCTTGTCAGCGGCAGCCTCGACCGCCGCTGCGCGGACCCGGTTACGCCGCGCATTGTCCAGCACTGCGCGTTGCTGCGGAGTCAGAAACAGGCGCCCGAGCGGCGGCTCTTCAGCTCGCGCCGCAAACGTAAGCCCAGCCAGCAGGAATGCGAGGACGAGCCGCGTCACGATTTGCCCTCCTGGGCAGAGGGCCCGGCAATGGTGATCCACGCAAGTTCACATTCGGCGTGCAGAGTCGGCTGGTTGACCGGGACCGCGAGGTCGACCCTGAGCGGCTCCAGAGTACAGGCATTGACCGAAAAGGTGCCCGCCTTTTGCGCCGCGAGCGCCTGGAAGAAACGGAACAGGTCGCCTTCGTGCAGCAACCCCAGCCGGAGCTTCATGATCGATTGATGAACCGCCAGAGGGCCCGCGTTGACCTCGCTGACGAACGTATACGGCTGCTGGGGGCCAACGTCATACTCGACACCGTAAAGATCGGCCTCCCGGTTGGCTGCGCGCAATGCATCGATCCAGCCGATGCGCTGCTCGTCTCCCACCACACCTAGGCGCTCGAGCTGACGATAGGGCTCGACATAGCGGTCGATCAGGTCTTTTTCCTGGCCGGACTGCTGCACGCGATTGCGTGCTTCGGTCAGCGCGCTCTCTTGCGCCGCCACCTCGCCCTTCGATCTCTTCACAGCCTGGGACGAAAACACCACCAAGCCGGCACCGGCGGCTGCGACAACCAGCGACACGATCAGCGGCTTCGTCAGCGCTCGCAGATCCTGTGACGAGAGATTCACGACGTCATACTCCGGGCTTGAGCACCACCTCGACGTCGAACTGCGAGGTCTGCGGTTGTTCCTGACGGGCGCTGGCCGTGCTGCCAGTCAGACTTCCCGTAGAGGCGAGATTGAGCGGCATCTTGGCGACTTTGGCTTCGGCCACGTGTTCGTTTTTTCCCAGCTCGCGCACGAGCGTATTGATGCTCGCGAGCGCTCCCTTGATGTCACCCGGTTGCGACGTCAGCTCTAAGTGCAAGGTGGCCGACTGTGACAACTGCGCGGTTGAAGCCGACGTGCTGTTGGCATCCGGTGCGGCGTATCTCCCATGCTTCCATTGCACGCCCGTCAGCCGCACGAGCGGATATTTGTCCAGCGTTTGACCGACCACCCTGAACGCCGCATCCGGCAAACGCGCCATGCTCGCGATGCGTCCGGCGACATCCACGGTGAGCTGCAGTTTGTCGGTAGGTACGGGCGTCGGCGGAAAGCTCCGCGTGATCTCCTGATAGCGCGCTTGCTCCTGGCGCGTCATGTTGGAGATACGCTGCGCTTCGCTCTTCAGATGCATGGTCTGATACACGTTCACGGCGCACCAGGCCGCCGCCAACGCGCCGACGCCGGCGCTAGCTGCCAAGATTCCGCGGCTGACCTGATGACGAGCGAATCCGCTGGTGAGCGTGGGCGGTGCGAGGTTGAACTCGGGCAGCTTTCGCTGCCCGAGCAGGTACAGATGCAGAGCGTCCTGACTGGCCTCGAGCGCTTTGCGGTCGATTCCAACCTTCGTTACCAAGTCGTTGGCGCCAAGGTGCGAAGCTCGCAGGTTACGCCGCCCCTTTACCACAGCGGTGCCGAGCGCTGTCAGGCTATCGTCCTGGTCTACGACGACGACATTGAGGACGTCGTCGACGTGCGTCACGTTGAGCGCGTCGAGATACATGCGCGTATTGCGTATCTCTTCGGCGCACGATTCGATAACGGCGTCGCCCGCGCGGATCGGCGTCAAACGGCTGATCCGGAACCGCCCTTGCTTGATGAACGTCTGCCGTATGCCTGCTGCATGCTTGGACACGAGCAGGAGATTGGGCTCCTTCAGTTCGAGCGTCTTGGTGAGTCCCAGGCTAACCATCGGAACCGGGAACACGCCGGCGATCGGCAGACCGCTGGCCGTCAATATCCGTAACCAGGGGTTGAAAACTTCCGGGTTGGTCAGCGCAGCAAACAAATAGCGATCGTCGCGGCGCTTGCCCTCGTCGCGCTCCTGAAGATTGGCGCCGTAGAACGGAGTGCTGCGGTAGAGCTGCTTCAGCTTGCGCTCCACCATGTCGCGGCGATCTTTTCCGGTGGTATGGGGCAGCGTCTCGAACCGGTAGTCTTCGTCGACGGTGTCCGCCATCAGATAGACCGGCGTGCGATGGGTGGCACGCAAGAGGTTCGCGAAGGCGCGCTGGCCGTCTTCATTGTCTGCGAAGCTGCGCACCGACGTGAGCGCACGGCCGGTCCAGATCCCGGCCGCGAGCATGGACGAGGAGGCGCAGAGGACGAGCTTGCGTGCCATGTCAGATCTTGATCTTGCCGAGGATGTCGTAGATCGGCGTCAGCACCGAGAACAGGATCAGCGCCAGGATCCCGCCCAGGATCAATGTCATGGCCGGTTCAAGCAACTTCAATGCCTTATCGATCGCCTCACGCACGTCGCGCGTGTAGAAGTAGCTGATGTTAAGCAGCGCCGTGTCTAGCGCGCCCGTGCTCTCGCCGACGCGCATCATGCGGATGACCAAAGGCGGGAACAGCCCCAGGTTGCGAAACGCCTCGCTCATGCTCTCGCCGGAGTTGATCTGCTGTCCGGCGCGCTGGAGTCCATCGGCAATCACACGATTCCCCACGATCTCTTCGCTGGTCTTGATCGCGTCGAGGATGGTAATGCCGGACTGGTACATGAGAGCAAAGAAGTTCGCGAAGCGCGCCAGGATGATCTTCTGCAGTATGGCGCCCGTGATCGGCACGCGCAGCTTGATGTAGTCGAAGTAGTAGGTGCCCCTCGGGTTAGTGCGGATGAAATAGGTGATCGGCGCTGCCGTCACTATAGGGATCAGGATGACGAGGTACCAGTAGTTCACGACGAAATTTGACACTGCGATCAAGATCCGCGTCTGCAGCGGAAGCTGCATGCCCATGCTCTTGAGCAGAGTCACCACCTGGGGCACCAGGTAGATCAACAAGAACATCACGACGCCGGTGACGACGATCAAAACCATCAGCGGGTAGATCAGCAGCTTGCGCGTCTGCGACACGAGCTCGTCCTGCCACTTCAAGGCCGAGCCCAGACTCTCGAACACTTCGGTTACGCGACCGGATTGCTCTCCGGCACGCACCAGGCTCACGAACACCGAGCCGAATACATTGGGAAAAGCGGCGAGACCTTGAGACAGCATCTTGCCGCCCTCGATGTCTTCCAAAATCGAGGACAGCATCTCACGGAAGCGCGGATTCTCGGTGCCATCGCGCAAGTCGCGTAAGCCCTCGATGATCGGAATGCCCGAGCGCGAGATCTGCTCGAGGTCGAAGCAGAACGCGATCAGGTCGCGCCGAGTGATGTTACCTTTGGCGAGCGTCGTTCCGCTCGCGCGCATGGTGCGAAACGTAATCAGATCGAGGCCCATGCGCCGCAGGCGCAACTCCAGGTCGACCTCGTTCACGGCGTCCAGCTTACCGCGCGCGGGCCGGCCGAGCTTGTCTATGGCTTTGTACTGGAAGGCGGGCATAGG
>Ga0105237_10002710_pt1 | contig 21615 bp, 18 predicted proteins | sample KBSC24metaG_FD_81520 | JGI IMG/M metagenome (GOLD analysis project Ga0105237, IMG submission 81520) | Corn rhizosphere microbial communities from Kellogg Biological Station, Michigan, USA - KBS C2-4 metaG | ecosystem: Host-associated > Plants > Roots > Rhizosphere > Soil | place: Michigan, USA...
AGGCACGAGCGCAACCACCGGTTCCGTGCCCCCAACGGATGCGCCCCGGAGGAGGCGCAAGATTCTCCCGCCCCGCGGGGGCGGATCCGTTCGCGGGGCGGGTCCCGGTGGTTACGCTCGTGCCTCGCTGCACCACCGGCTAATTTCTCCGCAACCCTCCGGGTTGGAAAGGCCAGCCGGTGGCACGCCTCCACGAGCAGCCTGAGGTCATCCCGAACCCACAATCCCGCGAAGCGGCTTGGGGGTCTCAGAATGACCGGAACGTGGGACGCGCCAGATGGCAAAGCGCACCATGGCATTCCGAACCCACCGAGATTTTTCCTACCCTGCGCGAAGCGCATGAGTGCAAAGCAGGCATCGCGCCGTATCGCGGTTTGTGGAATGGTCCCGGCGATGCTTTTCCGAACCCTCCTTGCGTGCCTGTCGCTCCTCCTTGTTCCCGCCGCTTTTGCGCAGCGGCTCAGTCCGCTGGCGTCGCCTCCTGATTGGTCGCAACTGGAAGGTTTCCAGGAGACGATCACCCGCGAGGAGTTTCTCAATCTGCTGGAACACGCCTACGCGCCCAAAGACGCGGCCAAGGGCATGGTGGACGTGGAGGCAGACAGCGTCGTGATCAAGACCCAACTGACCCCGGGAAAAGATTTCCGCCTGCGCTTTGCGAAGGACGCCGCGTCGGCGAAGGCGGTCCCGCGCTACTGGCGGCCCGCCTCGGCCCTCCCGCCCGCGGCCCCGGAAAAACCGCTCGCGGGTTTGAAAATCGCCCTCGATCCCGGGCACATCGGCGGGGCGTGGGCGAAGATGGAAGAACGCTGGTTCCAGATCGGGGAATCGCGGCCGGTGATCGAGGGTGAAATCGCGCTGCGCGTCGCCAGGATGCTCGCCGTCAAGTTGCAGGCGATGGGCGCCGAAGTGTCGTTTGTCCGCGACGCGCTGGAACCGGTGACGAAAAAGCGGCCGGATGACCTGCGCCCAGTTGCCAGGGAAGAACTGGCGAGACTGGGCGTGAAGGCGCCGCAGGAGAACTACCAGAGCCTGGGCGATCCCGATCGCGGCAAGACCGTGCAGGCGGAGAGTGAACTCCTCTTTTACCGCATCGCCGAGATCCGCCAGCGGGCCGAACTCGTGAACACCCGCCTCCAACCGGATCTGGTGGTGTGCCTGCATTTGAACGGAGAGGAATGGGGCGATCCGCTCCGGCCGGACTTCGTGCCGCGCAATCATCTCCACGTCCTCGTGAACGGCTGCTACTCGGCGGCTGAACTGCGCTACGACGACCAGCGCTTCGAGATGCTTTTCAAATTGCTCTCCCGCGACTTCCCGGAGGAAGTGGCCGCCGCCGAACCGGTCGCCGGGGCCCTGGCCGCCGCCACGAAACTGCCGCCCTACGCCTACACCACGGGCAATGCCATTCGCGCCGGCACGAGTCCCTATTTATGGGCGCGCAATCTCCTCGCGAACCGTCTCTACCACGCGCCGGTGGTCTTTCTCGAGCCGTACGTCATGAACAGCGAGGTCGTCTGGGCGCGCGTGCAGGCCGGGGATTACGACGGGGAACTGATGGTCGGAGGCGAGATGCGCAAGAGCTTGTTTCGCGAGTACGCGGATGCCGTCGCGGAAGGGTTGCGCGATTATTATTCCAAGGCGCGACCGGCTCAGCCGTAACAACCAGGGCTCAGCCCGTCGTGCCGAAATAACGATCGCCCGCATCGCCCACGCCGGGGACGATGTAAGCACGGGAGTCCAATCCCGGATCGATGGCCGCGGTGAAAATCTCGACGTCGGGATGCGAGGTGCGCAGTTGTTTCACTCCCTCCGGGCAGGTGACCAGGCAGACAAAACGGATGGAGGTCGCGCCCGCGTCCTTGAGTTGGGTCACGGCCCCGGTCGCGCTGAAGCCCGTGGCGAGCATCGGGTCGACGAGGATGACATCCGCCTCGGGGAGATTCGAGGGAGCCTTGAAATAGTAGCTTTCCGGGCGGCGCGTGGTTTCGTTTCGAAACATGCCGATATGGGCCACGCTGACATCGGGCAGCAGATCGAGCATGCCTTCCACGAGGCCGAGGCCCGCGCGCAGGATCGGCGCGACCACGACCGGACGGGCGAGCGCCTGGCCATCGTGGGCGGCCAGAGGGGTCTGGATGCGCTGCAACTTGGTGGCGAGCGAACGGGTGGCCTCGAAGATCATGAGCGTCGACAATTCGTTGAGGCGCAGGCGAAACTCGCCCGAACCGGTGCGCTCGTCCCGCAATTGGGTGAGCTTGGCCTGCACGAGCGGGTGATCGACCACCGTGACACCATGGGGAACATTCGCGGACATGGGTACGGTCTTTAGCGGACGGGCCTCTCCATCGCAACCTCTCGCTGCTCCTCACCGTCGCCCGTGCCTTCGCTGGAGGGATGGAGTATCGGAGTCTTGGAGTGATGGAGTCGTGGAGTTTGAGGTGTGGTCTGACTGAGGAGAGGGGGATGAAGAGGAAGAGGGAGAGGGAGAGTTTGGCCGATGGGGTGCTGATTGTTGCCTAACGCGGAATTGCCATTTGGGCGGATTCCTAACATCATGCGCGCCCGTGCGCCTGACTCCCTCCCCTTTCGCCTGCCTTTTCACATTCCTCTTTGTCTCAGCGGCCGCGCACGCGGCGGCGCCTCTCGCGATCGAGATCGACCTCGCGCAGCAGAAGGCTTTCCTGCTCCAGGATGGCAAGATCGTCTACGAAACGCCGATCTCCAGCGGCCGCCCCAACCATCGAACGCCGACGGGAAATTTCCAGGTGCTGGAAAAGGATCCCAATCATCTCTCCTCGCTCTACGGCAGGATCGTGGGCGCGGATGGCAAGACGCTGGTCCGGGACGCGGACGCGGACATGCCGCTGCCCAAGGGCGCGAAATTCGTGCAGGCGCCCATGAAGAATTTCCTGCGATTCGACGGCGCGAACGGCATGCACACGGGCTACCTGCCGGGGTATCCGGCCTCTCACGGCTGCGTGCGACTGCCGGAGGTTCGCGCCGCATTATTCTTCGACATCGTGGAAGTGGGGACCCCGGTACGAGTCTTTGGCAAGCCACCCGAGACCACGCCTCCGGAACGTCCCGCCAAACCAGCCGCCACGCCGGCGCCGACACCCGAGCCGCGGAAGTGGTATCAGATTTTCAGCCACACATCGCCTACGGCAAGTCCGGCGCCGGCGAGGTAAACCAATTTGTCATAAATTGACATCGGGCACAGGATGGCGATGATCTCACGGATGAGCATGAATGTTTCCGTCGGTCCGCTCGAAGCGTTCGTCCGCGAGAAGGTCAATCAAGGCGAATACGCTTCCAGCAGTGAAGTTGTTCGCGAAGGATTGCGGCTGCTCAAACGGCGGGAAGAACTGTGGCAGGCCAAGATCCAGGCAAAGATTGAGGAGGGCGTGGCGTCTCTGCGGGCCGGTCGGACGATCCCCGCGGAAAAAGTTTGGGCGAAAGTGGAAGCCCGAATCACCAAGTCTGAGCGGGTTCGTCGAGGACGTCGATGAGCTACGAGTTTTCGTTTGAAGCCGAAGCAGACCTTCTCGAAATCGCGGCCTTCATCGCGAAAAACAATCCACCGGCGGCGCGCAAACTGATCGCCGACATCCAAAAAGCCTGCGAACGGCTCGCACGGAAACCTTCGTTGGGGCATCCGCGGAGAGACCTGACATCCGACCGGGAAATACTCTTTTTCTGTGTTCGCGAATACTATTTGGTCATCTACCGAAAAGGCACTGACCCACTGCAAATCGCCCGTGTATTACACGGCGCGCGGGATGTGGAAGACGAACTGGCGGACGGTTGAAACGGCTGACAGCAAGAGGACCGACTTCACTGGGACCTGCCGCTCGAATTCACTTCAAAATATTCAATTTCATGAGCAGTCCCCCACTGACCAGTTCATAAAGTGAGGGGTCGTTTGGCTGCGAGTAAGCTGTGGTGAAGAAAATTAGATACTGCCGAAGGTCGTAGGCACAGAGGCATACGATCGCGACCGTCATCGTTACCATCCTCCATCGCCCGAATCGCGCCGTGATCGCACCCACTTGCGCGGCGGCCAGCGCGCGCAGCGGCAGATCCCAGATCGACGCGTAGCGGAGGTTCATCCCGTAGCGGATATTGCACATGATCAGGTAGCTGAAGCCAACGAATGCGACGAGGTAGACGTACGCCCGATTGGAGCGGATTTGTGAAAACGTGCCGCCGATCGCGAAGACGAGGACGAGCGGGCTCAACAGCATGAGGTCCACGAGGTAGCGGTACCACGGACCGTCGCCGGTCTTGATGGCGTAGGTGAGGGTCTCCGCCTTGCTGACGAGGAGCCGGTAGATCTCGATGAATTGCGCGGTCCCGCCTGCCAGGCAGATCAAGACGACGAGCCCGGCCGCGGGCCCGGCCACCCCTACGATGAGCAGCTCCTTCGTGCACTGTCCGAACTTCGCGAAGTGATTGGTGACCAGCAGCCCGCAGAGCGCGATGTAGACAAAGGCCGAGTTTTCCTTGGTGATGACCATGAACGCCAGGCTGACCGCGAAGGCGGCGAGCAGGCGCGAATTGTGGGGCCGCTGGAGATTCTCCCACAGGAGCCAGAGATTGAGCACCGCCCAGAAGGCGAAGACGCCATCGATCATCGCGTGTTGTCCGAGATGGATGCTGAGCGGCGAAGCGGCGAGCAGTGCGAGCACTCCGGGCAGGGCGTTCAGCCCGAGCATGCGCCAGGTACACAGGCCGCAGACGAGCAGGCCGAGGCAGGAAAAGAGGGTCGCCACGCGGTGAAGGGAAACCATCGCCGGATCGCGCTGCGCGAAGCTGGGGGCTTTCGTCGAGATCGGCGGGGCGTCGCCGAACTCCGCGCGTTTCCATAGCCAGGAGGCGCCGATGTAGAAGAAGCGGGTGGGCGGGAGCTTGGTGATCGACTCAGGGTTGCGCTGGTCTTCGAGGAAGAGCTGGCAGATGGCCGGGTAGTTGAAGATCCCTACTTTATCGAGCTTGATGATGTTGTCCCGGTAGAGGGCTTCGTCGAACCCCGTGCCGGTGAAGCCGGCCGAAGGCCAGACGCGCACGAGGATGCCGACGGCAAATATCAACGCGGCCAGAACCCACAGGAACTGGGAAGGGCTCTTCGGCTCGGGAGCAGCCGGCGCCGCCGTGGTTCCCGGTTCCGGGGTGGGCGCAAGCGCGAGCTTGATGGGGGCAGGGTCGGTCATCGTGGGCATGGGTGTTTAGCAAGGGCCGCGCCCACGGGCAGAGAGAAATCGGCGGCGGCCTGTGCGACGTGGAGATGAAGAGCGCTCCCCGGGGCGCTTTGGCCAACGCTGACGGTCGACCACCGGCCCCTCTCGGGCCGGCGGAAAATGGCGGTGACATGCGTGCCGCAACCGTATTTACACTGCGCGCTGGCACGCCTCTTTCTACTAGTGCCCCCGCCCATGACCATCTCGACACCCGCCTCAAGCGGGCTCTCACCGCTATTCCGGCGGCTCCTGCCGTCGCTGCTGCTCGCCTGCTTTGCGGCCATCGTCTTTTGGTGGAATCCCTTCGGGCATCAGCCGGATAACGCCTATTTTCATGTCCAACTCCGCCCGAGTGCGGCGGGGGAAGTGCAGTTGGCGGCGAATATCGACGGTACCGGCATGCGCAAGGAGCACGCCCAGACACAGGCGATCAAGGCGGGCGAAATCAATGACGTTTGCTTCGTTCTTCGTGCGGGCAAGCTGAGCAAATTCCTGCTCACCCCCCTGACGACCGAAGGGCAAGTCGATCTGATCCGGGTCTGGATGGAAACAGAACACGGCGACCTCGCGGCGATTCTGCCACCCACCAAACTCGCGGCCGGTCTTCGGGGTGCGATCCCTGATCCGAGCGGCGCCGTGCGCCTGCCTTCGCGGTTGATGACGGCCCACGGGGCGGTCACGACGGGAATCGAACTGAAGCTGGAGCCTCCCATCGACCTGGCGCAAACGCCACCGCCGCCGGCGTGGCAGATCGTTGTTGTATTCCTCGCCGTCCTGCTGGGTGGGATGTATCTGCCGGAACTTGCCGGGCGCGTGGACTGGCGCGCGCGGGGGGCAACCCCGTGGCGATGGGCGCACCGGCGCCCGCGGACGGCAATTTTTGCCGTGGCGATCGTTTTCGTTTCGATCTCCTGCTTCCCCGTCATCTTCTGCGGCAAGAGCTTTGTCTCGCCGGACAATGGGATGGAGCTCCTCTACGAGCGCTTCCCCACATTGCCCGGAGCCCAGGGCGGACGGGTCGAAAATCCGGCGAATTCCGATATCGGGGTCGGGATCTACTGGCACCTGCCGGCCTCGATCATCCAGCACCGCGCCATCTTCGAGGATGGCGAGTTTCCTTTCTGGAATCGCTACCATTGGGGCGGCCTGCCGCTCTGGGGGCAATGCATGTCCATGCTCGGCGACCCCCTGCACTGGCCGGCGGTGATCACGGGCGGAGCCGCCTGGGCGTGGGATTTCAAGTTTGTCGCCGCCAAGGTCCTTTTCGCCCTGGGGATCGGCCTGCTGGTGCGGACCACTTCGCGAAGTCTCACCGTCGCGCTGCTGATGACTTCGTCGGCGCCCTTCATTGGATTCTTCGTCTATCGTTTCTGCCACCCCGCCGTCTTCGCGATGAGCTATGCCCCGTGGATTCTGCTCCCGTGGCTGGAGGGGATCCGTGCCGGCAACCGCCGCAAGGCCGCGGCCTGGGCAGCGCTGCTCATCTTCGCCAATTGGTGGCAGCTCAATAGCGGCACCGCCAAAGAAGCCAGCGTATTCCTGCTCTGCATGAATGGCGCCGGCTTCCTCGCGCTGCTCGCCTCGCGGATGCCGATGCGTGAGCGTCTGGTTCGATTGGGCATCTTTGCCTGGGCCAGCGTGGTTTTTCTGCTGCTCAGCGCGCCGCTCTGGATGCTCTTCCTGGATGCCCTGTCCAAGGCCTGGACTTTCTATGACCGGCCACAGGTATACCAGATTCAGCCTGGGCTTCTCATCGGTCTCTTCGATGACATTTTCTACCGGCAATTGGTGCCCGCGGAATTTCTCGCCAATCCCTCGGCAAACTTTCTCGTGCTGCTGGGCGTCGCCTGGGCGCTGGTGCGCGTTCGAGTGCTCGCCGTCGATCGCACATTCCTCGCCGTGCTGCTCTCCACGGCCGGCGCTGCCGCCGTCGCCTTTGGCGTCGTATCGCCGCTCGTCCTCGCGCAGATTCCGCTCATCCGGAACATCTATCACTTCGACGACACCTTTTCCGGTGCGTTGTTTGTGCTGCTCTTCATCGTCGCCGGGTACGGCCTGCGCGAATGCCACCGCCGGATGCGCCTGGCGGAATGGCGCGGCGACTGGACGCTCGTCCTTTGCCTCGTGGGAGTGTTGTTTGGGGCGTTTATCGGCCTCACGCAGGCGTCGCATCGGGTTGGCCTGACTTTCCACGAGGTGGGCGAGAGCACCCCGCTGAGCGAATTTTTCTGGGACTACGGAGCCGCCCTGGTCGTGGCGCTCGCCGTCTTCCCGTGGGCGTGGCGCGCGGTGCGCCTGCGCCAACCCGCCGCGGCGACATGGCTCCTCGTGGCCTGCGCCGCGTGGGCGACATTTCACTTCCGGCACGGCATGCACCTGGTGACGAGCTTCGACACGCTGGCGATGAATCCGAAAACGCGCCTCGACATCCGGGAGGTGCGATCTCCCGCGATGCAGCAGATTGCCAGCGCGATCAAGGAACCGGTGCGGGTTTCCGGGATCGATTGGACCATGACGGGAATCAATGTTCCCGTGCGCTTTGAAACGATCGATGGCGCCGACGCGCTGCTCAACCCGGCCATGCGCGATCTCATCGTCAAGGGGTTCGGGATGGAGGCCGTATGGTCGTGGCGCACGCTGGTCTTGCGGCAGAATTTCGCGAAGGTCCACCGCGGCCTCGATATGCTGGGGGTCCGCTTCTACCTCGACAAAGCGGGCCGCGGCCATGAGTTGCCCGGCCTGAAACTCCTGGGCACCACCGACCTCGATGTGCTGGAAAGCGAGACCGCGTGGCCGCGCGCTTTCTTTACTGACACCGTCGCGTCCTATCGCGAGATTCCCGAGATGATGCGTCTGGTGAACGAAGGGGACGGACGTCCGTTCGCGGCGATGCTCGCGCCGAGCCGCGCCCTGCTGCCGCTTCCGGCGACGGATCTGGCGCAGCGCACGATCGTCCCGGCGCACGCCTACAAGCTCACCCAAAACACCACTACCTTTGAGATCGAAGCGCCCGGACCGGGCGTGGCCGTCCTTGGCGAAGCGTGGGTGCCTGACGACCTGATCGCGACCGTCGACGGTGAGCCGGCGGAAGTTTTGCGCGTGAATCATGCGCTCCGCGGAGTCGTGATCCAGCAACCCGGCCATCACGTGGTGAAATTCCGTTACCGGCCGGCGCTGCTCACCGCAACCTTGTGGCTGACGCTGCTTGGCGCCGCCGGGTTGATCGGCTCGCTCTGGTTATTTGCCAGATCCCGCCCCACGCCCGGCGCTCCGGCTGCGGAGAAGCCGGAAAAAATGGCCGCTGAGCGCGTGCCGGTACCGATGGAGCAAACTTGAACTTCCCCGACTTTCCAATCGAATGACTCCGATGACGAGCCAGCCCACAGACGCGAAAGCCCCAGGAGACGATATCTACTACCGTCATGCGGGCCGGATCGGGCCGATCCGCCGCATCTCACTCCGCGCCAGGATGGCGGTGTATCGGTTGTTCATGGAGCAATTGCGCCCAGCCGCCAATACCTCCGTGCTCGATGTGGGCGTGTCCCTCGATGTTTCCAACCCCGAGGCCAATGTCCTGGAGCAATTCTATCCGCATCGCGAACGCCTCGTGTGCGCCGGGATCGGGGACGGCGCCGAGGTGCGCAAGGCTTACGCGGGCGCGCGCTTCGTCCAGATCGAGGCCCACCGGCCACTGCCATTTGCCGACGGCGAGTTCGACATTTGTTACAGCAATGCGGTTGTGGAGCATGTGGGCTCTCGCGAGCAGCAAAGGCAGTTCATCGCCGAGCTTTGCCGCGTCGCCCGGCGCGTCTTCGTGGTCGCTCCGAACCGGCTCTTCCCGATCGAGCATCATACCGGCCTGCCTTTCGTCCACTACCTGCCGTTGCCGGCGTTTCGCGCGCTGTTGCGGCGCTCGCCTTTCGCCTACTGGGCCGAGGAAGCGCATCTCAACCCCCTCGATGCCACGGATCTCGAAGGCTTGTTCGCCCCCGGGCAATTGCCGGAGATCCACCACGCAGGTCTGGGCATTGGAATCTTCAAATCGAACCTGGTCGGCATCGTATGAAGCCCAGGAGCAAAGCCATCCGGGAATATTTTCACGGCAAGAAAGTCCTCATCACCGGTGGCTCCTCGGGGATCGGCAAGGCCCTGGGCCAGGCCATCGCGGAACTGGGGGCGGATGTCGCGCTGGTGGCGCGTCGCGCCGAAGCCGTGCACGCCACGGTCGAGGAATTTGGCCGGGCCAACCTGCGCGCGCGGGCCTTTGTCTGCGACCTGGCCGATGCCGCTGAAACCGCCGCGCTTGCCCGGAAGGTGCTGGAAGAATTCGGCGTGCCGGATGTCCTCGTGAACAACGCGGGGTTTGCGACCTACCGTCCCTTTGAGCAGCAACCTCTCGATGAAATGGAAGCGCTCATGTCGGTCAACCTCATGGCGTGCCTGCGCTTGACCCGTGCATTCCTTCCATCCTTCATTGCCCGCGGAAGCGGCGCGATCGTCAATGTCGCCTCGATCGCCGGGAAGATGGCGCTGACGCCGAACATGGTCTACACCGCCGCGAAGCACGGAATGGTCGCGTGGTCGGAGTGCCTGAGCTACGAACTGGACCGTTTTAAAATTCGCGTGCATGTGATTTGTCCCGGCCGGGTAGTGACCCCATTCTTCGATCACGAGACTTTTCGCAACCGTGTCCAGCGCCCGGAAGCGGAGCGCACCATTCCGCTCGAGCAGGTCATCGACGGCACCCTCGAGGCAGTCGTCCGCGGACGGTTCATCACCTATATCCCAAAATCATACGCGCTAATTATCTGGGCAAAGAACGCGCTGCCCTTTCTCGTGGGTCCGCTCTACCGGCGGCTCATGCTCAGCCGGATCGAAACCCTCTATCAAACCCAGCCATCATGAGCGCGACGCTTACCGAACAATGCCCGATCAGCGGAAACGCGGCGAAGTTTTACTGCCAGAAGCCGCCCGCCGAATATTACATTACCGAGGGACTGGGCCTCATCTATCAAAAGGATGTGCCGACCGTTGCGCAGATGGCGGCTTACGCCGACACGCAGTATGCCGCCGGCGCCTACAAGAACTATGCGGGCGCCGCCTCCCTCAAAATCGACACCTTTCGCCGCCGCATCCGGCTGCTCAAGGAACTCGGCGCGCGGGGCCGCCTGCTCGATGTCGGTTGCGCCTGCGGCTTCTTCATCGAAGCCGCGCTCGAAAATGATTTCGACGCTTACGGCATTGAATTTTCAAAGGAGGCCGTGGCGCTCGCCAAACCGGAGATTCAGAAACGGATCACGATCGGCGACGTGAACGCACTGCGCGAGCAGGGCGGCGGGCAGTTCGACGTGGTCGTGGCCTTCGACATCATCGAGCACACGCAAAACCCCGTGGAGTTTTTGAAGGAGATCGGCCAGGTCCTGCGTCCCGGGGGTTGGCTGATGCTCGCCACGCCGGATACCGGCCATTTCCTGCGCTACGTCATGGGCAGCCACTGGCCCATGCTCCAGCCGATGCAGCACACCTACCTCTTTTCAAAGCCGGCCATGAAACTGGCCCTGGAAAAGGCCGGTTACGAAAACGTCGGTGTGCGGAATGCCGACAAGAGCCTGACGATGGATTATCTCCTCGATCAATTGCGGCTCTACAATCCGTTGATCACCGGCGCCTACCGGGTGATCTCGCCGCTCATCCCGCGGGCGCTGCGGCAAAAGAGCTTTGCGGTCAACATCGGCGAGCTGCTCGCCTACGCACAACGTCAGGCCTGAGCCAGTGACAGTTTTCATGGAATCCAATCCCCATGCGGCTGGCGTTTCCGGGCAACCCGTCGCGATGAACCCGGCGCGCTCGCCCGATGGCTCCGCGCAAGCCAGCGACTGCCCGGTCTGCGGGTCGGAGGAATGGAACTATTCGATGAACGCCCACGGCTTGACGTTCTTCACCTGCGGGGGATGCCAGCTCATGCGGCTGTATCCCGACCCATCGGCGAAAACGCTCGAGAGCATCCGACGGCCGCAGCCCACGGACGCCGTGGAAAGCACCGAGGAGGAATTCGAACGGGCGCGGGCCTACTGGAAGCATTTGCAAACCCTGCTGGGCAGCGAGGCGTTGGATGCAAAGATCCTGCTTCTCTCGTCGGAGACGGAGTTGCTGCGTCGCGCCGGCCGCGATGCGGGCTTTCACCGCATCGAAACGCTGCCCGCGGAGGGAGCGGCAGTGCCCAGCGAGGGGACGTTCGATGCCTGCCTCGCGGTTTTTTCCCTCGAGCGCATGGCCGATCCCGCGGGCGCGCTCCGCCAGATTCATGGTCTGCTGAAAGCGGAGGGCAAACTCCTGGTCGTGGCGCCATTGACCGATAGCTGGCCCGCCAAAATGTGTCGCGACGCGTGGACGCAACTGTGCCCCGAGAACCGCTTCTATTTCTCATCGGAGAACCTTCAGACGGCGCTCCTGGGTCATGACTTTCACCAAATATGGGTGCAGCCGGACCGGCGCCGCTACTCGCTCGCGCAGTTGCACCGGCGCGCCCTGACCTACCCGGCCACGTGGTTGACGAAAGCCGTGCGCGCGGCGTGCACGCTCGTGCCCGCCGGTCTGCGGAGCCGGATTCGGGTTCCTCTCCCGACATCGGCGTTCATCATCACCGCCACCCGGACGGAGCCGCGGAAGCGTCCGACGCTCAGCATCGTCATGCCGGTTTACAACGAAAAGGCGACGTTTGCGGAATGCTTCCAGGCGGTTCGCGCCAAGGAGGTGCCGGGCATGGACAAGGAGATCGTCGTGGTGGAGAGCAACTCGAAGGACGGCACACGCGAGCTGGTCCAGGAGTTGTGCACCGGCGATGGCGTCCGGCTGATTCTGCAGGAGAAAGCCTCGGGCAAAGGCAACGCGGTGCGCGCCGGCTTGCGCGCCGTCACGGGCGACATCGTCCTCATCCAGGACGCCGACCTCGAATACGACGTCAACGATTACGACGCGCTGGTGAAACCGATCCTCCAGCGCAAGGCCGCGCTCGTCCTCGGCTCACGCCATGTCGGCAGTTGGAAATTGCGGAAGTTCAACGACCAGCCGCTCGTGGCCACTTTTTTCAATCTCGGCCACCTCTTCTTCTGCACGTCATTGAACCTGCTTTACGGTCAGTCGCTCAAGGATCCGTTCACGATGTACAAGGTCTTCCGGGCCGATTGCCTGCACGGGCTGGAATTCGAGTGCGACCGGTTCGATTTCGATTTCGAGATTCTCATCAAGCTCCTCCGCAAGGGGTACCGGGCCGTGGAATTGCCGGTGAACTATAACGCGCGTTCTCTCAATGAGGGCAAGAAGGTGACCGCTGTTCGCGACCCACTCACGTGGGTGCGCGCATTGGTGAAATTCCGGCTTTGCAAGATCGGCCCGCCGCCCGAGGCGGCCGGTGCTCGATAATTCGCCGCCGGCGGCTCGAGTCCTTTCATCTCCATTCCGCGCCCTAATCCTTGGCCACATCCACCCGCCAGCAATCCACGGTCGTCTCGCACCTGCTGCCGAGCCTCATCCTGGCGATGGTGGCGACGGTTCTGATCTGTTGGAACCCCTTTGGAGCGCCGCCGCAGTCGGCGCTGCTGCATGTGGCACTCCGGGCCAGCGGTGACGGCGTGGCGAAGCTGGACACGGACATCGATGGCTTTGGCCTCGGGATGCGTCCGGCCATTTCCGCACCCGTCGCAGGAGGTCCGCAGGTCAACCAACTCCGTTTCGACTTCATTCCGGGCCGGCTCTGTGCGCTCGTTTTCACGCCGCTGGATCGCCCGGGCGCGGTCGAAATCCAGCGGTGCTGGCTCACCACAGCCACGGGCCGATTGATCGCCGAGATCCCTCCTTCGGAATTCACGCCGGGAGAGGGCGACTCCTCGGAAATCGGACCCGGAGGCGCCCTGCGCCTGCGCTCGCCGGCTGCGACGCCACTGAAGCCCGTCAAGTTTCAGCCGCCGGTTCCGATCGATGCCGCTTTCGAAACACCGCCTTCGGCGGGAAAAATCTTCGTGGTCGGCGGCGCTTCCCTCGCCGTCTTCTTCCTGATCTCCGTGGCTCTCGACCAGCGGCGCGAGCGCTGGCTGCGCCTGGCGCGAGGCATCCGGGATTGGACGACGGCCCGGCCGCGGCGCGCGATTCTCCTCGCGGCCATCCTGTCCACCGTGATTGGCACTTTCCCAGTTATCTTCTGTGGAAAAAGCTTTGTCTCGCCCGACAACGGCGTGCAGTTGCTCTACGAGAAGTTTCCGACCGTTCCTGGTGCGGAGGGCGGGCATACGGAGAATCCCGCCGGATCGGACCTCCAGGCGACGATGTATTGGGGGCTGCCGGCCTCCGTCCTGGAGCACCGGGCCATCTTCCAGGATGGCGAGTTCCCGCTGTGGAGCCGCTATGGCTGGGCGGGCGATGGATTTCTCTGCCAGGGGATGAGCATGATCGGTGATCCCGTCCATGTGGCGGTGATCCTGGCGGGCAGCAAGGCCTGGGCGTGGGACGCGAAGTTCATCGTGGCGCGAATTCTTTTCGCGCTCGGCATCGGCCTGCTCGTCCTTCGCACGTCGCGCAGCCTGCCGGCCGCGTTGCTGCTCACGCTCTCCGCGCCGTTCATGGGATTCTTTTTTTACCGGTTCTGTCACGTCGCCAATTTTTCCCTCTGCTATTCGCCCTGGATTCTCCTCGCGTGGATGGAAGGCGCGCAGGCGCCCACGATGCGCCGCGCCTCACTGTGGGCCGGCTTCCTGATTTTCGCGGACTGGTGGCAACTCAACAGCGGCACCGCCAAGGAATGCAGCGCCTTGCTTCTCTTTCTCAATGCCACCGGTGGATTGGTCTTCCTCCTGGCTCGGGAATCGTGGCGCTGGCGGGCGGCGCGGCTGGCGCTCTTTGGCTGGGCCAGTGTCCTCTTCCTGCTGCTCAGCGCTCCGCTTTGGTACCTCTTTCTGGATTCGCTCGGCAAGGCGTGGACGGTCTATGACACGCCGAAAATTTATCAGCTTCAGCCCGGACTCCTCATCGGACTCTTCGATGACATCTTCCTCCGCCAGTTCGTCCCCCTGGAATACGTCTTCAGTCCGTCCGCGAATTTCTTCGTCCTGTTGGGAGCCGCCTGGGCCATGGTCCGCCTGCGCGTGCTGACCCGTGACCGCGTGTTCCTCGCCATCGCACTGGCGGCGTTTTTTGTCGCGACGCTGGCCTTCGGCGTGGTGTCACCGGGCCTCCTGGCGAAGATCCCCATGCTGCGCAATGTCTCCCATTTCGATAACACCTTCTCCTGCGTTCTGTTCACCCTGCTCTTCATTCTCGCCGGATTTGGCCTGCGCGAAGGCATGGCGCGGGTGAAACTCGCCGCGTGGCGGACCGACTGGATGTTTGCCATGACACTCGTGGCCCTCCTGCTCGCGGCCTACTTCGGGCTCACGCAAGCGTCGCATCGCGTGGGCCGCAGCTTTTTCGCGGTCGGCGAGACGCTGCCCAAGAGCGCTTTTTTCATGGTCTACGTTCCGATCCTGGTTGCGGCGATCGCGCTCCTGCCGTGGGCAGGCCGGCAGGTCCTGTTGCGACGGACGGCGGCCCCGGCCTGGGCGCTGGCCGGACTCTGCTTGTTTGCCGCGCTTCATTTCCGGCACGGCATGTACGGCCAAACGAAATTCGATCTTTACGTCATGAACCCCAAAAAGCGGCTGGACTTGCAGTCCGTCACTTCACCGGCGCTGGCGCGGCTGCACACAGCCATGGCGGCGGAACCGGCCCGCGTTCTCGGCCTGGATTTCGTGATGACTGCCGGGTTCAGCACCATTCAAGGCTGGGAATCGCCGACTTCCGCGGACGCGCTCATGAATCCGCGCATGCTCGCGCTCGTCGATGCGCTCGGGATCCCGCGCGTGGATGGATGGCGGATCGTCGTGCATCACGATCGGTTCGAGCCGCTCCACCGCTCCCTCGATATGCTCAACGTCCGCTATTTGCTGTCCTCGCCGGACCAGCCGGATCTGCCAGCCATGCGATTGCTGACACGGGCGGACCTCGTGCTCGAGGAAAGCGAAACTGTCTGGCCGCGCGCCTTTTTCACCGACGCCGTGGGAGTTTATTCCGACGTCGCAGAACTTGGCCGGATGGTCCGGGAGGGTAATGGCCATCCCTTTGCGGCCATGCCCGCCGCCGAACAAGCCCACCTTCCCGCGCCGCTGCGGCGGGATGTCCGCGAGCCGGTGCTGGTTCCCGGCAAAGGATACCGCCTGACGAACAACGCCACCTCGTTCGAGATCGATGCGCCCTCGCCGGGTCTCGCCGTTCTTCAGGAGGCGAATGTGCCGGGCGACATCGAAGCGTCCGTCGACGGCCAGCCAGCGGATTGCCTGACCGTGAATCACGTCTTTCGCGGGGTCGTCATTGAGAGTCCCGGACATCACGTGGTGCAGTTTCGCTACTGGCCGGCCGTCTTGAGTCCGGCCCTCTCGCTCAGCGCCGTGGGACTCGTTTGCCTGCTTCTTTCCGCCTGGATGTTGCGACGGAATCGGCCGGTGTCGCCGCCGGCCCAAGTCCCGGAGGAGTCCCTATCAAGGAAAGCCTGATGACGATGCGTCCCGGGATTTTCGCCGCCAATGATTCGTCGCGATGCCCAATCGACTTTTTTCCCGAAACCCACCACAATCGAATACCTGTGACCCAAGTCCTGATCCCGATTCCCAGCCCTCGTTTTCTCCGGAACATCTCCGGCAGCCCGTCCCTGACCACGCTTGAATAGCATGCGAGCCTTCATCACCGGGGGGGCCGGTTTCATCGGGAGCAGCCTCGCCGATCGACTCTTGTCCGACGGCCAGGAAGTCGTGGTGTGGGACAATTTTTCCACGGGACAGGAGCGCTTTTTGGAAAAGGCTTCCGCGCATGCGGGCTTCAAGCTCGTCCGCGGAGACAATCTCGATCTGCCCGCCCTCACCGCGGCGATGGCCGGTTGCGACACCGTCTTCCATTTGGCGGCGAATGCCGACGTCCGATTTGGACTCGATCATCCGGGTCGCGACCTGGAGCAAAACACCGTCGCCACGTTTCATGTGCTCGAGGCGATGCGGGCCAACGGGGTCAAGCGCATCGCGTTTTCTTCCACCGGTTCGGTCTACGGCGAGACCGAGAAGATTCCGACCCCGGAGGATGCGCCGTTCCCGGTCCAGACTTCACTCTACGGCGCGTCGAAGCTGGCCGGCGAGGGAATGATCGCGGCCTACTGCGAGGGGTACGGATGCGAAGGCTACATCTTCCGCTTCGTCTCCATCCTCGGCGAGCGCTACACCCACGGGCACGTTTTTGATTTCGTGAAGCAACTCCAGGCGCATCCGGAACGGCTGGACGTCCTCGGCGACGGGACCCAGCGCAAGTCGTATCTCTACATCGGGGATTGCCTGGGCGCCGTTTTACACGCCGTCCGTTCCGGGTCCGCGCGGGAAGCCAGGCACCGGACGCAGATTTACAATCTCGGCACCAGCGGATACTGCCAAGTTCGCGATTCCATCGGCTGGATCACCGCGGAGCTGGGACTGAATCCCGAGCTGAAATTTACCGGCGGCGAACGAGGCTGGGTGGGAGACAACCCGTTCATCTTTCTCGACACGGCAAAAATCCGCGGCACCGGCTGGGAACCAAAGCTCACGATTCGTGAAGCGGTGGTGCGCACCGTGCAATGGCTGCGGGCGAACGAATGGGTCTTTGCCCATCGTCAGTGACTCGAGCGCATGAAGATCACGGTCCTCGGCCTATGGCATCTCGGATGCGTGACCGCAGCCTGCACCGCGCGGCACTTCGACGTCACGGGGCTCGACTTTGAACCGGCGGTGATCGACGGGCTGCGCGCGGGCCAGGCCCCGCTCTTCGAGCCCGGTCTCGAAGAGCTGATCAAAGCGAATACGGCCGCGGGACGGTTGCGCTTTTCGACCGACCCGACGGAGGCCTGCCGCGAAGCGGACGTGCTGTGGGTGACCTACGATACGCCGGTGAACGACGCCGACGAGTCCGACGCGGAGTACGTGCTGGAGCGGCTGCGGTCGGCGCTTCCACACCTGCCCGCGGGCGCGCTGGTGCTGATTTCGGCGCAGTTGCCCGTGGGAACTTGCGCGGAGCTGGAGCGCCAGTTTCCTCAATTCCATTTTGCCTGCTCGCCGGAAAACCTGCGCCTGGGCCGGGCGCTGGATTCGTTTGAAAAGGCGGAGCGCGTGATCGTGGGCATGCGCACGGAAACGAAAAAGCCGGAGTTGGAGGCGCTGTTCGCGCCTTTCACCACGCGTGTCATTTTCATGCGCACTGAGTCGGCGGAGATGGTGAAGCACGCGCTCAATTCATTTTTGGCCGCATCGATCACCTTCATCAACGAAGTGGCCCGCATTTGCGAGCACGTGGGAGCGGATGCGGCGGAAGTCACGGCCGGCCTGAAGAGCGAGCCTCGAATCGGGCCGCGCGCCTACCTCGGCGCGGGCGGTCCTTTCGCCGGGGGCACGCTCGCGCGCGATGTGGTCACCCTCCGAAAGCTGGGGGAAAAGTTTTGCGAGCCGCTCGCCGTCATCCCGGCCATCAAGGAAAGCAACGACCTGCACCGGAGTTGGGTCTTTCGCCGCTTGCAGTCGCGTCTCGGCGATTTACGCGGCCGGCGGTTCGCGATCCTCGGTCTCACCTACACCCCGGGCACCGACACTCTTCGTCGCAGTGCCGCGGTCGAGCTTTGCCGCCAGTTACTGGACGCGGGAGCGGAGGTCCGAGCCCACGATCCGGCGGTTTCGACAATGCCGGAGGATCTCCGGGCCGTCAGGCTGGGAACATTGTCCTCCGTCCTCGATGGCGCCGATGCGGCGGTGGTGTGCACGGAGTGGCCGGAGTTCCGGCAGGCCCCATGGGCCGAACTGCTGGCGCTCATGAAGCAGCGGCTGGTGGTCGACCCGAACGGTTTCTTGAAGAAGGAATTGCTCGCGTGCCACCCCGTCGAACACCTATCGGTGGGAAGCACGACATGAAGCTTTCCGGCCTTCACGCGATTATCACCGGCAGCAGCCAGGGCCTCGGCAAAGCCATCGCCGCGCAGTTTTTGCGCGAGGGCGCGGCGGTCGTCATCTGCGCGCGCGACGCGGCCGCGCTGGAGGAAACGCGCGCCGAACTTTCCGCCGGTGGCGGACGCGTCCTGGCCCGCGCCTGCGACGTTTCCGACGAGCAGCAGGTCGGCGAGCTAATGGCCTTCGCCCTGCGGGAGTTGGGAGCGATCCATGTTCTCGTCAGCAATGCCGGCGTCTACGGGCCGATGGGGCCGACGGAAGAAGTGGCTGTGGGAGAGTGGATGCGCGCGGTGGAAATCAATCTCTACGGCACTCTCCTGCCCTGCCGTGCGGTGATTCCGCATTTCAAGAAAGCGGGACGGGGAAAGATCATCATTATCTCCGGCGGCGGTGCGACCAATCCCCTGCCAAACATCAGCGCCTACGCCGCGTCCAAGGCGGCGGTGGTGCGCCTCATGGAGACCCTCGCCGAAGAGTTGAAATCGCACGGTATCGATGTCAATGCGGTTGCCCCCGGCGCCCTTAAGACGCGACTGGTCGCCCAAGTCCTGGAAGCAGGGCCGGAAAAAGTCGGCGCCGCCTTTTTCGAGAAGAATCAAAAGTGGGCCGCCGAGGGGGCGACGCCCCTTGAACTCGGCGCGGAACTTTGTGCGTGGCTGGCCTCCCCCGGGAGCGATGGCATCACCGGGAAGCTCATCAGCGCGCAATGGGATCCCTGGGCGCGCCTCCAGGAGCATCGCGAGGAATTGGCCGGGTCCGACATTTACTGCCTGCGCCGAATCGTACCCGAGGATCGAGGGAAGAAATGGAGTTGAACGCGCCATGACATCCGACCGGCAGCCGCGCCTCGCCATCATTGGCTGCGGTCTCATTGGCCGCAAGCGCCTCGCGGCCCTGCCCGCCAGCGCTTTCGCCGCGGCGTGCGACCTCGACCTGGCGCGGGCGGAACAGCTCGTGCAATCCGCCCGAGCGGGATACGCCACGAGCGACGCCGCGCAGATCTTTGCCGACCCGCAGATCGACGGAGTGATCGTTTGCACCCTGAACGCGGGCCTCGCGCCTCTGGCGCTGGCCGCGGTGCGGGCCGGCAAGCATGTCCTGGTGGAAAAGCCGGGGGCGATTCGGGTCGCGGAAATCGATGAGCTTCGGGCGGCGGCGAAGGAGGCGGGAGTGCGGGTGCGCGTCGGGTTCAATCATCGCTACCACCCGGCCTTGCTCAAGGCGCGCGAGCTTCTGGCCTCGGGAGCACTGGGGCCGCTCATGTTCATTCGCGGACGCTACGGCCACGGGGGGCGTGTGGGTTACGATCGCGAATGGCGCGCCGATCCGAAGCTGTCCGGTGGCGGCGAATTAATCGACCAGGGCGTGCACCTCATCGATCTGGCCCGCTGGTTCCTCGGCGAGTTTACGAGCGTCGAGGGTCATGCCGCGACCTATTTTTGGGATATGCCGGTGGACGACAACGCCTTCCTCAATCTGCGGACCGCGACTGGCCAGACGGCGTGGCTGCACGTGAGCTGCACGGAGTGGAAGAATCTCTTCTCGTTCGAAATCTACGGCCGCGACGCCAAGCTGCACATTGAGGGGCTGGGCGGAAGTTACGGAGTCGAGCAACTGACGTTCTACAAAATGCTTCCCGAGATGGGGCCGCCGGAGATCACCGCCTGGCAATTTCCGCGTGGCGACGACTCGTGGCGAATCGAGGTCGCCGCGTTTCTCGAGGATATCCGCCTGGGCCGCCTGCCGGAGCCTGGACTGCTCGAGGCCCGTGCGGCGCTGGAGGTTGTCGAGCGAATCCATGCGGCGAGCGGATACCATTTTTCATCATGATCATTACTCGTTCTCCGTTGCGCATTTCCCTCGGTGGTGGCGGGACGGACCTGCCGTCCTACTATGAGGAACACGGCGGCTTTCTGATCGCCGCGGCCATCGACAAATACGTCTATATCACGCTGCACGAGACGTTCGTGCCCGAGTTGATCGTGAAGTACTCCAAGCTGGAGCGCGTCGATCGCGCGTCGGAGCTGGAACATCCGATCATCCGGGAGGCCTTTGCCATGATGGGCCTGGAGGGGCAGTCGCTGGAACTGGCCGCCATGGCCGATATTCCCGCGGGCACAGGGCTCGGCTCCTCTGGAAGCTTCACCACGGCCTTGCTCAAGGCACTCCACACCTGGCGCAAGAACATCGTCCGCCCGGCGGAGATCGCCGCGCAGGCGTGCGAGATCGAGATCAATCGGCTGCATGAGCCCGTCGGAAAACAGGACCAGTACATCGCCGCCGTCGGCGGCGTGACCTCGTTTCACTTTCTTCCCGGTGGCAGCGTCGAGGTCCTGCCGGTCGAACTCGATGAAGAGACGCGCTTCAACCTCCAGGACAACCTCCTGATGTTCTTCACCGGGTACACACGCTCGGCGTCGAAGATCCTTCGGGAGCAGGATGAGAAGACGAAGGGTCTCGACCACGCGATGGTGGAAAACCTGCACTTCATCAAAGAACTGGGGGTGCGCAGCAAGGAAGCCATCGAATCAGGCAACTTGCCGGAGTTCGCCCGCTTGATGGATGTGCACTGGCAGCGCAAAAAGGAGCGTTCCGGGGGCATGAGCAATCCGCAGATCAACGAATGGTATGAGTACGCGATGGCCAACGGTGCGCTCGGGGGGAAACTGATCGGCGCCGGAGGCGGCGGATTTTTGATGTTTTATACGGAGCAAAGCACACGGCTGCGGAGGGCGATGAGGCAGCGTGCGCTCCGGGAAGTGCGGTTTCGGTTTGATTTCGAAGGGACGAAGATCGTCGCGCAGGATTGAGATGAGAAGCGCTTTAAACGCCGGGGCGCAGAGACGCAGAGGGGGAAGGCGCGTGACCACGGCGTCAGGCAATGACGTTGCCCCCTTCTTCCCTCCCCACTCCGGTCGTACTGGCTTCTTCCCTCTGCGTCTCTGCGTTTGCTGGTCGCTGCCGCTGCGACCCTTCGGGCGGCCTTCGGCCGGCTTTCTCGCTCCGCTCGAATCTGCGTTTCATCCATGAGCCTCGCAACGACCCCAGTCGCGATCCTCGCCGGGGGACTCGCCACGCGACTTCGCCCGATCACCGAGAAGATCCCCAAGTCGCTCGTCTCGGTCGCCGGCGAGCCGTTTCTGGCGCATCAACTTCGCCTGTTGCACTCCCGCGGACTGCGGCGCGCGGTGTTGTGCGTGGGTTATCTGGGCGAGATGATTGAGCAGGATTTCGGGGACGGGTCCGGGTACGGAATGGAGCTTCGCTACTCCTTCGACGGACCGAAGCTGCTCGGCACCGGCGGCGCTTTGCGACAGGCGCTGCCATTGCTCGGC
>Ga0105237_10002711_pt1 | contig 21610 bp, 21 predicted proteins | sample KBSC24metaG_FD_81520 | JGI IMG/M metagenome (GOLD analysis project Ga0105237, IMG submission 81520) | Corn rhizosphere microbial communities from Kellogg Biological Station, Michigan, USA - KBS C2-4 metaG | ecosystem: Host-associated > Plants > Roots > Rhizosphere > Soil | place: Michigan, USA...
AACGGAAGATCTGCTCCCAGCTCTCGCGCGGCACCGCCTCGACCTTGACCGGGCGCTCCAGCGCCGCAGCGAAGGCGCGGGCGAGATCGTCGGGTGAGACGCGCACGGGCCCCTCCAGTTCGACGACCCGCGTCCCCATCCAGTTCTCCTGGAGCAGCGCGGCGGCCAGACGGCCGACATCTTGCGTCGCGACCATCGGCAACGGCTTGTCGGCCGGCTGCAGGAAGCTGCGCAGCACACCTTCATCGCGTGCCGAGGGAATGTCCCAGAGCGCATTCTCCATGAACCAGCCGGGCCTCAGGAAGGCGACCGGAAGGCCGATCTTTGCCAGCGACTGTTCCATCAGCGTGCGCTGGGTCAGCAGGTTCTCGTGCGGCGCATCCGCGCCGATGGTCGACAGGCAAACCACCTTGCCGGGACGCGCGGCGGCCAAGGCAGCGGTCACGGCCGCGATAACGCGCCTGGCCTCGGGAAAGCCGGGTTCCGGATCGAACTCGGAGGGCGGCAGGATGAAGACGCCCGCGGCGCCCCTGAAGGCTGAAGTCAGGCTTGTCGCATCTTCCATCTCGGCCATGGCGACCTCGCAGCCGCGACCTCTCCACGCCGCCGCCTTGGCGGCGTCGCGCAGGACGGCGCGGACGGGCAGTGCTTTGGCGAGAAGGCTGCGCGCAAGCGCGCTGCCGACCTTGCCGGTTACTCCGGTAATTGCATACATCGTGGTTCTCCAAGGATTGATGTCGATCGCCGGGGCTCAGGCGATCCCGGCATAAAGGCCGCGCTCGAACGCGCCGTAGAGCGCGACCACCCGCTCGTCGTAGAAGGGCAGGACCTGGGTGAAGAGCGCACCGGTGACGTGTTTCACCGGGTCGAGCCAGAAGTGGCAGTTGAGCAGACCCGCCCAGGAGATGCTGCCGGCGGAGCGCCCATTCGGTCCCGGCTGCGTGTTGATGTCGAACGATAGGCCCCATTTGTGCGGCTGCTGCGGGAACTGGTCGAAGCTGCGGGAATAGGATGGTTGCGCCGAGCGCATCTCCTGGACCGTCAGCTCGCCGATCTGGTTCTGCATCATCATGGCGACCGTCTCCGGACGCAGGATTCGCGCGCCATGCAGGGTCCCGCCGTTCAGCAACGCCTGCAGGAAGGCCATGTAGTCCCGCGGCGTCGAGAAGGCGCCGCCGCCGCCCATGAAGAACTCCGGCCGCTGCGGCATCTCGAACGGCGCAGCCTCCAGCCCGCCGTCGGCGCGGCGGCTGTGGAAGCTGGCGACACGCCGCTTCTGCCCGGTGCCGATCAGAAAGCCTGAATCCTTCATGCCCAGCGGCGCGAAGATGTTCTCGCGGAAGTAGATTTCGAGCGACTGATCGGACACCGCTTCGACCAGCTTGCCGACCCAGTCCATGCTGATGCCGTATTCCCACCGCTCGCCAGGCTCGAATTCGAGCGGAGCGGTGAAGGCGGCATTCTTGCATGTCGCGATGTCGGGCATACCCGTAATCTTCTCGTATCGGGTCAGAGCCTCGCTCCAGATCGAATAGGTGTAGCCAGAGGTATGCGTCAGCAGATGGTGCACCTTGATCGCGCGCCTGGCCGGCCGCAGTTGCGGCGTTCCATCCTCGGCAAAGCCGACGAGAACCTGCGGCGAGGCCAGTTCTGGCAGGTATTTTGCCGCGTCGTCATCCAGATTGACGCGGCCCTGCTCGATCAGCTGCATGCAGGCGGTTGCCGTGAAGGCCTTGGTCATCGACAGCAGCCAGAACACTGTGTCGAGCGTCATCGGCGCGCCCGTTGCAGCGTTCGCCTTGCCGAATGCGCCCTCGTAGAGCACGCCTTTCGGCGTCGCCGCGACGGCAATGACACCGGCCACATCGTTCTTCGAGACGCCTTCACGCAGGGCGGCGTCGATCGCCTTGAACCGCTCCGACGAACCAGCTGGCGTTGTCTTGGCCAGAGCGGGGCTGACCGTATCGAGAGCCAGGATGGCTCCCAGCATTCCCCCGCGCTGAAGCATCGTTCTGCGTGTGAGGTGGTTCATGGCTCACTCCTTTCTGGGTCGAAGAAATCCGACTTGCTCGGCCTCCTTCTGGCGGCGCTGCCGGGACGCTGTGCTTGTACGTCCCGCCACCGAGTGATTCACGCGCATTAAGATCAGTGCTATGATGATCAAAACTCACCGTTCCCTGTTTATCGAGGCGCAAGCGGCCGGGGAGGCGAAGGGAGATCGAATGGTATTCGACACACGGCTTCTGACCGGCGTCGGGGTCCTGGCAGCGGTCACCGAAGCCGGGAACTTCGCCCGTGGCGCGGAAATGCTCGGCCTGACGCCATCGGGGGTGAGCCGGGCCGTCGCGCGCCTGGAGGCCAGGGTCGGCGTGCGCCTTTTCGATCGCAATCCACGCGAGGTCAGCCTGACCGAGGAAGGCCGGCGCTTTCATGCGCAGGTGATGCCGCTTCTCGCAGGCCTGGATGAGGCGGCGGCCGAGGCCGCGGGCGCGGCGGCGGTCGTGCGCGGCCGGCTGCGTGTATCGGTGGACCCGTGGTTTGCACGCACGGTGCTCGCAGGCGGGCTGCAGCGGTTCCTTGCCCGCTATCCGCTGCTCATGCTGGATCTATCAACCAGCAATTATCGCGAGGAGATGATGAGCGGCGTGGACGTGGCGATACGCTTCGGGCCGCCCGATGCATCGTCCCTTATCGTGCGCAAGCTTCTGGAAGCCCGGATCCTGACGGTCGCGGCGCCGGCCTATCTCGAACGGTACGGCGAGCCGCGATCGCCGCACGACCTCGTCCATCACGAGGCGCTTCTCTTCCGTGATCCTCAGACCGGCCTTCCTTTTCCATGGGAGTTTCACCGAGGCGCGGAGATCGTCGAGGTCAAGGTCCCAAGCCGTCTGGTGCTGGATGATCCTTCCGTCGCGGTAATGGCCTGCGTGGCGGGCCAGGGCATTTTCCAAAGCCTTGCCATCGGCCTGGCGCCGTTCCTGGCGCGGGGAGACCTCGTGCCGATCCTGCCGGAGTGGTCGGAGGAGATTTATCCACTCTACGCCTACCACCCCTCACGCCATCTGCCGCCGGCCAAAGTCAGGGCATTCCTGGATTTTATCCAGGAGATTGCCGTTGGGTTGTGATCGATACCACGAAGGACAGTGCGCGTTTCAAGCGCACTGGCGGCGTGCAACTGGCCCTACACGCCGCCCGCGAAACCCGCTAGACACCTTCGCATGAACCAGCACGCCAAGCTCAGGATCGGCCATTCGGCCTGCCCTCATGACTGCCCCTCCACCTGTGCGCTCGAGGTCGAGCTGCTCGATGGTAACCGCATCGGCCGCGTGCACGGCGCCAAGGCGAACAGCTACACGGCCGGCGTCGTCTGCGCCAAGGTCGCGCGCTATGCCGACCGGGTGCACCATCCCGACCGGCTGCTGAAGCCGCTGGTGCGCGCGGGCGGCAAGGGCGAGGGGACCTGGAAGGAAGCGAGCTGGGAAGCGGCGCTCGACCTGGTGGCGGAAAAGTTCATTGCCGCCGAAGCGAAATACGGCTCGGAGACGGTCTGGCCCTATTTCTATGCCGGCACGATGGGGCTGGTGCAGCGCGACGGCATTGAGCGGCTGCGCCACGCGAAGAAATATTCAGGCTTCTTCGGCTCGATCTGCACCAATCTCGCCTGGACCGGCTGGATGATGGGAGCGGGCGCCTTGCGTGGTCCCGATCCGCGCGAGATGGCGAAATCCGATTGCGTGGTGATCTGGGGCACCAACGCCGTGGTCACCCAGGTCAATGTCATGACCCATGCGACCAGGGCGCGGAAGGAACGCGGGGCGAAGATCGTCGTGGTCGACATCTACGACAACGCCACCATGAAGCAGGCCGATCTCGGCCTTGTCTTGCGGCCCGGTACCGACGGCGCGCTCGCCTGCGCGGTCATGCATGTGCTGTTCCGCGATGGGCTTGCCGATCGCGCCTATCTCGAAAAATACACCGACGATCCGCGCGGGCTGGAAGAGCATCTGAAGACGCGCACGCCCGAATGGGCGGCTGCCATCACGGGCTTGAGCGTTGCCGAGATCGAGGCTTTCGCCCGGCTCGTCGGCAGCACGAAGAAAACCTATTTCCGCCTTGGCTATGGTTTCGCGCGCCAGCGCAACGGCTCGGTCAACATGCATGCCGCCTCCTGCATTGCTGCTGTCACCGGCGCCTGGCAGTATGAGGGCGGCGGCGCCTTCCACTCCAACTCCGGCATCTTCAAGCTGAACCAGGATGTTCTGGAAGGCACCGCGATGCGCGACCCGAACATCCGCTATCTCGACCATTCGCGCATCGGCCCGGTGCTGACTGGCGCTGCGGACGCGCTTTACGGCGGCCCGCCGGTGACGGCGATGCTGATCCAGAACACCAATCCGGCCAATGTCGCGCCCGAGCAGCGGCTGGTGAAGCAGGGCTTTCTGCGCGAAGACCTGTTCACTTGCGTGCACGAGCAGTTCATGACCGATACGGCCAAGCTCGCCGATGTCGTGCTGCCGGCGACGATGTTTCTGGAGCATGACGACATCTACAAGGGCGGCGGCAACCAGCACATCACGCTCGGCCCCAAGCTGATCGAGCCGCCGGAAGGTCCGCGCACCAACCACTATGTAAATGAGGAACTCGGCAAGCGGCTGGGTGTCGGCGACCGGCCGGGCTTCGGCCTGACCGAGCGCGAGCATATCGACATCATCCTCGGCAAGCGCGGGATCGGCAGCTTCGACAGTTTGAAGGAACAGAAGTGGGTCGACCTGCAGCCCGACTTCGACGACGCGCATTTCATCAACGGCTTCGGCCATGCCGACAGGAAATTCCACTTCCGGCCCAACTGGACAGGGCAGTCGGCGCCCAACCGGCCGCCGAAAAGCATGGGCCTGTTCGGACCGGTCGAACGGCTGCCGGAATTCCCCGACCATGTCGAACTGATCGAGGTCGCGGACGAAGAGCATCCGTTCCGGCTGGCGACCTCGCCGGCGCGAAACTTCCTCAATTCCAGCTTTGCCGAGACGCCGGTGTCGAAGGCCAAGGAAGGCAGGCCGGAGCTGCTTGTCCACCGCCAAGATGCGGCGGCGCTCGGCATCGAGGATGGCAGCCGCGTCGAGGTCGGCAACCGCCGAGGCGACGTGTTGCTGCACGCCAGGTTGTTCGACGGCGTGAAGCGTGGCGTGGTGATAGCCGAAGGCATCTGGCCGAACAGCGCGCATGAACGCGGCGAAGGCATCAACGTGCTGACCGGCGCCGACGCCCCGGCGCCGTATGGCGGCGCCGCCGTCCACGACAACAAGGTCTGGCTTAGGGCGCTTTGACCACTTCGCGGTCTTGCGCTGAACCACCCGATGAGGACTTGCAGGGTCACCAGTTCGGATCTCGGCCTTCGACATCATCGTCCGGAACGATCGGCGGGCGGCGACGAAGACTGGCGTAGGGGTCCACATAGGTCATTCTGCACGCATCGCCGATCAAACCGGATATGGCGTTGAGCGAGGCGCCGATTGCAAGCCTCGGAAAGCCTGGCCGTGGCACGTTGAGGCGTCGGCCGGTAGTCGGGGCTGTGGTGAGGATGTCAGTCATGATGTCCTCCTATGGCCGGAAGAGTGACACCGCTTCTCGCTCAGGTCCTTGGCTCAGACCTTAAGAGTCCTGAATAGCCCTGAAGTTAAGTGTCCTGAATAGTCCTGAAGTTCGCCTTCAGGTTCATCTTGGATTATCCTGCCCGCGAGGGACGGGTTCTTGGCCGATGGACTTGGAGTTCGGGAACTATCGTTTGAAACGCGCCGAACGGCAGTTGCAGGGGCCGAAGGGTCCGGTGGAACTTTCGGCTCGTTCCTTCGACATCCTCGCCATGTTGCTCGACAGGCCCGATGAGGTGATCGGCAAGACCGAACTTTTCGATGCGGTCTGGCCCGGCGTGGTGGTGGAGGAGAACACGCTGCAGGTCCACATTTCGGCGCTGCGAAAGCAGCTGTCGGCCGAGATGATCGCAACCGTGCATGGTCGCGGCTATAAGTATGCGGGCCCCAGGCCCTTCGCGGCTGCGCCAGATGCTGCGGCGCCGTCCAGACCGTCCATCGCCATACTTCCCTTCGACAACATGAGCGGCGACCCGGAGCAAGACTATTTCAGCGACGGGATCACCGAAGACATCATCGCCGAGCTCGGCAAATATAAGGAGTTTCTGGTCATTGCGCGGAACTCCTCCTTCCAGTTCCGCGGCAAGGCGCATGACCCGGCGGAGGTGGCAGGAAAGCTTGGCGTCCAATATGTCGTCGAAGGCAGCGTGCGCAAGATCGGCAACAGGGTGCGGATCGCCGTACAGCTGACCGATGTGTCGTCGATGGCTCATATCTGGGGCGAACACTACGACCGGGAACTCGACGACATTTTCGCCATCCAGGACGAAATCACCAGGATGATTGCGGCGCGTCTGGCCCGGCAGGCCAGAACCGCGATTGCGTCGCGCGCCAGGGCCCGGCCGACCAACAACATGTCGGCCTATGAGTTTTACCTGCGGGCGCTGCAACTGGCAGCCGTCTATGACACGGCGCTCGAAGCGGAACCATTTCTGCGCCAGGCGGTAAAGCTCGATCCGCAGTTTGCCGCCGCCCACGCCATGCTGAGCTTCGTGGAGTCCATCAAGTACTATTGGGACTACAACAATCCCGGTCATTTGCATTCCGGACTGGAGATCGCAAGAACAGCATTGGGCCTTGATCCCGACGAAGCCTATGGGCATCTCGCCACCGGCTTCGCTCACTTGTACTTGCGCCAATTCAGGCAAGCTGAAATCAGCCTTGATCGGGCGGTTGCCCTCAATCCCAACGATCCGTTCATTCTGAGTATCCGCGCTATATTCCTCAATCACACGGACAGGCCGGAGGAAGGGCTTGTTGAAATAGACGAAGCCCAGCGCCGCGACCCATACGCCGTCGGATGGTATGGCGACTTTCGTGGCGTCCTGCTGACCACGGCTGGGCGATATCGCGAGGCGGCCGCCTGCTACGCGAAGATGGCGACTGTAACACCGTGGTCGCTCATTCGTCTTATCATCTGCCATTCCGAACTCGGCGAAATCAGGCAGGCGCAAGACGTCCTGGCAAAGGTCAAGGCGCATTATCGCGGGCTTAGCCTCGACCAAATCATCGATACGGAAGTGGATTTCTACCAGGATCCCGCCGTGTGCCGCCGTTACCGCGCGATCCTGCAGCGCGTTGAGAACGAACAATAAGCTTCTCCCAGGCCGCAGGGCGCCATGAGTCCACGACCCTGTTACTTCGCGGCCTGGGCGTCCAGCACCTTGATCCCGTCGGCGGCTGTCTTGCGCGCCGCGGCGTCGACACCTGATGCGCCCTTGTCCCTGGCGAAGGCGATGAGGGCCGTGCGCGTTTCCTCGTCGCACCCGTCCGACCCAACTCCGTCGATGCCGGCTTTGCGGGCGGCGGCAAGCACCGAGTCGCAGGCATCCGGCGCGAAGGCGAACTGGCCCATTATGGCGCCGAGCGTCAGCGGGTCCTGCAGGCGCGGATCGTCGCGGATCGCCTGCAGCGTGGCGGTGCCGATTGCTTTGGATTTCCGGTCCTGCGCGATCTGCGTCAGGTCGAAGATGAACTCGAACTCCGCCTTGTCGACGCCGGTGGGTTTCGACACCAGGATGTCGAGCGCGTAGCGGGTGACTTCCTCGGGCGTGACCACCGCGCGCACGACCTTTGCCTGGTGGTAGTTGCGCACCAGCGCCCAGCGCGAGGGGAGGTCGCCATAGCGGGCGAGCAAATCGAGCTGCTTGATGGCGGCGAGCTTCTGCTTGTCGGTCTTGGCGGCCTGCGCCTGGGCGAACACCTTCTTGCCGACGCGGTCAATGATCTCGCCCGCAAGCAGGCCTGCAGTCGGTGCAGCCTGCTGCGTAGCTGCGGTCTGTGTGCTGGGAACATCCGCGAGCGGGCCTTTCGCGTCGACCCAGGCAGCCAGCGCCTTGCGCATGTCGGGGCCGAAATAGCCCTTCGGCTCGCCCGCATAAAAACCCTCGCTCTTCAGCGTCGTCTCGATGGCAACGCGGATCTCGTCGGGCAGCGCCTTGCCGATCCCGACCAGGTTCTCGTCATCGAGCCCTGCCGGCGCTTCGCGAAAAGCGTCCATCACCGCGGCCGCGATCGCCGCGGTTCCGGCGCTGGAGGCAGGTCCGGAAAAGAGGCCGCTGAATTCCATGCTGGCGTCGTTGCCGAACACGCCGACGCCCATCCTTCCGATGCCGTCATTGTAAAGCGCGATGCGGTCGGTGATGCCTTCGCGCAAGGTCATCAAATGGTCGAAACTGTCGAAGGTGAAGGCGCTCGCAAGCTTGTCCTTCGCCTTGAGCGAACCGAGCCGCGCCGCCTCGCGCCAGGCATGCAGCCGCTCGCGCGGGTTCTTGTCGATGCCGAGACCGTCGTCATAGGCATCGCCGAGCAGCACCATGGCCTCGACGCTGCCGAGATTGGCGGCGTTGATCAGCATCGCGGTCGCCTTCGCGTCGTCCTGCGGATAGACCACGCCTTTGCGCAACAGCTTCGCCTGCAGCAGATAAGCCTGCTGCTCCTTCTTGGCCTCGCCTTCGTCGATCAGGGCTTTCAGTTGATCGTCGCTGAGACCGTCGTCGCGGCGCGACGGTCGATAGCTGGTCGAATCCAGATTGGCATATTGCGTCGAAGCGTAGAGCCAGAGCGCGTCGCGGTCGCCCGCGTCGGCCAGCGGCTTCAGCAAGGCGCGCGCCACATCCTCGTTCTTGAACTGTTGGTCGTCCGACAGCTGCAGCCGCGCCAGCGCCAGCGCCGTGCCGGGCTCGCCTGCCTCTGCGCCGTCGCTCAGGCGCTCGATAAGCTGCTCCGGATTGTCGATCTGAAAGCCGTCATAGCCGGGAAGCAAATTCGCAAGCCTGATGCCCGCGTCGAGGTCCCAGGAGGCGTTGAGCAGCCGGATCGCTTCACGCGGCTGGCGGCCGACGAACTTGCCGTCCAGCAAAAGGCCGGCCAGCAGCGACCCGGCGCCGGGGACACTCTTGGTGGCCGCGCGCAGCATGGCAATCGCCCGTTTGCCGTCCGCAGGACCGCCTTCGCCCTTGGCCAGCATGTCGGCCAGCATCGGTACAGCATATTGATCGTTGCCGACGCGCGCTTCCAGCAACTGCCTGGCCTTTGCCGCGTCCTGCTGCGTGCCGCGGCCCAGCCGCAGCGCCTTGATATAGGCAAGCACGGACGGTTCGGGCCCGCCGGTCCCGGCCTTGGAATCCGCTTCCACGGCGTGAAAGGCCTTCTGCTGCTCCTCGTTGTTGAAGCCGTCCTTCTCCAGGGTTGTCTGCGCGATCAACTGCGGCATGGCCTTGCGGACCTGGCTGTCCCATTCGCCGGGCGACGGGCCTTGAACCGGCGCGTCGATGATGCGCTGCGCGGTCTCGACCAGCTTGTGCGCGTCGCGGCGCAGCAGCGGCCCCTGGGTATATTGCTGGAGCAGCGTCACAAGGGCCGTGAGATGGCCGGCAGCGCCTGCCTTCTGCAAGGCATCGAGCGCCATGTCGCGCGGGACCGGCGCCGGACCGGCATCGGCGCCGTCGTGCCGATGCACCGAATAGAACTCGTAGAGGAGATAATTCGCCTCGGGACTGCCGCCGTCGGCGAGCAGCTTGATCTGTGGGAGGAGAAAAGGCAGCCCCGCCTGGTTGAGCGCGACCTGGACCCGCAGCCATTGCAGCGTCAGCCGCTTTTCCAGCGGCGCGCCGAGCATCGCCGCCTGGCATTTGTCGGCCAGGCCCTTGAGCTTGCTCAGGTCGAAATCCTGCGGGAAGAGCTCGCCATACTGGACAGGCGGCGCCTTGGCTTGAGGGTCGAGCGGCACGGAAGCGCCCCGGTCGCAGACGCTGATCGCTTCTGCGAGCGCGGCCTTCTTCGCCGCATCGTCGGGTTTGTCGGAAGACGCCTGGGCCGCGAAGGCCGCACCGGCAAACGGCACCATAGGGATGCAACAAAGGACAGCGAGGCGGGAAAGAACCAGGGCATGCACTGGCCGCAGCATGGGCGTCCCCCCTCGGACACGGTCCGGGTGCAGCCGGACACACGGGTGCAAAATTAGCACATCGCACCGGTGATGATGAGTGTGGCGCTTCACATTCGCACTCGGTTTTGCCTGCGGCTGCGCCACGCTTTGCGATCCGGCTCAAGCGCCTCAGGTTGCGCCCGCCAGCTCCGACATGAAGCCGAAGACCAACGTCGCCGGCTGAATCAATTTGCCAAGGCGGCGTGCTAGAGGATTGTTCCGACTCGGCTTTCGACAGGATCACGATGCCCCAACCGCTCAAGATCGCCATCGCCGGCGCGATCGGCCGCATGGGCCGGCAAATGACGGAGACAATCCTTGCCGATCCGCGGCTGCGGCTCGTCGCGCGCTTCCACCGGCCCGGCAGCCCTGGCGAGGGGCTGGTCGAGCGCGATGAGGCGCTGGCGCTTGCCGACGTCGTCATCGATTTCACCTCGCCGGCGGCGTCAGTCGAACTGGCGAAAGCCTGCTCGGCCCGCGGTGGCCCCGCGCTGGTGATCGGCTCGACCGGCTTCAGCGCACCGGAGTTGGCCGCAGTCGCCGACGCCGCGAAGAAAATCGCCATCGTGCGCTCCGGCAGCTACTCGCTCGGGCTCAACATGTTGACCGGCCTGGTCGAGCAGGCGGCGCGGGCGTTGGGCGGAGACGACTGCGACATCGAAATTTTGGAGGCGCATCACCGCATGAAGGTCGACGCACCGTCGGGCACGGCGCTGATGCTGGGCGAAGCGGCGGCGCATGGGCGCGGCGTCAGGCTGGACGATGTGGCCAAGCGCGCCCGCGACGGCCTCGTTGGTCCACGCCATGCCGGAGAGATCGGCTTCGCCGTGCTGCGTGGCGGCGGCATCGTCGGCGAGCACAGCGTGGGCTTCTTCACCGAAGGCGAGACACTCACGCTCTCGCATGCCGCCGGCGACCGCTCGATGTTCGCGCGCGGCGCCATCGCGGCGGCGCTGTGGGTCGCCGGACGCGCGCCGGGCGAATACGACATGCGCGATGTGCTGGGTCTTTGACGATCGCTAAAAAGGCTGAAAGCCAGCTGAAAGCTTGGGCATGCCATGACAGCGTCGCGGCGTTTGCCGTGATCGGTCCAGGAGGGGCCGGCAAGGAGGAATGCGGCGCAGCTTGCCCGGCGCGTCGCCCACGTGGAGGAAGTTACGTGACTGGTTTCATCTCTAGACGCGCCCTGCGTTCCGCGCTGCTGACGCTTGCCACGGTTGCCGCTAGCGCAACGACGGCATCGGCGGCCGACAAGATCACCATCATCGTCGGCGGCATGGAAAAGCAGATCTATCTGCCGGCCGTGCTCACCCAGCAGCTTGGCTACTTCAAGGATGAGGGGCTCGATGTCGAGCTGGTCAATTCGCGCGCCGGCGTCGAGGCCGAGAACGAATTGCTGGCCGGCGCCGTGCAGGGCGTCGTCGGCTTCTACGACCACACCGTCGACCTGCAGTCGAAGGGCAAATACATCCAGTCGATCGTGCAGTTCAGCCAGGCGCCGGGCGAGGTCGAGCTGGTTTCGGCCAAGCACCCGGAGATCAAGTCGCCAGCCGATTTCAAGGGCGCCACGCTTGGCGTCACCGGCCTCGGCTCCTCCACCGATTTCCTGACGCAGTATCTCGCGGTTCGCAGCGGCCTGAAGCCTGGCGACTACACGCTGCTTCCGGTCGGCGCCGGCAACACCTTCATCGCCGCCGTCAAGCAGGACCAGTTCCAGGCCGGCATGACCACCGAGCCGACCATCGCGAAGCTGCTGCAGACTGGCGAGGCCAGCGTCCTGGTCGATATGCGCACGCCCGAAAAGACCAAGGCAGCGCTGGGCGGCGACTATCCGGCGGCCTCGTTCTACGTCCAGTCCTCTTGGATCGAGGGCCATAAGGAAGAGGCGCAGAAGCTTGCCAACGCCTTCGTCAAGACGATGAAGTTCATCGCCGGCCATTCGGCCGAAGAGATCGCCGACAAGATGCCGAAGGACTATTACGCCGGCAACAAGGACCTCTACGTGCAGGGCCTTGCCGGCGGCAAGGCGATGTTCACGCCGGACGGCCGCATGCCCGCCGATGGCCCGGAGACGGTGCTGAAGGTTCTGTCGACCTTCTCCAAGAGCCTGCAAGGCAAGCAGATCGACCTGTCGAAGACCTACACGACCGAATTCGTCGACGCGGCGAAGTAAGCGCCGGCAGGCGAGGGCGGGCTATTCAGTCCGCTCTTATGGAACAACGACTTGCGCCGGCTGCCTGAATCAATTCGGCAGCGGCGCCTTTCCGGATGCCGACGCGCGGCGGGCCTACGGGCTTGAGCCCGGGCATCAACGCGCCACCACGACAGGAGTGTGCCATGCAATTGCAGACCATGGGGGCGGAGAAATTGTCTCCGGCCGCGCCGCCGGCCGATGCCGCGATCGCCATCGATGATGTGACGCTGCGCTTCGTCACCCCGGATGGCCACATGATGACGGCGATCCGCGATTTCACCATGACGGTGGCGCGCGGCGAGTTCGCCTGTGTCGTCGGGCCGACCGGTTGCGGCAAGTCGACGACGCTCAACCTCGTCACCGGCCTGCTCAGGCCCACCACCGGCAATGTCCGCGTCATGGGCAATCCGGTCACCGACATCAGCCGCGACATCGGCTTCGTCTTCCAGGCCGACGCGCTGTTTCCCTGGCGCAGCGTCATCGACAATGTCGCCGCCGGCCCGCTCTTCCGTGGCACGCCGAAGAAGGAAGCCTATGAGAAGGCGCGCGACTGGATCGGCCGCGTCGGCCTTTCGCGTTTCGAGAAGCACTATCCGCATCAGCTTTCGGGCGGCATGCGCAAGCGCGTGGCCCTTGCTCAGACCTTCATCAACCAGCCCAAGATCCTGCTGATGGACGAGCCGTTCAGCGCGCTCGACATGCAGACCCGCACCGCCATGCAGGACGAGCTGCTCGGCCTCTGGTCGGGCCTCAAATCCTCGGTCGTCTTCGTCACGCACGATCTCGAGGAAGCGGTGGCGCTGGCCGACAAGGTCTATGTGCTCACCGCCGGCCCGGGCACGGTGAAGAGCGTCTACCGCATCGACCTGCCGCGTCCGCGTGTCATGGCTGACATCCGTTACGATCCGAAATTCATCGAGATCGCCAAGGTGATCTGGAATGATCTGCGCGAGGAAGTGCAGCTCGGCCAGAGCCGCGGCCTCCAGACCGGCCATTGAGGGGAGACTTGTCATGACCGCCATCTCTCCGACCGACCAGGCCGCCGCGCGCGCCACCTCGATCGTCGCCGCCGAGGCGCAGGCGAAGGCCCGGCTGCGCAAGCGCCACGCCTTGGTCATCGGCCTGCGCCTTGCCATCCTGGTGGTTTTCCTTGGCCTGTGGGAACTCTGCGCCGACTACAACATCATCGATCCGTTCTTCTTCTCCAGCCCGTCGGGCATCTGGGAACAGATCTGGTCCTGGGTCACCGAGGGCACCTCGCAAGGGCCGCTCTGGCTGCAGATCTATGTGACGCTGGAGGAAACCTTCCTCGGCTTCGTCATCGGCGCCCTTGGCGGCATTGCGGCCGGTATCATCCTCGGCCGCAACAAGCTCCTGGCCGATGTCTTTTCGATCTACATCAAGATAGCCAATTCCGTGCCGCGCGTCGTGCTCGGCTCGGTGTTCATCATCGCGCTTGGGCTGGGCATGGCCTCCAAGGTGGCGCTGGCTGTGGTCATGGTGTTCTTCGTCGTCTTCGCCAACGCTTTCCAGGGCGTGCGTGAGGCCGACAGGGCGATGATCGCCAACGCCCAGATCCTCGGCGCTTCGCCGTTCCAGATCACCACCTCGGTCATCATCCCTTCGGCGATGAGCTGGATCCTCGCCAGCCTGCATGTCAGCTTCGGCTTCGCGCTGGTCGGTGCCGTCGTCGGCGAGTTCCTCGGCGCCAAGCAGGGCATGGGTCTCTTGATCTCTACCGCGCAGGGCGCCTTCAACGCCAATGGCGTCTTTGCCGCCATGATCATCCTGGCAGTGATGGCGCTGGTGGTGGAGTTCCTGATCACCCGCTTCGAGAACTATGTGGTGAAATGGCGGCCAGCGCCGTTCAACGAGCAGGGAACCTGAGCGATCAGGCCGTTCCGTCATCGGCTGCGGCGAGCGGCAGCCGCACCTCGACCTTGAGCCCGCCTGTGGCGGGCTCGCCCAGCGTGACGCTGCCGCCGGCATTCTCGACCACCTCGCGCACGATGGCGAGGCCGAGCCCGCTGCCTTCCTCGGCCGAGCCGGCGAGGCGGTAGAAGCGCTCGAAGACGTGTTCGCGCTCTTCCGCCGGGATGCCTGGCCCGGCATCGCTGACCGTGAGCTCGGCCTCGCCATCCGCCGCCGCCAGCTTCACCGTGACGCTGCCGCCCGGTTTGGAATAGCGCAGCGCGTTGTCGACCAGGTTGACGATCATCTCGCGCAGCATCGTACCGTCGCCGATCACCGGCACCGGTCCGTTTTCCTCGAGGCCGAGGTCTATGTCGCGCTCGATCGCCGCCGGCGCCTGTGTTTCCAGCACATGGCGGGCGGCTTCGGTGAGGTCGATGCGATCGGCGCGCGGCCGCCGGCTGCCGGGCTCGGCCCGCGAGAGCGTGAGCAATTGTTCGGCTAGCCGGGCCAGTTTGCCGGAGCTTGCCTGTAATGCCACCAGCGCCTCCTGGCGTTGAGCGGCGGCTGTCTCGCGCAGCGCATAGCTCGCCTGCGTCGACAGCAGCGCCAGCGGCGTGCGCAACTGATGCGCGGCATTGGCAATGAAGCGCCGCTGCGCCGCCATCTGCGCCCGCACGCGCTCCATATAGGCGTTGAGCGCCTCGATCAGCGGCCGGATCTCGCTTTGCGCGCCCGGCACCTCGACCGGGTCGAGATCGCTGCGGCTTCGCGAGCGTACTGCGTCACGCAGCCGGATCAGCGGCGCCAGCCCGCGGCGCAGGCCAAGCAGGACGAACACGCCGGCAATTGCGACCAGCGCCAGCTGCTGGGCGAAGGCGCTGAGCCACAGCCGCTTGGCCATCGCGTCATGGCCGGCAAGCGTGACGCCGACAGTGACCTTGATCGGTGAATCCGTGCCGGCGCCGATCACGGCATGGCTGAGCGTTGCCAGACGCAGCGGATGATCGCGATAGGCGGCCTCGATGCTGCCGCGCTCCGGCGCTGCTGGCAGGTCGGGATAGCCGGTCAGCAGCCGCCCGCCGGCGGTCTCGACGCGATAATAGACGCTGTCACGGTCGCCGGTGTCGAACATCTCGATCGCCGCCGGCGGCACCGTGGCGTCGAGCGCGCCGTCGGCCATCGCCACCTGCTCGGCGATGGCGCGCGCCGAGCCGACCAGCATGCGGTCGGTGACAAGGTCCGCCGTTGCCAGCGCGTTGCGCTGGCTGGTCCATAGATTGATGGCGGCGAGCCCGGCCAGCGGCAGCACCACCCAGGCCAGCAATTGCAGGCGGAGGCTGCCGATCCCAAGGTTGCCGATCCTCATGGCGCCGGATCGTCTTGGCGCAAGAGGTAGCCCAGGCCGCGCAAGGTGGCGATCTGAACGCGCGATCCCTCGAGCTTCTTGCGCAGGCGGTGCACATAGATCTCGATGGCGCTGGGGTCGGCGTCGGTTTCGAAGTCATAGATCGCCGTCGAAAGCGCCGCCTTGCTCACCGTTCGCCCGGCCTTGACGACGAGCTGTTCCAGCACCGCGTGCTCGCGCGGCGTCAGCGGCAGCGTCGCGCCGGCAAGCGAGAACAGGCGGGTGTTGGTATCGAACAGGAGATCGCCGCAGGAGATGACCGGCGCCGTGCGGTCGTTGACCCGGCGCAGCTGCACGCGGATGCGCGCTTCCAGCTCCTCGATCTGGAAGGGTTTCGCCAGATAGTCGTCGGCGCCTTCGTTGAGGCCCTTGACCCGGCCGTCGAGGCTGGCATTGGCGGTGAGCACGATCACCGGCACGGGGTTGCCGCGCGCCCGCAGCCTTTTCAGCACTTCCATGCCGCCCATGCGGGGCAGGGCAAGGTCGAGGATGATCAAAGCATGATCGCCGGCGGCCAAAGCATGTTCGACATCCTCGCCGTCATGGACGACGTCGACGACATAGCTCGCCTGGCGCAGCGTCTTGCTCAGCCAATCGGCCAGTTCGCGATTGTCCTCGACAAGCAAGAGCCGCATCGTTTGTCGCTGTTTCCTCCCGACGGCCTTCGCCAAAGGCGGCAGGCAGCGTCCGAATTGGTCCCTGAGACAACCGATAGTATCGATCCGCCCGCAAGGCAAACGCCGGTGCTGGGACGGGCGGGACGGCTGTCGAGCCACCCAATCCCCCTGGCAACCGATGAAACCGAACCGTTCGGTTCAATTTATGTTGACGGTTCGTGTAGCGACGGTGAACGCTGGCAAGCCGAAAAGGAGCAACATGTTGCAGTGCGGTAGTCATAACCGTTTGATATTAAAGAGAAAGAATGTGGCCGCTGTTCCGTTCACATGATTTCAAGATCGAACCGAACGGTTCGGTTCACAACTTTTCGTGATTGGAAATGGCAATAGGGCCGACCCATTTCGGGGTGGTCCGAGCGACGCGAATTTCCATTACGGCACGCCACTAGACGGACGCGACTTTTGAAATCTGGAGTACCTAAAATGAACAAGATTGCTTTTGCCGCCGCTGCTTTCCTCATTGCCACGGGCAGCGCTTTCGCCGGCAGCGACCATTACAACCCCAACGATGCCAGCCAGTCGGTCGTGACGGCCCCCGCGGGCAACGTCGATCGCACCATCACCGGCTCCATCAACAAGTTCGAACAGCGCGACGTCAAGATTGCGCCGAGCTCGAACCAGCAGCAGGAATCCGGCCAGGACCTCTGGGGCAACCGCTAAGCGGTTCCAGTCCTGACCAAAATCCAACCATCCCAATCATCAACCTTGAATTTGGAGTAACTGAAATGACCAAGATCGCTCTTACCGCCGCCGCCCTGCTTGTCGCCACCGGCGCCGCTTTCGCTGGGTCCGACCACTACAACCCCAACGAAGCCAACCGGCCGACCGCCTCGGTCGACACCTCGTTCACCGCTTCGATCAAGAAGTCGGACGCGAATGTCCAGAAGCCGGCTGCCCAGACCGCTGATCAGGATCTGTTCGGCAATCGCTGAACGGCCAGGTCTTCCCAAAGACCTCAAAGCGGCGGGCTTGTCCCGCCGCTCTGTTTCGTACAGCCGGCTGCCCTTGGCCGGCCTTTCGGGGGCTGATCAAGCATTCATCACGAAGCGGTGATGCCTGTAACGATGCCCCTGGTGCCGTCGAAATGGGATCAAGGGCCGATAGACGGGGCCGATGCCAGGAAATTCAAATGAGTGGAGCGAGCGGGAAGCACCCGGGCGATGCCCCAGGCTGTCCTGTGCCGATCCAGCGGGTCATCGGATCGTCAATCGCACCCGACCAACAGCGCAACCCGAAACCAGGAGTATTTGAAATGACCAAGATCGCTCTTACCGCCGCCGCCCTGCTTGTCGCCACTGGCGCTGCCTTTGCTGGGTCGGACCACTACAACCCCAACGAAGCCAACCGGCCGGCCGCTTCGGTCGACACCTCGTTCACCGCTTCGATCAGGACGTCGGACGCAAACGTACAGAAGCCGGCGGTCCAGGCCCCTGGTCAGGGTCTGTTCGGCAATCGCTGAACGGCCTTTGTCCTCCAAGACCTCAAGCGGCGGGCTCGTCCCGCCGCTCTGTTCTTCTAGAGCCGGCTACCGGCGACTTGAAATCACTTCACAAGTATTTGTATCACAAGCATTTGTTATCGTTTGTCTTTTTCCAGGCGAAGTCTGGGCTAAGGCTGTTGTAGCCGCCGAAAAAGCGGACGCGCCGGGAATAAATCCCGGCTACCACGGGTCTTGTCGGCAGCGGGGCCATCCTCCCAAGGCCACCGCCGATGAACCAGATGAACAAAGGAAAACTGAAATGACCAGGATCGCTCTCACCACTGCCGCAATGCTTCTCGCGATGGGCTCAGCCTTCGCCGGCAGCGACCATTATGACGCCAACGACGCCAATGGGCCGACTGTCGGTGTCGATAGCAGCCGCACCGCTTCCATCCGCAAGCATGAGGTGGCCAAGCAGGCCGATGTCGACAGCTCGATGACCACCGGTTCGGCTGGCTCCAAGGCTTGGCCCGAGCCGGGCCAGGGCATCTGGGGCAACTGATTTTTCGCGCCTTGGAACGCACAAAGCGGCGGGCTTGGCCCGCCGCTTTCCGTTTGCGGGTCGATGAAGCGCCAATCCCCCCTTGTCGGGGAGATTGGCAGCACCTATTCCAAATCCCTCGGCCGAACACAATGCGTCAGCCGCGCGCCGCCGAAATCGAGATTTCCCCAATCCTCGTCTAGCGTGAACCGGGCAAGTGCTGCCGTCGGAAACTTCGCTTCGATCTTCTTGAACACGCTCTCATCCGATCCTGGCCCGGCCAGCCGCAGCGCAAAGTGCTGCAGGCCGGGATTGTGGCCGATCACCAGCACGCTGGTCGCCCTGGCCTGCCGCACCCGCGCCAGGATGGCGCCGGCCGCCGCCTCGTAGAGCTCCTCGGCGAATTGCGCTGGCACGTTCTTCGGCAACTCCTGAGAAACCAGCCGCCAGGTGTCGCGGGTGCGCAGCGCCGGCGAGACCAGCACCAGGTCCGGCAGCCAGCCGCGCCGGGCAAGCTCGCGCCCCATCAGCGGCGCCGTCTTCAAGCCGCGCGGGGCCAGCGGCCGGTCGAAATCGGGGAGTGCGGAATCGTCCCAGCTCGACTTGGCATGACGCAGGATGAGCAGTTGTTTCACAGGCATTGTTCAGGACCAGGGAATCTCAGCGTTGAAATCCTCGCCATGCCTACCACCGTATCTTGCTTCCGTCTCGGCATCGAAAACGGCCGTCAGCGCATCTCCAATGATCGGCCCGGCTGCTTCGCCCTGGACCTCACATAGGTAAAAATAGGCCGTGGCGTTCTGCGGCCCATCGGTCTCTTCATACTCGAAGACGCCGGCCAGATCGCCTTTGGTGCGGACTGCGCTTTAGAGTATGTCCAAAGCTCAGTTCCTAGAGCAACGTTGAGATGTCGCGTGCGCCGTGCACGACACGCACGACATCGATCCGTTCCGCTGCGAGCCTGTAGAGAATAAGATAGTTGCCGATGGTCAGCGCACGCGTGTCGGCCCCGATATCGGGTCTTCGCGGTCCGGATTCCGGGAAGGCCGCGAGCTGTAGAATGCGCTCTGCGATTGCATCCAGAAAATGATCAGCGGCGCGCCGGCTATCCTTGGCAATGGACAGCCAGATATCGGTCAAGTCATTTTCAACCGCAGGGCTGCGGACGATCGGCAGACCTGCCATGGATTTACGTCTTGGCGGCGTCGATAAGACGATCGCGAGCCTTTCGCTTGATGTCATCTATATCGAAAGGAACGAATGGACCGCTTTCCAGCCCCTCGGTCCAGGCTTTGCGCAGTCGCTCCACCTCGGCTTCGCGGAGGGGTTGCCGTAAGCGCCACTCACGCAGCGCCTCGCGGATCACCTCGCTCGCCGAGCCGTAACGTCCGCTTTCGACGGCGTCTTTGACCATCTCAAGCAATTCTGGTGAAAGCGCTACGCTGACTTTTTCGACTGTTGCCATGGAATCCCCTCCCAGAATGGTAGCAATTGTTGCTACCATCTACAAGGCCTACGGCGTGATCCGCGCCAGTTGTTCGAGGTCGGTTTCCTCGCGCAGGGGGTCCGGCGCCATCACCACCGAGGTTGCGTTGTCGGCGTCGTCGGCGAAATGGGCAAACACGGTGTGGCCCTTTTCCATGCGCGCCTTGCCCTCCGCGACCAGACCCAGCGCCAGCGGGTAGAGCCTGTGCTCGACCTTCAGCACGCGGGCGGCGAGCGTGTCCTCATTGTCACCGACCATCACCGGCACGGCGGCCTGCGCGATGATCGGGCCGTCATCCATCTCGGGCGTGACGAAATGCACCGAGCAGCCATGGATGCGCACGCCGGCGCGGATCGCGCGAGCATGCGTGTCCAGCCCCTTGAACGCCGGCAGCAGGGCAGGGTGGATGTTGACCATGCGCCCTTGCCATTTCTCGACGAGGCCACGGCCGAGGATGCGCATATAGCCGGCCAAGGCCACGATGTCGGCGCCGAAGCCGGTGAGCGCGGCGTCGATCGCGGCGTCATAGGCATCCTTGTTCGGATGGTCGGCGCGCTGGATGACCTTGGTGGCGATGCCGCGCGACTGGGCGATGCCGAGGCCGGCGGCATTGGCGCGGTCGGAGATGACGCCGACGATCTCGGCCGGATAGGTCGGGTCGCTGGCCGCGGCGATCAGAGCCGTCATGTTGGAGCCGCGCCCCGAGATCAGGACGACCGTGCGTTTCCTGCTCATAGGCCGATCGAGCCCCGATAGATGACGCCGGCATCGCGGCGCGGCACGATGCGGCCGATCGGCGTCACCGTCTCGCCGGCTTCCTGCAGCACCGCCGCGACCTGCGCCGCCTGGCCGGACGCGACGGCGAGGATCATGCCGATGCCGCAGTTGAAGGTGCGCATCATTTCCTCCGGTGCGACGCCGCCGGTCTTGGCGAGCCAGGAGAACACCGGCGGCACGTCGATCGCCTCGAGGTCGAGCTCGGCCGAAAAATCCTTGGGCAAAACGCGCGGGATGTTTTCCGGGAAACCGCCGCCGGTGATGTGGGCGAGCGCCTTGATGCCATGCGTGTTGCGGATCGCCTTCAGGATCGACTTCACATAGATGCGCGTCGGCTCGAGCAACGCCTCGGCCAAGGTCAGTTCATCGTTGAACGGCGCCGGGTCGCTCCAGCCAAGGCCGCTCGCGGCCACAATGCGGCGCACCAGCGAAAAGCCGTTGGAGTGCAGGCCGGAGGAGGAAAGGCCAAGCAGCACATCGCCCTCGACGATGTCGTCGGTCGGCAGCAACTGGCCGCGCTCGGCCGCGCCCACGGCAAAGCCGGCAAGGTCGTAATCCTTGTCGTGATACATGCCGGGCATCTCGGCGGTCTCGCCGCCGATCAGCGCGCAGCCGGCCTGGCGGCAGCCTTGCGCGATGCCGCCGACGATCGAAGCGCCCTGGTCCGGGTCGAGCTTGCCGGTGGCGAAATAGTCGAGGAAGAACAGCGGCTCGGCGCCCTGGACGACAATGTCGTTGACGCACATGGCGACGAGGTCGATGCCGATCGTGTCATGCTTGCCGGCGTCGATGGCGATCTTGAGCTTGGTGCCGACGCCGTCATTGGCCGCGACCAGCACCGGATCGGTGAAGCCGGCGGCCTTGAGGTCGAACAGGCCGCCGAAGCCACCGATCTCGCCGTCGGCGCCAGGCCGGCGCGTAGCGCGCACCAGCGGCTTGATCTTCTCGACCATCAGGTTGCCGGCATCGATATCGACGCCAGCCTCGGCATAGGTGAGCCCGTTCTTGCGCTTGGCCTGGTCGCCCTTGCTCATCGTCGGCTCGTCCCTGTTTCCATTGCGGGCTCTTCGCATGAATGGTTTCGGGGAGCAAGGATGACGCGCGGGTGAGGGAGTTTGT
>Ga0105237_10002713_pt1 | contig 21608 bp, 24 predicted proteins | sample KBSC24metaG_FD_81520 | JGI IMG/M metagenome (GOLD analysis project Ga0105237, IMG submission 81520) | Corn rhizosphere microbial communities from Kellogg Biological Station, Michigan, USA - KBS C2-4 metaG | ecosystem: Host-associated > Plants > Roots > Rhizosphere > Soil | place: Michigan, USA...
CCTCTCTTTCGAAGTCTGCGCAACGCGCTCAGCGCCAGTTCGCGTTGCGCTCCCAGAACGCGACGCTGCTTCGATACGCTTCGCGATCGAGCGGCACGCCGGAGCCGCCCTCTTCGACCCCGAGCGCATTGCGCATCATCGTGACCGGCGCCATCGGGATTTCCTCGGGCTCGGCCGTGTAGAGGCAGCCGACCACGCCCCAGTCCGCTTCGATCGGCGAGCCTTCCTTCGCCAGTTGCTCGCGGCTGTAGAGAATCACGACGAGCCAGTTCGCGACCGGCACCTCGACACCTTCGAACCAGCGCACGAGCACGGGCAATTCCTCCTTCGTGCGCGCTTCGTAAGCGCAGCGCAGCAGGTGCCGGTTCGCATCGACGATCGGCACCGTCAGGCAGCGCGTCGACGTCCAGTTGCGGTGCACGTGCAGCTTGCAGAACGGCGCGTAGCCATCGAGCACCTTGGACGGCGTCTCCTCGTTGAGGCGGCGCTCGAACGCTTCGGGCGTGCAGTCCTGGATCGTGTTGCGGCGAGGTTCGCGCGGGAACAGGCGCGCGCGGGCGAACGGCGTCAGGAAGATCGACATGGAACACGGCGGCGGAACGGACGGATGAGCGTACATCCGATCGGACGACGCCAAACGCTCGCCGGGCCGCGCGGCCACACTGCCCACTAAGATATCGCTTCATCGCGACAAAGAGATATATACTTCGCGCCCTGCATTCCTTTTCGTTGCCGCCGATGCCGCCGATCAGTCTCGAATTCTTCCCGCCCAAGACCGACGAGCAAAAGGCGACGCTCGAAGCCGCGCTGCCGAGACTCAAGGCGTTGAAGCCGGAATACGTGAGTTGCACGTTCGGCGCGGGCGGGTCGACGCTGAGCTACACGCCGGAGACGATCCGCCACTTGCGCGAGGAGCACGGTCTCGACGCCGCGCCGCATCTTTCGTGCATGGGCGGCACGCGCGCGGAAATCCTCGCCTTGCTGCAGCGCTATCGCGCGATGGGCTGCACGCGCGTCGTCGCCCTGCGCGGCGACCTGCCTTCCGGCATGGCCACGCACGGCGACTTCCGCTACGCGAGCGATCTGGTCGCCTTCATCCGCGCCGAAACCGGCGATCATTTTCATATCGAGGTGGCCTGCTATCCGGAAGTGCATCCGCAGTCCGACGATGCGCATGCCGACCTGCGTCACTTCAAGACCAAGATCGATGCCGGCGCCGACGGTGCGATCACGCAGTATTTCTACAACGCCGACGCGTACTTCCGCTTCGTCGACGCCGCGCGCGCCGCGGGCGTCGACGCGACGATCGTGCCCGGCATCATGCCGATCTCGAACTTCAGCCAGCTGCGCCGGTTTTCCGAAATGTGCGGCGCCGAGATTCCGCGCTGGCTGACCAAGCGCCTGCACGCGCTCGGCGACGATGCCGACGCCATTCGCGAATTCTCCGCCGACGTGGTCGCCGAGCTGTGCCGGCGCCTGGTCGCGGGCGGCGCGCCCGGCCTGCATTTCTACACGTTGAACCGCGCCAAGGCGACGTTGGCGGTGTACGAACGCCTCGCGTCGGCCTGAGCGGCTGCACGCCGGCGATAGTGTTAGCCTCGCACCCATGCGCGCCTTCGCACTCCCGGCCATCGGACTTCTCGCCCTGCTGCTGACGTCGCCGCTCGCCGCACAGGAGAGCGCCGGCCAGGCGGTGCATCGCTGCGTCGGACAGCATGGCGAAATCGTCTTCTCGGGACTTCCGTGCGCCGAGAACGGCGCCACCGACGCGGCCAAGCCGTCGACGGAAGCGGACGTCCCCGCCGCATTTCCGAGTACCTGCCCGGCGTCCCGCGACGAGCTGCGCGATCGCATCTCGATCGCCGTCGGGCGGCGCGATTCCAACGCATTCGCCGGCCTGCTGCGCTGGAGCGGCGTCAGCGGCGGCGCGGCGAAGTCGCGTCTGCGCGAACTGGCCGAACTCACCCAGCGGCCGCTGCTCGGCATCGACGCCGGCGGCGACACGGATGCGAGCCGCGACGACGCCCTGCGCGTTCGTACCGACAGCAACGAGAATGGCGGCGTGCGCGAACACACGTTCGGCGTCAGCACGGACACCGGCTGCTATTGGCTGACCTGGTAGGCCGTCACACGCCGGCTGGTATCATGTCCTGCTTTTTCTTCCGGCGGACCCGCACATGGCGCAGCAATATCCCGAACACATCTGGCAGAACGGCCGCATCAAACCCTGGGCCGAGGCGACCGTCCACGTCATGGCGCACGCCCTGCACTACGGCTCGTCGGTGTTCGAAGGCATCCGCAGCTACCAGACGCCGAACGGTCCGGCAATTTTCCGCCTGACCGACCACATCAAGCGGCTGTTCGCGTCCGCGAAGATCTACGACATCGTCATTCCGTACTCGGTCGCCGAGATCAGCGCGGCCTGCCGCGAAGTGATCCAGGCGAACGGCCTGACCAAGGCGTACTTGCGCCCGGTCGCGTTTCGCGGCCTCGGCGGCTTCGGCTTGTCCGCCGAAACGCCGACCGACGTCGCCGTCGCGGCCTGGGAGATGGGGGCGTATCTGGGCGCCGGCGTACTCGAGCAAGGCATCGACGCCTGCGTGTCGAGCTGGCAGCGCTTCGCGCCGAACACGATCCCTGCCGGCGCAAAAGCCGGCGGCAATTATCTTTCCGGCCAGCTCGTGGCGCGCGAAGCGCGCCGCCTCGGCTTCGGCGAAGGCATCGCGCTGGCGTCGACGGGCCTCCTCAGCGAAGGCGCCGGCGAGAACCTGTTCCTGGTGTTCGACGGCGCGCTGCACACGACGCCGGTAAGCGCGGCGCTGCTGAACGGCATCACGCGCAATACGCTGATCACGCTGGCGCGCAGCGTCGGCCTGGAAGTGGTCGAGCGCGATCTGCCGCGCGAATACCTGTACCTGTGCGACGAACTGTTCATGTGCGGCACGGCGGCGGAGATCACGCCGATCCGTTCGGTCGACGGCAAGCCCGTCGGCACCGGCAAGCCGGGCCCGATCACCGCGCGCCTGCAGGAGCTGTTCTTCGGCCTGTTCGACGGCCACACCGAGGATCGCTGGGGCTGGCTGGAGCCGGTGGCTGCCTGAAACTCCACGGGGCCGTAGCCAACGGCCCTCAGCTCGGATAACCGTAGCGGCCGAAATCGAGCGTCGCGGTTGCGCCACCTTGCGGCCGCGGCGCGAGCGACACCTGCCAGCCGTAGAGCTCGCACAGACGCCGCACGATCGCCAGTCCGAGTCCTCCGCCCTTGCCGACCGTCGTGCCACGCACGCCGCGCTCGAAGAGCTTGTCGGCATCCTCGGGCTTGATGCCGGGACCGGTGTCCTCGACGGTCACGCGGCCGTGGCCGACGCTGACGATGACCTCGCCGGCCTGCGTGTACTTGAACGCATTGCCGATCAGGTTGCTGAGCGCCACGGCGACCACCGACGACGGCGCCGCGGTGGCCAGCGCTTCCTCGATCTCGACGCGTACCTGCACCGGCTTGTTGTTGATGTGCGGCCGCTGCGCGTCGACGACCTGCTCGACGACCTTGGCGACGTCGGTCGTCTCGCCGTCGGTCGGCGCCTGCCGTTCGCGCCGCGACAGCAGCAGCAGCGCATCGATCAGCTCGGTCGACTGTCTTACGGCGCGCTCGATGCGCTTGAGGCGTTCGCGCAACTTGTCGGTGAGCTCGGGCGAGCCCTGCAGCAATTCGGTCGTGCTCGCGATGACCGCCAGCGGCGTGCGCAGCTCGTGGCTGACGTCGGCGTTGAACTCGCGGTCGCGACTGACCATTTCGGTGAGCCGCGTCGAATAGTCGTCCAGCACCGAGGCGAGTTCGCCGACTTCGTCGTTCGCGAAATGCGACTTCAGCAATTCGGGCTTGCCGCTGCGGCTCATCGTACGCACGCGCCCGGCAAGGTCGATCAACGGACTCATCACGCGCGAGGAAAGCCAGAAGCCGATCACGAGCGAAAGGACCGCGAATGCGAGCACCGTTGCAATCAGGACCGTCAAGAGCTGCCGCTCGGCCAACTTCTGCGAACTGATGTCGAAGCGCAGAAAGGCCCAGTAGTCGGCATCCTTGTAGACGGCCAGCTTGTAGGGCCGCGTCTTGCTCTCGCGACCGATGTCATCGATGTCGTAGACGCCAGGCTCGTACTTCTGCCAAGCGAACGGCACCGTGGCGGTTCGGCCGGCGCGCACGATTTGAGCCTGGTAGACCGACATCGACCAAGGAGCGTTCGGGTCGGGATTGTCCCGTTTGAAGTCGACGAAGTTCTTCAGCTCGCGCGTCAGCGTGTTGTTGACGAGCTGGTCTTCCAGACGCGTACGCATGTACACGGTCGCGACCGCGAACAAGGCCGTCAGGCCGAGTCCGAACAACGCAAACGAGATGATGATTCGGCTGCGGAGCCTACGCCGGTAGCGCATCCGGATCGACCATGCGGTAGCCGATGCCGTGGCGCGTCTGGATCAACGCCTTCTCGAACGGTTTGTCGATGGCGGCGCGAAGGCCATGGATGTGCACGCGCAACGAATCGCTGTCCGGCAGCTCCTCGCCCCAGACGCGCGTTTCCAGCTCCTGCCGCGTGACGACCGACGGCGCGGCCTCCATCAGCGACTGCAGCAGCTTGAGGCCGATCGGATTCAACTGGATCTGCTTGCCGGCGCGGCTGATCGTGAGGGTGTCGAGGTTGTAGGTGAGATCGGCCAGTTGCAGCAGCCGGCTCTTGTTGCCCTTACCGCGGCGGCCGAGCACTTCCAGGCGCGCGGCCAGCTCCTGCAGCGCGAAAGGCTTCACCATGTAGTCGTCGGCGCCGGAGTCGAAGCCGGTCAGCTTGTTGTCCAGCGTGTCGCGCGCGGTCAGCATCATGACCGGCGTCTGGCGCTTCGCTTCCTGCCGCAGCTTTCGGCAAACCTCCAGGCCGTCCATGCCGGGCAGGCCGAGATCGAGCACGATCACGTCGAAGTCGTTCACCACGGCCAAATGCAGGCCCGTGACGCCGTCGCCGGCGAAATCCACGACGTGGCCCTTGTCGGCGAGGAAGTCGCCGATGTTCGCGGCGATGTCGCTGTTGTCTTCAATGACCAGAATACGCATGGGCCGCTAGCTTAACGCGGAAGTCCTTTGCTGCGGAGGGAATTCGTTTGGGGTGGCTCGGGCGGGACGGCGCCCGCAAAGAAAATGGCCCAAGGAGGTGTCATTGGGGGAACACACCTCGCTTGGGCCAAAAAGCTACTGCCCCGATTACCGTAATCTGCCAGTCACCTGACCTGACTTAGGAGTGTCGAGCAAACTACAGTGCGATCAATATAGGCAGGCAGTGATTAAAGCTTCGTTAAGCCCTTCTGATGCTTGCGTTAACCGCGCCGGCCAGCAACGACGTGCCCCGGCCGATCATTCGCGCGTGTAGGTCTTCGCTTCCATGCCTTCTGCGATATCGCGGCAGATGTGCGTGCCGGTGGGCGTCACGCAGGTATCCCGGTTGATCGCTTCCCGCGGCGCGAACACGAAACTCTGCGTGTAGCGGGTCGAGCGGTCTTTCGCGATCGTCGAGGGGTCGAAGCGCCACTGCCGCAGTGCGCGTTCGGCAGCGCGGCCGAACGAGCTGTCGGCGTCCTCGCCGAGAAGCTTGATGTCGTGGACCGAGCCATCGGCGGCGATGGTGAAACTGGCATTGATGTGCACCGTCTGCTTCGAAGACCCCGGGAAGGACGGCGTGACGGTGCGGAGCGCGACGGGCCTGGGTGGCTCCGCGGCAGGGGCAGGCGCCGCTACATGCTGCGGGACGGCCGATGCCGGCACTGTCGGTTCCGCCGCCACGTTCGCCACGGCGGGACTTGCGACCGGCGGCGCGACCTGGTCTTCCTGCGCAGCCGCCGGAGCGGGTGCGACCGTCGCAGGCACCGGCGTGTTGTCGACACGCCGATCGTTCAGATCATTGGCGGTCGGCGGGGGCGCCGCGACCGCTACCGCTGCCGGCACGACGGCGGGCAGGACGGGTTTGCTTGCGGGCTCCACCTTCGGCGGCGGCGGCACGGCGACCGCTGCCGGACGCAGGCGCGGGGGGCTGAAGGCCAACGTCGCGGTCGCCAGCGTCAAGGCAGGCGGCGCTTGCAGCCAGTCGGCCGGCAGGCGCGTCGCGATCGTGAAATCCTCGCCGGCGCGTTCGATGCGCAAGGCCGTCAGCAGCGAAACGCCGAGCACGCCGACGATGAGCAGCCAGCGCCCCGGGCCTTGCGCGTCCATGGTCAGGCGCGAGGCCGGCATGCCCACGATACGGCGCACGCGCTCGAGCAGCTCGCCGCCGTTTGCGGCCAGTGCCAGTGCGCCCGATGATTGACGAAGGTCCTCCAGCGCCGCCAGCGCATGCGCATAGTCGCGCGGTGCGCCCACATCCGAACCGAGTACCAGCTTGTCGCAGCAAAGCTCGCGTTCGTTGCGGACCTCGCGCGAGATCCAGTGCACGACCGGGTGATAGAAGAAAACCGTCTCGACGAGCACCTGGGCGAAATTCACCAGATGATCGTAGCGGCGCAGATGGCACAGCTCGTGCGCCACGATCAGCTCGATCTGCTGGCGCGGAAATCCGAGCACGACCGCGGCCGGCAGCAGCACGACGGGCCGGAGCCAGCCGACCAGCATCGGCGTGTCCACGCGTTCGGACACGAGCACGCGCACGCGCTGCAGGATCGCGAACCGCTTCTTCAGCGACAGCAGGGCGGCGTCGAGCTCGACGCTCGATTCCGCCCAGCTCTGGGTCAGTCGCATCAGTGCGCGCCACTGCCAGACGATGCGGCCACCCATCGCCAGCACGCCGCCGGCCCACAGCAGGACCAGCCACGGCATCGTCGCTTCGATCACGCTGGAGAACTGCGTTCCTGCGACATCGACGATGGCCGACACGCCGGCCGCTACGGTGGTGCCGGTCTGGGCGACGGAGGTCGCCGCGTCGGTGGCGTCGACGTTCCACGGGCGCATCGCCAGGAACGTGGCGATCGGCCAGAGGGTCAGCGCGGCCAGTGCAGCGAGGCCGGCGCCGTAGCGCGCGGTGCAATGCGCGCGCGGGATCAGTGCGCGGACGGCCGCGAAGGCCGCCCCGATCACCAATCCTTGCCAGATGAAATGCAACAGCGTCCACCCGAGCGCCTGGATCCAGGGCAGCCATTCGGCGAACGCGGCGTTCATGTCTTGCTACCGTCGAGCTTGTCGAGCAGCGCGCGGATCTCCTCGACTTCTTCGCGGGTCGCCTTCGGCCTGCCGCCGAGCGCCTGCAGCACGAGCTGCGACGGCGACCCGTCGAAGACGCGCTGCACCATGTCGAGCAGGAACCGCTTCTGCGTGCGTTCCTTGCTGATCGCAGGGCGGAACACGTGGGCGCGCTCGGAATCGTCGCGCAGGACCAGGCCCTTGGCATGCATGATCTGCAGGAGCTTCAGCGCCGTCGTGTAGCCGGCGCCCTCCTCGCGGTACAGCGCCTCGTGGACGTCGCGGACCGTGCTTTCGCCGCGCTCCCACAGGAAATTGAGGATGCCGAGTTCGGCATCCGTCGGCTTGGGAAGATTTTCGGGTTTGGTCACGCTTGCACCTCTTTGGCTACGCCACCGTCCGCCAGGGCGCCATCATATTCGCATTGGCGCCCGCAGCGAACTCGTTTCGCCGACTAGCCGCCGCCGCGCAGCTGACCCTGCACGTCCTGCCGGCGCCGGAAATCCTGCGTGTCGTTCTGCCGGCGCTGGGCCATCTCGGAAGCGGTGCGGCAGGTCTTGATCGGAATGTTGGAACCGACCGGCCGTTCGCTCTTGCAGATCAGCCGTTCGCCGTCGCGCTTGCTCAGGATCGCGTTGACTTCCTGCTGCGCGTTGAACATGCGCGTCTTGTCCTCGTCGTTCATGTGCGCGACGTCGCCGTTCTTTTCGAACATGCGGCCCATCTCGCTGAGCTTGGCGTCGACCTGGCTGCGCTCGCCGGCATTGATCTCCGAATACCGTCCACCCCCCTCCATCTGCTTGCGGACCCAGGTCGACACCGTGTCGAACGACGCCTTGGTGTCGGCATTGACGGCCGGGGTGGTTTCTTCTTTGGCAAAAGCGGTCGAGGCGATGAACGAGGCGACCAGCGCCGCGATGAGCAAACCGGATTTCATGTACGAACTCCTGCAATAACGAAGAATTGGGGTCTTGCCGCACCGACGATCGAAGGCGGATCGCGGTCCGGCTCGAAAGCCCGCCCGCGATTCGACCGTTCGAACGGCACGTCCATCCGCGCAGACTCGTCGAACGATGCCCCAGACTCGAAGCGAACGACCATCCGCACGACACCGAAGAAGGTAGTGCACGACGATCCTAGAATCGTCGCCGCCGACTTGTCAACGTCTTTCTTCGTACTACTTCCGTCGTTGTCCTCGCCTGGTCGGCGGCGCGGATCGGCCGGCCCCCTTCGTGACGTGGTCGATGACCGCTCCGGCCACGTCGATGCCGGTGGAACCTTCGATACCCTCCAGACCGGGCGACGAGTTGACCTCCAGCACCAGCGGGCCGCGCCGGGAGCGCAGCAGGTCGACGCCGGCCAGGCCCAGATCCATCTGCCCGGCCGCGCGCACGGCGATCTCGCGCTCGGCGGCGGTCAGTTCGACCGCGCTGGCGCTGCCGCCGCGATGGATGTTGGCGCGAAAATCTCCCTCCGGCGCCTGTCGCTGCATCGCAGCAACGACTTTTCCGCCGACCACGAAGCAGCGCAAATCCGCGCCCTTCGCCTCGCGTACGAATTCCTGCACGAGGAAGTTCGCATACAGGCCGCGCAGCGCCTCGATCATGCCCTGGGCGGCGGAGCGCTTTTCGGCGAGCAGAACGCCCTGCCCCTGCGCGCCTTCGTTGAGCTTGATCACGTGCGGCGGCTCGCCGAGCATCGCGAGCAGGTCGCCGGTGTCGTCCGGATTGTCGCCGAACACCGTGGTCGGCAGATCGATGCCCTCGCGCGCCAGCAGCTGCATCGTGCGCAGCTTGTCGCGTGCTCGCAGGATCGCGTCCGAACCGTTCGGCGTATACACGCCCATCATCTCGAACTGGCGCACCACGGCGGTTCCGTAGAACGTGATCGAGGCGCCGATGCGCGGTATCACGGCATCGATGCCGCGCAGCACGCGGCCCTTGTAGTGCATCTCGAACTTGCCTGCCGCGATGCGCATGTAGCAGCGCAGCGGATCGAGCACGCGCACGCTGTGTCCGCGCGCGCGCGCGGCTTCGACCAGGCGCACCGTCGAGTAGAGCCGCGCGTTGCGCGAAAGAATGGCGATCTTCATGGTCTTCTTCATGTCGGCACCGTGCCGGCACGCGGCGGTCGCGGTGAGGTATAGGAAAGCGCGGCATCGACGCTGAAACGCCCGTGCAGCGCACTGCGCCCCAGCAGCAGCGGAAACAGCATCGCCCGCCGGTCTGTCAAATTGATGGCGGTCGTGAAACGCAGGCCGGCCAGCGCGACTTCGGCTTCGACGAACCAGCGTTCGCTGCGGTGGCCGCCCGAATCGGTGACCGGGCGGCGATCGACCACGCGCGCCTGGCACGCGACCAGCCGTGTCCCGCGCCGGCGCGGACGCACCAGGAAGCGCACGAACTGCACGCCGTCTTCGCGGAAGGCCTCCAGCGACTCGACGTGCAGCGAAGACGACCGTGCGCCGGTGTCCAGCTTGGCCTTGATGGCCGCTATCCCGAACGTCGGCAACGCCACCCACTCGCGCCAGCCGAGCGGCGGGCAGGCGGTCGACAGGGTCGGCTGGGCAAACCGAAGTGAGAAGGAATCAGAAGGCATTCGCGGCTGGAGCGGGTGATGGGATCGGACGCCAAATAAACCTAAATGCCTGATTCGACTGATGCTGAATCCCGGCAAAGGGCGAAAGAACGATACCCAGTTCGGTACCCGAACGACGATGCAACGGTAGCAAATGTCCGCTCCTCGGGTCGAGCGTTTCGACGGGGTTTGACCGACTCCTATCCGTTTTGGCCATCGACTGAGTTCACCGGTGACGGGGCGCACACGGGGGACGAACGAAAGGACAGGAGTTTGGCTCGAAAAAGGGCCCAGCGCGTGGTCATTGAAAACGATCGCGCGGCCCCCAGCGTTTCCCTAGGCCCACCGCTGGAGAGGAAGCCGATGAGCAGCAATCCGTTCGAACACTTGGGCGGCTCGCCGCTCCCCTCGTCATTAAATCTGACGAACGAGCAGGCCTGGCTGATGAAGGACCTGGCGCAGACCACGTCCGCGTTGAACGAGGAATTGGCCCAGCGCACCTCGGCTGCCCGACTGGTAGAGGCAGACATTCGCAACCAGATGGTGCCATTGTCCGCCATCGATTACGGGCTGGCAGAGCATGCCCGCACGATGACAAGCGCTGCGGACTTCTTCAACACAAGCAAGCTCGCAGAGCAATATGGAGCCGGGTCAAGCTTCAGCGACTACGCGAAGGAACTACTGTCGGGCCAGAACATGGCTGACTACGCGGCCCGCCAGCTTGGCTACACCGTCGCGGACGCATGGGCCAAGCAAAACGATTACCTGCGGGACGCGCTTGCGGGCACGTTGGCCATTCCAGATTTCCATACCCTTGCCGACTCGCTTTCGATCAGCGCGCTGACGGACTCCTACCGTTTGAGCGCGCTGACCGCCGACGAATGGGCCCGCACCCAGGCGAAAGCCCTCGACGACTACACCCAGCAACTTACTGCCGGTTCCGGCTTCGCTTCGGCTCATGCTTTGTTCGGTGCCGGGAGTGGCGCTGACTTCGGCGCTCAGCTCACCGAGCAGTTGAACCAGTTCTTGCCGAAAGGCTATGCCGATCAGTTGAAGGGCGTGATCGGCGGCATCGACTTCGAAGCCATCCGAACCGCCAGCGAGGCCGCGGCCACGCGCGTGTACGACGCCTATCGAGATCGGGACACCGAAGACTTCGACGGCATCGTCGACGCCGTGCGACGGACGGACCTTACCGATGTCCGCGAGGTCATCACGAGCGTCGTCGCCGCGGCGTTTCAAGATGCCCGGGATCGGGGTGAACTGCGCGGCAGTCCGTCGCCGTGGGTGTTGCTCTTGGTCGCCGCGCTGCTCAATCTTCTCATCAGCTCAGCGCAGACCATCGCAACGCCGATGGTCCAGCGCCTCTACGAGAAGGCAAACCCGCCGACCGCGCCTGCCCCGAAGCACGCCGTCAAACACGCGCGAAAGCACGGGCGGTGCCTTACGGCGGCCGCCGCTCCCGACGGCCCGTTGCCCACCGAGCGAGCCCAGCGACGCTCGCGGCATTCATGGACGTCGCCCACGGTATCGGTCGGCTTGAAGTTCTCGGCGAACCAAGAACGCACGCCCTCATCGACTGTTGTCGTGTCGCTGAGAACGCTGACCCTGTACAGGGGGCCGGACACGAAACAGCGAACTCAGGGAACGATCGAGGCGGGTCAGATACTCGGCCAGCTGCGCGCCAAGCGCGGCTGGGTATTCGTCCGCTACGCCGATCCCCTCGGCGAGGGCTCGTTCGTGGGCGGATGGGTTCGCGCCAAATACGTGCGACCGCTTGAAGTCGAAACCCGCCGCCTGATCTTGTGCGCGCTGGACGATGCCGCTGCATCAGGCCACCCTTGCGAGTAGGGGCTTCACTCAGCTCGGCGCTCGCCAAAATGCCGCCCGGATCCGGGCAGGTCTGTCAGTAGCCTCACCCCATAGTGGGCCCGCCGCGCCCGGGAGCAGAAACTTAAACACAGTCGATCCGCGAGGGAGAGGCGGCCGGCCGCGGCCCGCCTCCCAGGATCGGGTGTTTCAGTCTTCGTTCGGCAGCATCAGCGTGATGACGGGCTCGCCCGCATCCCCCGGTCCGATGTGGACGGCCAGCTCTGCCCTTTCGGCGCGACGCTTCCCACGCGGCACCCGCAGGACCACGAACGCCACCCTGTCGTGCCGCTGCCCCTCGGCAAGCAAGGCGGCCCGCCCGTGCAGCAGGGCTGCGTGGCGCGCCAGGAAAAGTACATCCCAGAGTCGCCCTGCTTCGCTCTGGCCTACCGCCCCGCCGCGTTCGTCGGCTTCGCTCCACGCAACGCAGTCCGCCCACGCCCCCGCGGTCAGCGCCACAGGAACCCGGAAGCCCGCCTCCCTCGCCAGGTCGCCTGCATCCATCAGGACGCCATCGGCCAACGCGTGCGCCCGCGAGTACGAATACACCACCGGAAACTCGTCCATCTGCTTCTCCCGTCGTCGAAGGTTCGTCCCGGACACGAGTTCCGCGAACGCGGCCGATGGGCGCCGAAAGAGCGCGGCGGGAGGCGCGGTCAAGAACGGGGAGCGCAGCGAGCAGCGGAGGGCTGGCGCGGGCTGGAGCGCAGCGACGACTCGGGCCCGAAGCGCCTCTTGACCGAGGGAGCCGAACGCCGCGCGTGGGGAGGTTTTAGGGCGAGCATGCCGCAACAGCGGCATGCTCGCGCCAGTCGCCGACTAACCCTCAGCAGAGGTTTCTTGGGTTCCCGTCATTCCGTAGTCGGCCGGGAACGGGTGCGCGATCCGCTCTATTGAACGGTCGTGTTGCGCAGCACCCACGCCGGGGCGAACACCTTGGTGAGAAACTGCATCGTGGCGTTGGTGTCGCCCAGGAGCGACCCGTTGAACGGTGGGGCGGCGCGCGACCCGTCCGGTTGCTTGAGCCCGTCGACGAACAAGCGCATGAGGTGGATGGGGTTCTGGCCCTTCCCCTCCTCGCCCCACACGAACTGCCGTCCGATCGCCCGAATGGTCTCGCCGTCGATGATGAAGAGGTCGACGCCCTGGTCACTGAAGCGCATCTCGTCGTAGTCGGCCTGCGCCACGCGCGCCGTCATGAAGATCACCCGCTCGGTCGCCGCCATGCTGGTGGTTCCTGGCATCGACAGGATGTCCAGGCGGAGGATGCGCCCCTCGGTCGTGATGGACATGCGGATGCCGTCTGCCGCGGGATCGTCGTTGATGCGCTGCTCTAGTCGGTCCAGCGGCACCGACAGAGGCGCCTTCGCCGGATCGGCGCTGTCGAAGCGGGGATCGGCGTCCTGTGCGAACGCCAACGTCGCGGTGGCCAGGGTGAAGCACGCCGCGTAGATCCACATCAGAGCACGCATCACCCTTGCCCCTCGGTCTGGGACGTGCCGTCGGCGAAGAGGATCTTGCGAACCTGGAGCGTGACCGTCGTGTCCTTCACGTCGTACCCGCGCAGCTTGGTGTGATCGCTCTCGAACTGGTTGTACTCCAGCTCCCCGCTCCACGTCGTCGACTGCTTCGCCGCAATGGGGTTGCTGATGGTGAGCTTGGCGGCGTACACCCGATTGCCCAGGAGATCGTCGAACGACAGCACGCCGTCGAACGCCCGGATGTCTTTGTCCGTGTCGTTGTGGAACTCGACTTCGAAGGTGATGGCTGCTTTGACGAAGTGGCTGCCCGAAATCTCCTGGTCGCGAAAACCCTTAGTGAGCAGCTTGGCCGTGATGCCGGACGGCTTCGTCGGCGGCGGGGCCTTCGCGGGTGCCGGCGGGGCCACCGCCGGCGCGGCGGCGATGGGCTTGTTGGCCGGCGCCACGCCGTCGAAGGCGTGCGTCATGGCGCCGGTGAACGCACTCACCAACTGGTAGCGCATCTGCTCACGTCCGGCGAGAAAACCGACGACGAGGCACACGCCGCAGGCCACCGTGGGCCAAAGGGGCAACCGCACTTCGCGTGGGGCGGCTTTGGGCGGGGCCACCGGCGGCGTTGGCGCGGGCCGCGCGGGCGCACGCGCCGCTGCTTCCGCCTTGGCGTAGATCACCCCGCAGCGCGGGCACGGTTCGTCCGGTGCGCCGCTCGCCGCGTCGTTGCTGAAACCACACTTGAGGCACTTTCTGACCACGGCTCTATCTCCCCAGAGAAACCGACCGCGGAAGCAGCAAAGCGCGTGCCAATCGCTGTGCATTGCTGCCTCGCGTTGCCGCTGGAACCCGCATCGGCGCGGAGCCACGTGTGAAGCCCCGACCGCTCCGAGGAGAACGCGTGGCGCAAAAGTTGCTACGGCGTTTGCGACGCAAAACATCGCGGCACGCAGGCGCCACCGTCTTCACGCGCTCTACACATCGGGCGGCCGCGCACCGCCTTCGAACTCTGGGGAGTCCACCGATGAAACTTCTGCTTACCGCAGCGTTGCTCGCTGCGTCCGTGTCCATGGTCCACGCCGCCGACACGCCTTACGGCTTATGCCCCGAACGGGCGCAGACCTACCAGGACCGCTACAACCAATCGATGCGCTCGGGCGACCTCGTCTGTTTTCAAAAGGCGCTGCAGCGGGAACTCGGCAACTCGTCGGGCTACAGCTGCCCCAGTTCGTCTCAGTCGTACCAGCAGTCGTACGAGCGAACCCAAAACGCCAGTGACCTCGTGTGCTTCCAACAAGCCCTTCAGCGAGAACTCCGTTGAACGCGCCCACAAAAGCTCTCGAAGAGGGTCAGGTTCCTGAGCGACGTTCGCACACGCGCTTGGTGCTCCTAATTGTCGCCATCGTCGCCGTGCTGCTGGTCTACACCCAGCTCACCTTCTTCGTCGTTGCGCCCATCGGCGCGGTTCCCGATGGCGTCACCATCGTGATGCTGCGCGGGCAGAAGACCCAGTTCATCGACAGCGCCGACGCGATGTGCGAGCGAACGCAAGGCGGGGTCAGCCTCATGTGCAGGGGGATCGCCCTCGGTTCGATCGGCAAGAACGCCACCATCCTCATGCGCCTGCCCTACAGCAGCGCGCTCTACAGCATCTCAACCGGCGGCAAGACCTACAGCCGCTGAAAGGACACGTCATGGAACTTCTGATCATTGTGGTACTCCTGGGCCTCATCCCCGCCTTCATCGCCAAGGGAAAAGGGCACTCGTTCGGCGTGTGGTGGTTCTACGGCGCCATGCTCTTCATCGTTGCGCTGATCCACGCCTTGCTCCTCAAGCCCGACGCCGACGCCCTCGACCAGGAGCGGCTCGCGCAAGGCATGAAGAAGTGCCCCAGCTGCGCCGAACTCATTCGCCAAGAGGCCATCGTGTGCCGTTTCTGCGGTCGCGAACCCGCGCCATCGCACGCGGCATGAGGCCGTGCCCCAATCCACCGCAGCGCGGCCGACTCCGTCGGCCTGGGCCCTATTCCAACTTTCACCCGCAAAGGAGTGACGTGTGAGCTACGTGTACCTCATCAGCGAAGAACCCCATGAAGGCGAGACGAGCGGCCCATGGACCAAAATCGGGTTCTCGAACAATCCGCCGGAGTGGCGGCTCAACGCCAACTTGAAGCGAGGTAATCCCCGGCATCTTTCGGTTGCCGCCGCATTCCGATACGCCACCGAAGAGGAAGCCCGAGCCGCAGAGCGGAGTGCGCACGCGCAGTTCGCGCAGGCAGGCGTCGGAAAGGAATGGTTCCACGTCGACTGGCGCGAAGCGGCTACGTGGTTGGAGAGCGTCGGGGCCGTTCCCCGCTCCGCCGAAGACGAGGCGGCGGCGCGCGACGTCGCCGGCCGGGTCGAGGCGATCACGGACGCTCAAATCCGTGAAGCCATTCAGCGCTTGGCCGGCGAGGGAGGCACGTTTTCAACCGTCCAGGTGATTCGGGCGATCTTGGGGAGCTATTACCGCGACATCGGCGTGCCTGCGAACCACTCGCCCAATGCCCGCTTCGGGAAGCGGCTGGCGCGGCATTCCGTCGAGTTCGGAATCACCCGGGTGATGCCCAGCCAGCCCGTCCGCGATGACGATAAAGGCCCGACCGAAACGGCCATGTGGCGCGCGGCGCGTTGACGTCCCGCGGCGGGTAGGCCTTGAGCTGACGGCAGGCGAACGAGTCGGCCGTTCTCCGGGCTCATGTGTCGATCGCTGAGCTTGCCGCTGCAGCGGCAAGCTCAGCGTACCGGGTTCGTTGCGCAACCGTTCGAGTGACCATCAACGGCGTGGCGCTGCCGAGCTGGGCCACGGCCGTTGGTGGCCCCGAGGACTTTCCGTACACTGCGTGGGCAGGCGGCAGAATGTGCCGCCCCGGGGGTCTTGGTGGTCGCGACATCCGCAACAACGCCATGGCGCCTGCTGGCGCAGCTGTTCGCGCGTCCGCTGATGGCGACTGCAGCGCAAGAAGGCTCGCCTCGTGTCTTTCACCAGGCATTGCGCGCCGCCGGCGTGCGGGCCACGAAAGATGAGCCCCTGGGCTCGGTGCTGGACGAATGCATGGGCCGTCTCCAACGCCACTACCGCTGCGAGTACGTCTACAAGGCCGCCGTGGCCGACCGTGTCGTATTCGGCCGGCACAGCCCGCGAACGGCCAGCCTCCACGTCGAGCTCCCCGTCGGTCGCTCCATCGTGGACCTGGCCGTCTTCAATGGCACATCGACCGCGTACGAGATCAAAACCGAGTTCGACTCGGAGAAGCGACTCGCGTCGCAGGCTTCGACCTACCTCAAGGCGTTCGAACACGTCTACGTCGTGTGCCACCCCGATCGGGTGGAACGCTGCTTGCGCGTCTCCGATCCCGCGGTGGGCGTCCTCGCACTGACGCGCCGCGGCCAGCTGGCAACCGTGCGGCCGGCGATCGCATCCCGCGATCGGATGGACAGATCTCTGCTCTTTCGTTTGCTCCGAGCGAGCGAATACCAGGCTGCCGTCGAGCGATTGTGTGGGACGCAACCCGATATGCCGAACGGGAAGCGGTTCTCGCACTACAGCCGGGTTTGGGAGACCTTGACGCTGGACCAAGCCCATCAAGCAGTGGTCGCGGCCATGCGCCGTCGAACCACCCAGTCATCCGTTTCTGAGTTTGTCTCCGCGCTGCCCAAAAGCCTTCGTGTGCTGGGCTATGCGACCCCGCTGTCCGCGCCGCAGCAGCAACGCCTGTTGAATATATTGCATTAAGTTATTAGTCTCGCTCGGCACTGGGGATGCCGAGGGAACGGGATGTATTTTCCTTTCTTGTATGGCCGCCGATCCGAGTTTTTGGCCGTCCGTGCGATGTTGGGTGATCCGCGCGATCTGAGCGCTCTTGTCCCCGTTTTTGAACCCATCAACGCCAACGCCGCGGACTTGACGCGCTGTCTCGACGAGTGCGAGGACCAACAGCAGCCGTCGGTCGTCATCGTCAATCCAACGCGGCATCAGCTGGCGAACGGGGCGAACCGAGTCGCCTGGTTCCAGACGGTCTCCGCGGTCTTGGGCAGATGCCTTTCTGCAGCTCCCGCGTTCCAGACGTCGGACTACACCACGGGCGCTGAGATGCGTGCGGCTCTTGGGGCCTTTCCCCGACGGGATGTCGCGGTGGTTCACAGTGGCGCAGGCCTCACCGACGCCGACGTTCGCCGGGCGGCAAACGATGGGCGCATCGCGTGGCACATCGTGATCGGCAACAAGCTTCCTGACCGCCAACGGATCCTTCTTCCCGCCGCGAAGACGGTCGTCGTGCGCGATGGCTTCATCAAGCAGGTCCGCAACGCCGACTACGACGGACAAGAGTTTTTTTCGGACCTTTATCGCACCTACCCGCCGGCCGCCGGCTTCGGTGACTTTCTGTGCCTGGGTTCTGGCTTTCAAGACGGCGGCAGCACTCCGGCGGCTGTGGCCATCCATGCGGCATATAAGAAGCCCACCACGAATGATTTGTGGATGGAACATTTTATTTCGGATGACACGGCCATCGACGTCGGCGATGTCGCCGGCAAGTTTCTTCAGGCAGCCCGACACCTGGTGAATGCCGCGCGGCGTCGCCCGGGTGAGTTCGGAAGCAATCAAGCGCTCGACGAATACCGTTCGTGTGTGAACACGGGGTACTACCCCGGTCTTCCGACAAACAAGAAATACCAAATCATCCACCACATGTGCGTGACGCTCGATGTGCTCTCTGGCGCTTTGTAGGTCTCGACAAATTCTCCAAGGCGACTCAGTCCCATCGATGAAGCAACGCAGCAGGTGGGCCACACGTAGGCGAGAGCGATCTCTTGGCCCATTCACGCCTTTCATCCCCCATGGCGGCACCCACGCCACTACGGGCTCTTTCTTTGGATCCACGACAAGGACCGCGTCATGAGTCGCAGCGTCATCAAGCTCGCCGTCGTGGGCGGGGGGCCGAAGGCCGCGGCGTTGGCCGCAAAAGCCGATGCGCTTGCCCGCACGAGCGGCAGTCGATTCGCCATCACCGTGTTCGAGCCCCTTGAGATCGGCGCCAACTGGGCGGGGAACGAGGGGTACACGGACGGCCGACAACCGCTCTGCACCCCATCGGAGCGCGACATCGGTTTTCCGTACCGATCGGGCGCGTCGGCAGATCTGTTCTTGATGGAGCACTACTCCTGGCCCCGCTACTGCGTGGAAAACCGGACGTACAGCCGCTGGGTGGACAAAGGCTGCCAACCTGCTTCCCACTCTGTTTTTTCCGCTTACTTGAAGTGGGTGGTGGGCAAGTCCACAGCCGAAGTGGTGCGCGCAGCGGTCGTCCGTGCGACCGTTCAACGTGGAATGTGGAAGCTCACGGTCAAGCAAGGTAAGTCGACGACAACGTGGGACGAAGGGTTCGATGGGTTGGTGATCACGGGCCCTGGGCCGCCGCGGCGTGTCCCTGGCATCGTGAAGCATCGTGACGTGTTCGACGGCCGCTCGTTTTGGCTGAACCGCGAAAGCATCAAAGCGCGACTTCGGCCAGGAACCCCCGAAACTCAGATCGTCGTCATCGGCGGCGGGGGCGCGGCGGCGGCCATCCTCGCATGGCTCTGCCGAAACGGCTTCGGAGACAACGAAACCCAGTTGGTCGCCGACCAGGCCGCGTTGTTCAGTCGGGGCGAAAGCGTGTTCGAGAACAGCATCTTCACCAACGACAACCTCTGGAAGAAGATGTCCATCGAGAACCGAAATGCGTTTTTCGAACGGCTGAACAGAGGGGTCGTCTGGAACTCCGTCATGAGCGAGCTGGAGAAGTACGAGCAGCTGTCCTTGGTTGAGGGACGCGCGGTGGACGTGCGAGCGGGCAAGAGAAAGGAGCTCAAGGTTCTGGTCCACCACGGAAACGCAACCCGTTCGTTGCTTCCCTGCAGCATGGTGGTGGATGCATCCGGCTTTGACACGTGGTGGTTCACGTCGATGTTTTCGGGCGTTGCCGGCGCAAGGCGATGGGGTAGCGAGAGCAGAGCGGCACTGCAAAAGAACATGCGCGACACCCTCGACTTTTCCTGGAAGTTACCTCCCGTTCACGTGCCGAACCTTTCCTCAGCGGTGGGTCCGGGCTTCGGCAGTCTCATGTGCTTAGGGGACATGGCCGATAGGGTGCTTTCTCGGTACCTGCGCTGATGGGGTCACTTGACATGACACCAGTCGGACGCATACATATGTATACGTATATGCAAGGAGAGGAAGCGCCATGAGCGCCACACAAAACTATGTTCTTCGGTCCGTCTACATCAGTCCCAAGGTCGATGACACACTTAGAGAGCTCGCGTTCACCAAGAAGATAAGCAAGAACGATCTCATTCGAAAGTTCGTCGAGGAGTCTCTTGCCCGAGAGAAGACCGACGCCAAGGCAGCGAAGACGAAGAAGGCGAGCGCAGCTTGAGGCACTTTGCCGACTGGTCATTCGCCTCCGGATCTCCGACCATCTGCCGGTACTTTCCTCGCCCTTAAGCAGGAAACCTCAACTCAGGTGTTCGGCAAAGAAAGCCGCCTTTTTGGCGGCTTTCTTATGTCCTGCGAGTGAGCCTGCCGCTCCAGCGGCACCCTCCCCTACAGCAGCTTTTCGACCAAACCGTCCAGCGGCGATAGGGCCGTGCGAAACCGGCCGTAGCGTGCTTCTTCTATCTCCCGCAGCGCCGGCGACAGGCTCTGCCGGACCGCCCGCAGCCACCACGCGGTGGTGTCGCGCCCCGCATCGAGCATCCCGGAAAGCCGGCGCGCGGCGATGGCGTTGGACAGCGCCGCCCATTGGCGCCCGGTGTCGAGCCGCTCCATTTCCTGGGTGAGCGCAAGGGTGGCCTCTTCGTTGGCGCCCGCCGCCGCGTCGATGACCGAGGCGATGGCCGCGTGGTGCTCCTCCACGGGCGCGTACGCGATGCCCGGGTAGGCGGTCAGGGCGGCTGCGTGGTCGATGATGGCATCGAACGCGCTCACGTCCGCGCCGGACACCGTGTACGGCGCGAACCTCAGGTCCCGCACCGGATCGGCGAACGTGCCGCCCTCCGCGAGCAGCTCGTCCCAACCGGGGTCTGCGAGGGCTGGGTCCATGGCACGCCACAGGAACAGCTTCGCGACCCAGGGATTGCTGAAGTCGAGCGCGTCGTAAAACCAGGCGTCGACGCCGGGCGGCAACTGCTCGAAGGCCGCGCGCGAGCCCGGGATGAGCTCGTCCAGCCGTTGGATGCGGGCGGGATCCGGGCTCATCTGGCCGCGCAGCACGGCGTCCGAGAAGTACCGCCCGCCCTCGCCCTCGGCCCCGGAAAACAGGGGGCCCAGCACCTCGTCGAGCAACGTGGGTCCCCGTCGACCGTCCTCGGGCAGCGCCTTCGCCCGAGCGGCGAACGACCGCCCAATCAGCGCGGCGTCCGCCGGCCGCGCCGCCCATCCCGCCGGCTTCGGCGGGGGCGGAGGCGGAGGGCTCGCACCTTCCGGGATGGGCACGGGCGGCACCGACGCGCCGGCCCAGTGCGCCACGTCGTCGAGCGACCGCAGCAGGTGGCGAAGCCAGGCGAGGTTGCGCATCCGGTGGGACGGCAAGCGGGCGGGTCGCCCGCCTTTGACGGCTCCGGCGAACACGATGGGATCGAAGCCGATGAGCATGTGCGTGGGAAACCCCCGTGACTTTCCCGTTGCATTGCAGGGATTCGGGTGTCTTCAACATCCACAACCGCTGCGATCGGCAGCTTACCCGGAACGCCACGATGAACACGCCCACGACCCCGAACATCGTTCACCCGCTCGCCAGCGCCGCGCAGGCCGCCACCCTCGAAGCGGTGATGGCTCAAGTTCCCGCCACCGACGGGGAAGCCGACCGCGCGCTCGCCCGCAGCCTCGCCACCTACGGCCAGCTGGCTCCCATCCTCCGTCGCGGCGGCCAGGTGGTCGACGGCCGTCGCCGCATGACCGCCCTCACCGCGCTCGGCCGCGAGCCGTGGGTGGTGGACCTGCCGGTGTCGGCGACCGAAACGACGAACGCGGAGTTGCTCGGCCGCAGTTTCGTGGAGCTCAACGGCACGCGCCGCGAGCTCACCGTCGGCGTGCGGGCCGCCATCGCCCACACCCTGGCGACGCTGCGCAAGGGCGCCAACCAGCACAACGAAAGCGCGGGCGTGAGCCGCGCCGAGGCGGCGCGTGCGATGGGCCTGTCCACCGACACGCTCGACCGCTACCGCCGCATCAAGGACGTGGACGACGTCCACGCCCGGGTGCTGGCGGGCACGCTGTCGCTGTCCCAGGCCGTGCGCACCGTCGAATGCCGCGCGCTGGCGAGCAGGGCACGCGACGCGGTGGCGCCGAGCGGCGACATCGCCGCCTGCATCGACCAGCTGGCGGTCCAGGGCGTCGCCCACAGCGTGCTGCTGGTGGACGCGCCATGGGACTACAACGCCAAGGCGCCCGGCACCCACTGC
>Ga0105237_10002715_pt1 | contig 21595 bp, 17 predicted proteins | sample KBSC24metaG_FD_81520 | JGI IMG/M metagenome (GOLD analysis project Ga0105237, IMG submission 81520) | Corn rhizosphere microbial communities from Kellogg Biological Station, Michigan, USA - KBS C2-4 metaG | ecosystem: Host-associated > Plants > Roots > Rhizosphere > Soil | place: Michigan, USA...
GATAGCTCGCCCCGACCCGAAGACGAACTCGAATCCCTGGTGGCGCAATCCTGGACCGACACCCTGGGCATCCCCGGCATTGCCCGTCACGAAAGTTTCTTCGATCTTGGCGGACACTCGTTGCTGGCACTGCAAATGATTACAAAGCTGCGAGCCATGTACGCCGTCGATCTCAACCTGCGCGATTTTTTTGAAGCACCTACGATTGCTCAATTGAGCGCCGTGATCCGGGAAAAACTCGTCCAGGACATCGCCCAACTGTCGGACAATGAGGTCGCCCGGCTCATCCAGCAGCCGGCCCCATGAGTGATGAATTCGAACGTCACTCTTCGCGAATCTTGCGCGCCCATGGATAAGGCCGCGCCACTTTCCGCCGAACGGCAAAAACTGCTGGCGCAGCGCCTCAAAGGCGCGGCCAGACAGGGGGCGGAGCCGTCCCGGATTTCTCGACGGCCGGCAGGCGAGCCGGTGCCGCTTTCGCTCGGGCAGCACCAAATGTGGGTCATCGACCAGATGACCCCGGGGAATCCCGCCTACAATATCCCGGTCGCCTGGCGCCTGCGCGGCGTGCTCGACGTCCGCGCACTCGAAGACAGCTTCAACAAGATCATCGAGCGGCACGAAGCCTGGCGCACCACCTTCCGGGAATTCGAAGGGGACGCGGTCCAGGAGATCCAGCCCGAGTGCCGGATCCATATTCGCGTCATTGACCTCGATCACCTGCCGGACGCCGAGCGCGAGTCCGAAGTGAAGTCGCTCGCGGCGATGGAGGCGATCCGGCCATTCGACCTTCGCCTGCTGCCGCTGATCCGCATTTCTCTATTCCGGCTCGGGGCAAACGACCACGTCCTGCTCGTCAACTTGCAACACCTCATTGCGGACGGGCTCTCGCTGAACCTGATGTTCGACGAGCTCAACGCCTTCTACCGGGCCGCAATCGCCGGCATACCACCCGAATTGCCGGATCTGCCCGTGCAGTACGCGGATTTTGCCGTCTGGCAGAAGCAACACCTGGCGGGCCCGCGATTCACCACCCAGTTCGATTACTGGGTGCGCCAACTGCAAGGCGAACTCCCGGTGCTCGAACTGCCCACCGACAAACCACGGCCCGCACGGCAGTCGTTTGCCGGTTCCAGCGTCGAGTTCAACATTCAGCAACCGCTTGTCCAGGCGCTGACTTCCGCCGGGACCCAGCAAAATTCCACATTCTTCGTGACCGCCCTGGCGGCTTTCGAAGTCCTGCTCCTGCGCTACTCGAAAGCGGAAGAGGTTCTCATCGGCACGCCGGTCTCGAACAAATCGCTCCTCGAGGTCGAACGCCTCGTGGGCAATTTCATCAATGTCGTGCCGTTGCGTTGCGACGTATCCGGCAATCCGACCTTCGCCGGGCTGCTGCGGCGCACCAGGGAAATGGCATTGAATGCCCTGTCGAACAGGGACATTCCATTCGAGACGATGGTCCACGCGCTCAAGTTCCGGCGTGATCCCAGCCGGAATCCGATCTTCCAAACGATGCTGCAGGTCCTGCCCGCGGTCCGCGCCCGCCTCGGCGATCTCGCGGTCACGGCCTTCGAGTTCGAGCAACGTTGCACGCAGGTCGACATCGCGCTCAACCTCTCCGAGGGACCCGACGGCAGCTACCTCGGGCGGTTTCAGTTCAGCACCGAATTGTTTACGACGCCGACGGTCGAGCGGATGTCGCGCAATTTTCTCCACCTCTTGAACGAGATCGTCCGCAACCCTGCGCGGAAAATCCTCGAAATCCCGCTCATCGCGGATGAGGAACGGAAGCAAATTCTGGAGGAATGGAATCAAACCGGGATCGACTACCCGAGCGAGCTGACCGTTCAGGCGCTGTTCGAACGGCAGGCGCGCCACACTCCCAGTTCCATCGCCGTCGAATGCGGCGCCGAGCAACTGACCTACCAGGAGCTCAACGACCAGGCGGACGAACTCGCCCGGCGCTTGCAAGGTTTGGGCGCCGCTCCTGGCGTGCTGGCCGGCGTGTGTATCGAGCGCTCGGCGGCCATGATCGTGGCGGTGCTCGGCATCTTGAAATCCGGGGCGGCTTACGTGCCGCTCGATCCCGCCTTTCCCGCCGCCCGCATCGCGTTGATGATCGAGGACGCGGCCATGCCGCTGATCGTCACCCAAAAGTCGCTCGCGGCGGGTCTGCCACCGCATCGCGCGACCGTTGTTTGCCTGGACGACACGAGTCCGGCGGCGAATCTCCCGGCAGTCCCATTCCCGTCCCCCGCCACGCCCGACGATCTTGCCTACGTCATCTTTACCTCGGGCTCCACGGGCCGCCCGAAAGGCGTGGAGATTCCGCACCGGGCGCTGACCAATTTCCTCTGCTCGATGCAGCGCGCCCCGGGCATCACGCCGGATGACGTGCTCCTCGCCGTCACGACACTTTCCTTCGATATCGCCGGCCTGGAACTCTTCCTGCCGCTGATCAGCGGCGCCCGTGTCGTCGTCGTTCCGCGCGAGATCGCGATGGATGGCTGGGCGCTCTCCGCCGAACTGGACAAGCGCCGCGCCACCATGCTCCAGGCCACGCCCGCGACCTGGCGCCTGCTCCTGGATTCGCCATGGAAGGGCACGCCCGGGCTCACGGCCTTGATCGGCGGAGAGGCATGCCCGCCAGAACTGGCGGCGCAACTGCTCCCCAAGTGCGGCACGCTGTGGAACATGTACGGCCCCACCGAAACGACCGTCTGGTCCACCATTCAGCAACTCACCGCGGAGGATGCCGCCATCACCATCGGCCGGCCGATCGCCAACACGCGCATCTACATTCTCGACCCCCTGCTCCAGCCCACACCCGTCGGTGTCCCCGGCGAATTGCACATTGGCGGCGACGGTCTCGCCCGCGGGTACCTGAACGGTGAGCCCCTGACCGCCGGGAAGTTCATCCCCAATCCTTTTTCCACGGTCGCCGGCGAGCGCCTCTACAAGACCGGAGACCTCGCCCGTTACCTGCCCGATGGCCGCATCGAATGCCTGGGCCGGCTCGACCAGCAGATCAAATTGCGCGGCTTTCGGATCGAACCGGGCGAGATTGAGGCCGTGCTGAAGGAACACCCTGCGATCCGCGACGCCGCTGTCGTGCTCCGCGAGGATCCCACCGGCCAGCGCCTCGTCGCCTATTGCGTGCGGCGTGAGCCGGCCGCCGAACCAGGCGACATCACCGCGAGCCTGCCGGAGGCACTCGCCGCGCGGCTCCCCGCCTACATGGTGCCGGCGCTGTTTGTTTTCCTCGACGCACTGCCGCTCACCGCCAATGGCAAGATCGATCGCCGTGCGCTGCCGGAGCCCGCATCCGAGAGCGAACCCACCCGGGAATACGTCCCGCCGCAGAACAGCGTGCACCAGCATCTCATCGAAATCTGGGAGGAAGTGCTCGACCGCAAACCCATCGGCATCCGCGACGATTTTTTCGAACTCGGCGGCCATTCACTCCTCGCGGCGCGGGTCATCGCCTTGACCACGGAACGGCTCGGGCAGCGTCTGCCCTTCGCCGAATTCTTCGCCACGCCCACGATCGAGGCGCACACGCGCAGCCTCTTCAACAGCCAGGTCTCCCTGCGCCATACGCCCTACGCGCTGATCAACCCCGAAGGAAAACAGACGCCGGTCTTCTTCTTTCACGGCGATTTCGTCGGCGGCGGGCTTTTCTGCAAGACGCTGGCCAGCGTGATCGGGCCGGAGCGCCCATTTTACGCCCTGCATCCGCACGGCCTCCAGGGCGATGAATCTCCGCTGACCATCGAAGCCATGGCCGTCGATCGCTTAAAGCAGATCCGCGAGATCCAGCCGCGCGGCCCCTATATCCTGGGCGGGTATTGCAACGGCGCCCGCACCGCCTACCACGCCGCCCGCTTGTTGCGGGAGGCCGGCGAGGAAGTCACGACGCTGCTCCTCATCAATGCCGACGGCACCAATGTGCGCTTCTCCTGGCTGAAGCGGGCCACCGCGATCTCGGGGGCGCTGAGGGGCGAAGATGAGGTCGCGACCCTGCGCCGCTACCTGCGGGCCTACACGCGTGTAAACGGCTTGGAAAACCTGGGAACCTATTACCTGAGGGCCGCCGCCGACCTGTGGAGGCAACCACCGCGCGAGCAGGTCGTCCGAGTCTGGCGCAAGCTGTGCCGTATTGTCCGCCGCCCGCTCAAGGCCAATGCCTCCGCCCTCGCTTCCAAGAACTCGCTCGCCAGCACGCCGCATAATGCCATCCCGCACGGGCCGCTCAGTGGAGTCTATGGCGACGCCTGCCGGGCCTTCGTCCCCCAGCCGTACGATCGGCCGGTGGTCTTGCTGTGGCCTCGGGACGAGCCGCCACAGTCCCGGCGCGGACCCGCCAGCGGATGGGACAAAGTCTGCGCCCAGGTCTCGGTCGTCGAAGTCCCCGGCCATCACCATAGTTGCATCTCCTTGAACGCCAATGTTGCGCAGGTTGGCCATGCGATGCGAAATGCCATCGAGCAGGCCGAGCGCGTGCTTGCTTCCGCGTAAACATGCATTCCCTTCCTCACTCCCATTGGAAATCCGCCGCGGTCCATCCACCCTTGCGTCCCGGCGGGGTGCACGTCTGGAGCGCCCACCTCGCCGATGCCGATTGCCTCGCCCTCGGCGACCTGCTTTCGCCAAGCGAATGGATCCGCGCCGAGCGCTTCCATTTCGAACGGGATCGCATCCGCTTCATCGCCGGTCGCGGCCTGCTCCGCACGATCCTCGGCCGCTACCTCGACGTGGAACCGCGCGACCTGCGGATCACGCAGGGGCCTCATGGCAAACCGGAACTGGAAGGCATCGCCACTTCCCTCAGCTTCAATCTCAGCCACTCGGATGACCTGATGCTCCTCGCCGTGACCCACGCGCGCGCGGTCGGCATCGACCTCGAACTGATGCGCGACGACGTTCCCTTCCAGACGCTCGCCGATTACTATTTCAAACCCGAGGATGCCTGGCGTCTGCGCCTGCTTCCGCCCGCCCAGCGCGCGGACAAATTCTACGACCTGTGGACCAGCACGGAGGCGCAATTGAAAGCCAGCGGACTCGGCCTGTCGCGGGGCACCAAGGTGCTCGAACCGGATCGCTGGTCGCTGCTCAAGCTCACTCCCGCGGCCGGTTATGCCGCGGCGCTCGCCATCGAAGGCGGCGATTTTCAACTCGAATGCTGGTCATGGCAGAAGTAGGCACCCCTCGCGAATACGAGATCGTCATCGAACCCTCACAGGGTTGGTTGAAGGTGAAGTGGGACGAGTTGTGGGAATACCGCGACCTGATCATCCTGCTCGTGCAGCGCGACTTCATCTCGCGCTACAAGCAGACCGCGCTCGGCCCCGTCTGGCATGTGCTTCAGCCCCTCATCATGGCGCTCGTCTACGCCGTCATCTTCGGGCGCATCGCGGGCATCCCCACCGACGGCATCCCCACGCCGCTCTTCTATCTCTGCGGCCTCCTGCCGTGGAATTACTTCTCGCAAAATATCACCACGGGCGGCGCGACCTTCATCAACAATGCGCACATTTTCGGGAAGGTCTATTTTCCACGGCTCGCCGTGCCGATCTCGATTGTCGTGGCCAATCTCATCGCCTTCGCATTGCAGATCATCCCCTTCGCCATCTTCTTCGCCTGGTACAAGCTCACTGGCGATCACGCCCCGACCGTGCGACTCACCTGGTGGCTGCTGCTCTTCCCGCTGCCCCTGCTCCATGTCGCCGTCCTCAGCCTCGCGGTCAGCCTGCTCATGGCGGCTTCCACCGCCAAGTATCGCGACCTCGTCCACCTCAATCAGTTCATCATCCAGATCTGGATGTTTGTGACCCCGATCATCTACCCGCTCTCGAAAATCCCGCAGCAGTGGCACTGGCTGGTCTGGGCCAATCCCATGTCCGTGCCGGTCGAAGCGTTCCGCCTCTGCCTCCTCGGCCATGGCGCCCTCCGGCCCGCGGAAGTGATGATCTCTCTCGCCATTACCATTCTTCTCCTCTTCGCCGGCATCGCTGTCTTCCAGCGCGTCGAGCGCACCGTCGTGGACTCCGCATGAAGCCGATCGTCGAAGTCCAGAATCTATCCAAGCTTTTCCGGCTCGGCGCCATCGGCGCGTCGAGCTTGCGGGAATCGCTGGAATTGCTCCTGCGGAAAAAGCGCACCGCGCCCGCCGTCGCTCCGGAAAACCAGATTCCATCGGATCGCGCCGGCGAGGAGCCCAATTCCTTTTGGGGCCTGCGGGACGTCTCCTTTACCGTGCAGCCGGGGGAGGTCGTAGGCATCGTCGGCCGCAATGGCGCGGGCAAATCCACCCTGCTCAAGATCCTCTCCCGCATCACCGAACCCACCAGCGGGCGCGCCATCCTGCGGGGCCGCGTCGTCTCGCTGCTGGAAGTCGGCACCGGCTTTCACCCGGAGCTCAGCGGCCGCGAGAACATCTTCCTCAATGGCGCCATCCTCGGGATGAAACGCAACGAAATCGCCGCAAAATTCGATGAGATCGTCGCCTTCGCCGAAGTCGGCCCGTTTCTCGACACGCCGGTGAAGCGCTACTCGAGCGGCATGTATGTGCGCCTCGCTTTCGCCGTCGCCGCGCACCTCGAGCCGGAGATCCTGGTCGTGGATGAAGTGCTCGCCGTCGGCGACGCCGCGTTCCAGAAGAAATGCCTCGGGAAGATGAGCGACGTGGCCCGCGCCGGTCGCACGGTGCTCTTCGTCAGCCACAATATGCAGGCGCTCCAGTCGCTCTGCACCCGCGCCGTCCACCTGGAGCAAGGCCGCGTGGCCGCGATCGGCACCGCCCAGGCCATCGTGGCGGAATATCTCTCCAGGATCAGCTCCGCCACCGGCGAAAAGCGCTGGCCGATCGAGTCTGCTCCCGGCAACGAATTCTGCCGCCTTACCACGATCCGCGTCGTCACCAGCGCGGGCTCGAACGGCTCGGTCCTGCCCAGCAAGCACGACGTCGTCGTCGATATGGAATTCCACGCGGAACAATTGCACCAGGGCCTCTGCGTCGGCTTCGACCTGACCAACTCCGAGGGCGTGACCGTCCTGCGGAGCTACCAGACCGATGGCGCCTCCGAGAACTGGCCCGCGGTCCGGGTCGGCGGAAACCACTGGCGCTGCGTGATCCCGGCGGGGCTGCTCAATGGCGGCGTGTATTTCCTCTGCCCCCGGATCGGCATCCACAATGTGTCGTGGATCGTCAGCATCGACGGCGCGGTGGAATTTGAATTGATGCTCGACCACGGAGTCTCGCCATTTTGGAATTCTTTGTCCGGGTCGAACCGCCCCGGCCTCGTGGCCCCGATCCTGCAATGGCAGGAAGCCGTCCTCTAAATCGTCTATGTCGACACCCATCTATCAACGCCTGGTTCAACTTGCGGAAATGGCGCTCCCCGCCGGGGTGAGCGACAAATTGCGCCAGCGCGTGCGCGAACAGCGCAGCGCCCGCAATGCCGCCCGGCTCGCCGAGCGCCTCGCCTGGTGGGATGCCCAGCCTGCCGACGGCTCGTGCACGACGGTCGACCTTCAGCCCGGCGTGCGCATGCAGATCTATTTCGGGGGCGAGCTTTCGCGGTTCATTTTCCAGGGGGATTTCGAAGGCGAAGAACGCCGGTTCCTCAATGCCTTCCTGCGCCCCGGCGATACCTTCGTGGATATCGGCGCCAACCTCGGGCTCTTCTCGCTCATCGCCGCGCATCTCGTCGGCCCGAGTGGCCGGGTGCACGCCTTCGAACCCTGCGCGAAGACCTTCGAGCGCCTGGGCCGCAACGTGGATTTGAACCGTTTCAAGAACGTGACCTTGCACGACCTCGCCCTTTCCGACTCCGCGGGCCGGCAGGAAATGGTCATGGCCGTGGACGGCATGGACGCCTGGAATTCCCTCGCCAAGCCGTACATGGGCGGCAATTACACCACCGAGACGATCAGCACCGACACGTGGGACGCTTTTGCCGAAGCGCATGGCCTCGGGTCCGGCGTCACGTTGATGAAAATCGACGTGGAGGGCTGGGAAGCGCCCGTGCTCGCCGGCGCCCGCCGCATGTTGTCCAAGCCGGACGCTCCCGTGCTCCAGGTGGAATTTACCGACGACGCTGCCAAGGCCGTCGGGCATTCTTGCGCGGATGTCTATCGCCTGCTGGAGGAATTTGGTTACAAGCTCTATCATTACGACGCCGCCCAGCGGAAGCTCACCCACGACCCGCTGCGCGCGGAATACCCCTACATGAACCTGTTCGCCATCAAGGATCTCGCGGCCGTTACCCAGCGGATTTAATCTTCGCTCGCCCGCGCCCGCCCTCGTGAAGATCAGTCTCGTCACTCCCTGCTTCAATTCCGCGGCGTATCTCGAGGACACCATCCGCTCCGTCCTGTCCCAGGAGATCCCGGACTTCGAATACATGGTCGTCGATGGCGGCAGTACTGACGGCACCGCGGACATCATCCGGAAATACGCCGATCGCCTCGCCTGGTGGGTGAGCGAAAGGGACAGCGGGCAGGTCGACGCCCTCAATAAAGGTTTCGCCCGGGCCACCGGCGAGATCGTGGGCTTCATCAATGCCGATGACGTGCTCCTGCCCGGAGCGCTGCGCGCCGTTCATGAGGCATTCGCCCGCCAACCCGAGGTGGATCTGCTTTACGGCGAAGTGGAATGGATCGACAGCGAGGGCCGCCCCACCGGTTCGCACGCGGGCAAGATTTCGGATCTCGGCGAGGCCCTGGACATCTATAGCGTGTGGTGGTCCCAGCGGCAATGGGTCCAGCCGGAGGTCTTCTACCGCCGGGAGTTGAAGGAGCGCGTCGGCGTTTTCGATCAACGCTACAACCTGGCCTTCGATTTCGATTTCTGGGTGCGATGCTTCCGCGCCGGCGCCCGTGTGGCCCGGATTCCGGAACAGCTCGTGCAATTCCGGGTCCACGCCAACCAGAAGTCGAGTGCGGCCGCGCAGGCGGCCGACGAGATCCGCGCCGTGGTCCGCTGCCATCTCGACAGCGGAGCGGCGATCTCCCCGGCCCACCGCCGGCGCCTGGAGGCGCGCCTGAGTTATGACCTCTACCAGCTCGGAATCGACAGCCGCCCCGGATTTTTGCGCGCGCTGCTCGGAAATCCGGGCTGGCTGCGGGCCCCGGAAGTGCGCGATCGCATTCGCGCAGCTTGCACCCGGCTCCTCTTCCATCGAAAAGGATTGCCTTCCAATCGATGATTTCTCCAGGCCGACTTTGGTGGATCCTGCGCCGCGACATCAAGCGGGGCTGGAAAGCCTCCCGCCATTACTACAAAACGCTGCCGCGAATTAAAAAGTGGTCCTGGCCATTTTGGAACGAGGCGCCGCAAAGCACGCCCGTCCACATCCTGACCGGCCGCGACGACTGGATGCTCTCCGCCTGGATGCTGGCCAGTTGGTTCACCGTCACCGAACATTCCTGGCCGATCGTCATCCACGATGACGGCACGCTGCCCGACGAGGGATGCACCGCGCTTCAGAAGCTCTTTCCCTCGGCGCGTATCATCAGCCGCCGCGAAGCGGATGAGGCCATGGGAGCCATGATGCAGTCCTTCCCCTTCTGTGCCGACTACCGCAAGGCGCACCCGCTCGCGCTGAAGATTTTCGATATTCCCCATTTCGCCAAAAAGGAGCGGTTCATGATCTTCGACAGCGATCTGCTCTTCTTCAATTATCCGCGGGAAATCCTGGATTGGGCCGGCTCGGCCGCGGATGAGTGCTGGTTCAATGAAGACGTGCAGGAAGGCTCCCTCATCACCGCCGCCGAAGCGCGGGCGGAGCTGGGTGTGAAAATTTGGCCGCGCGTGAATAGCGGCCTCTGCCTGCTCATGAAAAGCGCCATCGATCTCGATCTGTGCGACCGGACGCTGGCGCAAACGTCCATCCTGCGCGGCCACGTCTGGCGCATCGAGCAAACGCTCTTCATGCTCTGCGCCGCGCGGCACGGCAAAGGCGGGCTCCTGCCGCGCAAGTACGAAGTGTCGCTCGGCAAGGACGCGGCGCCCGACGCCGTGTCCCGGCACTACGTGGGTGCGGTGCGCGATCGCTTTTATGCCGAGGGTTTGGAACGGCTCAATACCGTGCTGTTTCCGCGGGAAGAGGATTAGCCCTTCGTCGCCATGAATGTCCTCTTCGCTCCGGATTGGCGACAGGGAGTTCCGTATCAAAGCCTCCTCGCCGAGGCGCTCACCGCCGCGGGCGTGCGCGTCGATTTTCTGAGCGACTACAAGCGGGTTCTCCCGCTCACCCGGCTCCTGAAGCAGCACCCCGCCGACCTGCTGCACCTCCACTGGCCGGAGGCCTATTACCCGAGGAAGCGGGACTGGTGGGATGGATTTCGCCGGGCACGCTTCGTCCCCGACCTCACCCTGGCGACCCGCCACACTCCATTCGTGCTCACGGCGCACAATCTCATGGAGCACAACGAGCGCCCTATTTTCGCTCACACCAACTACGCCGCCGCCTACCGCCAGGCGCGCCTCGTCTTTGCCCATTCCGCCGTGGCGGCTGGGGAACTCATCCGCATCTATGGGATCTCGGAAAGCAAGATTCGCATCATTCCCCATGGCGATCTCTCCGTGACGCTGCCGCCACCCATCACCCAAGCCGAAGCGCGCGCCCGCCTTGGGCTTCCCGAAGGACCATTGTGCCTGATGTTCGGCGCCGTGGAACCGTACAAGGGTCAGGAAGACGTGATCGCCCATTGGCGGCGGGCCCATCCCAAGGCCAGGCTCGTCATCGTCGGCAAACCGCGCGACGCCGAGTATGCCGCAGTCATCCAGGACGCCGTGCAAAACCTGCCCAACGTCATCCTGCGCCTCGGTTGGCTGGCCGACCCCGACCTCGCGCTCTATCTTTCCGCGGCCGACGTCGCGCTCTTCAACTACCGCACCATCTTCACATCCGGCGCGGCGTCGCTCGCCCGTTCCTGGGGCCTGCCGCTGCTCATCCCAGCGCGCCTCACGACCGTCGATCTCGCCGAACCCAATCCCCGCGTCGCCCGCTTCGATCGCCTGGACGGAAACTTCGCGGAACGGCTCACAACGATCCTGGAGACGAGACCCGACTACGCCGGAGCCGCCCCCTGGCGCGCCCAATGGGCATGGTCCCGCGTCGCCGAGCTCACCGCCGCGGGATACCGCGAGGCGCTGGACGCCGGAGCACTAAGAACCAAGCACTAAGAACCAAGCACTAAGCACTAAGCACTAAGAACTAAGAACTTCCCCCTCAGTGACTCGCCACGCAACGCAAAATCAAACTCACCACCGGCCCCGGCACGTACCAGCGCGCCCGTTCGCTCACCTTCGCCGTCTTCGGCGTCCGCGAATTCGATGAACTCGAACTCGAACTCGAGCCCTTTGGCTTGGAGCTGCCTTTGACTGCGGGGTCCGGTTCATTTGGGTCGAGCAACATGGTTTCCACGACCACGACGCCTTTCGGCGCCCCTTCTTTGACCACCTGATGTTTCACGACAAGCTCGTTCGTCCCCTTCGAACGGCCGCTGACGAAATTGTAGGTGTGATAGCCGGTGGTGTCGGTCACGTCGGACGAACGCTGGCGCGAATTGTCATCGACGAGTTGCACACTCACCACTTGATCCGCGAGATCGGTGATGAGGTTGAGCCGATTGAATCCGCCGGGAAATATTCCCGTGAAGCTGTGCACGGAGAATGAGCCAATCGGCAGGCCGGAGGTGGTCAGCTTTAAAACGGAGTCCGATGTCCCTTCGAGTTGGAGGCGCTTTTTGGCCGTCGCCAGCGGCGTCAGATACGGCACCTCGGGATAGACCATGATCGTGGCATCGTCCGCGGAATCGCCGGGCGTTCCCAGTCCGCCGAAGATCGAAGCCAGGTCTTTTCTCGTCATCTCGCCGCCCTGCGGCGGGCTGTTCCAATTCGGCGCCAGCACGATCTTTCGAAGGTCCGCCGGTTTCGGCGCGGGCGCGACGGGGGGCGTGAGCGCTGCCGTCGGCGGAATCGGCGCGACGGGCACGGCGGCCGGCATGGGGGCCTTGGGGGCCGGCATCGGCGCCTTGGGAGCCACGGGAGCCGGCGTGGAAACCGCCGCCGTGGGAGCAGCAGGAGGAACGGGCGTGACGGCTGTGGGTGCGCTGCCATCCGCGAGTTTGATCTGCTCCGGCGACTTGACGATGATCTGCGGCTTTTGATCCAGGCCGAGTTCAATCTTGCCCGTCACCGTCACCACCTTCCCCTCGTAGAGCGCCTTCACGTCACCCACCTTCGCTTCGGCGCTCGCAAAAATGGTCACGTTGAAAATATGGCGCGGGAACTTGTCGCCGAAATTCATGAACGTCGTCCCTTTGGCCGACTTGCTCACCGCCACCACTTTTCCCGTGATCGCCGCATCCTCCCCCACATGCTGCGCCGCCTCGGTATCCGGGTAAGCCTTCTGCTGCGCCACAGCACACCGCGGCGCGGCGAAAAGCAAAAGAATCGCGAGCAAAACGACCGGCGGGAGAACGCGTACACAGCTCATAGATGCCTGATACTGCCCCCGTCGTTCCCAAGATGCACAGCCGAAATCACGACGGTCGCCCCGCCGGACTCACTGACTGATTGGAGCGAGGCGGAGGGGAATAGGAGTATTCGGCGAGTAATCGGCGAGCCGGCGAGAAGGTTGCCGAGCTTGCGAGGCTACGCCGAAGGCGTTCCATAAGTCAGCCCAGGGTTGCCGAGCTTGCGAGGCTACCCTGGGTACAGAGCGCGCCAGCGCTCAACCCTGCAAGGGGTTCCACGCCGTGTACGCAGGGCTGCGCCGGTGATTTTTGCGCGAGGACAGATGCGCCAATCGGAGGAGTTCCTCGAGAACCCGCGTGATAATCACCTCCCAATCCCGAAGGGATTGAATTGCTGCAGCGATGTCGGATTGAACGCGCGCGGTTTCGGTGAAACCCTTGGCAGGGTTGGGAGGCGGGTTCAACCGGGTACCCGAGGTACTCTTCCGATTGGGACATCGGTCCAACAGTGGAAACTTCCGACCAAGCTTTACGCACACGGCGTGCAACCCTTGGCAGGGTTGAGCGCTGCGCGCTGGAAGACCCAGGGTAGCCTCGCAAGCTCGGCAACCCTGGGCTGGATTATCAAACGCCTTCGGCGTAGCCTCGCAAGCTCGGCAACCTTCTCGCCCGCCCGCCGAACACTCCTATCCCCCACCGCCTCCTCGCTGGGCTGACTAATCAAACGCCTTCGGCGTAACGCGAGCCCTCTCGGCGTAACGCGGCCGCTTTTCTTTTCCTCCCCAAACCAGGGCTGCGTCCGCAGACACCGCGGACTTGCATCCCCGCGGTGCCCTCGCGGAGCGCCGTTTCTCACGATGTGATCTGCCGCGAGGACCGCCCCCCTACGCGAAGGCGGGCTCGATCAGGCCGAAGCTGTTGTCGTTACGCCGGTAGAGGATGTTCACCTTCTCGGTCTTGGCGTTTTGGAAGACCACGAATTGCCGCGCCGACATCTCGATCTGCAAGACCGCTTCGTCGACGTACATCGGCTTCACCGGATAGCGCTCCGTCTTGATGACCTCGGGCTCGGAATTCTCCACCTCGTGAAATGCGTCTTCGATGTGCAAAACCTGCTCCTCGATGTGCCGGATGGATTGCTGGCCGCGCGGGCGGTGGGACTTGAGAATCTTGGTCTTGTACTTCCGCATCTGCTGCGCGATCTTCGCCACCACTCCGTCGATCGAGGCATACATATCGTCCGTCGTATGGCTCGCCTCGATCGTGATGTGATTGGTGCAATGCATGATGATCTCGGCAAAGTGCCGGTGCTTCTCAACGTCCAGGATCACGTGCGCCTCGATGATGCGCGGATAATCCAGGTGCAGGTGCTCGATCCGAGTCGCGGCGTAGTCTTTGATGGGGTCCGTGACACTGACATGGCGGCCGGTGACTTTGATCGGGACGTTGACGTTTGCAGTTTGCATGTGGGTCCTTTCGTTTGGTTGCGGGGGTTACATCGAAAAGGTGGCGCCGAGGTAAATTTTGCGCGCCACAGGGTCGTTGACCAGAAAGTCCTTGTCGCCTTGCGTGACGACCTTGCCTTCGGAAATAAGGTAAGCCCGATCCACGATGTTCAAAGTTTCGCGAACATTGTGGTCGGTGATGATAATGGCCAGGCCGCTATCGCCGAGATTTTTGACGATTTGTTGCACGTCATACACAGCAATCGGATCAACCCCGCTAAATGGTTCGTCCAACATCAATAAACTTGGTTTCGTGACGAGGGAACGGGCGATCGTGAGGCGGCGCTTCTCACCGCCGGAGAGCGTGAGCGCCAATTGCTTGCCCACATGATCGATGCCGAATTGCGTGAGCAATTCCTCGCAGCGATGTTTGCGCTCCTTGCGATTGAGCGGCTGCATTTCCAGGATGGCGAGGAGGTTCTGCTCCACGGTCATCTTGCGGAAGATCGATTCCTCCTGCGGCAGATAACCCATGCCCATCCGCGCCCGCTTGAACATCGGGTAATCGGTGACTTCCCGGTCCTCGAAATAGACGCGTCCGCTGTTCGGGCGGACAAGCCCGACGACCATGTAAAAGCTCGTCGTCTTGCCGGCGCCATTGGGGCCGAGGAGACCGACGATTTCACCGGCGTGACAGTTGATATCCACTCCATTGACCACGGCCCGCTCACCGTAGATTTTCACCAGTTTGTCGGTGCGGAGAACTTCCTTGCCCTTGGTGGGCCTGGGATTGGGCGTAATCACCTTATTGGCGCGGGGTGGCTGCGGGACGCGGACTGCTGCCCGGCGCGGGCGTGGATCCGTCCGGATTCTTCGGGTCGTTGCGCGATGTGTCCACGATGGTCGTCTTGTGCGGGCCAACGGCTTTCATACGGCCGTCGCGATTGAGCGTGATGATGGTCGCGGGGTCGGTGGCCTGCACGTGATTGGTCCCCTGGACGGCATCGGGAGTTCCGTAGAGAACGACGTCGCCGGTGTTCGCATCGTAGGTCGCCCTGTCCCCTTTCCCGATACTGTGGGTGATGTTTCCATCCGCCTCGACCTTGTCCTGGGTGATGATGACCCGGCGATCGCTCGTGGTCACGGCGATGGCGTGGTCCAACTGGCCGCCCTTCGGCGCCGGCGTCGCGCTCCCATTCGGTGCGGAAGCGGGTGAGGGCGTCGCTGGCCTGGGAGAAGTCGCCGGGGTTCCTGGCTTGGGAGTCGCCGTCGCCCCCCCCGGCTTGACCTTGGGTTTTTCCTCGTGCTTCAGATACGCCGTGAGCTTGTCGCAGATCACGTTGAATTCGGGATCTTTGACCACCACCTCGCCGATGAAAATGGCGATGTTCGCCTTTTGATCGAAGTTCGCCTCCAGCGCGGTGATCTCGGTCGGCCCCTTGGCTTTCTTGTCGTCCGTTGCCGTGGCGTCTGCAGCGGCATCCGCGGGCTTGTCGTTCCCGGTCGAGAATTTCAGCGGATCGCCGGGCCCATTGCCGAACAGCGAGGCCCCGGGTGCGTCCGTCTTTTTCGGCGTCCCAGCGGGGCGGGCGGGATCGGTCGGAAGCGGCGCGTTGGGATTGCCCGGGGTCAGGGCCTGGATCTGCTTCAGGAGATCCGTTTCCGTGAGTGGCGCGCCCGTGGGCGCCTGGGCAAAGACGACCGGGCAAACGACGACGACGGCGGCGCCCAGCGTGAGAAGGGGTCTGTAATTCACTTGGCTTTGGGCTCTGGGGTCGCGGGAGACTCGGCAGCAGCCGGGGCTGGTGAAGCGGTAGGCTTGTCCCCAGCCGGTGCGGCTGCCGCGGGCTTGTCTCCGTCCGTGGTCGGGCGGGTGGAGTCTTGCAAATTATAAATGGTCATCCGGACATCGCCTCCCAGTCCGCCCACCTTCGTCTTCAAGTTGAAGATCATCTCGTTGCCGGTCAGGTCGAAGTCTTCGCGCTTGATCGTCACCGCCTGGTGCGCGGTGACGTCCCACGTGGCGAGTTCGAGCGTGGATTTCGGCAGGTCGATGTACATTTCATGCTCGCCATCGTCGTTAAACGTCTCGACCTGGGTCTGCTCCATATCCATGTGGTTCTCGTCGATCTTCGTGGCCACGCCGATGCTGAACCGCATCTTGAGCTTCCCGTCCGTATCGCGGTAGGGGATGGTCAGCACCTTCGCGTCGTGACCGTTGGGGATCGGCACCTGGATGGGTTTCGGCGGCGCATTGGGATCTTCCGCCGGCTTGGCGTCCGTCTTCTTGTCCTTCTTCCCCTTCTTGTCAGTCGCCCCCTTGGGAGCGGGCGTGGAATCCGCCTTCTTGGATTTGTCGTCGGCGGTCTTGGTGTCCGCCGCCGCTACCGCGGCGAGCAGACCGGCAGAAAGGACCGCAACGAGCTTAACGAACGAGCTCATGGATTTGACGTAATTGTTTCAATAATGCGGGCAGTTGTGCCAGCGGAATCTGATTGGGACCATCCGACAATGCTTTGGTGGGATCTTCGTGTGTTTCGATGAAAATGCCATCGCAACCTGCGGCGGCCGCGGCGCGCGCCAGCACCGGCGCCAGCACGCCATCCCCCCCGGTCTTGTCCCCCGCCCCACCCGGCCGCTGCACGGAATGCGTGGCATCGAAGACCACCGGGTATCCCGCCTCGCGGATCCAGTAGAGGGAACGCATATCGGCCACGAGATTATTGTAGCCGAACGTCGAGCCGCGTTCCGTAAAAAAGAATTGGTCGTTGCCAAAGGACAGGAGCTTGTCAGCGATGTTCTTCACATCCCATGGCGCCAGGAATTGCCCCTTCTTCACATTGACCACCCGCTTGGTCTCCGCCGCCGCCTGGATGAGATCGGTCTGCCGGCAAAGAAACGCCGGGATTTGCAGGATATCGATGAATTCCGCCGCGATGCGTGCTTCCTCGGGGGAATGCACATCGGTCGTCACCGGCACCCCGAGTTCCCGGCCGATCGCCGCGAGGATCTGGCAGCCGGCCCGCACATCCATCCCGCGAAAGGATTTCCCCGAGGTGCGATTGGCCTTGTCGTAGGAGGCCTTGAAAACGAACTGCACGCCCACCTGCGCGGCCACCTCCTTGAGCTGACGCGCCATGCGCCAGACGAAATCCTCCGACTCGATCACGCACGGACCGAGAATGAAGAGCGGGTCCGGGCCGCCCAGGCGGCAGGACCCCACATTGATGACGGCGGATGCCACGCGGCTCAGGCTCCGTAACTCTTGGTAAAACGCTTGCGGCTTTCTTCCGGAGCCGGAGCTGGAGCCGGAGCCGGTGCGGGAGCGGCAGCGGCCTCAGCCGGGGCAGCAGCCGCGGGCACTGCTGGCGTCGGAGCCACGGGAGCCGCTGGAGCCACGGGCTCCGGTTCGGGCGCGGGGTCGACAACGAGCGATTCGCCCGGATGGAATCCTTCGGTGCGGGCGGCCACGTATTCGAACGCCTGCTCCATATCGTCCAGCGCGCTATCGATGATCTTTTGCTCTTCCCCCGACAGGTTGCCGGCCGTCTTCGCCCGGATGACCGCGAGCTGATCGATCAGCATCCGGGCCATGGGGATATTCAGATAAGCGCGGCCGGTCTGGGGGTCGGGCATCTGTCCGAGGCAATGCGCGGTATTCTGCGTCTGCATCATGATGAACTGGATGAAGATCTGCGTCATCTCGCCCGCTTCGGTATTGGTGGTTTGGACTTCGGCCATGGAGCAAGACTATGCGCCCCCCGTGGCAACGTGCGAATGAAATTTCGCACACCTTCGTCACCGGCGCCGCCGCCGGGAACACCCCGATTGGCGCTTCCGGGCAATCTGCCGGCAGATCAGCCACGAGAGAACGCCCAGCGCAGCCAGACCTCCACACCCGACCCACTCGGTTTTTCACGGCGCCTGCCGGGCCACAATGTCGCGCAACTCGAGAGTAATGGTGAAAACGAAGACCACCAACCCGAGAACGAGGCCTGCCGTGGCTCGCATGGCGCGAAAAACTCCGTATCCAGTCACGCAGAAAGTCTCACGATTCTTAGGTAGCAGCGTCGCAGGCGCCTTCAATCGCGAAAATGCGCCGCTTTTCTAAAGCCAGCCACGGTGCGCTTGTGCCATCTGGCGGGATCCCTATTCTGAGGAACGAAGAACCTGCGAGGCGGCGGGTGAGGTGCTCGCGGTGGCAGGTGCCTTTCGGGCGAGCCGATCTCTTCCGACATCTGGCGCGGCGCTGGTGAACAAAGGCAGAGATCACAGGTTCTTCGCTTCGCTGAATGACGGGGAAAGAGAACGCGTCTAGAGCGTGTCATGAACTGTGAGCGCACGGTTCGGAATATGCCGAAGGCATTGAATAAACCAGCCCAGGGTTGCCGAGCTTGCGAGGCTACCCTGGGAACGCGCCTCCAAGAATACGCCCAACCCCGAAGGCGGTTGAAGAAGGTCTCAACAGCAGAAGCACTTCCCTTGCTATGTAGATTTCTTCAACTCCTTCAGAGTTGGAGAAATGTACGTTGTCCAAGAAAAGCGTTCTGCCATTGAGGCATTCTTCAACCCACTTCGGGGTTGGAGGCTTTCGGGGATTCATCCCAGGGTAGCCTCGCAAGCTCGGCAACCCTGGGCTGTCCTATTCAATGCCTTCAGCATATCCAGAACCGTGCCGTCAAAGTTCATGACACGCTCTAGTGAGTCCGAACTATCTGAACCTCAGAAAGCGCAGTATCCTCAGCCTCCACCGTCAATATGCGCCTCGTATTCCTCTAGCTGGACGCAGGGCTCTCCATCCCGGCGAGATGCGAGCGCGTGGCTCGCAATCGCAGCCGGCAAATGCATTCTTTGGCCACTTCCGCGGACACCTTCCAAATCAGCGCCAGCGTCAAAAACTGGGCCATGAGCGTGAACACGAGTTGCGCGAAGAGATACCTCCGCACGACCAGGATATGGACAATGGCAATGGTGAGGCAGTTGCCGAAATTGTAGGAATAGACCAACAGCGAAAAGAGCGCGAACGCTCCCAGTTGCCGCCTCCACCGGGGGACGAGGAAGATCCACGCGCTCAAGAGCACATCGATCACCAGGCCCGGAAGATACGCAAAAGCCAGGGGACGGTGCAGTGCGCTCAGCCATCGATTGGAAGGGATGGCGGCGCGCGCGGTCCTGGCGAGTTCGGTACCAGATGCCAGAACCCGAACGCCGGGCCAGGCGTTGTCGTGCTTCGTGTAGCCGGCCAGCAGTTCCGCCGACCGGCCATAATCCTCCGTGAGTGCGATCGGCTCGGACTCCGATTTTTGATACACAGGATTGGGAACGGTATAAAACTGCCCCATCTGGAAAAGCACCTTTTTGGTCATCCGCCACGGTTGATGAACAATCACCCGCTTGTAGTAGTACCAACAGAACGCGGATACTTTCTCCGGGTCATTCCCCATGTCGTGGGTGATCTTCCGGAAGGTCGAGTCTTCCCACATGATAAACTCGGAATTGAATCCGAGAGTCTTTTGCGCCTCCGGGGCCGTCATTTCGATGTCTTCCGTGAGGGAAGCCTGCACCGACGCCAGCCATTCCTTGTCATAGGGGACGGCGGCGCCTTGCGCCAGGTCGATGCCGATTTGGTCCCGGATGAAGTCCGCATGCGTGGCGAAGACCACCCGCGCGCCGAAGGTCTTGTCCCCGCGGTCTTCCTTCGCGAGGGAGCGCTCGGGCAGGATAAGGAAGGCGGTGACGAGCGTGATCGAAACACCGGCCAAAATGCATTTCCGGCGGATCGTTTCCGAGCCCTCAAAAAGCGAGATCACCGCCGGCAGGCTGGCGAAGATGAAACCGATCCCCCACGTGGGCCGGAGGCAGTGCAAGAGCGCGGCGACAAACAAGGCGCTGATTCCCCAAGGGAGTGCATCCGGGGCGTTCCTTTCCACAAACCGCAAGCGAATGAACTCGACGTTCAAGAGCAGGCTGAGAATCGCCACGAAGGCGAATTCCGATTCGGCGCGAATCTGCACTTCATAAAGGATCGGCTTCGTCGCGGTGAGAAACGTGGCCGTGAGAATCAGACCCAGGGCGCGATAGAGCCATGGGGAGACCCGCGCTTTGCCCAGGAGCCGGCCGGCGCGTTCCCAAGTCAGCAGCAACAGGCCGCCCGTCATAAGTCCGATCCCATGCTGAAAGATCGTGATCGCTCGAAAGTCCCCAAAGATCCGCAGGAGCAAATACACCAGGCCCGGATAAACAAAGTGCCTGCCATGGTCATGGATGTAGCCCAGACCCGCCAGCTTCGAGAGCGCGGGATTCAGGTATCCCGGAATGTCCTTATCGACCAAAGGAAACAGCGGCAGGTGAAAGCGAATGGCCCCGGCCCAAATGAAAATGAACGCCGCCAACGCCGCGTACAGGCCCCACCCAACGCAGACGATCCGGCGGTTATTAAAGGAAGATGAAATTGAGAACAAACGCGGTGAGATGGCCACGCGGCGAACACGCCCGAACTACGCCCGCCCCGAAGGGTGAGCGACGGCAAAACCGTTTAGAAGCATGGTCGGATCGTGAAGGTGGCTGGTGATGTTCCTCCGGTGGAGGCGCGTTCTTTTCTCGCGTTGATCTTCGCCCATCGCTTCATCGCCGCAAGCGGGAACTTTGCGAGGACGGCGTGAGATTGGAGTGGTGGAGTGGTGGAGTGCTGGAGTGCTGGAGTGTTGCGGTGTTGGAGTGTTGGAGTGCTGGACAAGGAGCGGGAGGAATCGTCCCAGTCCCTCGTCCTCCCTCACCCCTTACCCGCCCCACTCCACCACTCCATCACTCCACCACTCCACCACTCCACCACTCCACCACTCCACCACTCCACCTCCCCCGCCCCACCGCCTTTCCACGCTTTCTTCCCCGGACCAGTCCAGTCATCCTTCGCGCGCATGCCCCTGCCCGGCTCCATCGACCACTCCATCCGTCCGTTCGCCCTGTTCGTCCGCGCCCTCTGCCTGCTCTGGGCCCTGGCAGTTTGTCCGCTGGCGGGCCTGCTGTTCGCGACGGCGCTCACGTTGCCCGGCTGGATCTTTTCCATCGGGGCGCTCCTGCTCGGAATCGCGCCGGCGATCGCCTGGGTGGGCAGGGGCCCATTGCGCTTCCGGCACACGGCCTGGGTTCCCCTTGGCGGTTGGTTGCTGATCACCGCCGGGCTGGCTCTCACCGCACCGAACGGCCGGACTCGGGACGGAGCGCGCGTCCAGAATCGCTACTCCGATGGCGGGTGGCATTACCAGCGATTCGCCCTCGGCGCCCTCCTGCCGGAGATCGATCAACTCCGCCTCGGGTTCACCCTCATGCCGGCGGCGGATCCGCTCTTCACGATGCAGCAGTCGCGCGAGATCCGCGATCTCACGCGCACGATCTACAAGGACCTGGAAGCCGACGCCGACTTTCACGCACTCGGTTCCGTCATGCCCGACGTTTATGACGATCTCTGGTTCCGGCACTCCAGCCGCGGCCACTACTTCCTTTACGTTCCGCCCAACCTGGACCGGACTACTCCGGCGCCCGTGCTCATCTTTCTCCACGGCTTCGGCGGCAATTTCAAGGCCTACACGTGGCTGCTCTCTCGCGTGGCCGACGAGCGCGGCATGGTGATCATCGCACCCAGTTTCGGCACCGGAAGCTGGGAC
>Ga0105237_10002717_pt1 | contig 21584 bp, 17 predicted proteins | sample KBSC24metaG_FD_81520 | JGI IMG/M metagenome (GOLD analysis project Ga0105237, IMG submission 81520) | Corn rhizosphere microbial communities from Kellogg Biological Station, Michigan, USA - KBS C2-4 metaG | ecosystem: Host-associated > Plants > Roots > Rhizosphere > Soil | place: Michigan, USA...
AACGGCACAATATGCCATCATAATACTTGATCCATCGCATCAATCCCAGAGGGAGGCAGACTAATCCCGAGCCAACAAAGCGAGCAAGCAATGGTAGACACTTTAATTGACGACACAGCCTAGTATTAATCCATCGTAAATAATCAGATAAGAAACAGGAGGCTTGATTAAGAATAACTCCTGGATTAAGAACTCGTTCCGAAAGTCGCCGTAAGTTTCTCGGCATACGCATTCCCGGGCATGGCTTCATCACTCGGCCAGCCGGGCGGAGACGGCTAGGCGACGGATATTATCAGCGATAACGATTGAGAGGATAATGGCGGTTGGCAGATCCGTGCCGGACTTATCGCGTTGACAAGTCCGGCAGCGTTGAGGAGAGGCCCAGCATTTTCGTTTTCTCCTTAGGTTTTGAAGCGGCGAATAAGTCTTGTCGTTCGATCGAGTTGAGTGTTGCGGCTCTCGCGGGCGTTCGAGTGGAGTGGATTCCGATAAAACCTGCGCATGCGCCGGCTAATGCCGATGCGATCAGCATCGTGAGAAGTTGAACCGATGTGATCCGATGCACATTGTTCATGATGGCCTCCTCCCTCGGTTTACATTTGGCAGAAGGCGCATGCTGACGTTATACTGAGACTTCGGCTGCCGATTGTGAAACGTCTGGTATAGTTGGCCGGATGATGAGTCGATTGGCTTAAGGAAGAATCCCCAGGTGAAAAACGCGCGACAGCAAAAGGGTGCATTCATACCGCTCCAGGTTCAGCTTGACTTCCGCCATCGGGGCGGGTTCGGACCGAGCGCAGCATTCCTATTTCCCCCGGCGGGAACATTGGAGGTGTTCGGCGGGCGGGATACAGTCGCCAAAATCGTCGATGGGCTTTACGACCGTTTCGAAACCGATCCCATTCTGCGCCCGGCCTTCAGATCCGACCTTACGAAGGAGCGCGAGAAGGTCAAGCTCTTCTTCGAAGCGTGGTTTGGCGGATCGCCGGCATATTTCAACGCGGCGTGGCCGCCGGGGCTGATAGCGGCTCATGGCTCCGTCTCGATCAGCCGCGGTATGGCGGGCCGGTGGGCGGGGCACTTCCTCGATGCCTTCGCCGGGTCGGTCGATGACCCGGCCATCGTCGCCCGGATCAAACCTCTCATTTCCCGCATCGCCATGGGACTCGTGAACCGGGTGGATGAACCTGTTCCCGGGGAGCGTCTTCATGGGAGCGCATACAACGCCGATCCTCAGTTTCTGCATTGCGTTCGGCAAGACGACGCAGAAGGTCTCTCGGCATTGGCTGCCGAGCATCCGCAGATAATACTATGGCATGGTCCAAGGCTCTTGCTGGCGGCAGCGGTTCGCGGCAAGACGAAAGCTGTTGAAGCGCTCCTGCATCAGGGGGTAGATGTGAACGCAGTGTCGATGCTGTCCGGAAGCGAGGCAAATATCTCCGGCATTCCCATGCTGCGGATGACCTCACTCTGCGGAGCGCTCGCCAGGCGACGCGATCGTGTCGCAAATCTCCTTATCAAGCATGGCGCTCAATATGACATCTTTACTGCGGCGTTCATGGGCGATCTGAGCGGGGTAGGGAACCTGCTGGATCTGGCTCCCGAACTCGCAGACGCCGCCGATCCTGCCTGCGATGTCGCCCGAATTACTCCGCTCATGCACGCGGTGTGCGCCGGGCACGTTGCGGCCGCGCAGCTTCTATTGCAGCGAGGCGCAACAGTCGGTATGAACAGCGTTCGCCTTGTCCGGGCGGCGGCAAACGATGGTCATGAAGCGCTGACCGATCTCTTGCTCGAATATGGAGCAGACCCTGCTCTCATCGGCGCGGGAGCCTGGGTGTTGTATCCGGGGATCGCCGCAAAGCTGCTTGCCCGAGGCGCAAATGTCAATCAAGAGCCGGGAGCATGGATCGGCATGTGCTGCACGGGCAATAGCGGTCATAAGGAGAACGCGGCGCTTGCGCGGGCATTGCTCCGTTGCGGCGCCGATATATCGGCCCGTTATAGAGGAGACGCCGCCCTGCATTGCGCGGCGAAAGCCGGCTTCGTCGACGTAGCGGAGGCATTGATCGAGTACGGAGCGGATGTCCACGCGCTCAACGATCAGGGGAAGACGCCATTGGATGCGCTTGAAGGGGCCGGTAGGAGCATCGATAGAGAACCGATGCGGCGCGTTCTACTCGCCAACAGCGCTCGCCCGGCACACTACAGTTAATAGATCATCTATCATTTCCATGCTCCCGGCATTTCGCGAGTATTTATCCCAGTTTTAGGAGCCGGTATGGATGGGGCAGAGCGAACGAATTTACAATCGCCCTGTCCCTATTCCAATGTAACTGAGCGTTACTGACTGATCTTCAGTGAAGCTTGACCGACTGCTTGGCCGGTATGACCGAGCGCCTCGATCTTACCGGTCCGAGCGCCATTCGGTACCGTGACGGCCAGAACCCGATCTGAAACGTGAATGATATCCGTGGATTTTACGCCACCGATGACGATTGAGCTGACCTGGTTCAATCCCAGCCCGGAGACAAGCACCATGTCGCCGGCTTTAGCCGATCGTGTTGAAAGACCGGCGAGCATCACAGTCGCCCCGACTGTAAATGTGCCGGTACTGGTCGCCGTGCCGGTACGGGTGGTCACGACGAGCTTCCCGGTTTTCGCTCCTGTCGGCACATTCGCGAGGATCAGGTTATCTGACTCTACGATCGCCGATGCCGATGCTCCGCCGAACGAAACTGTCAGGGAGGAGGAAAGGCCGGAACCGGAGATCACCACCGTCGTGCCGACAGGCCCCTGGCCCGGCGAGAAGTTTGTGATGACCGGAGTGGCTGTCGTCACTGAGAAGGGTTTCTGGCTAGCAGCCGGCCCTCCTGCCGTCGCCACTGTGATGACGCCCGAAGTTGCGCCATTCGGTATCGTTGCAAGAAGGACCGAGTCGCTCAGCGGTGTTATAACGGACGCGCGCGTGCCGTTGAAAGATACCGTCGCGACTCCGGCGAGGCCTGTGCCGTAGATCGCTACCTGCGTTCCGATGGGACCTGATGCCGGGGTAAACCCTCCGACTGTCGGAATGACATTCGTAAGTGTGAAGCTGCCGGAACTGGTGGCCGGTCCTCCTGCCGTGGTGACCGTGATTGCGCCGGTTTTCGCCCCGGCCGGAACCGTTGCGGTGGCGAGCGTATCTGAGATGGCGGAGAACGACTTCGCGGCGACTCCTCCGAATGTAACGGCGGAAACGGAGGCGAGATTGGTTCCCGAAATCAGGACCAGGGTCCCAACAGGGCCGGTCGTGGGCGAGAAGCTCGTGACTGTCGGCGTTCCGGTCAGAACCGTGAAGTTCGAAGCGCTGACGCCGGGACCGGCAGGTGTGGTGACCTGAATGGCGCCCGTCGACGCCCCGAGCGGTACTGTGGCGAAGATGACTGAATCCGACTGGACGGTAAACTTGCCGGCCTGAGTTCCGTTGAACGCGACTGATGTCGCCCCCGTGAAGCCGGAACCGGTAATTGCGACTACGGACCCTGCTGAACCGGAAGCCGGAGCGAAGCCGGTTATGACAGGCGTCGGCGCGCCTACCACGAAGTTTTCGCCGCTGCTCACCGGACCGCCCTGAGCGATGACGCTGATCGGTCCGGTTGTTGCGCCAGCTGGGACGGTCGCGACAATAGCCGTGCTGGAGACGGCCTTATAAGTCGCCGATACGCCATTGAATGTTACCGAAGCCACGTTCGTAAAGCCGGTGCCGGAGATCGCCACGACAGTTCCGGCCGGTCCGCCTTTCGGAGCGAAGGCGATGATGACTGGGGCTGCGATGACTGTGAAATTCGCAGGGCTCGTCGCCTGCCCGCCGGGAGTCGTAACCTTGATCGTGCCGCTGGTCGCGCCGGCCGGAACCGTGGCAAGGACAACGGAATCCGAGACCGGCATGAAGACGGTTGCCGCCGTCGTATTGAATGTCACCGCTGTTGCGCCTGTAAGGCCTGATCCGGTAATTGCGATCTGCGAGCCGACTGCGCCGGACGACGGCGCGATACTGAGGATCTTCGGAACTGCGGACGTTACCGTGAAGGTGGGGCCGGTCCCTGTGCCATTGGAGTTAGTTACCGTTACTGGTCCGGTCTTTGCGCCGCTCGGAACAGTGGCCACAATCAATGCATTATTGACCACCGCGACTGATGTTGCCGGCACTCCGCCGAAGAGAACGACCGAAGTGGTGGAGAAGCTCACACCCGTCAATGTTACCGTCGTTCCAACAGGGCCGGACGCCGGAGTTATTGTGCTGATCACCGGTGGAATGGTGGTCGTACCGCCGCCGGGGATATACTCGTAGGCTCCGATGTCGTTACGCGTGCCCAGAGGCCGGGGCACTCCGCGCTGATCGGCGTTTACGTGGTTGTTGTAGTCTCCATCGATCGCCGGGCTGCCCAGGAGCAACGCAACCGTTGGCGTCGGACCGCCGTTGTTCGCGAGAGGCCCCACCTTTGCATTGATCGGAGTTGTCGCCGTACCGATCTGGTCGTGGTTTGCCCCGTTCGTCAGACCGGTTGTAGAGCCGTCTCCGATTAAGTTAGAGCCGCCATCGGCCAGCGATCCATTTTTGGTCCAACAGATATCGTTACCACTCGGTGATGAGTTTCCGGCGATTAGGTTGCTCTCGATGGTGAGGAGGTTGTAGTCGAAGAATATACCGCCTCCTTGACTTGAGGCAGTATTTTTCACAAGGGTGCTGTTAATTAACGTCATATAAGCCGGTGAGCTGCCATTATTGTGAATTGCGATTGCGCCGCCGTTTGTTGCCGTTCTGTTGTTTGTGAATGTGCAATTCGCGACAATGCCGCTAATACTGGCTATGGGGTTATTACAACAAGAATACTGGCCAATGAAGTCGATCGCTCCACCACTGTTCGCTGAGAAGTTGTTGTCGAATGTGCATCCGGTGGCGTTCAATGTCGCCTGCACACCGCCTGGAACGCCATAAAACGAAATAGCCCCTCCTCCACCAACTGTGCTTGAATTGGATTCGAAGATAGATCCCTGTAGTGTCAGGGAACCGCCTACTACGTAAATTGCTCCGCCACTGCCTTGTGTCTGATTGGCATCGAAGACACAGTTCGAAATGGTCAGTTGTGAGTTTGTAGCGATCGCGCCGCCCGAGTTGCCGAAGGCATTACCGCCTTCAAACGTCAGTCCACTGATGTTTACGGTTCCGCCCGTGATATTCAGTGCGCCGCCGTTATTGCCCTGAATATTCAGGACCGATTCGCCAGGGCCTGCAATGGTGATATTATTCGCGATCGTGATCGGCCCCTGGGACAGAACAATGGTTCCTGTACCCGAAAACGTGATCGTATCACCAGGAGCCGATCCCTTGATGATCGACCTCAATGTGCCGCTCCCATTGTCGTCAAGCAAGCTTGTGACGTTCTTGGTCGCTGCCGATGCAGGCGTCATCAGTATAGCGAGTGCTGCAGCACCTATAAAAACTCCGGATATCCCTCCCGATCCACCTCGCAGGGGCGGGAGCCAGGAATATTTCAGCATGAGATCCTCCAAATCAACGAAAACTACAAAATTTAAGATAGAGACGGCATTTCAAGATGCTGTAGCGTGTGCTACAGGCTGGTCTTCGGCGACACAACGGCTTCGCCGAAGACGTTTCAATATTGTTCAAGCGCCGGGAATTGTCGGTTTGACTGCCTCCTCACAACTGGCACAGAAATATCTAGACGGCTGTGTCTTGCCGTATTTGTGCTGGATGGAGAAAATAATTTTGTTTTGGGCAGGTGTTGCGCTGGCCTTGGCGGCGTTTCGCCAAGACCAGCGCGATCATCTAACTATGGGGTGGAAACAACAAAGTTTGTGCTGCTGGCGCCTGTTCCACTCGGAGTGGTGACGCTGATTGGTCCGGTTGTCGCTCCTGTGGGCACAGTGGCGGTAATGCTGGTGTCCGAGACAACCGTAAAGGCTGCCACTACACCATGGAACTTAACGGCAGTCGCCCCTGTGAAGTTCGCGCCTCCGATGGTCACGGATGTGCTGGCGGAAGCCGGTGACGGCGTAAAGCTTGAGACCGTGGGATAGACTGAGAAATTGGTAGTGCTGGCGCCTGTTCCGCTGGGGGAGGTCACGGAAATCGTTCCTGTGGTCGCTCCCAGGGGCACAGTAGCCGTGATTTTGGTGTCTGATACGATGGTGAACGGAGCCGATGTGCCGTTGAACTTGACAAGGGTTGCTCCCGTGAAGCTCGCTCCCGTAATCGTCACTGTGGTACCGACGGCTCCGGAGGACGGCGCGACTGTGCTTATCGAGGTCGCAACCGTAAAATTCGTTGCGCTTGTACCTGTTCCCTTGGAATTCGTGATGCTGATCGGCCCCGTCGTCGCAGTCGTGGGCACGGTAGTGGTAATCTGGGTGTCTGAGACTACGGTAAAGCTGGTTGCGGCCACGCCGTGGAACTTAACAACAGTTGCTCCCGTGAAGTTCGTGCCGGTGATCGTGATGGATGTGCCGAATCCACCCGATGGGGGCGAGAAGCTTGTGACGGTTGGTGGAGTTTGAATGGGTTGCATGGCCGTGAATGTTCCCAGGCTGACGGTCATGGGAATCGAGGACACCGCGGTGGGGGCGGAGACGGCGATCTTGCCGGTCGCCGTCGCGCCTGCCGGCACGACGGCGTTGATGTCGCTCGAATCGACAACCGTAAAGGTAGCGGGAGCGCCATTGATGGTGACTGCCGTCACTCCAGGGGTATTGGGGACGCCGGAGAAGTTCGTTCCAGTGATATGGACAGTCGATCCCGGGCCAGCCATGGCCGGCGAGAAGCTGGAGATCGTCGGAAAGCCGACATTCAGCTTGTAAATCGTGCCGTTGTCGTAAATGGTCGGGCCGGTTACGGCAGTATCCATACCCACTCCGTAAAAGTCGCCGTCAGAGCCAAGAGTGAGGGCTGTGGCAAAGGTATAGCCGATTGCGTGACCCGGGTTGCCGTACAGGTAATTTACGTTGGCGCCATCGAACTTAAACAGCCCGCCACCCCATGTGTTGCCATACAGGTTTCCATCGGGGCCGAGAACCAGTTGAGAATATGGTCCTGATCCATCTGTGCCGTTGGCAACGATGGTGGTATTGATGATCGTCCCATCAGTCGTTATCGTAAAGATCGTGCCTGTGCCGTTGGCAAGGTACGTGTCTGTAGTGCCGTACAGTTTGCCGTCTGCGCCAAATATAACGCCTTCGTCAGGACCATAGGATGTGAGTTGAGTGACCCAAACGATGTCACCGGCTGGGGTAACTTTGTAGACTGTTCCATTGCCACTCAATCCGCCCTGGGTCGTCGTACCATAAATACCTCCGTCGGAACCTTGAATAAGAGTCGCATAAGGTTCTGCGCCAAGCGACCCACCAAAACTTTGCAATACCGCAAAGGCTCCAGTTGTGCTTACCTTAAATAAAGTCCCTACTCCGCTAGTGCCACCCAATATTGTAGTTCCGTACAGGCTGCCGTCAATTCCGAGTAAGAGGCTGCCGAACGGGTCATAGACACTACCACTGAAATCATAGAGTTTCGTTATAGTACATGTTGCCGGATTTCCGGCAATTGTCATTTTGTAAATTGTCCCATAGCCATTGGCTCCGCCACCGTCAGTTGTGCCATAGAAGGTCCCATCTGGCGCTTGGATAAGTCCCGCATTAGGGCGAATGCCAGCGCTGGTGTTGTTACCGAAATCATAAATCTTGGTCATTACCCCCTGCGGGCTCAACTGAAAAATGGTGCCATAATTACTAATACCACCATAAAAAGCCGTGCCATAAAGATTACCGTCAGCCGCCAGCAGCAGATGGCCTCGCGGATTTGCGCCGTCCGTTCCCGAAAAGGTATGTACTAGACTGACAGACTGAGCGTTGGCCGGTGTCGCGCTTGGCAGCGCTATGCCGAGCACGGCAGGCAGCAGGCATGGGATGAAATGCCGGTATTTGAGACCGGCAAGTAACTTGGTACTGGGAAACATTTTCATAGCAGCTCCTATCATCGTAGAGACAGCAGAGAATTGTAGTGAAACCTGCAAATGCTGCGAATTTCACCGTTTTTGTTGTGACCGCGAAGGTAATAGTCATGTAAGACAAATATACTTTCGGTGTCTCAAAGGTATCTAGACGGCTCCGTCTTGCTGTATTTGTGTTGCTAGACTAAAAAATTCTTGTTAGAGTAACGCTAAGAAGAGCGAAGCGGCAAACATAGTAATGAAGTGAGTGTGAGTTCATATGGGGCGCCAAAAACATCGTTCGAGATCATGCATAGCCTGTGTTGTGAAGGGAAGGATGGCTTAAGGCATCTAAATCGTTTGAAATTGCGGGAATGGCAGAAGGAGTAATGCATATGCGAAGGCGTATAGCTTGTATCGCGGCAATCGCAGTATTCGTTGCAACAGCCGGCATGGCGCATCGGTCTTTCGGAGCGGCTTCCGATCCGTTTACCGCGGAGGCGTCCAAGGCGGCTGCTTCGAACCCGTCGGGAGTGACTTGTTCGCTGAAAATTGGAGGAGATGCCCGTTTTCAAGTGGGCGAGCGGATTCCTGTCTCCCTCTCGTTTACGTCGGATCGGCCGGGATACAAGGTCTATGTAGATCCCGGGCCGATTTTCGCCACCATCGACGATACCTTCCATGTCGATCCAGTTGAGGGAGTGCGCATCTTTCCTCCTTTGACGATGGGAGGCTATTCAGGTCCGGGACCGCGAACAGCTCCGCTCTCGTCGACTTCGACGGAAGTGTCGCTTACTCTCAACGATTTCGTCCGCTTCGACCGCCCCGGTGTCTACCATGTTTATGATGCCAGTGGACGGGTCACTACGGGAAAGGATGTCTTTTCCCCATCACTGCCTGCCGCTACCCAGCCCGTTATCATAACTATAGTGCCGCAGGACCCCGCGTGGGCGGCGGAGCAGGTGAAGCAAGCCGATCGTTTGCTCGGTACTAATCCGCTGTCGAATTTCGATGCTGGCCGTTTCGATCCCGCGAATACGCTGCGATATCTGGGAACACAGGATGCCGCGCGGGAGATGCTGAATGTTGTGTCACGGGATATGGAGCCGGGGGCGAATACGGTCGTCACTCAGACCTGTGTAAAGGGACTGAATGAGTTTCCGGACAGGCCGTGGCTGATTTCGGAAATGCAGAGCGACATCGCCAGACCCGATTACACTGTCAACCAGTATTTCCTCACGACGCTGGCGTGGAATACAGTCTGGCAAGATAACAGCATTCCCTCCGTGGAACTCGCGAACGAGAAGCAGATGCAGGATTATAAGCGTGTTATGATCCGTCTGTGGCTCGACACGGAAGCGGCGTTGTCGTCGAAGTCGAAGGCGGCCGTGCCGATGACGGTCTTTTCACTGCTGGAAATGGCATGGCAGGGCCTGGAGCTGAAGGGCGTCCCGGAGATCCGCAAAACGACGCTCGCGCTTGTCCGGATGCTGCCGGATATTTTCAGCAAACTGCCGCGCCGGGCGCAGGAATATATCGTGCAGGATGATATCGACTGGCCCCATGTAAAAGGTAGGGCCATGCTCGCCCCGCTGCTTGCGACCTGGCCCACAATCGCGCCGCCTACAAACAACGACTACGACTATCCCGATAGGATGCTGCGGCGCATCTACGACCTGTCACCATCCGAGGGCCGAAAGCTGGTCCTGGCGGAGGTGGCGTCGGAGCACCCACGCGTCGATGAGGACGCGATCAGCATCCTGCCGAACAAGCCACTGCCCGAACTCGACTCCGTTCTGGCCGCGCGCCTCTCAGATAAATCGCTCGAAAGCGAAGAGGTCGTCTGCCGGGCGATCTCGCGGTACGCCACAAAAGCCATTCTGCCGCAGGTTAAAACGCGGTACGAATCCACGGAAGGGCAGTGGTCCTGCGCCCCGCAAGCATCCGTGCTTGTTTATTTCCTGCGTGTAGACCCTGATTACGGTGTCGAGAAGGTGAAGAAGGCGCTGGACAACCGAAAGAACACCGGCTGCTACCACACCATCTTCTCCGACATCGCCAGGCGCGGCTACGACCCACGCCTGCTTTCGATCGCCCGGCAGCACCAGAGTGATCCTGATTCCGAAGTGGCCCGTGACGCTGCCAAGCTCATCTACACCCGCGCTGCTCCGTAGCCCGGGCTGATCGCAGGCACACCTCCCTGGAGGAGAAGGGCTTTCAGATTCAGGAAACACTATCGAATACAATTCCTAATCCGAAAGTCCCTCTCCTGTGGGAGCCAGTCGCCACCAGGGTATGCCTTCGTTACCCGACTGTAGGCCTCCGTGCCTGCTCGAAGGGAGGGATTTAGGGAGGGGAGTCTCCGCCATCAATACGATGGGCTGCTCACGGGCCGGCCGATCGCCTTCCGTGAGAGCAGTACGAAGACAACCCCATGCGCGACGAGCAGCAGGGGCACCCAGAATGCCGGTATCCAGTAGGCGGCTCCCATGAAGGCGGGGGCTTTGTAGATCGTTGCGTTCGTGATGGCCGACAGCAGGTCGGTGAACCCGACGATGTTGAACAGCCCGACAAGCAGTGTCGTTGTAGGCAGATTCCTGCGCAGACTGTAGAGAGCAACCAGTGCCAGCATTGCAGTGATCAGATCGCCGACAGCCGCCGGAACCGCGAATTCCTGCGGCATGCCAGGCACGGTCACACCCGGCGCAAGAAACAGCAGGCCGAGATATCGCAGGGAGTTCAAAAGGAGAATCGGTGTCAGAACCTGCCGCGGATCGAGAGACGAGATCCTCGGGTGCAGGTAGATTCGATAGACCAGAGAGAAGACGACCGTGCCGAGAATCAAGTTCACGGGCAGCAGTAGCCGTTCGATGATGATATGCCACATAAGCCATTCCTTTCGTATAAAAGAGACCGAACGGTCTCTTTTTAGGCCAAATAGAATGCACTACCGGCGCATTTCCGAATCGATGTAATCTTGCAAGTGTTTCCGGGCGACCTCAAGCGGCTTCGCTTCTTCGAACACCCCGCTGAGCGCCATCGCCCCCTCCAGGCTCATAATGATCGTCGTCGCGACCCGGCTCGCATCGACGTTATCACGAAACTCACCCGCTGCGACCCCGCGCGTGACTATGCTCACCAGTAGCCCGTGCCAGAGAGCAAAGGCATCGTGCACGCGGGCGCGCAGGGCAGGAAGGGTATCGTCGCTGTCGACCGCCGTATTGAGCAGCGGACATCCTCCCGGCAACTCCGGATCGTCGCGTTGCCGGCAGAACTCATCAATCAACACCGTCAGTTGCTCCGCCGCCGTCTGCTTTCCCGAAATCGCATTCAGCCACCGCGTCTTCATAGCGTCCACGCTGTAGCTAAATGACTCCGCCGCCAGATCGTCCTTGCTGTCAAAGTGGTTGTAGATTCCCCCTTTCTTCAGCCCAGTAGCCGCCATCACATCCGCCAGCGACGTCCCAAAGTACCCCCGAGTATTAAACACCGCCGCACTCCGCCGCAAAATCTCCGCCCGAGTCGCATCACCCTTACTCATTGTTCGCTACGTCATCCCACCACACAATTCAGACCAATCGGTCTGTTTTGTGAATATACCCAAATGCAGGGGCGTTTGGCAAGAGGTTTGGAAGACGCTCGGTTGCATTCTTTACGGCCTATAAAGCGGCGCATGTCTCCGTGGCCGAATAAAAGATCAATTAACGAAGGAAGCAGAGATCTAGGCGGAGCCGTCGAAACCGCCCCAGCCAATCCAACAGGATTGTCTTCGTCTTAACCCTCAGACCTGTTTAGCTCCGAACTGCGGCGAGGCGGTTGAGCCACTCTGTTAGCAAAGAACGTTCCCCAGGCGAAAGCGATTCGACTTCCGGCAGAACGGCGCGAAGGGCGACTGCGGCCGCAGCTGGTCCGGAAGTCTCAAATGCCGGCGATTCGGTGGTGATTGCAGCGATCGCCGCCTCGCGCGCAATTTCCGACAAACTCATGTCCCGTTGTCCATCGTCCTTGGCAAGAAGGGTGAGCACGGTTCCGCATCCGGAGGCATGGAAAAGGTCCGCCGCCTGTTCCTCGGAAAAGCGCAATCGGCCAACAGCGGCAACCCGCCGTATGTGTTCCTTCAAGATCCGATAAGACGTTTCGGCTGCAGGCGGCTTCGCACCGGGGCGAGGCTCCGCGTACATCAGCAGATAGATCGCAGGGTGAGATAGCCCGAACTCGACATGTAAATCCCATCCGGTCCGCAAATCCTCTACGGGGTCCGGTCCGGGTTTTCGGATCGCCTTCTCCTTCAGATAAGCCGTGAAACCATGTTCCGCGACCGCATCGAGAAGGCCGCGCTTGTCACCGAAAAGGCGATAGATAGCCGGGGCCTGAACGCCGGCGGCGTCTGCAACGGCTCGCGTTGTTACGGCGTCCCGCCCTCCAGTGTTGAGTAGGGCAATCGCGCACGCAATGATACGCCCCCGCGTGTCATCGCGGGACGCACTCGGCTCCGGGGGCATGTGAGCATGGGCCTCAGTCGTCATTTCGACAGCGCTCCGATCCTTTTCTATCAATTTCTTATGGTATTTATTATCAATGATAACATAAATATGTTATCATTGATAATAAAGGCTGCGCGATCACCGCGCAGCAAAGGAGAATACCTTGATTATCGTCACCGGAGCTACCGGAAAACTCGGCCGGGCTATCGTAGAGAAACTTTTGAATGATCTGTCGCCGGATCAGGTCGGTGTGAGCGTGCGTGATCCGGAGAAGGCTCATGATCTTCAGGAGCAGGGAGTCCGGGTAAGAACGGGAGACTTTGAAGACCCTGAGGGCCTGCGCCACGCCTTTGAGGGAGCGTCGCAGGTTCTCATCATATCCAGCAATAGTTCGGGCGAATCTGCCGTGCAACACCATCGGAACGCTATCGATGCAGCCAGAGCATCCGGGGCGCAGCGCATACTTTACACGAGCCATATGGGCGCTAATTCGGCTTCCTTTTTCGCGCCAATGCGCGACCACGCCGCGACGGAGGAAATATTGAAAGCGTCAGGCATCGCTTTCACTTCGCTCCGTAACGGGTTCTATTCAGATTCGGGGCTTATGCTCCTCGGGGACGCCCTCAATACCGGAACGATCATTGCGCCGGAAGATGGCCCGGTGTCCTGGACCACACACATTGACCTTGCCGATGCAGCAGTCATTGCGCTGACAGATGATGGCAACCTTGACGGTTTGACCCCGCCTCTCACGGCATCGGAGGCGCTCGACCTCGACGCCATAGCCGAAGCCGCTTCGAAGCTGGCTGGCCGCGAAATCAAGAGGGTGACCGTGACGGACGATGAGTACCGGGCGAGCATGATCGCTCATGGCTTGCCGGAGGCGCGGGTGGATTTGATTTTAGGGTTGTTCGCGGCAAGCCGGAAAGGCGAGTTTGCCGCCGTTGATTCCACCCTTGAGAACATTCTTGGAAGGCCTGCAATATCGATGCAAGACTTCATTGGCGCCCACCTTTCAAAGGCCGCCTGACGTGGTGCTCCCGACAACGCTCGGAGGACGCCCCGCTCTTGAAATGAAGCGATAAATGCCGCGAGCGGCCTTACCGATCGATCGTCTCCAGGACCATGGGCTTATAACGTGGCCCTGAGACTTTTCCCGGCGCCAGGGCATCGTCGAGCGCCCTCATCTGTTCGGGAGTAAGCGAGACGGCATCGGCGGCCATGTTCTCTTCCAGATACTTTCGCCGCTTGGTGCCCGGGATCGGCACGATATCGTTGCCCTTATGCAGCAGCCAGGCCAGCGCGATTTGGCCGGACTTCACACCCTTGGCCGCGGCGATATCATGGACCGCCTGTGCTGCCTTGACGTTGGCGTCGTAATTCTCGCCCTGGTATCGTGGATCGCCGTGGCGGTGGTCGGTTTCCGGATACTCTTCCGCCCGCTTGACCTCGCCGGTCAAAAAGCCGCGGCCGAGTGGAGAGAATGGGACGAGGCCGATGCCCAGTTCGCGCAGAACCGGGATAACGTCCGGCTCCAGGTTGCGCTCCCAGAGCGAGTATTCGCTCTGCACAGCGGAAACCGGATGGATGGCATGGGCGCGACGGATATTGCCGGCTCCGGCCTCGGAAAGACCGAAGTATCGCACTTTGCCCTGCTTTACCAGCTCGCCGACCGTGCCGGCGACGTCCTCGATGGGTACGGCGCGATCGATGCGATGCTGATAGAGCAGGTCGATATAGTCCGTGTCAAGGCGGCGCAGGGAACCTTCCACCGCTGCACGGATACTTTTGGGCCGGCTGTCCCGCTCCGCACCGATCTGCTTGCCGTTCTCGAAACGGAAGCCGAATTTGGTGGCGAGAATTACCTGGTTGCGCCGTCCCTTAAATGCTCTCCCGAGCAATTCCTCATTGGTAAAGGGACCGTAGCCTTCGGCGGTGTCAAAGAAGTCGCATCCCAGTTCGAGGGCGTGATACAGAGTCGCTATTGCTTCGCTCTCATCTGCCGGTCCATAAGATTGGCTCATGCCCATACAGCCCAGACCGATTGCCGATACCTCAAGCCCCTGGTTTCCTAATTTGCGTCTGCTTAATGTCATGGTTTACGTCTCCACATTTCTTATTTCTCAAATACCAACTGCTCGCTCAGCGACCATAGACGCTCTGCCGCTTCGGGATCGACGGCATAAGGCATCACGCCCAGCGTCCCGACCCCGCGTGCTGCATCTGCGAGTTTAGCCGTGGCGTTTTCCCCCTCGGGCGTTTCCTGTTCGTGGCGCAACGGGGCGATGTCGCAGTTTTCGCAGTAAGCGCCGCCCATTCCATTGAGCTGCGGGCTGGTTGCGCACCAGACACTGGTCGCCGCGCCCTGTTCGACCGTCTTCATATTCCTGGATGGATCGAGCACGGGATTGCCCTGCTCGTCGATGACGCCGAATGCCAGCAGGTCCTCACGCGAGAGATGCTTTTCCAGGCCGGTCCCCACGATGCTGCCGGGATGCAGGGAAAAGGCGCGGATGCCTTCTGCTCTGGCGCGCTCGTCCAGGGCAACCGCGAAGAGAATGTTGGCGCTCTTCGACTGTCCGTAGGCCGCCCAGGGATCGTACTCGCGGCGCTCGAAGTTGGGATCCTCGAACACAACGGAGGAGCGTCGATGTCCCCATGAAGACACGGAGACCACCCGCGCGCCGTTTGCCTGGCGAAGGGCCGGCCGCAGACGGGACACGAGATGGAAGTGGCCGAGATGGTTGGTGGCGAACTGCGATTCATATCCCCTGGCATCCCGAGCCAGCGGGCTTGCCATAATGCCTGCGCTGTTTACCAGGATGTGTAACGGCTGGCCGGTTGTGAGAAAGCGCTCGGCGAATGCATCGATCGAGGCCGGGGCGAGCAGGTCCATCTCCTGAATTTCGATATCGCCTTTTCCCTTGAGGGCCGTCGCTGCCCTTTCCACATCGCGGGCCGGGACAATGACAGCCGCGCCTGCTGCCCGCAATGCTCGGGCGGTTTCCAGGCCGATGCCTGAATAGCCGCCGGTAACGATGGCGACCTTGCCGGTCAGGTCGATTCTCTTCAGTACATCGTCCGCAGTGGAAGCGGCATCGAAGCCGGAACCGATCGGAGTTTGAGGTGTTGACGCTTGTAATGTGGTCATGGCGTATCTCCTGATTGAAAACTTATATTGAGTATACGTCCGGCGTTTCGGATTATGAATGCTTGAAAATCCGTAAAACTTGCGCGATAATACGGGAATGATATCCGATCCTTTTTCCGACATTCTCAAACTGGTGAACGCCCAGACCGTCATATCGGGAGGCTTTACCGCCGGAGGTCGATGGGCGATCCGGTTTCCTGCGCCTGACAAGATCAAGTTTTTCGCTCTGGTAAAAGGGTGCTGCTGGCTCAGCATCGAAGGACGCGCAGCCCCGGTGCGTGTTGAAACCGGCGATGTGTTTCTCATTTCGGAGCAGCGCTCCTTCATTCTTGGCAGTGATCTGGAGATGGTCCCTCTTGACGCGCCACGTTTGTTCAGTGGGGCCGGGAGGAAGTTTGCGAAGATTGGCGACAGCGAGGATTGTATTCAGATCGGCGGCCATGTTCGGCTGGATCCGTCAGTCGGGCGAGTGCTGGCGGATGTCCTGCCACCTCTGATTCACGTACGGGCCGCTTCACCTGAGGCGTCGGTTTTGCAATGGCTTCTTGACCAGCTTATCCATGAGCAGGCATCGGACCTTCTGGGGGCAGGGATTGCATCGGCGCAACTTGCACAACTCATGTTTGTTCAGATTTTGCGCGTCTATTTGGCCGAGTCCAAGGAATTACCGGCCGGATGGCTGCGAGCGCTTGGCGATACGGATATCGCTCCCGCCCTGCGCTTGATGCACAGCGATCCCGGCAGAGCCTGGGGGGTGGAGGAACTTGCCAGGTCGGTTGCCATGTCCCGCACTACGTTCGCGGAGCGCTTCAAGGCCGTGGCTGGCGTTCCGCCCCTGACCTATCTGCTCAACTGGCGCATGCGCATCGCCGAGCGGGCTCTGCGCGACGAAGATACGCCTGTGTCTGATCTGGGGATGTCGCTCGGTTACACATCGGAGAGCGCATTCAGCAACGCCTTCAAACGAGAAGTTGGAATGGCCCCAAAGCGCTACCGCGATATCGTCCGGGCCGGCACTTTGCAGTCCGCATCGTGAAATACAGCGTTTCTAACGCGCGTTCTTGCGCGCCTCGAAATTCTCCGGAGCAATGAATGTCTCCGTTACCGGCTCCATTGCTTCGGCCGGGCGTGGATGGGCGCAAGGAAAATCCTTCTCGATGAAGTACCGGATTCTGGGTGTGCCTTCCGTATGGAAATATACGCCCTCTGCATCCGGGGCCGCCAGGCGCGCGTAATCGATTCTGGAAAGGTAGAGGCTTACCGACGGGCCGTCGAATCTAAGGCATGTCGCCTCTGCGTTCGGCAGGATGGTTATCTTCCATCCGCCGTCCCACAGGCTCTCTTCAGCGGTTTCTCCCATACCGAGCATCGCAAGCTCCGGCGGTGTAATTCTCAAACGGATGCTGGTGTTGGTCCAACGGATCTTCATCGTAGCGAGACTCCTGGCTTGACGAAGGGCAAGGCATCGCCCAGGAAAAATCTATGAGGGAAAGCAGCGTTGCTGACGAAGGGGAATGTCAGCCGCGTCAATGCCGCCGACAGAGGAAGTGTACCGCCGGAAATGTTTCGGCAATGTTACGAAGAGAGAAACAATGCCGGAAACAACCATAGTGGTAAACTTACGTTGTCCGTGGGCCTGGCTGATCTGAACGCACGGTCCGATAAATTGGCCTAGTTACCTTATAACAACACATAGGATGAGAGAATGCCCAAAGTATTGATACTGCAGCATATCGCGTGCGAAACGCCGGGAACGATTGAGACCGCCCTTATGGGAGCAGGGATCGAATGGCATATACACCGATCTTATGAGGGGCAGTCCGCGCCGGACGATATTGGTGTTTACGATGGCTTGATCGTGATGGGCGGGCCGATGGGAGTGTATGAGTACGACCGCTATGCATTTTTAACTGAGGAGATAGGGTTGATCCAACAGGCTCTGACGGCGGAAAAGCCGATCCTCGGAGTCTGCTTGGGAAGTCAACTGCTGGCATCGGCCCTGGGAGCGGAGGTCAAGCCGGGAAGAGCCAAGGAAATCGGATGGTATCCGCTGCGCCTTACCGAGGCTGCTAACGATGATGCGTTATGGCAAGGTATCGCCTCACCGTTCATGGGCTTCCACTGGCATGGCGATGTATTCGATGTGCCCGCCGGCGCAGTGTCTCTAGTCTTCTCGGAAATGACGCCCTGCCAGGCCTTCCGCTACGGGACAAATGCCTACGGCTTCCTTTTTCACATGGAAGTTACGAGTTCGATCATAGGAGACCTAGTAAGCACATTTGCTGACGAGCTCCAGGAAGCCAACATAGATGGAGAGCAGATCCTCCAGTCAATCGACACCCAATTGACGCCTCTCCAGCAGATCGGAGCGAGAGTGTTCAAGAAGTGGGCAGGACTGGTAGTCGACTCCGTTATATAAAAACGGCTTCAGTTCGGAGTTTTCGGCGCCCACGATGGGCTGCTTCGCTCACGGGCAACTATGATACAGGATGGAAGGTCTTCAATCGCGCTCTCAAGCCTGGGATTGATCTGGCTCTGAATCTGTTCCAGCACAGAAACAGATTCGGGTGCAGTTGAATACGCAAGCCCCCAGACCAGCGTCAACGCGTCGTCATCCGATAGGCTGTTTATATCCTGCGCCACCTCAGCAAGGTAAGGGAAGCATTCCGGTCTCTGGAGCGCTTCCAGGACGCATATTACGAGCGATCGGTTTGTGACGGGTGGCGTCGTGATCCGCGGCAATCGGGCCACGACCTCGTCCGGGGCCTTCCTTCTCCATAAGTAGAGGAGCCTGGCAGTCACTTCGTTATAGTACTCGCCTTCGTAGTTCTCCAGCGAAGCGGAGATCTGAATGAGGTCGAAGAGGGCGTCGAGGTCATCAAGCGACGCCGTTTCCATCCACGACGTAATCCTTCGCTCAGATTCCTCAAACGTTAACATTCCCGGACCACAGGTAACGGCCATATATGCTATCTGGGCGAATATGGGGGGAGATTTAGGCATTGATTAATGACCTCGAACTTCGGCATCCTGTTGACTGTCGATGATCCTTTTGCCTGCACAGGAAAATCTAACTTTCACTGTCTAGCTGTCTTTCTTCTGCCATCTCGACCCACTGAGCAATGCGCGCGCGAGTCGTGCCGTTATTGAAAATGCTTTCAAGATATTGGACAAACTCGTCAGGTGTATGGCATTCGGTTCCAGCAGATACTCCTGTTTCCATAACAGTCACGGGATAACCTGTTGTGACCGGTCCGTTTGTTGTGACATAGAAAAGAGGATCTGTGTAACTGTTCAGGCGTGGAACGACTAAATTGAACGTATATCGTACTGATCCTAGATAAGTCGCTATATAGACTGAGCCGGTTACAAATCCGTTAGTCTGGCCCTTGAGCTGCTCTGCGGCCTGATCCAATATCTCAAGGGGAGTTGCTTGCCCTGAATAAGCCTGCTTAGCCTCAGCAAAATAATCCGGCATCGCAATAGAAGGTATCGATTTTCCCATGACCTGGCTCCTCATAGTTCTCAACTCTTTACAAGTCGCCATGGATTTTGCGAGTTCGTTCGTCCTGTAAATGCCAATCGTGTTGGGCAATGATGCCCGGCATGATGAGGTCGATCACCTGCCTGATCCGCGCATCGTAATGGCTTTGGAGGAGGGTTATTTGGTCCATTAACATTTGCCATCTGTCTGATGAGGTCCCGTTGCCAAACCACGTTGACGGAAATGAAGTCGGCCTCACGTCCTCAGCAGAATACCCCGCGTCAAGTGCTATCAGCGCCAGTATTTCCCATACTCCGTGCCTATATGACATCAAAGGACCGCAGTGATACGGCCTCAAGTTCTTGTTTCGAAGCAATGTCGAATACACTTGAGTACTGTTTCCTACGAGCGCTTCTACGATCCGGTGGTTTAAGCGCTCTATGGTAATGGGACCATTAATCAAGTGCTCACGCTCTCTCTCGTTCAACTGCCTGATTGCGTGGATGATATGATCTGGGATTGAGACGTTCTTGCACTGGTTGTTGGTGGACCGGTTAATCAACCAATCACTAAGAAGTGTATTGTTTCCGCTCAATATGTGTTCGAGCCAGTGATTATTGGTAGGTATATTCAAGAAAGCTATACGCCAGTCTATACAAAACTCCTCTGGGATCGATCCGCGTGTGTCCGATAGCCACAACCCAATGGCAGCTGCCGACCTGACTACTGCGTTCTCATGGGTTAGAAACCCTTGCATCGTACTCGACGATAATGCCTTATGGTCGCAGAGCATTGTTACCAGATCAGCATACTCTCCGAGTATTGGCTGGATTTTTTGACGAAGGTCCGCGGGGCTGTCGGAGCGGATCAGGATAATTTCTAAAGCGCGGCGTTGGTAGATGGTGTTGTCAACTAGCCGGTTCAGGACGTCGAAAAGTGCGGGATCATTCCTTTTTTCAGCTTCCTTAAGGAACGCCCCAATAGTATCGGCTGGCATACGTCTGAAAGCGAAGGCCTCTGCCCATTCAATTGGATTGCTGCATAGGCGCGATAGCTCGCTGCATAGGAGTGATGTCCAACGGGGCCAGCTCAATCCGGCTTCCTTAGCTTCCTGCTCGATGACACTGAGACGGTATGCAACTTCTGTACTCGGTCGCGTGTGCCATGAATTTGCGAGCGTCTGCGCGGCAGCTTGTTGCTGTGCCTCAGTTGCTTCCCAATCGTCCCTGTCCTTCCATGGGTACAGGACGAGGAAGTCATCGTCTACGGAAATTGACGTTGGATGGCGGAGATGGTCAGAAAGTGCAAGCAGCTGTTGACCGAAACCTGGTCGGTTGGCGGCAATGAATGCCAGGCCATCGATCATCGTTTTAGCCACATCGCATGCGACCCTTTCGGCCTCGGTTTCCTCGATAGCTTTGACGAACCTGGAAGGGTATGCCCAATCGTTGACCGCATTAATGATCGGCTTGTAGTCGTAGACCATTCCAGATTTGAGGATTGCGAGTACATCTTGCCAAACGATTGCAATCTCCTTCAACTGATTTGGGTTGAGGAGGCCACGAGTAACTCGTAACTGAATACTAGAGCCGGGTCCGTACGAATGGGTGTCAAAGTATGGGATTATTGCATACGCCAGCGCGATGGCAGCAATCGCCGAATCCCCTTCCGATTGAAGCCACAATCGTATCATCTGTGCGAGAGTTCGGCGCCTCTCGATTACGTCTGGCGTTGTCGGGGTGGCATTCTCTATCCACTGCTTGATCCTTCCCAATGGACGGTCAGGGGAATCACTTCGGCGATGGCGATCTTCCATCGCGGCATTGAGAAGCATGGGGATCGCATCGCACGGGACGAAATGTAGGGCTGGCCATCCAACCTCAGATATAAGATTAGGATGAATTTTGAGCACACGTCGCGCTTCAACTGCGCCAAGCGATGCGTACTGCTCCCACAAATCAATGTCGTTGGTCTTTTCAATGTATCGCTCAAGCTGAACACTGGAAATCTTGGCCCCTCGATCGTAAGCCCCGATTAGTGTTTCAACGGCATCTCTAAGATTCGGAACCCGCGCCAAGAATGGCTCAACTGACAACGGCACGGCTCCGAAGAAGACATTTTTGACCAGCACTGGGCGCAACCCAGGCGGACGTACGGCTAACCTGCTCCCGTATTCGATTACTGCTACGATGCCTCCAGCCGCGAGGTCAGCAACCATTCGGCTCACCGTGATTGGCGAGTGGCCCGAGAGTTCAGCCACATCTTCCAATGACATTCCGCTTTCCCCTCCAATGGCAAAGCAGGCGAGTAGATCCGTAGCTTCCTTGCCTAATTGCTGCTCGAATGTATGTTTTACGTAACCCCAGTATTGGGTTGAACCTTCGTAATCTTTAAGTGTCCTCTGTAGTATTGACACTTTCGCTTGAAACCTTAGATCGTTGTCCCGAAGTAGATGGAGTCACCACAACTTCAACCTACAA
>Ga0105237_10002719_pt1 | contig 21582 bp, 22 predicted proteins | sample KBSC24metaG_FD_81520 | JGI IMG/M metagenome (GOLD analysis project Ga0105237, IMG submission 81520) | Corn rhizosphere microbial communities from Kellogg Biological Station, Michigan, USA - KBS C2-4 metaG | ecosystem: Host-associated > Plants > Roots > Rhizosphere > Soil | place: Michigan, USA...
AGGCGGCGAGCAGGTCTTCGGCGATTTCTGGTTCGATGCCGGTGGCGATCAGCCGGCGCTCGGCGCGGCTGCTATCGACGCCGGTGCAGCTGCCAAGCCCGGCATAGGTCAGCCGGATCGGCGGGGCACAGAAGGCTCCCCAGGCGGCGCGCCCATCGACAGTGAGGGGTGCGTGTTCGTTGTAAGGGCACTCGCGGGGATGCGTGGTGGCACACCGCGTGCCGACCATTTCGCAGCCCTCGCAATATTTACGGCCGAAATTCTCGCTGAAGTGCCATTCAGCAAGGGCCGTTAGACGTTTCCCTCCGATTCCACTTCATTGAGCGGCCGGAAGTAGTTCCGCCGGAAAGCTTCGGAGATCGCGCCATCCTGAAACAGCACGGCGAGCAGTTTCCCGTCGAAGGCGAGCGGGGTGCCATCCTCGTCGTTCACACCCCGCCAGTCGGACGCGGCCAGCTCAGCGACGCTGACGGTGAAGAGTGAGTTGTAAAGCGCGGTCGACTTTTCGAGGTCGCCGAGATCGGGCAGGCCGGATATTCGGCCGCCGACCTTGGTGACCGCTTCGCCGCCTTCCTTGAGCGCGACAACGAGCGCCAAGGCTTCCGCCCTGCCGGTATAAGTGACGATCGCCGTGGGCGGGCTGCAGAATAGCGCCACACCATTGCCCAGCTCGATCCACTCCGGCTCGCGTTTGAGCTTGAGCCTGATCGCCATCAGTAGCTCTCGACGTCGTTGAGCAGCGTGATGCCCAGCATGTGGCCGGCGCCTGCGTCGAAAGCGGCGCGCCAGTTGGTGGTGGCGTTGATGCCGCCAGGGCCACTGATCGGCTTCTTGGCCAGGGCCAGAAAGACGCGCGGCAGACTGAACTTCAGCACCCAGGTCGGCGCGCTGCGCAGGCTGAATGCGAACTCGACAACAGCGGGCGTCTTGGCGTCGACCAGATCGTCTACCGTATGGTCCGTGCCGAAACGCAGGTCGAATGTACCGCTGAGCTGGCGCGCCCCTTCATCGGCACCATCAATCTCGCCATCCGGCCGGATGGTCGCGACAGGATCGAGGTTGTTGGTGAAGTTGATCTGCGCGCCGGTGACGTTGGCGAGCAGCACGCCGCCGATCTTGATGGACCCAGTGGCGTTGTCGAACGGCAGGTATTCGTAGGTCAGCGGCGAGGCGTCTCGAGCCGTCGCCGGCGTATCCTTGGCGTTCGACTGGGCGGTCATCGGGATGGTGAGCTGAGCACGGCCGGTGCGCGACATCGGGAAGGAAAAGCCGCCTGCCTTGGCCCCTTTCGAGGTCCGCGCCTTGGGTGTCGTCAGCTTCGGATGGACGCGCTGCACGGTGTAGGAATTGAGATCGAGACCGGAGCGCCAGGCGTGAGTAAAGGTGCCGTCCCCGTTGTCCGTCGGACCGGCAGGTTCGGTGCCGAGCGCCACCGTGAGCCAGAGGCCAACAGCGCGCGAGCACATCGGCACAACCAGATTGCCGCTCGCATCGAAGGCACCCAGCGACGGGTCAGTATCGTCGGGCTGGCTGTTATTCCAGAGCGGATCATCCTCGAGGTCCTGGCTACCGTCGAGTTCGTCCGACTTCATCAGCGGGCGCGTGTAGACGCCGCCTGCGGTGCCATCCGGCGCCGTGCCGTAAGTAGTTTCCTTGGCGATGAGCAGAATGGCATCGGCGCCTGTCGCGCGAGGCTTGGCCATGGCGATGTTCCTTGGTTTGCAGCCTCAACCGAGGCTTGAGGTTGACCAGTAGTCGAGTTCGATGGGCAGCTCGGCGCCCTTCATATCGGCGGCGCCCCAGAGCGCTTCCGGCGCATAATCGGCAGGCTGCACGCGGATATCGGTGACGAGCCCCCCGAGGCCGTCAGCCAGCGCCGCTGTCATTGCGGCGTCGGCGGCTTCGATCATCGCGTCGAGCGCGGCGTCCGGAGCGGCAGCATCATCGCCCTTGACCATCAGGATGAGGGCCGGCGTCATGGTGAATTCGTACATCGGCGGATTGATGAAAGCTTCCGTCTGCCCACTCGTCCCGTCGATCAGGTTGGCGAAGGAGTTTCCTGCCGCGTCGAAATCGGTAAGGGGCGCGTTGCGCGTCACTGCCGTGCCGGCCAGCGACCCGAACGCCGCATGCAGCGCCACGAGGATCTGTTCGCGCTTGGTGGCCAAGGCTCATTCACTCCATGCCGCGATGACATTGTTCAACAAATCATCCTCTGCCTTGGCGTAAGCCGACTGAGGATCGATGCGCTTCTTGAGGCGTACCTGCGGCACGAGGAAGAACATCACGATGGTCTCCGTGCTGCCTTTCTTGATCGCGGCAGCGGTGCCTTTGCGAATACCGCCACGCTTGCCGGTTCCACGTCGCACCTGGTCAACGACCAGCAGCGAGGACTTCCCCTGCCGATAGACAAAACGGAGCTTGCCGAACCGGTCTTCAGGAAAGGTCGATGGCGTCAGGCGGCTGCCGCCCGGCCCTTTCGGGCAATCGGGCGACGGGATGGCGAGCCAGAAGCCTTTGGCGCTCTTGATGACCGTCGCCTGCTCGAAGGCCTCAATGATATGCGGAGCTTTCGAATAGACGACCGACGCAGCGCCGAGGCTGGTTTTTGGCAGCTTCGGAAACGCTTCCGCCTGCCAGGTGTTCGCCAGGCGCTGTGAGCCGAACGCGGCGGTGATTTGAGCCCGAAGCGCAGCCTTAAGCGATATGGTTGTGACGTCGATGCCGCGGCTCACCGCCGAGGCACCACGGTCCGTCTCTTCCTTCATGAACTCCGGCAGGTCGCCGAAGACAGTTGCCCGAAGCTGCAGCTTGGTTGGCATCAGGCCTTCACGAGGCTGATCGCCCATTCAAGGCGGCCGTCGCCCCAAGGTTTGCAGTCGACGACCCGGTAGCTGACAGCGCTCTCTTCGATGAGATCGCCTTTGGCGAGGCCGGGAAAGAGCGCGGTCGGCGCGTAGGCAACGTGCGTGCCATTGCGGACTGGATGCCCGAAATAGTCCTGATCTTCCGTCGCGACCTCGACGCCGTAGATCGCATTGAGGATCGTCACCGGCTGGCCGCCGAGCGGCGTATAGACCACGTCCGAGAAGAGCTGCCCCCGGATGTCTTCAAGCGCCGCCGCGACCAGTTCCTTGCGCATGGCTAGAGCCCAAAATCCGCCTTGGTGGCGGGACGGGCGGCTTCCCGCTTCAGCAGAAGGTCCGCGTCGGCAGCGGGAATACGCACCAACTCGCCGGCATCGCCGTGCTCGATATCGATGTTGAGGACGATGCTGCGCAGAGGGCCGACCATGGCCACCTCGTCATCCTGCCGGACGGATTCTTCGTCATCGGCGTCTGACCGGTCGCCGTCCGGCTCGCGCGCGGCGTCATTATCCCCTGCGTCGCTCTCGATCGGCGCCCCGTCCAGGGCACCCGTATCGGTATTTGCCACGTCATCTTCCACGGCGCCCTCCGCGGGCTCTTCTGCCCCAGTGGACGACTGTTGGGCCTGGGACTGTTCGAGCGGCGTCCTGCGGGCATTCCCCTTGCCGCGCGGAGTAGATGTAGTGGTGGTGACCATGTCGTGTTCCTTTCGGAGAGTTGCCGTTGCATCCAGGCGCCAGCACGGCGCCCAGGTGGAAAGGCAACGGCCCGGCAAAAGCCGGGCCGCGCTGCAAACATGCGATCAGTTCGAGGTGTGGATTTCGACCAGCAGTTCGGGCCGCTTGACGATCGGCAGCGGGTTGGACTGGCTTTTCAGCTCGATGCCCTCGCCGTGCTTCAGGATTTCGGGCGAAATATAGATGTTTTCGCCCGGCGTATTGACGAAGCGGATATCGTCGGCAGGCGCGAAGAACGTCTCGAACGCGTTCTGGGTCCCGGTCGGATAGGCGTGCCCGTAATTGGCCGCAATGAAGGGCACGCTAGTCGCGGCGCCGGCAGCCTTGACCGGCGCCGAGCCGCGATACTCGGTCCAGATGATTTGATTGAACTCGAACGTGCGACCCCAGCTCTGCCCCAACTCTGCACGACGCATCTTCGCAAACTCGGCGACGCCGAGCTGATTGCTGGTCCAGTATTTCTCGACATTGGGATGCTGGATCAGCCTGTTGAAGAACCCGCCGTCGACCAGCACTTCGACGCCGGTCATTGTCTCGCCCTTCAGGTTGTCGGCGATCGAATGATAGACCTGGTCGCACTTGGCGATGACGTCGGTATCATCGGTGCCGAGCGCGAAATCGACCGTGACCTTGTTGATGCCGAAGACGTCGTAGAGGTCGTAAAGGGTCGTGCCGTCACCGTCGAGGATCAGGCCCTTCAGCGCACCCATCCGCAGGTATTCGAGGGTGATATCGTGGTTGCGGCGGATGTTGAGCAGCCGTTTCGCCAGCTCGTCTTCGACCGTCGCCGGGCGCTTGGTGCGCGCGATGACGATCATCATGTTCTGGATGTCCTGCGGCGTGATGAGATCGAGCGAGGGGAAGTGCGGCACGCTGAGGAAGATGCTGGTGCCCGTCTCGCGCTGACCGACAGTGCCGGGCGCGCCGCGTTCCTTGGCGGGCAGCACGCGCAGCACGCCATCTTCGATGCGGATTTCGACCGTGGTCGAAACGACGGGCGTGCCATCGCCGAACAGGCCCATGGCGCGAAGCAGGCCATAGGAATTGGGAATACGATTGATCTGCTCGGTGAGATCAGTCGCCGTATACGGGAATACGAAATCTTCGGGGTCCATGGACCGCCTCCAGAATGGGTTTCAAGGGACGCGATTGGGCGGCAAGCTGCAAATTTGCAGCTTGCCGGAGTGGAGGGCCTAGCTCGGGCGGGCGATGATGCCCTTGAGCGCGAGGGCGGCGAGCGCAGCCGCCTTCTGGGGGTCGGTCACGCCGTCCGGCCATTCGATGCCATCGAGCGCGATGATCGCCGGGCCGCGGGACAGCGCGAGAATGGTGCTATCCGTGCCGTCCGCCGCGATGCCCTTGGCGAGCGCGATGCTGTCGACAAGCGCGCTGCCGTCGAGGGCGGTCGGGTCCCAGGCCTTGGCCTTGGCGCCGACCGGCACGGTGACGAAGAACGCGTCGCCGGCGACGAAGTCGGCCGCACCATCGGCGATCGTGAATTTCAGCGCACCGGTAAAGGCGACCGCCACAACCGCAGTGCCGATGGCGACGCCGTTGGGATCGAACACCTCGAAGGTACCGGCATTCGCCGCAGGTTCGATGCAGACGACCTCGTAGACGCCCGGCAGCGTACCGGCGGCGATCGCAGGATTGGCGAGGGTAAAGACGCCGTTGCCGGTGTTGCCGGCCTTGGCGGCAACCGACACGGCGGTTGTGGTCGAGAGCCCAAGAATGGTGCCAAGCTCGATGATGCGTTCGGCGCCGCTGCCCGCCAGCAGGGTCAGCTGCTCGCGGTTGAAGTCGGGGAACAGTTCATATTTGAGAAGAGCGGTCTGAAGCTTGGGCTTGCCGACCGAAAAGGACCTGGTGAGCATTGACGCTCTCCTTCAGCTGGGTTGCAGGGATACAAAACGAAACCGCCCGGCACGGGACCGGGCGGTTGGACTGGCGGACAGGAATTTCGGCGGCGCTATGCGCGCTTCTTGGCAACCAGCCGATCGACGGCAGCGCCGAGACCGGCGCCGCGAGCGAGACCGGCGCCGGCATCGTTGCCGGGGTTGCGGTCGCGATTGGTCATGGCATCCGCCAAGGGGCGCGACTTCGGCGCGGAGGCGAGCATGTCCTTGGCCTCGCCATAGGTCAGCTTGCCATCGGCGACCTTGCGGGCGAGGCGATTGGCGAGGTCCGTGCGGCCCTTGGCCTCTTTGGCGTTCAGCAGCTTAAAACCGGCGTCGGCGCCGGTCGCTTTCGCCTCGGGCTCGCCGTCGCCATCCTCTTCGTCGTCGTCATCGTCGTTGGCGGGCTTCTGCTTGCCGTCGCCATCGGTCTCGTCATCATCACCAGCGTCGTCGTCCGTCGCATCTTCGGCCTTGGCCGAAACGCCGAGGCTCTTGAGTTCGGCAAGGGCCGCCGTATCGCCGTTGGCCGCCTTGGCACGCAAGGCGGCGATCTGTTCCGCGAGTGGCATATCAGTCTCCGTGTTAGCGCGCGTTTTGTCGGTTGACCCTGACGCAGCAGGCGACGCGCCGCCGGAGCTGGTCAGGGATTTCTGCAGGGCGGCAAAGGCAGCCTGCTCGGTGGCGATTTCATCGACCAGGCCGAGCGCGAGGCCCGACTGTTTCGGATCATCGTGCTGGGCGAGGAACCACTGCCCCTCAAGCTCGGCGATCGTGGCCGTAGAGAGGGCGCGGCCGGCATTCACCACACCAGCGAAGCGGCGTCCGATCTGGTCGACGGTCGACTGCAATTTTGCACGCGCATCGTCCGAAAGCGGCTTCCAGTCGTGGCCGTCCGTCTTGCGGGCGCCATTCTGGATCGCCTCGATCTTGACGCCATGCTCGGCGAGCCAGCCGGAGGCATCGACGTGCAGGACGTAGACGCCGATGGAGCCGACATCGCTTTCGGAGGCGGCAAGGATCCTGTCAGCCGCACTGGCGAGCGCATAGGCGGCCGAGCATGCGGTGCGGACCGAGGCCCAAACGGGCTTGCCTGCGGACTTGCCATTACCGGCAGCAATGTCGGCAGCGAGATCGAAGCAGCCATCGACAAGACCGCCGGGCGAGTTGATGCGCAGAAACAGCGCGTGAACGCGATCATCGCCACGGGCAAGCGCAACGGCCGCGCCGATCTGAGTGTAACCGCCGTACCAACAATCGGTCCAAAAATCGTAGTAGCCATCGGGCGTCAGGACGCCGCAGATGTCGATGACGGCGACGCCATCGACGATGGCGTAACCATCCGCCCACTCGATCGTGCCAGCCCACGGAACTGAGGCCGTGGCGAGGCGTGACCGGTCAACCTGCCGATCGGCGTCGTCATCATCGCCGGCCTCGGCGCGCGGCCGATGAGTGAGGGCCGAAAAGGCGCGCGTCAGCAAATTGCCGCCGCCGGAACGACGCTCCTCGAACGCACGATCGATCATGGCCTCCGCGACGCTCCGTTCGAGCATCAGCACACGGCCGGGCGTCCTTAGGATAAGATCGAGATCAGGCATCGCTGGTTCCAGTTCTTCCCTGTTCACCGCCCGGCTGCTGCTGGGCATCGGTCGGGGCGACGATCTTGGTATCGGTGACGACGCCCGGAATGCCGGCGGCTTCCATGGCGGCACGCTCGCGGGCGAGCTGGGCGATGATCTCTTCCCAATCCTGACCCTGCTCGGCCGCTTCGCGTTCGAGCGTCGAAATGCGCCCATCAATCCGCAGAGAGGAAGCCTGCGCTTCCTTGACCGGGTCGATGAAGCCGCGCGCCGGACCGATCCAGTCGGCGTTGAGCCAGGCGGCCGGCGCATCATAAAAGTCGGCGCAACCCTTCGGCACCTCGACCGTGCCGGCGTCGAGCGCATCCTCGAGCCAGGCCGCGAAGACCGGAACAGCAAAACCCCAGATCAGGATGGCGCGGAGGCGCATTACCCCGCGCCAGACCTCGTTGAGCGCGGCGCGGGCCGACGAATAGTTGGTGTTCGACCAATCCATCGACAGCTGCTCGTAGGAAATGCCGAGCGAGGCGGCGAACGCCTGCAAAAACGACGTCTGAAACGCCGGATAGCCCGCTGTCTGTCGCGGTGTCGTGTTCAGGTCGAGCCGGTCGGACGGAAACAGCGTCAGGAAGCGCGCATCGTCCATCACATTGCGCTTGCCGTAGAACTCGGCGCGCGACGTGTTGAATTCGCCCCAGTCGACGTCGCTGGGGGCGTCGCTGCCGAGGTGGTCGGCGGCGTATTCGGCGCCCATCTGGGTGTAAATCGCGCCGACGATGGTGGCGTTGATCGCCGCCGTGCGCACTTCGGATTCTGAGTAGCGGGATAGCATGCGAAGCTTGGTCAGCGACGCGACGAAGTCGGAAATGCCACGTGACTGGCCTGGCCGATGCTTGTCGTAGACATGAACGACCTTCGGCCGCTCCCAGGGCCCTATCGCATCCCAGCGGGGGATGTAATCCCACTGAAAGGACGACGTTTTCATGCTGAAAACGTCGGCGGGATGACCGCGGCGGATGTGATAGCCGATCGGCGCGTTGTTCTGGTCTTTTTCGACCCCGCCCCGCAGCGTGTCGCTGTCCGGCATGCCCATCGGATTGCTCAGGCGGTCGGGATCGATGATCTGGACGGCAGTGCGATAGTTCCAGCCGGGTCGATCGATCCAGCGAAGCACGCCAAGGCCCTCGCCAATGCCGACAAACTCGCGGGTAATGAGCCCGGCGAGCCCGGCAAACGGCAACTGCCGCTCGGCATCGCAACGGAAGATCGGGTCTTCGGCCCAATCGAACCATTTTGACTGGATTTGACGGCCAAGCGCGTGCGCCGCGGCAGGCGAAATCCCCAAACCGACCGGATCGGGCTTCGCGTTGAGGCGCAGCGAGCCGCCGACCAGCATGTCGACCTTGCGATCGACGCCGGATTTGGCCCAGCCCTCGTTGCGGATGACGTCACGGATGCGTGCGATCGAAACCGGACGGTCACGGAGCCACTCGGCATCGGCGGACTGGATGGGCGGCATCCAGCCCTGCAGGGACGGATGGCCGAGATCAGCCGCGTTGTAGCTGGTGCGGCGGATTCCGCCTTCGGCAACGGGCCGTGCGGTACGGCCGGTCGCGTCGCCGGCGGCAACACGCACGCGAGGCTTCAAAGCGCTCAAATCCGTCTCCCAAAGCCGATGCGGATCGGCCCGTTGCCGGTCGGCAGGCCGGTAAGCCTCGACCGCAACACCTCAAGCCGGGCGATCTCGGCGTCAATGTCCGCGAGGGTCGCCATTTCCTTTTGTACCGACCCGCTCTGGTACTGAGTCCGCACGACCGCACCGCCGGTCAGGCGCGCCATTTTGGCCGAGCGCAGGCTATCGATCGCCGAGTTGATCTCGTCGAGGGTCATGTCGGCCATCACAGTCCTGCATCGTTGTCGGTTGAACAATTGGGCGGGGCAAGACACAGCGCGACGCCAGACATTCCATGCCAATACACTTGCGTTGTCTTGGCATGGCACTAAGAGTTGAGTGAGCTATTTCAGAGGGGCGTTCGGTGGACACCATTCGACAAGCACTTCAGTCACTCGACCTAGGTAAATCGGTGGCAGAGTTCGACGAAGCGCTGGAACGCTATTTCGTTGAGACCAACGCGTTTCGCGAACTCGTGCACGATCGTTGCGACATCATTTCTGGCGACAAGGGAACAGGAAAGACCGCCATCTACCGAATACTCGAGAAGACCTATGCGGCGCTGCCGGAACTAAAGAAGATTGAGGTTATTCCGGCATTTAACCCGTCAGGGAGCCCGATCTTTCAACTTCTCACGAATCACGAGGTGCAGACCGAGGCAGAGTACAACCACCTTTGGAAGGCTTACCTATCCTCATTCGCCGGAAATTGGATCCTACGCCTCTATGAAGGCAGCTTCACCCCGCAGATGTCTACACTTGACAATGTGCTACGCGGACTCGAACTGCGCACTGAGCTAGATGCCCCCCGAAGCGTCTTCTCGAAGGTTCTGAGCAAGATTGGCTCGATGTTCAACTGGCGGTCAGCGGAGATGCAATTCACCATTTCCGAAAGTGGAATGCCAGTACTAACCCCTCGTGTCGAGTTTTCAGGAGACGAGGCCGCTAAAACCAAGACGCCGGGTCCTGTACCTGCGGACGCCATCTTCAGATTGTTGAACGCTTGTCTTGTTGAGGCCAACATCACAGTTTGGATCGCCATCGATCGACTTGACGAGGCATTTTCAGGATACCCGGGGATCGAGATACCCGCTCTGCGAGCGTTGCTGCGAACTTATCTAGACTTAACAGAATTCAGCAATATCAAGCTTAAGTTATTTGTTCGGAGAGACTTGTTTAGCAGAATTACTGCAGGCGGTTTCGTTAATTTGACCCACATAAACGCCCGTAAGCTTGATATAATCTGGCGGGAAGACGACCTGCTCAATCTACTCTGCAGACGAATAAGGGAGAACCCTCAGTTCTGCGCGGCGCTGAAGATAGTCGGAGCGACGGATAAAGAGATATTCGACGTGATGTTTCCAGAGCAAGTCGACTTTGGAAAACGAAAGCCCGTAACGTGGACTTGGATGATGCGACGAATTCGCGATGGCAACGACGTGAAGCCTCCACGCAATCTTCTCGATCTCATCCTGCTATCGCAACGGGCACAACTCAAACGTGAGGACATCAGGAACCGAATGATCGACGCACGTCCGATACTAGAGCCAGACGCGCTTCGGGAGGGGTTGTCCGACCTCAGCGTCATGAGGGTTAATGACACCCTTTTTGCCGAGGCCGGGGAATCCGCCGTTGCTGCCATTGGCAAATTCCGAGGAGGCAAAGCCGAACACAACATTCAGTCGATTGCCTCACTCTTCGGAACTAGCGTCGAGCAGGCACGAGCCGATGCCACCCCGTTGGTCGCAATAGGGTTCCTAGAGGTAATCAAGGATTCCTATAAGGTGCCCAGTCTCTTTCGCGAGGGAATGAAAATCACCCAGGGTAAGGCCTTCGAAGGCGGTTTAGTGTCCGGAGAAGACGACGACGAATAACGCCGGAACGAACTACCTGTTCAGACGCGCCAGAGCGTCGAGCCCATCACTCAATTTTTTCGTTCGTACCGGCTTGGCCGGCTCCGCATCTACCTCGTCTGCGAGAGTTTCGGCGGCGGGCAAAGCCGTCGTGACAGCGCCGGACGGTGCGCCAAAAATATCTGTCTGGATGTCGCGCGTCATTTCCGACAGTTCGCGGGCACGATCTTCCCACTGCTTCTCGGTCCACACCCAAAGGTTGGTGTAATACGTCAGCGCCCAACCGTAGATGTTGCAGTCGAGCCAGTGGTTCGGCCCCTTGCGCTGCCAGACGCGCTTGATCTCACCCTTCTCTTCGACGGTCGCCACGAACTCGGAGACGAGGTGGCGGAAATACTCCTCCTCGGTATCGCCGGGGAACTGCTGGTAGCCGGTGGGCAGGCCGCCGTCGCCCTCCTTGGGCAGCCGCGCGAGGAAGTTCATCAGCGCGGCCTTGAGGCCGTAGGTACCGACCAGCCATACCTTCATGCCATGGCGGCGCGCCTTACCGGCCGAGGTGCCGTGCTTCCTGACCTCGGGCGTTTCAGCGCGGCCGATCGGCAGTTTGCTCCAACCCTCGATACCCTTGAAGGCAAGCGCGTTGTGGCGGCGCTTCACCCAGCTGTAGACCGCCTCAGCGTTGTAGCCGCTGTCGACGCCGATCAGGTCGGGCGCGATGCGGATGCCGCAGAAGCTGATCCCCCGATCCGCTATGAGATCGAGCTTGGGCCACGCCCCTTCGAAGGCGACGTCGGTCGATCCGGCGAGGAAGCCGTGATCGATATGCCAGGTGCGTTTCCCCGGCCCCCAACCGAGGATCGCCCAATAGAGACCGTCCGCCTGCACGTCGGCCGTCAGCGTGGTGTAGAGCACCCCGGCGGGCATCGCACCCCGCGACCAATCACTGTCTTTGCGCGCGGCCAGCAACTCCCAACCTGGCCCCTCGCCCTTTGGTTCGTAGGCGCGGCCGAGGTCGCTGTTCTGGAACGGCTGCAGCTTCTCCGGGTCATCGCCAGCGTCTTTTTCGCGCTGCGCCAGGTTGTCCCAGCGCTCGAAGATATTGAACTCGCCGGTGATGGCGTAGCTCTTGATGAAGCGGCCGGTATGGCGGTGTCGCCAGGCGTCGATATCGCCCCTCGCGATCGTCTTTGGCGGGACCTCGCCATCGGCGTCGGGAGCGGTCGGTATCCAGCAGGCACCCGACGCGACCGAAATCATGTTGGCCTTGTCGCCCTCGTAGTGCACCATGCCACAGCTGGGGCAGATGAGGCGGCAACGGAACGGCGCGGCGTCGTTCTTCTGGATATCTTCCCAGACGAAATCCGTGAGATCGCCGCAGCGCTTGCACGCCATGTAGTAGCGGCGCTTATCGCCGAGCTCGTAGTCGGCGTCGATGTCAGCGCCCTTCAGCTTCGGCGAGGATACGTCGAGCACCTTGGCGAGGCCGAAGACACGGAACGTCTTAAGGCGCGCGTCGCTCAAATCCTTCGGATCGCCTTCGCCATCGGCGTTGTCGGTCCAGGCGGAACGATCGTCGCGCACCATGTAGCGTATCGAATGCTGGCGCAGCGTGGCCGCCGAGTTGGCGCCGGACAGGAGCAGGAAGCCACCGGCGAAACGGACGCGCTTGGTTGTCGAGCCTTCGCCCGACCGCGACCGCTTCGGGGCCACGGTGCCACCACGCGCCGGCGACAATACCGGGGTGGCGTTGATCGTCGGCTCTAGCTTCTCCTGGTACCAGTCGATCGCCGCCTGCACGGTTGGGCCGACATACATCGTCGGACCCGGTGCACGGTGCATGATGAAGCCCAGCCAGTTTTCGCCAACCGCCGAACCACCCGACTGCGACGGCTTGATGATGACGACGCGCTCGCACGGATCATCCGGCGAGAGTGCATCCATCGGCTCGATCAGATACGGCCCGACGTCGTTGCGCCAGGGGCCAGGCACAGCGCCAATCTCCGGCACGATGCGGAAGGCCTCAGCCCAGTTCGAGACCTTTTCCTGCGGATCGGGCCGAATGCCGTTGGCAGCCCCACGATAGACGACGCGGCCATTGCCGCGGATGCGACGATCGCTGTCAGTTCGGCTCGCCAGCGTCGAGGTCGTCGCCATCATCATCCAGGTGGTCAAGCTCGCCGGCGAGCTGGTCAAGCATGCGCCGCATTTCGTCGGTCAGGATCGCGCGGACGGCGCGGGCATCAGGTGCCACCGTGACCTTTTCCGCGACGGTGGCGGGGAAGGCGAGGAGGCGGTCCCGCACGCGGCGGAAGGCGGTCATGGTGCGTCGTTCGACGTCGTCCTTGTCGGCAAGACGGTCGAGGCGCTCGTCGAGGTCGAGGCGGGCATTCTCGGCCTGGTAGGCTTCACGCTCGGCACGGGACCGGTGGTAGTTGGCTTTGCCCTGAGGCGCGCTGCGATCAGTCGCCTCGCCAGCGTCATCCTCGTCATCGCCGAGATCGAGGTGATCGGCGACCGGGGCCGGGGCTCGGTTGTTGCGCAGATCCTGCGCCGGGTCCGTCTCCTCAGCGATCGCCCGGTTGAGTGCGACGATGTTTACCAGCACCGTGCCGCGCGGGCCGGGCTTCGTCGACAACCGGCCGGCCGCCACCAGCCTGGTCACCCGCTTATGGATCGCCTGCTTCGAAATCGGCGGTTGCTGGCGCTGCGCCGCCTCGGACAGCGAGACCCAGACGAGGCTCTCCGTCAACTGGCCGTCAACCGCCGCGAGCACGTCCGTCAACCCCGTCAACCCTGTGCGAAAATGGCCAAACTACAAAGCACATGCGCTTTGACGTCCCGCATACGTTTTGAGGGCTGGGAAGGACCCGGTGACCCATGGCGGGGTTGTGCAACGTGCAAATTTGCAGGTTGGCGTCGGGCAGCACGCGCTCAGACCATTGGCCCAAATGCGAAACGCGCCACCGTTGCCGGCAGCGCGTTCGTGATTCCCAATTCGTTGTCCCAATATCTGTCAAATATTTTCCCCCGCTGCAAGGGGCTTGTTCGATACCTCCCGATCAGCAAGATTGGTGTTGCGTCCAACTCGTCATCAGCAGGAGAAAATGAAGCAGGCATTCGCCAGTTTAGCGATCTCGGCGATTATCATGTGTTGCGGCGCCACGCGGCGTGACATCTAACGACACGACAGAAGCCGTCATCAAATACCTAGTAGCTCACCCCGATCAGAGGGCACTGGCCGCCGCGAGTACGGCCGAAGTAGCTCTGAAAGCAGCTTATCCCTGTAGCGTGCTGCGTCTCCAGTCTGCGCGCTAGGCGGTCATGTGGATCACTACCGCCGGCATGTCCCATGGACACTCTGGAACAGCCGGACCGGTCGCCACGTATTTGGTCAGTCGCGAGTTCACTGCGACGCGCAGATCGCTAAGCGCCGCATGCCATGCCATCCATTGCAACATCAGCATGTCGAGTTCGGCAGGATCGTTGCCGATCCATTCCCATTCGAAGCCGATGATATGTGCGCCCTTGCGTTGATCTCGATATCGTTTGATCGCCGCGCCGGTGCCGTTGTTGCGCCGCACAAGCTCATAGCGCCCGCTACCTTCCTTGCCCCACTCAGGGCGCGTGCCGACCTGTCCATAGTGGACAACCAACGCCGCGCTCTCGGCCGTGCGCTTGTCCCGGCTCATCGCACCGATGACGTCCGCAATGACGATTGCATCATCGTGCGTCCACTTACCGTCCGAACCGCCGCCGCCACCATCGACGCGCATCCCAGTCGGAATGTCTCGCGACCGACCGCTGGCTTCGCCACGAAGCGTGTTGCCCAAGCCCTGCTTTTCCAAGGCCCAGTTCACCAGCCACTCGATATCCCGAGCCTCTCGCATCGCTGCCGGCCGCTGTTTCAAATCTGTCATTTCCGCCTCTGTTTTTCTCAGGTGATAGTTGGTTGAGGGTTAGGTGAAGGTTGGGTGAGGGTTGAAGTCAGGTGCTGCTAGGGGAAAAGCGGGTGGTGATAGTTTACGGCGCGCGGTGCATATCAGCCGCCATCATCATCGTTCGCACCACCCCGTTCCCCACATGACGTCGCTCGCGCGCGAAAACCCGCACCACCCGCACCCAGCCATTGATTTTGCTTGGCATTTCGCCTGTCAACTCTCACCTCAACCCGCAACCAACCCGCCCCTCAGGTGCGGGTTTTGAAAAACGAACGCCTCAATCATCTGGGGGTGCGGGGTCGCCATAGGAGGATGACGGCTCGGCATCGGGCACATCGTGCAGCTCGATATCCACGAATATCTTGACGCCGTGCAGCCCGCGTTTCCGCTTTTCCATCGGCACGCCATCGACCGGCACGCGCTTGATCTTGAGACCGAATGAGGTCTCGGAGGGCATCGGATCGATGCCATTGGCCGCGCACCAGCGCTTGAACCCCTGGTAGAGTTGCCGCGACGTCACCCAATGCCCTTCGACGGCCGACGGCCGCACGCAATCATCGACATAGGAGCCCACCGCATCACGATCGCGCCTGACGCTCTCGCGCCAGCGGCGCATTTCGTCGGTGACAAATACGTCGAGGCCATAGGCGAGGTACTTTTCAACGCCCTCGACGATCCAGTTGAGGATGCCGTCGCGCTCGGCCACATACATGGCTAACACCTCGTCGAACGGCCGCTTTTCGGCATCGGGCACCTTCTCTTCCCAATGGACGATCAGCGTGCGGCGCCAGATGCCCTTATCGGCACCTTTGATGTTCGGCTCGGCATTCGAGATCATGATCGCCGTGAATTTCGGCGGCATGTCGAAAATGTTCTTGTTGAGGTGACGCACCGGCATGTCGGAGCCGGAACTGATCGCCTTCAGCAGTTCTTCCTTGAGCGGCTCGGCGCGCGGCACCTCCTCGATGGTGAGGTAGCGGACACCCGGTAAGCGTGCCCAGTCTGGGCTTGGCTTGTCTCCGGATGGCGTGCTCTGCCCGGCGATCGAGGAATACATCATTGGTTTCGCGAGGCTTCCGAAGACCCTGCCGATCGTCTGAGTGAACATCGATTTCCAGTTCTGCCCGTCTCCGTAAAAGAAGCCGAAGACCTGCTCGCCGGTGCCACCTAGTGCGCAATAACCGATGAATACCTGCAGGAAGTCGCGCGTGTCGGCGGCTGGCATGAAGCGCTTGAGATCGCGCAGGAAATTGGGCGCGGTCGCCTTCGGGTCATAGCTAGCGGCCGTGACCTTGGTGATGAGGTCGGCCGGATCGTGCGGATCGAGGCGTTTGCTGACGATATAGCGGGTCACTGCTGGGTCGGGGCAATCGAGGTCGCGTGTCCGCGAAAACCGTAGCGTGCCCGACATCGTGTTGAGGGCAAAATCCTCGGCATCCATCAGCCGCGGCAGTTCGGAGCGGTGCGGCTCGGCCAGGTCGACCATTGCGATGGTGCGGGCCCGATCGCCGGAGCGGATACCGAACTGAAAACGCCCGGAGCGTCGTGCGGCGACGGCCTTGGCGATCGTCTCGCCGCGCTTGATCGCATCGCGCACATCGAGTTCAACGAAGGTGGCAACGCCATCGACCATACGTTCGAGCTCGTATGTTGGCGGGCGCTTTCTAGCCTCAGGGAATAGCTCCTTAAGCTTCAGCGCCTCGGCGATCGCCAGCAGCTCGTCGGGGTCAGCCTCGATTAGCGCGGCCTCGCGCTTAATCAAGGGGCTCACCAGCTGGGCGAAGCGCTCGACTACATATTGCCCCGTTTCGATCTCCCAATGCGTGCCGGTCCAGCCATGCCAGCCGGCCTCTTGCACGTTAAGCATGCGATCGCCGAACCAGTCGAGCAGGCGCCTCGCATTGCCGATGTCGTTTTCGTCATAGCGGGCGCATCCCTCGAGAATCTTCCACTCGGCCGGTGTCAGCTTTTCGATATAGGGAGCGCCGGCCGGCGACCGGACCTCATCGCTCGCATGGGGCGGTGGGGTTTCGCCATCCGCAGACTTGCGGCGCGTGCGCTTTGGTTTGGCGCCGGCGACGACGGATGGATCGAAAGGCACGTCTTCTACCGCCTTGGCTTTTGCCACGGCGTCGCGCACTTTTTTGCTGGTCGTCATGCCGCCCCTTAAGCCCCATCCCTGACGGCCGCCGCGTCGGCCATGGCGATGGAATTGAGATCGGTGCCTGCCTCGCCTGGTGGCACCATCATGATCGACAGCGACGGCAATTCCGGCCGCTCAGCTCGCTGCATGGACCGATAGCGCAGCGCCCGCCTGAGGCCGCGCGTTACCTTCTCGACAGTGTGTTTTTGCGCCTCGTCGCCGTCGCAGATGTAAACCAGCTCCTCGCACCAGTCGGGCGGCAGGAAGCAGTCGAGGTCATCCATGTCCGGCTGGTCGTAGATTTGGCCGCCAGTTGGGCCGCGCAGCGCGCGGCCGGACATATTGCCGAGGTCGACGCCGGCCCAATAGGCCGTGCCGTGCTGGTAGGCATGAGCGAGCGCGGTAAGTGTCGTCTCGATGCCCTCGCCCATGACGATCCGCTCGGCCGTCTCCGGCGTGTAAAGACGGATCGCGCCGCCCTTCTTTGCGCCGAGCACTTTCTTGGATGGCCGCTCTTTGCCGGCATCGTCCGGCGGCAGCACCAGCTTGCCTTTTGGCTGACTGAGGTCGATCCACGTCTGGTGAACGGCGCCGAATTTGCCGTCCGCAAGTTGCACCGGCGCGATCATCGCCGGCGCCGACGCTATGGTACGCCAGGCTTTGTAGCCGCGCTCGTCGGTGAACTGCTCGCGCCAAGGATGCTCGTCGATCTCGCGCAGCAGGATTTCGTCCCCATGCACCCATTCGTGGTCAGCACAGCCGAGATCGATGCCGCGGCGCTTGAGGTATCGTGGCGTTGTGCTGCCGTCCGACGAAACCGGCCAGCTCGGCTTGTGCGCGCGCTCCACCCAGATTTCGTAAGCAGTTCGTCGCGCCGCCTCGCGATAGCGATCGTTCTCCGCCGCCTTCTCGCGCTCGCGCTGCTCGTTCTCCGCCCGGACTTTGGCCAGCTCGGCAGGGTCGATTGGTGCCGCCGGCGTGCGACCGGTGATGCGTTCGAGCGCCAGCACGAAGGTGAGGCCTTCGACATGCTGCACGAGGAAAATGACGTCGCCGCCACCGACGCCGCAATGGCGACAGTTCCACGCGCCAGTCGTTAAGTTGATACCGAACCGGTCAATGCCGCCGCATTTTGGGCAGGGGCCGATTAGCTCGTTGCCCGTCTGACGGAGCTTCCAGCCCTGGTCGCGCGCCCACTGCGCGGTCGAGGTCTGTAGCGCCAGCTGTTTGAGCGTTTCCAGTTCGGGCGGCAGGGTCATTTTGCCTCCGCCGCGAGAGCGTCGAGCACGGTGCCGATGATCGTATGCGGCACCGGCGTGACCTTGCCCATAAGGTTGAGTTCGCTGCGCCCGACTGCGCTCCGAAGCACCTCAAGCGGTGCACCATGCTGCAGCGCGATTGAGACCAGCACCGCAATGTCGTTGCCGAGGTCGCGGACGCGATCGCTTTTCTTGCGCTCGCCTTCGCGCGGCGGATAGTCGATTAACACCTCACCAATCCGGCCGTCGTCATAGCGGCCGATAGTCACCAGCATCATCTCATCGACGTCGCCATGGGCGCCGCGCCAGACGTGCACGATTTCGATGGCTTCAGCTTCGCGACGGTCGGGAAGGCGTTCACGCATGGTAGGCCACCTCAGCGGAGTCCCTAAGGATGCGCTTCACCTCGGCGATAGCTTCCGCATGGGTGGGCTCGCGCCCAAGCTTGACAGTGAGCCTGTTCCAGATCGTGGTTGGGTTGCGGTTCGCCCAAGTGACCGTCACGCGCATACTATTTCCCATCTTCGACGCCCATCAGGTCGAACAGGGTCGGCATCGAGACCTCCTGTTCGGTCGCGACGCAGTATTTGACGCCATCGGCGAAATAGCCGGGGTTGAGTTCGGCAGCCCGGCCGCGACGGCCGGCCTTCATCGCGCGCACCGGCACCGTGAACAGCCCGCCGAACGGATCGAAGATCAGATCGCCCTTGTTGGAAAACCGCTCGATCAGCCGGTCGACGATGTCGAACTGCAGCGGGCAGACGTGCTTTTCGAGGTTCTGCTGCGCCTGGTCGCCGTTGAGCGTCAGCATGCGGTTGACGTCATGCCAGAGATCGTCGCGGTTGCTGCCCGGCGCGAGCGCCATGAAGGTCTTCGGCAGCGCACCACGCTCGGCGAGCGCATCGCCAACGGCGACATGCGTCTTGAAATCGTAGACTTGCCGCATTGTCTGCTCGGTGAAGAGCCGGCTGAGCACCTCGGGCCGCAGCTGCGCCAGCTCGTCGACGCTGAGGTGACGATCGCCTGACGATCGCCAGAACGAATGCGCGTCGACCTGCCAGCGGGCCAACGAGTATTCGGATGGTAGTTTCTCGACGCGATCATCGGCATAGGATTTGCCGCGATCGGTCGGAAGCTTTCGCATAAGCAGCACGTATTCAGGGCTGCCGACGCCCATCTTCGATCCGTCCTTGAGCATTTCGGTGTAGCCGAGGCGGTAGGTCTGGTTGTTCTCCCTGACCACGTCCGTCTGCACCTGGATCATCCCCATGAAGGCGAAGCCGTGCGACTGGTAGTGAAATAGCGTCTTGGCGTGGAACGGGTTGACGGTCGGCGTCCCCATGCCGGTGACAGAGCCGAAGAGGATGCGGTCCTTGACGTGGATGCAGGCGAGACGGCCGGGCTTGAGGATCCTGAAGAGTTCGGGCGTCAGGTAGTCCATCTGGGCGAAGAAGTGCTCATCGCCATCGGTGTGCCCGAAATCGTTGTAGCTCGGCGTGTACTCGTAGTGGTTCGAGAACGGGATCGAGGTGACGATCTCGTCGATGCTGTCGCTATCGATGAGCTTGGCTTCCTCGACGCAATCGTTATTGGCGACCAGCCACCCTGCCCCGCTCGCCTCGACGCGAGCCGTACCGATCGAGCGGGTCAAAACGTCCGACATGCTCAGCGTGGCCAGCCCGTGTTCGCGGATAATCTCTGCCATGGTCTCCACCATCTGGTTGTGCTGCGCCCATTTGCCCTGCAGCGTGCGCAAAACCTCGCGCTCGGTCTCGGCATGGATGATGTGGATTTCGACCGGAAAGCCCTGCAGGAACCGCTGGATGCGATGCACCGCCTGGATGAAGTCGTTGAACTTGAAGCCGATGCCGAGAAAGATCGCCTTGTGGCAATGACGCTGGAAGTTGCAGCCGCTGCCGGCGATCACCGGCTTGGCAGCGAGCAGCCGGAATTTTCCGTCTGAGAAATCGACGATCGCCTGCTCGCGCGCCTCAAGGTCCTGCGAGCCGTAGACTGAAACGACGCCTGGCACAGCCCGCTCGATCGCCCGCCGCTCATCCTCGAGATCGTGCCAGAGCAGAAAGTGATCGGCCGGCGCCGCGTCGAGGATAGCCGTCATTGCCTCGATGCGGGCGGGCAGTGTGTCGCGTTTTTCCTTGGCGGCATCCTTGAGGCCGATCGCGGCATCGCGCATCAGCTTCATCTGTCCGTCGCGATCCTCGCCGCCATCGGCGAGGTCCGCTTGCACCTCGTGATAAATCACGTTGAGCGGCGGCAGCTCGTAGCCTTCGTCGGAATAGCCGAGGTCTGACGGCCGCTGCAGGAAGATCGACCAGCTATTGAGCCAGAGCCAGAATTCGCGCTCTTTGTGGGGATAGAGCGTGAGGTTGTTCGCCTGCGTGGAATCCCGTTGGAAAAACCGCGTCAGGGCCTGCCCGGTATCCATAATGCCGAGGAAGCCGGCATAGTGGATCAATTCCTTGAAGCGGTTCGGTGAGGGCGTAGCCGTGGCGACGAAGCGGTACCGCACGGTGACGAACAGGGAGAGGAACGTCTGATAGGTCTTCGACCCGAACGACCGGAGCACGCTCGCCTCGTCGAGGCTCACCGCGCCGAAGAGGTTCGGGTCGAGTTTGCCATCACGGACGGTCTCATAGTTGGTGATGTGCAGATGGCCCGTACGCCGGTCGATCTCATCGGTGGCGCGAATGAAGGTGATCGACGGAATGCGAGCAGGATGGCCGGCCTGCCATGCGCGTAGCTCTTCTCGCTGCGCATCCGTGATATTGGGATGCTCACCCGTTGCGAGGGTATGGACGTCCTTCTTGAACTCTTGCCGGACGCCGAGCGGCGCGATCACCAGCGGCGCACCACCACCGAGCTGTTGCAGCAGCCGCAGGATTTCGATCTGCATAAAACTCTTGCCGAGCCCGAAGGCAGCGAAGATGGCGCGCTGCCCGCCCTTCACGGCCCATAAAACGATATCGCGCTGATGCGGCTTCAGCAGCGGATTCACCTGGTCGGCAGTGACGAATGGAAACCCGTCCTGCGCAGCCATACGCACCTTGCGCTCAAGGAACGTCCGGTAGCTTGCCGAAGGCGCGATCGCCGGTCGGGCGAAGGGCGCGTTCATAGCGGCTCCTTATGGCGCCTGAGGCGCTCGACGGCCCGCACGTCTTCCATGATCGAGGCGCGCTTGAACGCCGCGATCTTCTCTTCCAGCTGCTCGACCTGGTCGCGGGTGTAGAGAACGTCGACCGGCGTGCCGGCGATCGCCACTTCGAGGTAGTGCGTGCCGGCCGGCTCGAACACCGCCATGGCCACGATCTCTGCCTCGGGAAGTTTTGGCAGTGGGCGGTTCATCTGACCGCCTCGATCAGCTCGCGATGCATTTCGCGGACGACGTCGCGGCTAGCTTGCAGCGTGCGCGCGACGATCGCTTCGGCGATACCGAGCAGCTGCGCGATATCGGCCGTGTCGAAGTGGCCGCTCTCAAACATCACGATTGCCGCCTGGGTCTGGAGCGCGGTCATCTAGTCCGCCTCCGGCAGGTTCGAAGGCGCAGCCGATGGCGATACCCCCCCCCCCCGTTTGACCGGCGAGCTCACGCCGCTTCCGGTTTTGCTTTTGTGTCACCAA